>OIZP01000144.1_pt1 | contig 46415 bp, 38 predicted proteins | sample 1588531 | NCBI WGS metagenome assembly OIZP01 (sample SAMN03283283) | human gut metagenome | biome: human-associated habitat; material: feces | host: Homo sapiens | place: Peru | collected 2012
AACCGTTCCTTCGCGCAAACTTTACTTAAATTATTTATAATGCGTTTGCCCTGATGATTATATCAAATCCGCAGCTAGAACTGATTTCCGTTGAGAAGCATCTCCGCTTGTTTGCGTGCGTTCTCAAGTAAAGCATCTAAATCTTCATCGGTTAAAGCATTATCGGTTTGACTTGAATCCGACTTCGCATTTTTTTTGCTTGCTTTCGAATTCGAATTTTTCTGTGTCGTATCCATCCAGTCCTTTAAGCCTGTGTGCTCAACTTGGTAAATGAACGTTACAATCTGGCCTTTTGTGCAGACTGATTCAGGTTCGAATGTGGTTTTTGTGGTTGGTTTTGCAATTGCGCCGTAGTATGCCCAGGAAACTGGCTGCTGATATTTTGATGAGCGTGGAACATCGGTAAAGTTGTCAATCGCAATCATAGACATTGAGCCTGAGCATTTCCATAAAATTTCGAGCGCATCGCCACGTGTGCAAGGAGCGTTTCCGTTGAATGTGTTTCCCTCTAAAAATCCGTTTTTGTAAGCCCAGAGTGCCGCGTTGTAGAAAGTGTCGCTTGGCTTTACATCTTTGAACGGATTTTTACCTGAAACTTTTGGAGACCCTTGCCAGCGGTAAATGTATGTAACAACTTGTCCTCTTGTGCAAGGCTCGTTTGGAGAGAATGTTGTTTTTGATGATGGCTTTGCGATTCCTTTTTCAACTGCCCAGGGAGCAGAGCGTGCAAAGTCATCGCTTGACTTCACATCTGTAAATCCTGCAATTTGTGTTGCTTCTTCCGGCTCGCTTGGTTTTATTCCAAGTTTGTCTTCTGGAATTGCTTTTAGGATTTTTCTTCCGAGCTTTGGAGAATCTATCCATCTGCTGCCATGAACAACTTTTATTCCGTTGTCGTGAACGTATTTTTTTCCGTATTCAAGAATACGGCTTGATTGAACTATTATGTCATCCTTGAAAGTTGGAATATAGTCTTTTTGCGGATTGTCTTCGTCAAGAACAAGCTTGCCCACGTTGTAGCAGTCGGTTTTTGTGAATCCCAAAATTCCTGTGGCATAAGTTCCTGTGATTTTTCCGATGTTGTAGCAGCTTGTTATTGTGCTTGCCGCTTCTGGAGGCAAGTCGTAAATAGTATTCTGACCATCGCATACAACTTTTCCCACAATTCCTCCTGCAAGCGAATTTCCGTATCCAAAGTTTGAGTAAGGAACTGTAACTTCACCTGCGTTCATGCAGCCTGTGATGTGTGTGTACATCATCTGCATTGCAATTCCACCAGCCCTTGCAGAACGAAGATCACCAAGCTGCCTTGTTGTGGTTGTATAATTATAGTTCATATAGTCTGTGTCGCTTGTTGTTATGATGATTGGAGATGCGTTGTAGCAATTTATAATTTTTGAGTCTTCAATTTCTGTGAACATTCCGCCTGCCATTACATAAGCTCTGCTAGTTTGCTTTCCTGCGCGTCCTGTGTGTACTTTGATTTTTCCGCCGGAAGTGTAGCAGTTTTCTACTATTACGCCTGCCGCATAATTTGAAATCGCCGCCACCCGAAGGTCACAGTTGTATTTCATTTTTGTATGGCTGATGTCAATTGTGTAGTTCACAACTCCAAGATTTCTAATGAATGAATTGTTTTCCGGAAATATTGCTCCGAAAAGAGCGTATGCGCGTGTTGCCTCAGCTTCTCCCATAAAGATGTCGTCATTATGGTCGATTATTGTCATTCCAGAGATTACGTGGCCGTTTCCGTCAAAAGAACCTGTGAATTCTCCGCATCCTGCATCTGCTGCTTGAGGATATTTTTTTATCCAGGCACCGCCGTAAGCTGGAGTTCCTCCGAGTGGAATCCAGTTGCCCCATTTTGAAAGGTCGATGTCGGCAATCAGTTTGTAGTGCTTTGAAAGTCCGAATCTGACTGAATTGAGCTGCTCTGCTGTTTTGATTAAGTATGGATCTTTGAGAGTGCCAGTTCCGCCTTCAAATTTGAACGGAGTTTTCTTTAAGACTGCCGGTGCGCCATCCCAGTACGATTGGGTTTCTGCGGGCTGAGTTTCTTTTGATTGCGTTTTCTTTTTTGCCTTCGAGAAAACTGGAGCTGCTGCAAGCGCAATTGCGCTGATTAAGATGATGGTCTTGAAAATTGATTTTTTCATTTTTTCCTCCATAAGATTTTATTTTGATTATTTTAAAGTTGCTTTGATTCAGAATTTTTTAATCCGCTTTTATCGGCAAGAAATCTTCTGCAATTACATATATTGTCTCGCCGTTGTACGGATTCTTTGTCGGATAATGCCTTGCGTAATCTCTCGAGCTTCCGACTCTTGGACCTGTAACCCAAATGCGTGTTCCTCCTGTGTAAATATATTTCAGCCAGCCGCCCCAGTCATCGCCTGAAAGAGCACTGTCCAAGAAATGCCGGGCAGTTCTGTTTGAAGTATAAAATCCTGTGTCTGCTTCCACAGCTGTTCTCGCCTGATACCAGCCGATTTTGTCCGCATAAAAACTTTTGCTTGCTGCAGCAATCGCGGTTTCAATTGTGCAAGGAGCTTCCGGCGAAATTGTCTTTTCAGAAGTTTTTTCGATTAAGCCGAGCGTGTCCATAAAGCCCATTGGTTCTCTTGCCCATTTTGCAATCTGCGCGTTGTCGCTATATTTTTCAAGCTTTGGAGTGTAGGGTGTGTACTTGATGCGGGAATTCTTTTTTACATATTGAAGCGCGCGGTAAAAATATGTCGCCATTTGCTGACGGCTCAAAACTGTGTTCGGATTGAAAGCTCCTGATGGTTTTGCGATTCCTGCCGCAGCGGCTTTTCTTGCGTAAATGTTTTCTGTGTCAGGAAAAGAAAGTTTTGAAACAGGCGTGATTTCTTTTCCAGACATTTTTTCTGCGAGATTCACCGCAAGCGAAGCGCATTGCAGTTTTGTGATTTTTGCCGTGTAGTCGTTTCCAAAAAGTTTTTCGTCAACCAAGTCATTTTGAAAAGCCCAGTTCACGTCGTTTTCTGCCTTGCCGCTGACTTTTGCTTTTGTTATCAAGAACTGCAAAAGAACTCGGCCCGTCAAATTCAAGCGATGCGTTTTCCAGCGCTTCATCTTTATAAACTGTGTTCCATTGCTTTGTTATAATTTCCATATACTGCTCATAAGTTCCGTCCAAGCCTTTTCCAAGCGCAAAGTCAAATGTCGCCCTGTTGAAAACTTTTGGAGAACTGTTGCAGTCTTTTACGTTGTTTCCGCATTGTGAGCAGGATTTCCAGTAGACGCGTTCTCCTCTTGAATTTATTCCGACGAAATTTTCTTTTGTGATTTTGTGGTCGATAAAATGATGTCCGTAGAATCTTCCGTCTTCAATTGGTTCTGGTTTGTTTTCAGAAAGTTCGTATGAAAATGTGTGATTTGGATTGTATTCGCATTTTCCGCAGAATTCGCAGGAATAATAATATTTGTTGATGTTTTTGCAGGTTGATTTTTTGTAAAGTTTGTCGATTGTGGCAAGCCTTTCATTATAAACGTGATTATTGCAATGAAGTTTTGTAGCCTTGTCTCCAAGTTTTGCGGCTGAATAAACATCTCCTGTGTAAGTTTTTGTCCTGAACCTAAGAAGAAGATAGCTTGAAAGCATGTCGTCAGGATTTTCAAAAATTCCTCTCATTCCTTTCGGAAGCTGATTTTCAGGAACGTAAAGCGTGCAGTCCCACGAGTTCATAGGCGCGTTTGTTGATTCAAACATTGATTTTGCTTTTACATCTCTAACTTCCTTGAGAAATTTTCTTACATCGACTTTTGGACTAAGCCACAGATTCTTTAAATTCCGCGGATAGACATGAGCCCAGTTCGTAAGATAGTTGTATGCAAATAATGGTTCTGCATCAGGATTGGCAATATCGAGAATTATTGTTTTTATTCTTGCGCGTTCTTCTGGAGTTGTTGTTTCATTAAGGTAACGGCTTATTTTTTCTTTGTTGTCAGGATTTATGCCTGCCTTTTTGATTTTTTCATCTGTGATTACAAGCGTTGTCTGGTTTATGTCGGAACACAAAAAATCCGCCTGTGCCTGCGTGTAGTAAGGATATTCGCCTTTTGTGTTTTCTGGCCAAACGTAAGCCGGACTTCGTTTTTGTGCAAAAGAATTCTGCAAATTAAAAATTGCAATGCTGATTAAAATTAGAATTTTAGAAAAATACTTTTTCATTTTTTCCTCCATAAAAATATTTTTTTGACCTAATTATTTTAATATTCCGAAGCCATTTTTATCCAGTCCATAAAGTGCGAGTGTTCAAGATTATAAATGAACGTTACGACTTGCGCTTTTGTGCAGGCTGATTCAGGCTCGAATGTTGTCGGTGTGATTCCTGTCGCAACTCTCATCCAGTAAGCCCAGGAAACGGCGGAATGATATTTTGACGAGCGCGGAACATCGGTAAAATTGTCTGCCGGATTCATCGGATAAGAATTCGCGTATTTCCATAAGAATTCGATTGTGTCTCCTCGCGTGCAAGGAGAGTTTCCGTTGAGAGTGTTTCCTTTGAAAAGTCCTTTTTCATAAGCCCAGAGTGCCGCATTATAAAAACTGTCGCTTGGCTTTACGTCTTTGAACGGATTTTTTATTGAAGACTTTGGTGAGTCGTTCCAACGGTAAATATAAGTTAGAACTTGTCCGCGAGTGCAAGGCTCGTTCGGAGAGAATGTTGTTTTTGATGAAGGCTTGGCAATTCCATTTTCAACCGCCCAGGGAACAGAAAGCGCAAAAATATCGTTTGACATCACGTCTGAAAATCCTGCGACTTGTGTTGCTTCTTCCGGCGCACTTGGCTTGATTCCGAGCTTGTCTTCTGGAATTGCCTTTAGGATTTTTCTTCCGAGCTTTGGAGAATCTATCCATTTGTCGCCTGAAACAACTTTTATTCCGTTGTCGTGAACATATTTTTTGCCGTAGTTAAAAATTTTGCAGATTGGAATAGCGATGTCGGCTTTTATTATCTGGTGAGGTTCTTTGTTCGGATTAAGCTCGTCAATTTCAAGAGTTCCCGCGTTGTAGCAGTCGCTTACGTAGCAGTCAGTTCCTGTGAAGCCCATAATGCCTGCGACGTAAGTTCCACGGATTGTTCCGATGTTGTAGCAGTTTGTTATGTTTGTTGCGTTTTCTGGCGGAAGATTGTAAATGTTTTCCGGGGCGTCGCTTATTCCGACCCTCGCAACGATTCCAGCAGAAAGAGCCGCAAGTCCCCAGTTTGCATACGGAACTGAAATTTCGCCTGAGTTCATGCAGCCGGTTATTTTGCTGTATTCCGCTCGCCTTGCGATTCCTCCTGCTATAACCATCCTCTTGCTTCCGCGTTGCGTGTCTATATAGTCCGTGTCGCTTGTTGTGATTATTAGAGGAGAAGTGTTGTAGCAGTTTATGACTTTTGTGTGGTCAATTGAAGAAAGAAGTCCGCCTGCGTAAATGAACAAACTGTTTTCCTGCTCGTTGGCGCGGCTTGCGTGGATTTTGATTTTTCCGCCTGATGAATAGCAGTTTTCAAATGTTCTGCTTGATGCGTTTGGTGAAAGAGCCGCCGCATTTAACGTGCAGCCATTTTTTAATTTTGTGTAGCTCACATCGATTGTGTAGTTTATGATTCCGAGGTCTTTTACAAAGTTGTTTTGTGCTTGTCTGAAATCTTTTGGTCTAATCATTTCGGCAAAAAGCGCGTAGGAACGTTCTGCGAAGTCTTCTCCCATAAAGATGTCGTCGCTGTGGTCGATTATCGTCATTCCTGAAATTACGTGGTGGTTTCCGTCTAGTGAGCCTGAAAATTTTCCGCTTCCCTTATCCGCCGCCTGGAATCCTTGTCCGCCGTGGCTTCCGCCATAAGACGGAGTTCCGCCGATTGGAATCCAGTTGCCCCATTTTGAAAGATCGATGTCTGAAATCAGCTTGTAATGAAAATCAAGCCCGAATCTGATTGAGTTTAGCTGCTCTGCTGTTTTGATTAAGAACGGATTTTCGGCAGTTCCGTTTCCGCCTTCAAATTCAAACGGAGTTCGCCTCAAAATTGCCGGCGCGCCTTTCCATTGCTCTTGCTCCGAAGTGTCGATTGCGAGCGTTTTTGCTTTTTCAATTTCTTTTTCCTGCTTTATGTTTCTTTTTGCTGCGGCAGATTCTTCATCTTTTTGAGATTGCATTTTTATGTCTTTTACGCAGGTTGCCGGAACGAATCCAAAGTTGTTTTCTGAATCTTTTACGAGATACCATTTTCCAATCGCGTTCGGAAAAAATCTTTGCGCGTCAAGGTCGTAGATTCTGAACTCATCTGGAAGCTCTGTTCCTGCATTGCTGGCCGTTGTCGGATATTTTCTGATTTTCGAAGGATGATACATTTTAAGCACGCCTGATTCTGAAATCGGGTCGTATTTTTTTCCTATCGCAACGCTTGTGTCGGGATTTCCCTGTTTTTGCCTTTCTTTTTCATATTGAATCATGTCCGCGCTTTTTGGCTCGTTTGGACTTTGAGCCCAAGCCGTGTATTTTACAACGAGAATTTTTTTATCTCTTTTTATTATTTTTGTGGATGTTTTATTTGCTGGTGAAAGTTTTGTCTGCTCCGTAAAATAATTTTCACCAGTCGCCTTGTAAGTTACCATTGCGCAAAAAAATGAGTTCGGTTCAAGCGGACCTTTTGGCTCGTAGACAACCGAACTGATTTCGCACATCGCGCTTTTTCCTGAAAGTGCGCCCGGCATTCCTTTTTCATTTAGTTTAAGTTCAAATTTCGGAATCAAAGAAATCGCCCTGCCGCTTTGAGATTGTGTTTGTTTTGCCTGTGAAAAGGAATTTTGCAAAATCAAGACTGCCACGACAAGATATGCTAAAAAGAAATTTTTTATTTTCATAAGTCCCCCGAAAAGCTGCTGTTTATTTTCCGTAAGTTTTTTCTATTTCTATAATCTGATCGCGCAAAACGGCTGCCTGCTCATAGTCAAGGCGATCGGCTGCTTCTGACATTTCTTTTTTCATCAGGTCAAGAAGTTTTTTTCTTTGCTTGGCGACAAAAAGATTTGTGCAGTTTTTAAGAGCTTCAAGCTTTATGTTTGCTTCTTGCTCTGCGTCTTCTTTTTGATGCTCAAGAATATCTTCAACTGCTTTTTTTATTGTCTTTGGAACAATTCCGTGTTCTTTGTTGTACGCTTCCTGAATTGAACGGCGGCGTTTAGTTTCGTCAATGGCTTCTTTCATTGCGTCGCTCATTCTGTCTGCGTACATTAAAACTGTTCCGTCGGCATTTCGTGCGGCGCGTCCTATAATCTGAATCAGCGAAGTTGTGCTTCTTAAAAATCCGATTTTGTCCGCGTCAAGAATTGCTATCAGCGAAACTTCCGGTAAGTCTATTCCTTCGCGCAAAAGATTGATTCCAATTAGAACATCAGTTTCTCCAGTTCGTAGGCTTTTTAAAATTTCAACACGCTCAAAAGTGTCGATTTCAGAATGAATGTATTTGACTTTTAAATTCAGCTCGGAAAGGTAGTCGGTTAAATCTTCCGCCATTTTTTTTGTAAGAGTAAGAATCAATGAACGTTCGCCTTTTTTTATGCGTGCGCTGACTTCTTTAAAGATGTCCTGCATCTGACCTTCGCTTGGACGAACTTCAATTTTTGGATCAAGAAGTCCTGTGGGACGGATAAGCTGCTCCACGACTTGTGTTGATTTTTTAATTTCTTCCGGGCGTGGAGTCGCAGTTACAAAAATCACTTGGTTCATTTTTTTTGTGAACTCATCGATTTTGAGCGGGCGGTTGTCCAGTGCACTTGGAAGCCTGAATCCAAAGTCGATTAAGTTTTGCTTGCGCGCCCGGTCGCCTTCGTACATTGCTCCAATCTGCGGAACAGAAACGTGAGCCTCGTCAATCATGCAAAGAAAATCATCAGGAAAATAATGAAGCAAAGTTGCAGGCGGATCTCCTCTTTTGCGTCCTGAAATCGGTCCTGAATAATTTTCAATTCCAGAGCAGTAGCCCATTTCTTTCATCATTTCAAGATCGTAAGTTGTGCGTGTTTTTAAACGTTCGGCTTCAAGAATTTTTCCGGCGGAACGAAGCTCTTCAAGCCGTGAATCAAGTTCAGTCTGAATTTTTTCTGTAACGCTTGCCATCTGGTCGCGCGGAACAACAAAGTGCTTGGCAGGATAAAGCTGAAGCTCATCAAGTTCTTCTATTGTTTCTCCAGAAATTGCGTTGAATCTTTTTATTCTTGAAATCTGGTCAAAGTCAAGTTCGATTTTGTAAGCTTCGTCTGTTTCCATGTAAGGCGGAAAAATTTCAATTGTGTCGCCTTTGATTCTGAATTTTCCGCGCTCAAGAATCATGTCGTTCCGTTCATACTGAATTGAAATAAGCCTTGATGCGATTTCGTGCGTGTCAAGCTCGTTTCCTTTTTCAACATGAATCCGCATTTCCTTGTAGAGATCAGGCATTCCAAGTCCGTAAATGCAGCTGACGGTCGCAACGATAATTACATCGCGGCGTTCCATTAAGGCGTAGGTTGCGGCGAGACGGAGCTTGTCGATTTCTTTGTTTATTGAAGCGTCTTTTTCTATATACAAGTCGCGCGCAGGAACATAAGCTTCAGGCTGATAATAATCGTAGTAGCTTACAAAATATTCTACGGCGTTGTCTGGAAAAAAGGTTTTGAATTCCCTGTAAAGCTGTGCAGAAAGTGTTTTGTTGTGGCTGATAATCAAAGTCGGACGCTGAACCGCTTCAATTATTTTTGCCATTGTGAAAGTTTTTCCGCTTCCTGTAACGCCTTTTAAAGTCTGATATTTGTCTCCGCGGAAAAATCCTTCGGAAAGTTTTTTTATTGCGTTCGGCTGATCTCCAGAAGGCTCAAAAGGAGAAACAACATGAAATTTTCTCATGCGTTTATTTTAGATAAAGTATAGAAAAAAATCTATGGAATTCAATTGATGATTCAGGGCAAACGCATTATAAATGTATTCAGCATAAAACTGGCTCCCAGTCACGGTTTTCTGGTTCAAAATCGCGCAATAATGCGCTGCACGCTGATTGTTTTTATATGCTTGCATTAGGCGAGTTGCTTGACGCCTCTAGTTCTATTTTTATCTTTTCAAATTTTCTGTTACGGTAAACGGTTACGGTTACAACGTCGCCTGGAACTTTGTCTTCTATTGCGCTGTAGTAGTCTGCAAGCTTTGAAATTTTTATTCCGTTGATTTCTGTTATGATGTCGCCGCCAAGATAAATTGTCTGCGGATAAAAAGTGCCGTACTGAACTGCTTGAGTTCCGCCTTTGATTCCTGCCTGATCCGCCTTGCTTCCTTTTTTTACGCTGCTTACAATCATGCCGGAAGAAATTTCATATCCTGCAAAATTTGCGATTCGAGCTGTGTTTTGAACGAGCGAAAGTTTCATTGTACCGCGGTTTACTTTTCCGTATTTTAAAAGGTCGCTTACAACTCGTCGGGCAGTGCTTGCTGGAATTGCAAATCCGACTCCGGCAGAAGAGCCGCTGGAAGAGTAAATCATTGTGTTGATTCCAATCATGCGTCCTTGGCTGTCTAAAAGAGGTCCGCCTGAATTTCCCGGATTGATTGCGGCGTCAGTTTGAATCATGTTCCGGATTATTACGTTTGCGCTTTTCTGAATTGGGCGTCCAAGTCCTGAAATAATTCCAGTTGTCATTGTGCGTTCAAGTGCGAATGGATTTCCGATTGCGATGACTTTTTGTCCGACCTTGAGGCTTCCAGAATTTCCGAACGAAATTGTTTTTAAGTCGGCACCTTTCGCAGGTTCAAATTTTAAAACGGCAATGTCGCTTTCTATGTCCTGTCCTACAACTGTTCCTTCGTAAGTTGTTCCGTCCGCAAGTGAAATGTTTATTACAGAGGCTTTTTCTATTACATGGACATTTGTTACAACGTATCCGCGCTTGTCGATAATTGAGCCGGAACCAGAACCGCTTTCTGTCACAATCGGCTCGTAGAACCAGTTGTAGCCCATCACTTTTGTAGTGATGTTTACAACTGCCTCGTTGCATTTTTCGTACACTGAAATGTTTTGAGATTCGTCCTGCGTGTATGAGCCGTTTTCCGCCGCGACAGGAAACGCTTCAAATGTCTGCGGAATTTCTTCTTTTAATTCTGATTGATTTTTTTCTACTGCTGAAATTTCTTTGCCGGATTTTTTTGGAGAATCATTTTTGAAAAAAGTAAAGACCACGGAAACTGCGACTGCCGCAAGAATTCCTGTTGAAATTGAATAAGTTACAAGCTGTTTTTTTGAGTAGAGTTTCATGCTGAAAAATATAATAACTTTTATTGCAAAATTCAACTTTCACAGCATTCCGTGTTCCAAAAAACTAAAGTAGTCTTCCTTTGTTATTATTATGTGATCCATAAATACAATGCCTAAAATTTTTGCCGCCTTCTGAAGAATTTTTGTGGAGTCAATATCTGCGTTGCTTGGATAACATTGTCCGCACGGATGATTGTGGCAGCAGATAATTCCAGAGGCGTATTCAGAAACTGCGTTTGCAAAAACTTCCCGCGGATGGATGAGCGCCTTGTTTATTGTTCCAACTGAAACAACTCTTGTGCTTAAAATTTCTTTTGCGCCGTTTACTGTAACTGTAATAAAATGTTCGGTCGGCATTAGCGTGTAATGCTGCAAAAATGGAATCACATCTTTGGGCGCATTTATTGATGAACGTAAAATTCCGCGTCTTCTTCTTCCAAGTTCCAATGCGGCTGCAATTATGAGTGCGCGGCTTTCTCCCATTCCGTTGATTTTTTTTAGATTGGGAATGAGTTCTTCCTCGTTGCTGGAATTTATTGTCTTTGTAACTTTTTCAGCAAGGCTTTCAATCGGATTGTTTTTTGTGCCTTTTCCCAAAATGAGCATTATAAGCTCTTCGTCATCAGGATAAGAAATTCCATTTAAAAGCGTGAGTTCTCTTATGTTTGGCTGCTTGCCGGATTTGGAGTAATCTAAAATATAATTCTGCATACAATATAATTAGCTTAAAAAAATATTTTTTGCAGAATTAATTATGTTTAGTTGAAATATTTTAAAGCGGAAGTTCTATTTCAAAATGCGCGCCTTTCTTTTTGTCCGGCCGCCCGGTTTCTTTTATTGTTCCGCCATGAATATTTACAATGTGCCTTGCAATGGAAAGTCCAAGTCCAGTTCCTCCGTGTTCGCGGCTTCTTCCTTTGTCAACTCTGTAGAACCTTTCAAAAATTCTGTCCTTGTATTCATCAGGAATTCCGTTTCCATTGTCTTCCACAATTATTTTTGCTTTGCCGGAATTTTCAGAAAGAGAACAGAAAACAATGCTTTTTTCCGGGCAATATTTTACTGAGTTGTCTATTAAATTTGTTATCACCTGTTCAAGAAGCCCCGGATTTCCTTTTATAAAAATTTCCTTTTTGCTTGAGCTGAAATTTATTCTGATTTGTTTTTCGGTTGCTGCGCTTTCAAGATTTGAGCAGGCTTTTTTTGCAATCTGCACAAGATCTGTCTTTACGGTTTCAAGGACTCCGTCGTCTGTTTCAAGACGGCTTAACGTGAGCAAATCTTCTATTATATTTATGAGACGCTCGCACTGTGTGTTTATAATTCCAAGAAAATGCTTTGCGGTTTCAGGTTCGTTGATTCCATCGTCAAGCAAAGTTTCCGTGAATCCTTTTATTGAAGTTACCGGAGTTTTTAATTCGTGGCTTACATTTGCAACAAAATCTTTTCGGATTTGCTCAACTTTTTTCAAGCTTTGAATGTTCTGCGTAATTCTGTCTGTCATTGAATTGAACGACTGCGCAAGTTCCGCCATTTCCTGAGGAGAAGAAATATTCAGGTGAAAATCAAAGTTTCCCTTTGCATATTCTTCCGTTGCCTTTTTCATCAGTAAAATCGGACGCACAGTTTTACTTGAAATATAAAACGAAACAATCAGCACAAGCGCAAAAATCAGAATTGTTGAAATTACAAAAATATTTTTTGTGGAAGACGAAAAGAATACAGTTTCTTCAATCGGCATGGAAATTCTAAGCGCGGAAAAAACTTCGTTTGCGGAAAGAGGAATCGCATAGTACATAAATCTTTTTCCGTTTGTAGAGCTTGTGTGAATTGAGCTTGCTTCTTTTCCTGCCAGAGCAAGACGCACTTCTTTTCTGTAGCTGTGGTTTTCCATTTCGCTTGGTTTGGAAACTGAATCCGCCGCAACTGTTCCGTCATTATTTATAAGCGTAATCCTGAACGAGTCATCGGAATGTGTGAGTTCCTTTATAAAAATGTCTGCGTTTTTTTTGTCCTGCGGAATAATTTTTACAAGTGAATGCGCGAATGATTTTAGGTTTGCTTCTGTCTGGTCAACTGCGGTGCTTTCCAACGCCCACAGGCACACAAAAAGCAAAACGATGAATCCGGATGCAAGCAAAATTCCGTTAAAGACAAAAAGCAACGTGTGGATTTTTAAAGTCCTGTGCATATATTATTCCTCGCAAATTCTGTAGCCAACGCCGCGCAAAGTTTCAATGAACGGATTTGAGCTTTCCGGGCTGTCTCCGATTTTTTTTCTTATGCCAAGAATCTGAACATCAATTGACCGGTCTGTTACAGGATAGCTTGAGCCTTTTACCGCATTGATAATCTGTTGCCGGCTAAAGACCTGTCCCTTGTGCCGCGCAAGAAATTCAAGAATAGAAAATTCCGTTGCACTGAGCTCAACTTCTTTTCCGTTCTGCGTAACTTTGTGCTTGAGCGGTGAAATTACAAGTGAACGGATTTTTATATCCTCGTCTGAATTTGAACGGAATGCTTCTCCCTTTCTGCGCAAAACACTTTGGATTCTTGCAAGCAGAACTTTAGGGCTGAACGGCTTTGTTACATAGTCATCTGCTCCAAGCTCAAGGCCTGTTACAATGTCGGAATCTTCTGTCTTGGCAGTAACCATGATGATTGGAATGTTCTTTATGGAACTGTCGTTTCTGATTATGCGGCAGATGTCCAGTCCGCTCATGTCTGGAAGCATAAGGTCAAGAATTACAAGGTCTGGATTTTTGTTGCGGCAAAGTTCCAGTGCCTGCTGTCCATTTTCTGCCGTGAACGTTTCGTACTTTTGTTTTTCAACATTGTATTTAATAAGCTCGCGGATTGGCTCTTCGTCATCTACAATCAGTATTTTCATATCAATTTCATTATAGAGCAAACGCACCGGTTTTCAATATTCGGAATGTTAAAACTCTGTTAAATTTTAACACGCCTTTTGTTTGCTCATTCACCAAGATACTTAAGCACAATAACTGTAAGGTCGTCGCGCAAAGGAACGGCTTCTGTAAACGCTTCAAAAATGTCGATTAAATATTCCAAAAGCTGCTTTGCGCTTGTTCCTTGTGGAGCTCTTGCAAGAATTTTTTGAAGAAGCTCAATGCCAAGCTCGTCTCCTGCAAGGTTTCGGCTTTCTGTGAGGCAGTCCGTGAACATGATGTAGCACGAGTTTTTTTCAAGTGGAATGTCCACAGTTTCAAAATTGTCTGGCAGTCCTTCAATTCCAAGAAACGAGCCTCTAAAGCTTCCGTTCGCTCCGCCTGCAACCGAAACTTTTCTTTTGCTGTCAATGCAGAGCAAGTCCGTGTGTCCGGCATTCACGTATTCAATCTCGCTGTCCGTTATGCGCAGAAGAATTCCTGTAAGATAGTTTTCAACATTCGCCTTTTCCTTTATGAGTTTTTTGTTGAATGTTCTTGCAAGCGCGCTTAGCTCCTCGTTTTTGTTTTCGCGGAAAGTGTCCTTAGCAAGATACTTGGAAAGAATTCCTACAAGTCCGGAAGCGACTCCGTGCCCGGAAACATCGAAAAGCGCGGCTCCATTCAGGCTGCCTTTGTCATCGTAGTAAAAGTCATAGACATCGCCGGAAACAGAAGCCATCGGTTTAAAGATGTATGCGCAGTCCCACTTGGAAGTTTTTGGCGCGCGGCTAGGATAAATGCTTTTCTGAACAATCTCGGCAAGCTTTAAGTCGCGCTGCTGCATTGCTTCCTGTTCCAAGAGCTTTCTTGTGGTCTTGTTAAGCTCCTGTGTACGTTCAAGAACTTCAACATTCACGATGATTTCAAGCAAGTCCTTGAATATGACAACACCAAAATAAATTCCGTTCTGCTCAACAACAATCGGGTCGTAAAGATGCTCTTCCGCACGGGATGCCGCCTTTGACGCAACAACTTCCACCGGCTCAAAAAAATCGACTGCAAGATAATCCGTAACCATTAGGCGCGAAATCGGCTTCTTGGAATAAATGCTGAATCCGTATTGAGTGCCCAGAACCTTGAACAACGTAATGCGCGGAATAATTCCCATGACTTTGCTTGCGCTGTCCACAACAGTGAAGATTGAAATTTCCGGGTTCGCGTTAAACAAGGCAAGAACATCCGCAACCGCCATGGTTTCTGGAATTGTCATTCCTTTTCTTGTGATTTGCGAAATAGGGCGGCTGTCTTGCTTTATTCCTTCTGTGGGAATGATTGCCTGTGTCTTTTTCTTGTCAATGCTCTTTTTTTCTTCAACGAACTTTGAGCTTTTTTTGTTCTGGTATGAAATTATTCTTACAAACGCCTCTTTGCTTGTCTTAGTAAAAACACGTTCCGGCTTTCCTATATAAAATCCTTGGGCGTAAGGAATGCCAAGTTCCATTATTGCCGCAAGATTTTCTTCTGTTTCAACTCCGACGGCAATCAGCTTGATTCCAGAGTTTTTGCAGAACGCGCTCAGGCTTCTTACAATCTCCTTTTTTACTTTGTCCTTGTGAACAGACTGAACCAAGTCTATGCTGATTTTTATAAAGTCCGGATTAAGAGTGCAGATTCTGTTAAGGGCAGCATAGGACTCACCGATGTCGTCAATCGCAATCTTTAGTTTTTGATTTTTAAAGTGAAGAACAGCATCGCAAAGTTTTTGCTCCGAGCCTTTAAGTTTCTGACCGGTTATTTCAAACACGATGCTTGACGGCTCTATTCCGTTTTTTTCAAGCTTGCTCTTTATGTAGTTTTCCTGAAACTCTTCTTCCATTAGGACGTTTGGATTTATGTTCAGGAACAGCTTGCGCTTGAGCCCCAAAGCCCTTGCAGTCTTGAGCGCGGACTTTATGCACTTTTTTTCAAGCTGCCAGGAAAGGCTTGCGTCCTCTGAAATTTTGAACAGATTTTTTATGCTTCCGATGTAAACCGACTCGTCAATTCTTGTGAGAGCCTCGTAAGCAAATACGTCTCCAGTTTCCAGCGAGACAATCGGCTGAAAAACAGTGTAAAGGTTTTTGCTAGACAATATTTCATCAAAGTTCATGTCGCCATTATTTGCGCCAAGTGTTTTGCCTTTGTGTTGATTGTGTTAAAAATCAGTTTGAAGGGGAATTGCCACACGGATTATAAAAGTCTAACGGCTTTTCTTTGAAAACAGTCGCCGCCAGGCATAAGTTTTATGTCATTCCCGTGCAAACGCATTATAAATGTATTCAGCATAAAACTGGCTCCAAGGTACGGTTTCCTGGTTCAAAATCGCACAATAATGCGCTACACGCTGATTGTTGCAAAGTAACTATTATAATCATAACGATTTTTGTTAAAAATATTTATTATTTGCTACAATCACGGTGATTTTTTGTGAAAATATTAGTTTTCTATAAAAATCATTATGATTATTCTAAAAAATATGTTATGTTTAATACAATCATTATGATTTTATTCAAAAATATTTGTTATTATACATAATCATTTTGATTTTCATTAAAAGTATTTGTTTTTTATTATAATCATTCTGATTTTGTTAAAAAATATTTATTTTCTATAAAAATCATGGTGGTTTTGAGTGGAGGAGCAATGAATAAACTTAGAAATTCAATACGTGTAACGGCTGCGGACGGACTTTCTGATTATTTTGTGCGGCTTTACAAGGATTTTGGAATTGAGGACAAGTTTCTTGCGGAAATATTCGGCGAGATTGAAAGGCTTTCTGCAAAAATCACGACGGCGATTATGCAGGACAGGGTTAAAAGTTCTCTGGCGGAAAAAGACAAGGCGCGCAATGAGGAAATCAGAAAGCTGAATGCGCTTTTAAAAGGCTATGCGGTGTTTCCTTCGGCGGAAAAAAGAGAGTGCGCCAAGCGTCTTCTTGCCGTGTTCAAAAAGTACGGTCTTAAAATCACTTCGGAAAACTATTCGTCAAAGTCTTCGCTTATAGAAAGCATACTGGAGGATTTTTCGAGGGAGCAGGAAAAAAGTGACGCTGCGTCTTTGGATGGCGTGGCGGAACTGATTCAGTCTTTGCGGAATGCCGAGAATGATTTTTACAAGGCGAACGATGAGTTTGTGCGCGGAAGGGCGTTAAAAAATGAAAGCGCGTATTCCATAAAGGGAAGGCTTGTGCGGACAATAAACGAAAAGCTTGTTCCGTATCTTTCTGCCATGTCGATTGCGGACAATTCCGCCTACGGAAAATTTGCGCAGAATGTGGAGCGCCAGATAAAAAAACTAAACAGCGCAGTCCCAAAAACAAAAAAATCCCCTCCGCAATGAGAGGGGAAAATTACCGTGCTCAATAAAAAAATCCGCATGGCAAAGGAGGCAGCCACACGGACAGTTTGTTTTAGGTTTCTAGGATATGACAGGTTTTACTTTTTGTTTATGAACTTGCATTTCCAGCTGAACGGGATAGAGAACTTTGTAAGGCCGTCGCTTGTAAGCTCCATTCTTACGCCCATGTCAAGGTCGCCCATGTTCTGTGGGAGTGCGAATGTTGCGTAAGGGTAAACTGTTGTTGTGTATGCGTCGTCCCAGCCAATAACTGTGGCTTCTGTTACAGCGAGCGAAAGTGTTGTTGCTTCTGTAAGCGCATAGTTTGCAAGGAGCTTTGCCTGGAACGGAATTCCCTTGTCGCCGTTGTCATTTTTCAAATCGCTTGTCTTGTATTCCTTGTCGATATACTTGCTTGAAAGTCCTGAAACAACATCGGCGTAAATTGAAAATCCTGCGTCCTTCATTTCGTATCCTGCCGAGAAGGTGAGCGCGTATTTTGTTTCTTCCGGAATGAAGTCTGTGTCGTTTGCGTTGTACACAAATCCAAGGTTGATCATCATGTTCTGAATGCTGTTGATTCCAGCGAACAAGCCGAATGTGCGGTCGTCGTTAGTCACGCTTTTTGCTGTTGCTCCGAAAGTTACAAGGTCTTTTGCCGCGTACTGCGCTCCGAAGTCAAGGCGGTAATTGTCGTTGTTGTCGTACTCTGTGTTTCCTCTTATTCCGCCGGAAATCTTTAAGCCTTCAACTGGAAGAGCTACAACCGCGAATCCGTTTTCTGCCATGCGTCCCCATTTTGGCGTGTCGTCTGCCGCTCCAAGGTAAGCTGCGTCTGTTGTAATTTTTGTGAAGAATTCGTTTCCTATTGCAAGTCCAATCTGCTCAAATGGCGAAAATCGTACAAAGCCGCGGAGTCTTGTTGTGGATTCTTTTCCGTTGAGCTTAAGGCCGTAAGTTTCCATGCGGACTCTTCCGTCAAGTTTTTCAGAAGAAAAGTCGAGCTGAAGCCTGTTGTCTACGTGGGCTTCTTCGTTTTCAAATCCGTCGTCCAAATCTCCGTTGTCTTTTACTTTTCTGTTGAACTCAAGAAAGTCTCCGTTTCCTGTGTTGTCGTCATTTGCTCCGAATGTGTTTGTGAGCGAAACTTTCTGTGCGAAAACTGATGCGCATACAAGAATTCCTGCAACGGATGCAGCCAAAAGTTTTTTCATAAGATAACTCCTATCTTAAAGATTTGCTTGATGAAACCTGCAATGTTTTTGTTCTTGCAGATTTATTTCTTTGTTGCCAAAAAAATAAAATTTTTCTGTTTGATTTTTGTTAGCTTAAAATAAACTTTCGGTGAATTTGCGCTTACTGTTTTCTCATAAAAAAATCCCCGGTTGCTCCGAGGATTTTATAACGGCTTGCAATGTTTAAATTTTGCTCTTTTATTCTTGCTGTGTGTTTTGTGCGCCTGCCGCCATGAGCGCGCATTCAGTTATATTTACAGCGTGGTCTCCTATGCGCTCAAGGTACTTTGCGATCATAAGTGTGTTTAGAGCTTTTTCTCCGAATGCTCTGTCATGCTTTGTTTTTCCAGACATCATGTCCAGAATGTCGTTTTTGATTTGGATAAAAAGATCGTCCGCCTGATCATCAAGGTCTGCAATCTGCTTGGCAAGTTTTGCGTCCTGCTTGATAAAGCTTTCCACGCTGCCTGTAACCATTCGGATTATGCAGTCCGCCATTGCCGCGATGTGAGAGTTAAAGGCTTCAAATGGAATCTGCGTTTTCTTTATCAGCTCTGCAATGTCGCTTCCCTGGTCTCCGATTCTTTCCATGTCTGTGATTACTTTGATTGCCGCGCTTATGGTTCTAAGATCGCTTGCTACCGGCTGCTGCTGCAAAAGAATTCTCATGCAAAGATTTTGAATTTCTTTTTCCATTATGTCTGTCTGCTTTTCCGCTTGGATTGCGCGTTCTCCAAGCTCGGTGTCTCCAAGGAGAAGCGACTGGGTTGCAAATGTTATGCAGTCTTCGCAAAGTGTTCCCATCTTTTTTAAGTCTTCGTGCAGTTCATTTAGCTGCAGATTAAAGTTGTTTCTCATCTTTTTCCTCTTGTAAGAATTTCTGCTTTTCTGTTTTGAAAAATATCAGCCGAATCTTCCCGTGATATAATCTTCCGTCTTTTTGTTTTTCGGTGAGCTGAATATTTGTTCCGTTTGTCCGTACTCAATCACTTTTCCGAGCAGGAAAAATGCCGTTAAGTCGCTTACGCGTGTTGCCTGCTGCATATTGTGAGTTACAATTACAATTGTGTATTTGCTTTTTAACTCAGCGATTGTGTCTTCAATTTTGCTTGTGCTGATTGGATCTAGCGCGCTTGTAGGCTCGTCCATTAAAAGCACTTCCGGTTCTATTGCAAGCGCGCGTGCAATGCAAAGACGCTGCTGTTGTCCGCCTGAAAGTCCTATCGCGCTTTTGTTCAGCCTGTCTTTTACTTCATCCCAGATTGCCGCATCCTGCAGGGCTTTTTCAACGATATTGTCCAAGTCGCTTTTGCGTTTGATTCCGTGGGTGCGCGGACCGTAGGCGATGTTGTCGTAAATGCTCATTGGAAACGGATTCGGCTTTTGGAATACCATTCCGACTTTTTTTCTGAGCAGGTTCACGTCTATGTTTTCAAAAATATTTTCATCGTCTATTAAAACTTTGCCTTCTGTTCTGCAGCCAACAACAAGGTCGTTCATCCTGTTGAAAGTTTTGAGCAGAGTTGATTTTCCGCAGCCGCTTGGTCCGATGAACGCTGTAACCATGTTCGCAGGAATTTCAAGATTCACATCGTAAAGCGCCTGAAAATTTCCGTAGAATAAATTTAAGTCTTGGACTGATATTTTGCTTTTATTCATTTTTGTTTTTCCTTGTGATTATTTTTTCAAGAAGAGAACTTAGCCAGTTCAGAATTAGAACTATGGCAAGAAGAATTACTGCTGTTGCGTAAGACTGACCAGTTGCAAGTCCTTCGCTCCAAAGCGCGTACAAGTGGACTGCGAGAGTTCTTCCGCTTTGCATTCCGCCTGCAATCCGCGCGACAGTTCCTGCTGTGTAAATTAAAGCTGCTGTTTCTCCAACGATGCGTCCTGTACCCAAGACAATTCCCGCGATTATTCCCGGAACTGCGGAAGGCAGAACTATGCAGAATACTGTGCGGAGTTTTCCTGCTCCAAGTCCGAAGCTTCCTTCACGGTAGCTGTCGTTTACGGAAAGCAAGGCTTCTTCTGTTGTTCGAACGATTACAGGAAGAATCATAATCGCGAGTGTGCAGCATCCGGCAAGCAGAGAAAATCCCCAGTGCAGGAAAGTTACGAAAAACAAAAATCCGAAAAGTCCGTACACGATTGAAGGAATGCCCGACAATGTTTCTGTCGCAAGCCTGATTGCCTTTACGATTTTGCTTCCGCGGTATGCGTATTCGCTTAAATAAATTGCGGCTCCTATTCCAATTGGCACTGCTATTGCGAGCGTTATTGCTGTTGCAGAAAGCGTGTTTATCAATGCTGGAAAAAGCGAGCTGTTTTCGCTTGTGTACTTTATGCTGAAAAGCGACAGATTCAGATTCGGAATTCCTCTTGCAAGAATGTAGATTACGATTCCGCAGGAAATTGCAATTGAAAAAATTCCGGCTCCAAGCACGAACGACTTTAAAACTTTTGACTGAAATGTTTGCGAAGTTTTCATTTTATCTGCTACTCCTTTTTTTCTTTTAAGAGTGAAAAGCACAAGTTGATAATCAAAATGAAAATAAACAGAATTACAGAAGTTGCAATGAGAGCGTCTCTATGCAAGTCCGCGGCATATCCCATTTCAAGAACGATGTTTGCAGTGAGCGTTCTGATTCCTTTTACAAGGCTGCGTGGAAGAATCGCCTGGTTTCCTGCGACCATGATGACTGCCATTGTTTCTCCGACAGCGCGTCCCACTCCAAGAATTATTCCCGCCATTATTCCGCTTTTTGCCGCCTTAAGTTCAACAAGAAAAATGCTGCGTTCCTTGCAAGCTCCTAATGCAAGGGAGCCTTCAAAGTAAAGTGAAGGCACTGCCCGTATTGAAGATTCGCTTACGCTTATTATTGTTGGAAGAATCATTATCGCAAGGACAATCGAAGCGGCAAGAATTGAAGTTCCGTTTCCGCCGAATATATTTCTGATTGCAGGAACTATGACTGTAAGTCCGAAAAAACCATAGACAACAGAAGGAATTCCAGCTAGAAGTTTTACGCCGCTTTCAAAAAAATTGTAGAGCTGTTTTGGACAGTAGCGCGCAAGAAAAACCGCTGTAAAAAGTCCGAGCGGAACTCCCAGAATCAATGCGCCAAGCGTTACTGTAATTGAGCCTACAATCATCGGGAAAATTCCGTATAAATCTATGGAAGGCTTCCACTTTAAACCAAAGATGAAATTCTTTAGTCCGATTTTAAGCATGGCAGGAACGCCGTTTGCAAACAGAAAAATGCAGATTGTTATTGTAGCCGCGATTGAAACGCAAGCCGCCGCAAGAAAAACGAATCGCATTGTCTGTTCTATATATTTGTTTTTCATATTTTTCTGCTTTTAAAAGAATTGAATTGCAGCACTTGTCCGAACTGGATTTGCACTGCAATTTTTGTTAAGCCGTCAAGCTTATTTTACATCGCCCCATTTTGAGATTGTTCCAATGTACAAGTCTTTGACTGACTGAATCGATGCGCTTTCTGTTGGGTTTTCCTTGTTGATGATTACCGCGATTCCGTCGATTGCAATTTTTGTCTGAAGCGCGCCTTTTGCTTTTTCGCTGTCTTTTAATTCGCGGCTTGCCATTCCGATTTCGCAGACACCATTGAGCGCGCTGTTTACGCCTGTTGTGCTGTCAGACATCTGGACTTCAATTTTGATTTCCGGGTTCAGTTTTTCGTAGGCTTCAGCAAGTTTTTCCATTACAGGAGTTACGCTTGAAGAACCGGCTACGGTTATTTTTCCTTTTTTTCCAGTTGCAATGTACGCCGGATTTTGAGTCGCGCTGATGTAACCGTTGGCTTCAACAATTGCCTGTCCGTTGCTTGAAAAAATGAAGCGGATAAAATCAGAAGCGTTTTCTGAAAGTCCGGTTTGTTTTGTTACGATGTTGAACGGGCGGGAAATTTTATAAGTTCCATTTTTAATGCTTGAAACGCTTGGAGATACGCCTTCAATTTTGAGAGCCTTTACGGTTTTGTTCAGCGAGCCAAGGGAAACATAGCCGATTGCATATTTGTTTCCTGCAATTGAAGTGAGCATTACTTCTGTGCTGTTTGTAATGTCGGCTTCCTCAGAAGTGAAGTCAACTTTTTTGCCTTCTGCGTTTTTCATTTCAATTCCGAAAAGCTCAACAAATGCTCCTCTTGTTCCACTTCCTTCTTCGCGGCTTATGAGAACAACACTTTTCTTTCCGAAGTTTTTGTTTTTTTTAGGAGCGGCAAATAATGTTCCGCCTAAAACTGCCAGTGTGATTGCGCTGAGCACAGCATAAATAGTCTTTTTCATACTTAAAACCTCCATTTGGTTTTCATTTTACGATGAAAAATCTAAAGAGGCTGTGTTTTTTGAAGGTTATTGAATTGTTAGAATTGTGTTAATTTTTAATCGAAGTGAATTTTATTTTTTACTTGCTGCATTAACTTTTTGTGTCAACGCGGCAAGTTTTATTTTTATTTTTTTTATTCCGCGGAAAATCTTATTTCCTGCCAGAGCGCGTCGTATTTTGAAAGAGCTTCGCCTACATCCATTTTGAGCTCAACTTTTTCAAGTGTTTCAACTGGATACATCGGTTTTTTCTTTGTGTACTTTGCAGCTTCCTTGTTTATGTAAGCAGGAAATTTCAACGCGTCGCAGAATTCCGCGTAGATTTCCGGGCGGTGGCTGAAGTCAATAAATTTCATTGCAAGGTCATAGTGCTTGGCATCTTTTAAAATCACCATTGAATCAAGATACGCAGCAGAACCGCATTCAGGAACAAAGAAATCAATTACTTCATCGTGCTTGTCTTCTGGAACTTCAGCAAATACAATTTCCGCATAGCCGTCGCAAACCCAGAAATCGCCGGATGCAAATGATTTTCCGTAGCCTTCCGCATCGAACTTTATAAGATTTGGACGCCACTTGTTTATAATTAAATCTGCGGCTTCTCGAAGTTCTTTGTCATCTGTTGTGTTCAGCGAGTAGCCAAGATGTTTTAGCGCGCTTCCCATTGTAACTCTCATGTCGTCCATCATTGTCATGTGTCCGGCTAAATCCGTGCGTGAAAAAATATCAAATGATTTTTCGTAGTCTTTTACTTTCGTTTTGTTTACAGAAATTCCCGAAGCGGCAAGGCAATATGGAACGCTCCAAGTCATGTCCGGGTCGTAGCCCTTTGCTTTTTCAAGTGCTTCAGGATTTATATATTTTGAATTAGGGAACTGCGAGTGATCGATTTTTTGAACCATTCCCTGTTTTATCATAATTGAAGTGTAGTCTTGAGATGGAATTGTCAGGTCGTAGCCTTTTGCGCCGGCGCGGAGCTTTGCATACATCATTTCATTTGAATCAAAATAATCAACTTTTACTTTGCAGTTGTATTCTTTTGCGAATTTTTCAAGAACTGAATCAGGCGTGTAATAGCTCCAGTTGTACAGGTTGAAAGTTTCTTTTTTTTCTTTTGAGCAGGAAGAAAAAATTGAAAGGACAAAAGCGGCCATGCTAAAAATAGCGACATTGAATTTCTTCATTTCAATATCCTTTGAACAGGCTTTTATTAGGTAAAAAAATCTGTTCATTAAAAAAGTAGAATTAGAACTTCATACGAAATTCTTTCCTGCTCATCAGTTTGACGGCAAGAAAGCATAGTCTACTGGAAAAAATGGAAATAGGGAAGTAATGTTAAGTTAACGAAAATGTAGCTTTTTTCGTTCAACGATATTTCTTCAAGCTGATTCCTGATGAAAAGTCATTGCTGGCCATTTTAAGCTAAAAATAAAAAATAGTCTTTGGGTAGTTGACAAAGTGCGGGGGGGGGTACACTGTTTTTAAATTTTTTTAGGGGGAGTACATTGTATGTCTGATGAACTTTATTACCGCGGAAACGATTCTTATGAGACTGCTGTTAAAAACAGGCTGAACGAATTGGAGCGTTCTGGTGTAAGAAACACAGCCGCAATGCTGTCCGGAATTCAGAATATGGAGTATGGAATCAGAGGCGAGATTCGAGAAAGCACTTGTGCAATTATCGCTTCTCAGTCGATTCTTGCAGAATCGTTTAAGGACAGTTTTGATTCTGTAAACAACACTTTGAATGTGGGCTTTGAAATGATTGCCGCAGGAATGGGACAGTTGGCTGATTCCATAAATGCAATGTCAGAGGCAATCTGCAACAAGCTTGATGAAATTCACGACATTGTAAACAATCCGCTTTTGACAGCAAGCCGCGAGCTTTTCCGCAGAGCGTCCGCAAATTTTGAGAAAGGCTATTTTGAAGAAGCTCTTGAAGACTGCAAGGCTGCCGTAGAAAAGAACAAGACAGACTATATTTCTTGGTATCTTTTGGGACAGATTTACCTTTTTGGCGCGGGAAAATTCAGCAATGTTATTGATTTGCACAAGGCAGAAGACGCGTTCCTGAATGCAGCAAAATACATTGATTCTGATTTGGGAAAGTCAAAGGAAGCAAACGAATTTGGCTCTCAAATCTACTATCATTTGGGATATACAAGATTGCTTTTGAGCAACGATTTGCTTGTTGAAGAAAAAACTGATGAGTCAAACAAGAAACTTGAGGAAGCTCAAAAGGCAAGCAAAAATTCTTCAAGGCTAAATGCTAAAAATTTAAAGGCTTTGTACGATAATGCAAAGGAGCTTCATTTCTTGGGCAAAGACAAAGAGGCAATAGAGACATTGAAAAACGCGATTCGTCTTGAAAAGAATTTTGCCTTGATTTCCGCGAACGACAAGAACTTTGAAAGTATCTGGCCGGACATTGAAAAAGCGGTTTTGGAGCTGAGAGACGAGCTTGTTCAAAAGTGCCGTGAAAAACTGAGAAATATAGAAACGAAATTTGCTGAATCCATAGCGGAAAGCCGTTCTGAATATGAGAAGAAAATTGAAAACATAAAAGATAAAGATTTCTTTGCGGTTTCTGAATTTTTTGAAAAGGAGTTAGAGCCTTATTGTTTTGATGCAAAACGCCTTGATTCTTGTTTGGAATTTGCAAGGTTCTTAAAAAAAATCTTTGAAGAAGCGGAGGATTATCTTGGTTTAGTTTCTGGATTTTTCTCAAGATATGCAGATTCGAATAGTTTTATAACTATTTTTTCCGGTGGAAAAATTTATGATTGTTTATCTTCCTATAGCCAAATAGGTAGTATAAAAATTGTTAATGTGAAAAAATTTGATAATGAAATTGATGGAGTTGTATTTGGAGATTTGGAGGTTACATTTAATGAAAATTCACCTTCTCATAAAATTCTTCACCTTGAAGAAAAAACTCTTTCTGAAATAACTGGAGACGTAACTGCAGGCATTGATTTTGATAAACTTTTTGTAATTAAAGATTATAGTTTAATAATTCAAGAACATAAAGGATTGTTTTCTAAGATAGAGTATTATGATGAAAATGTTTTAGAAGGTGATCTTGCGGAGGCTGGATCAAAAACATTCCCTGAAATTTCTGAATATCTTTGTAAATTCAATAGAAATCTAAAAAACAAAGAGATTACAGAAATATTAAAAGATATAGATGAGATTCGTGTTAGAGATTCTGACAGACTTCAAGTTTACAAAAAAATTTGTGAAGAAGATGATAATGCTAAAGTAAAGAATGTGAATCGTTGGGGAACTCTTAAAGTTGGTGAAGCAATAGAAGATGAGTATTCTGGTGAGTATTACAGCTGTAATTATCTGATTGATGGTGCTGAAATTTCAGATGGTGTTAAAAAGCTAAAGAAAAACGCATTTCTTTGCTGTAAATCATTGAAATCTGTCAAACTTCCAGATTCTCTTGAAGTTATCGGCAACGGAGCTTTTTTGGGGTGTGGAAATCTAAAAACCATCAATATTCCAGATAGTGTAAAAGAGATACAAAAAAGTGCTTTTGCTGGCTGCAAAAATCTTGATGAAAAAACTAAAGCAAAAATAGCAAGTATTAATCCTAAAGCACTTGAATATGGCGGTGGCTGCTATGTTGCAACTTGCGTTTACGGCTCTTACGACTGTTCACAGGTCTGGACGCTCCGCCGCTTTAGAGACAACACTCTTGGCTCAACTTGGTATGGCCGTTTGTTCATAAAAACTTACTACGCTGTAAGCCCGACACTCGTGAAATGGTTCGGTAAAACATCTTGGTTCAAGAATATGTGGAAGCCGGTCTTGGATAAAATGGTAAGCAGATTGCAGGCAGAAGGCGTTGAAAACACCCCTTACGAAGACAAAATGTGGAGATAGGAGAATGGATCCTACAATTGTTTCTGCGATAATTAGTTCTGTCGCCCAATTTTTGCCTACTGGATTAGGAACATTTTTTAAATCACTAAAAGATTCAAATGATTCTAGATTTTATGAGCTTAATGCGGAAGTTATTCAGAATCTTGAAATTTTGGAAACTGCAAAAAAAGAAATTGAAAGCGACGAAGGAGACCCGCAGATAATTTCGAAAAATGTTGCTTCAAGAATTTCAATTGCGAAATTGAATTCAAAAGATTATGTCGCTTTAGCAAAAGCCTATAAAAAGCAATTTGGAATAAAAGATAAGAATGATTTTTGTAATGTTTTTAACAGGGCAATTGCGGATACAAAAATAATGCAAAATGATTTCTTGTCATCTGAGTATTGGGAGAATAAGAAAACAAGGCCTTTGACAAAGATTTCAACCCTTATTGAAAAATTTCAGATTCTAAATCTTTATCTTGAAAAAATCTAATTCTCCTTTTCCCGCAGACCAGCGCACATTTCTGCTTGTCTGCGGGATTTCTCTTAAAAACTATGTCTACATTGATTTGTAAATATTGCCATAAAGAAAACCGTTCAAGCGCAAAGTTCTGTTATTTTTGCGGAAAGAAAACTGAAAATCAGCCGGAAAATCAGATTGTCTCAGTTAGTTCATCAGAAAACGAAAAATTCCGTGCGGTTCACAACGCAGAAGTTTCATCTTCTATTTCAGATGTGCAGAACACATCTGCCGTGCAAAATATTTCTTTCAAAACTCCGGACTTTATCGGGCTTTCAGAAATCCGCGCTAGGCTTGTGATGTTCATAAACACTCTAAAAATCCGAAGGCGGCAAAAGTCAATCGGAATGAACGTTAGCGATGAAAATTCTGTCCTTGTGTTCCGGGGCGAGGCTGGAAGCGGAAAATCCACGGTTGCGGAAAGTTTTATAAAAATGCTTCAAAGCTCGTCTGTTTTTTCTTCCTCGCAAAATGTGGAGCGCACAACGGCGCACAAGTTTCAGCGTATTTACGCTACCGACGTTGAAATTTCAAAATATCTTTCTGACAAAAAGCCTGGCATTTTTCTTGTGGACGAAATTCAAAATGAGGAAAGCTATCTGAATGAGCTTTTGCTCGGTCTTACAGAAAAGAAAACGGACACGATTTCAATTCTTCTTGGCTTGAAAGAGCCGCTTGAAAAATTTTTCAAGGAACATTCAGAGCTTGTGGACTTGGTGAGTTTTTATGACTTTCCTGATATTTCCGACGAGAACCTTGCACAAATCTTGCAGAGAAAACTCGATGAAAACGGCTTTGAATATGATTCCGATGTGAAAAATCTTTTTGGAATGTGCGTTTCAGAGGCAAAAAACGATTCGTCAAATATCTATAAAAACGGCTGGATTGTAGAGAAAGATATTTTCAGAAAAATCTTGGAAAGGCAGGCTTCGCGTCTTTCAAAAATGCAGAATATAAGCGATGAGGATTTCAAGAGAATCCTTGTTCAGGACTTGCCGGTTTCAAAAAAGGCTGAAAGCGTTGAGGATGTCTTGGCTCAGCTTGACGGGTTGATTGGAATGGAAGCCGTAAAAAGCAAGGTAAAGGAGCTTTGCCTTACAGTTCAGAACAATTTAAGGCGCAAGGAGCTTGGCTTGGTTTCAGAGAATCCGAAAGTCCACATTGTTTTGACTGGAAATCCCGGAACAGGAAAAACAACTGTCGCGCGTCTTTTGGGAAAGCTTTTCTTTGCAATGCGGCTTTTGCCTAGCGACAAGGTTATCGAAACCGACGGGCTTGGCTTGACGGCCGGCTACGTTGGGCAGACAAAAGACAAAGTGAATGAGCTTTGCGACAAGGCTTTGGGCGGAATTCTTTTTATCGACGAGGCTTATTATCTTTCTGGCGATTCAAATTCCTACGGAAACGAGGCTGTTGGAACTTTGCTTAAGCGGATGGAAGACGACCGCGGAAAATTTATCGTTATTGTTGCCGGCTACGATAAAGAAATGCAGGAATTCTTAAAAATGAATCAGGGGTTGGACAGCCGTTTTACTCATAAAATAAACATCGAGGATTATTCTTCTGACGAGCTTTTTGAAATCTTAAAACTGAATATAAAAAAGGCGAATTTTTCACTTGATTCAGAGGCAAAGGTGCTTTGCAGAAGCGCGGTTGATGAGATGTGCAGAAACAAGACGAAAAATTTTGCAAACGCGAGGGAAATCAGAAATTTCTTCGACAAGATAAAACTCAATCTGGATTCAAGGATCGGAAAACTTGCGCCAGAAAATCTTACAAAAGAAGTTCTTTCCACAATCACAAAGAACGACATTCCGTATTCTCCTAAAAAGACAGTTTCTGCTGAAAGCGTTTTTGCGGAGCTTGACGAGCTTATCGGAATGGAAAATGTGAAGGCTTCAATCCGCGAGCTTTACGACACTGTAAAAATAAATCAGGAGCTTGAAAAAATCGGGCAGAATCCTAAAAAGCCTGAAATCCACATTATTCTTACTGGAAATCCCGGAACTGGAAAAACTACAATCGCGCGTCTTTTAGGGAAACTTTTCTTTGCAATCGGGCTTTTGGCGAGCGACAAGGTTGTTGAAACCGACCGCAGCAAGATTGTAGCAAAATATGTAGGGCATACGGCTGTGAACACTCAAAAACTTTGCGACGACGCTTTGGGCGGAATTCTTTTTATTGACGAGGTTTACACGCTTGCTTCTGACGACTTTGGGCGCGAGGCGACAGACACTTTGATGAAGCGCATGGAAGACGACAGAGGAAAATTCGTTGTGGTTGTGGCAGGCTATGAAAACAGAATGCAAGAATGGCTAAAGACAAACGAAGGCCTTTCAAGCCGTTTCTCGCATAAAATTCATATTGAAGATTACAATTCTGACGAGCTTTTCCAGCTTTTCTGTCTTTACGCAAAAAAAGAGAATCTGCTTTTTACAGACGATGCTCTTCTTGCCGTAAGGAATTCAATAAATTATATTTCAGAAAACCGCGGAGCCGACTTTGCAAACGGAAGAACAATCAGAAAATTCTTTGATTCTGTAATCCGAAAGAAAAATTCAAGAATTATGACTTTGGACGAAAATCAGCGGACAAAAGAAGTATTGATGACAATTGAAAAAGAAGATATTGAGGTTTGAGAATGATTTGCCCTTCAAAAGACTGTAAAAGCGAAATTCCTGATAATTCACGTTACTGCGACCAGTGCGGCATTCAAATAAAAAAATGCGAAAACTGTAAAAGAGTCGCTTTGGGAAAGTTCTGCGGAAAATGCGGCGGAAAAATGGTTTTTGTAGGAGAACTGGATAATGAAAACGGAGGAGAGCGGTGAGCGATTTTTTTGAGCAGATAAAAAAGGAAGAGAAAAAAGAAAAATCAGAAAATCGCAAAAGCAATGTCAGGTTCTGCACAAACTGTGGCGCAAGGCTTGAAGAAGGGGACTTGTTCTGCACTGAGTGTGGCCAAAAAATCGAGCTGGAATTTGAGCAGGCAGAAAAAACAAAGAAAGCGAGACCGATTTCAAGCGACAGAATGAACTCAATCTTAAACGCAAGAAAAAATGTGAGGCAGACTTTTTCTGACGACTTGAAAAATTTTCTTGGCGAGAAACATAGCTTTTCTACGGAAATTGCGGTTTCTAAAAAGCAGCAGGAAAAAACTTCCAAAAAAGACGGCCGGCTTGGCTGGTACGTTAGCAAGGATTCTGGTAAAACAGAATATTTTGTGATTGAAAGCATTGAAGGAAACTCTATCAGCGGAAAAATCAGCGATATTCTAAAAGACGGCGGCTATGGCAACGAATATTTTTCTGGAACTATAAACGGCTCATTAATAGAAATAAACGGTATTCAGCGGAAAAACACCAACATAAATTTTCGCTGGGACTTGCATTTTACAGGAACTATAAGCGGAAACACAATTTCAGGAAAGTGGGATCGTATAGAAAATGGTTCTGAGAATATGGTTTATGTAAAAATGTAATACTATTTTTTTTACGGCGCGTCTAAAAATCCTGCGCGTCGCTAAATATTTTCTTGACTGTTGGAAAAGCTTTTACTGACCGACGGTCAACATTTTGGTGACCGCACAAAAAGATAATTCTGTCCGTACAAAAGTAGTTTAAGAACAAGACAAATTGTCAATGTTGTTGAGTAATTTTTTAAGTTCGTTTATAGTATTTTTGTTTTGCGGAATTTTTTCCGCGGATTTTTTTTGGAGGAAATAGCATGAAAAAAATTTCAAAAATTTTAGCTGTGTCTTTGGCTGTTATAGCTGCCGGCACATTTCTTTGTTCTGCAAAAAAACAGAAGCAGATAAAAATCGGCGTAATTCAGCTTGTTGAGCATCCGGCTTTGGACGCTTCTTACAAAGGCTTTGTTGACGGACTAAAAGATGCTGGCTATGTTGACGGCGTGAATATTAAGATTGACTATGAAAATGCCCAGGGCGAGCAGTCAAACTGTGTTACAATCGCAGACAAGCTTGTTTCAAAACGCAGCAATTTGATTTTCGCAATCGCAACTCCTGCAGCTCAGGCAGTCGCAAATAAGACTTCAACAATACCTGTCCTTGTTACAGCTGTTACAGACCCAAAAACAGCCGGTCTTGTTGAATCGAACAAAATGCCAGGAACAAATGTAAGCGGAACTTCTGATCTTACTCCAGTTGCCGCTCAGATTGACCTTCTTAAGAAAATTGTTCCTTCCGCAAAAAAAGTCGGACTTTTGTATTGCTCAAGCGAAGAGAATTCAAGATTTCAGATTAACATTGCAAAGGAAGCTTGCAAGGGCGCAGGACTTTCTTTTGTAGATGCGACAGTTTCAAATACAAATGAAGTTCAGCAGGTTGTTCAGAGCCTTGTTGGAAAAGTTGACGCAATTTACTGTCCTACAGACAACATGATTGCAAGCTCAATGGCTACAGTTTCGCTCGTTACAACAGAAGCAAAAATTCCTGTAATCTGCGGAGAAAGCGGAATGTGTCAGTCTGGCGGACTTGCAACTTACGGAATCAATTACTATGAGCTTGGAAAACAGACTGCAAAGATGGCTGTTGAAATTTTTGCAAACGGAAAAAAGCCTGCTCAGATGCCGATTCAGTATTTGGACAAATGCGACTTTATGTATAACAAGGAAGTTGCTGACGCCATTGGAGTAAAAATTCCAGCCGACTTGATTAAATAGTTAAATTTTATAGAAAAAAAATGACACGGCGCAAAAAATCTGATATACTCTTTGAGCTATGTTTGATACTTTTTTAGATTTTTTAGTGCCGTTTTCAGGCGCAATGCTGGGAGCTGTTTCTCAAGGCGTGCTTTGGGGGATCATGGCTCTTGGCGTTTACATCACATTTAAAATCCTTGATTTTGCCGATATGACTGTAGACGGAAGCTTCGCTTTGGGCGGTTGCGTCTGCGCTCTTCTTATTGTCCGCGGCGTAAATCCTTTACTTGCAGTTCTTGTGGCTACGGTTGCAGGAAGTATTGCCGGTCTTGTAACTGGCTTTCTTACAACTAAATTCAAGATACCAGGAATTCTTGCAGGAATCTTGGTTCAGCTTGCTCTTTATTCAATAAACCTTCATGTCCTTGGCGGACCGAATCAGCCTTTGACAAGAGTCCACACAACTATCATGGACTGGATTAACAAAGCTTTTAATTTGTCAGAATTTTTCCCTTATAGCGCAACTTCTGTTTCAAGTCTGATTACTGGAATTATTTTTACTGGAGCTGCGATTGCAATTTTGTACTGGTTCTTTGGAACAGAACTCGGCAGCGCAATCCGTTCAACTGGAGACAATGCCGCAATGAGCCGTGCGCAGGGAATCAACACTGATTCAATGCAGATTCTGGCACTTATGATTGCAAACGCCCTTGTTGCCATGAGTGGTTCACTTGTAATGCAGCAGCAGAGGTTCGGAGATGTAAGCATGGGAATCGGTACAATCGTAATCGGACTTGCTTCTATAATTATTGGCGAAGTTATTTTCGGAAAACGATTCGGATTTTGGTGGAGCTTGCTTTCTGTTGTGTTTGGCTCTGTCATTTACCGTTTGATTATCGCGCTTGTTCTTCAGCTTGGAATGAAAACTCAGGATTTAAAGCTTCTTTCCGCTGTCGTAGTTGCAATTGCGCTTTCTGTTCCTGTGTTGAAGCAAAAGGCTTCGCGCTGCAAGAAAATTTCCGTGGAGGCTAAAAATGCTTGAAGTAAGACACGTTTCAAAAACATTTAATCCCGGAACAATAACAGAACGCAAAGCTTTAAAAGACATAAGCCTGACTTTAAATGACGGAGACTTTGTTACTGTAATCGGCGGAAACGGAGCTGGAAAATCAACTTTGCTCAACCTGATTGCTGGCGTTCATGAATGCGATTCTGGCTCGATTATTCTTGACGGTGAAGACATTACGCGCCAAAAGGAACATGTTCGCGCAAAATATCTCGGACGTGTTTTTCAGGATCCGATGAGAGGAACTGCTGCCACTATGGAAATTCAGGAAAACCTTGCGCTTGCTTTGCGCCGTGGAAAGAAACGCGGACTTAAGTGGGGCGTTACTTCCGCTGAACAGGAAGAATTTAAAAAGCAGCTTTCACTTTTGGAGCTTGGTCTTGAAAACCGCATGACTTCAAAAGTCGGACTTCTTTCCGGCGGACAAAGACAGGCTCTTACTCTTTTGATGGCGACATTGCAAAAACCGAAGCTTTTGCTGCTTGATGAACATACGGCGGCGCTTGATCCAAAGACTGCGCATAAAGTCCTTGAGCTAACCCAGCATTTTGTTGAGCGCGACCATCTTACAACTTTTATGGTAACTCACAATATGAAGCACGCCATTCATTACGGCAACCGCCTTATCATGATGCTTGACGGACATATTGTTTACGATGTTTCCGGGGAAGAAAAAAAGAATCTTCAAGTTGCTGACTTGCTCCAAAAATTCCAGACTGCAAGCGGCGGCGACACGGATTCAATTTCTGACAGAATGATTTTGAGCCAGTGAGGAATTTATGGTTTGCAATTTTAAGACAAAAGGTGTTTGCGCAACAAATATAAAATTCGAGCTTGACGGAAATGTTGTCCGCGGAATTGAATTTACAAATGGATGCGACGGAAACTTAAAGGCGATTTCAAAAATCCTTGACGGAACAACTGTTGAATTTATTCAAGAAAAGTGCCGCGGAAACTTGTGCCGCACAAAAGGAACTTCCTGCGCTGACCAGCTTGCAATTGCAGTTCAGGAAGCGTTTGACAAAGCAAATAAAAAATAATTTTTTTTACTGAAAAATAAAGGCAGAAATTTCGAGTGTCCTTCTCAAGATTTCCGCCTATTTTTTTGTCTGAACTTTTATTTTACAGCACCAAGAATTCCAGAAACAAATCTCTTTTGCTGTGTAAAGAAAAGCACAACAGTCGGAATTGTCATAATGCAAAGGTTCAGCATCAAAAGTCCGTAGTCTGTAGTGTATCCTGCTGTGAGTCCTGAAACTAAAAGTGGCAGTGTCTGCATTTTCTGACTTTGCATAACAATCAAAGGCCACATATAGTTGTTCCAGTTGTTCATAAAAGTTACAATTGCCGCCGCCGCAAATGTCGGAGCCATAATCGGAAGGTAAATTTTAAGGTAGATTGAAAACTCTCCAAGTCCGTCAACTCTTGCTGCCTGAATTGTTTCAAGCGGAAACGTTACCGAATTCTGCCTGAAAAAGAAAATCAGAAACGCAGTTGAAACAGTCGGCAAAATAAATCCTAGCGTGGAATTCATAAGATGCATTACGCTGAACATTTTAAACAATGGAACCATAATCGAAGCGAATGGAATCATCATTGAAATAAGCAGAATGTTCATGAGCGTGTCTTTTCCCTTGTCTCTGAAAATCTGAAATCCGTAGCCTGCAAGCGAGCAGACAAAAATGCTAAGAACAGTTCCGCAGACAGTTGTGCGCAGTGAGTTCCAGAAAGCGCGTCCGATTTTTACGGTTGAAAGCATTGTCTTTATGTTTGCAAACAAATTTGCGCCTGGAATAACTCTTCCTGTGATTACGTCTGCGCTTGTGTTTGTCGCACCGCAAAGCATCCAGTAAAATGGAAATATAGAAAAGAAGCAAACTGTTATTATAAAGGCGTATTTTAATACTTCTGTGATGTGTCCTGATTTTTTCATTTTTCCTTCCTGTCAGCAAGAATAATCTGAATAAATGAAAGCAGCGCAACGATTATAAGAATCGCGTAAGAAACTGCCGCTGCATATCCAAACTGCGGATTGTACTTGAATGACAAATCGTAGATGTACTGCGAAATTGTGATTGTCGCGTTTCCAGGTCCGCCGCCAGTCAAATTCTTTACTTCATCGAAGAGCTGCAAAGTTCCGTTTGTAGACATGATTGCTGTAAGAAGAACAACAGGCTTTAACTGCGGAAGCGTTATTCTAAAGAATGTCTGGACTGTTGAAGCTCCGTCGATTCTTGCAGCCTCGTAAATGCTGTATTCAATTCCCTGAAGTCCCGCAAGAAAAAACACGGTGTTGTATCCAGTCCATCTCCAGGTAATCGTAAAAATTACAATGACCTTTGCCCACACAGGATGAGTGAGCCAGTTGACTGGCTGAGAAATAAAATGGTGTTTTACTAGCAGAACGTTTACAAGTCCGTCCAGCGCAAAAAGAGATTTAAAGATAAGGGCGGAAGCTACAAGTGAAGTCGCGCACGGAAGAAAAATTATAGTTCTAAAAAGCCCCTTGAATTTCAGTTTTTTGTCATTAAGAATACAAGCTAGAATAATGGCGATAAAAAGCATTATTGGAACTTGAAAAGCAAAATATATAATTACGTTTTTCAGAGAAGCGATAAATTTCTCATCCTGAAAAAGCCTGACGTAGTTTTTAATTCCGCAGAAACTTAAATTGTTTCCAACTCCAGACTGAAGTGAAAGAATAAAAGCCCTGACCATCGGAATAAAGCTAAAAAGAAAAATCAAAAGCGAAGCGGGCATTACAAAATACCATCCGGCAATTTTGTATTTGCGCTCAAGCGATTTACTTTTCATATTTGCACCTCTGAAAAAATAAAGCCGCAAGACAAGAATGTTTTGAAGTTTGCTTCTGTCCTGCGGCTGGCTTTGTCAATTAAAGACCCATAAGGAATTTAACTTGCTTTTCAGCTTCTTCTATTCCCTGGTCAATGGTTTTCTTTCCTGTAAGAATGTCGCTTACAACAACTCCAATCGCGTCTCTTGCTTCGTAGTTGTAAACTCCGTATTTTACCTGCGGAATTTTTCCGGCGTAGTCAACAATGTCCTTGTAGATTTTCTGGCCTGCAAAGAAATCATTTGGCTGGTCATAGACAGAAGTCTTTGATGCAGGAAGCCATGTTGCAATTGCTCCAGAAGTTGGAAGAATTGTTTCGTAAAGTTCTGTGCTTCCGGCAAAAGTCTTGTTCAGGAAGTCGCAGGCAATTTCGGCATTCTTTGAGCTTTTCATAACCATCCAGCTTGAGCCGCCCTGGTTTGAATAGTTTGTTGCGCCAGGAATGTTGTCGAGCCTTGGTGTGTTTACAACTGCCCATTTTCCTTTCTGTGCCGGCTGATTTGTGATTGAACCTGCAATCCAGCATCCGTTGATAGTTGCCGCAACCGAGCTATTCTGAATGCTTGCGATGTATGCGTTCCAGTCAGAAACTGTAATGCAAACGCCTTCCTTTATCATTTCTGAATAAACTGAAACAGCTTCCTTAAGCGCCTCATTTCCGACCATAGAAGGATTTCCGTTCTCGTCAAAAACCCATTTTCCCGCGCTCTGAAGCATAATGAAAATACAGTCAGGTTCTGTTCCTACATAAGAAAGAAGCGGAACACCGGCTTTTGCCTTTACAATTTTTCCAAGCTCAAGGAACTGTCTCCAGGTTATATCGTTGAAGTCGGAAGGCTTGAGCCCGGCTTTTTCAAGAATGTCAGTTCTGATGAATGTAGCTGTTGCTCCGTTGTCAAATGGAACTGAATAGTGCTTGCCTTTGAACTCTCCGTAGCCAACCTTGAACTGCGCGAATTGGCTTAAGTCAACTTTTCCGTCCAAAGGATAAAATGCGTTCGGATAGTTTGATATATTTTTCTGCATTGCTGTGTCCTGGCAAAGGATGATGTCAGGAAGTGATTTTGTGTCATTTGCTGAAAGTGAAGTAATAAGTTTCTGCTGCAAGTCTGCCCAAGGTGTTTCAACTACATTTACTTTAACATCTGGATGTTCCCTCTGGTATATTTCAGCTGCTGTGTTCATTGCGTAAATATTGAACTGCGGATCCCAGCACCAGACTGTAAGCTGCTTTTCCTGCTCAGCCTTGCTGCATCCTCCCATGAAAAATAAGCCGGCTGAAACTACAGCCGCGGTCATAATTTTAGAAACCAATTTCATAAAAATTTCCTCCTAGTGATAAAACGAAATTCGTTGTGTTAACGTTAACGAGATTAATTATAGGAGCACAAAATTTAATCTGTCAAATTTTCTAATATCCAAATGGGCAACGGTTGCGCATTCGTTCTTCCGCCAAGTTGCATTTATGTGATTCTGATTTACAATCGGCATTGTTAAGAAAAAACACTATTTAGCTTGAGGTGAATATGAAAAGAGTTTGGGAGAATCCAGAAATACAATCAGTAAACAGGCTGCCAATGAGAAGCCCGCTTGTTCCTTATGAGTCGTCGCAAAAGTCGCAGATTGAAGCTGCCATAGGACCTGAATCCTGTGAAGTGCCTACAAGCTCCTTCTTTAAAAGCCTGGACGGAGAATGGGACTTTTGCTTCTTCGATTCCCCGGAACATGAGCCGGACGAAAAGACTGAGTGGCAGAAGATAAAAGTGCCTCTTTCCTGGACAATGCAGGGCTTCAGCTCTCCGCATTACACGAACATCCAGATGCCGTTTGACTGCGTGCCTCCGTTTGTGCCGCAAAAGAATCCCACTGGCTACTATAAGCTGAATGTGAGCTTGCCCGAAAAATGGAATGGCCGCCGTATAGTTCTGCATATCGGCTCTGCGGAAAGCGTTGCGATTGTATACGTGAACGGAACTGAAGCCGGCGTTTCAAAGGACACAAGGCTTCCTTGCGAATTCGACATAACTGATTTCATAAAAGGCTCGTCCGCTGAAATTGTTATAAAGGTTGTGCGCTGGTCAGACGCCTCCTATGTTGAAGACCAAGACCAGTGGTGGTTCGGCGGAATCCACAGAAGCGTCTACCTTTACTCAACTGAAAAAGTTTTCATTCAGGATGCAAAGGCGTTGACATACATTGACTTTTCAGGCGAAGAGCCGAAGGGCGTGATTCCACTTGAAGTCGCCATTGCAACATCGCAAGCCAAGTACAAGACACAGACAGAAGTGGACAAGATGCAATTTGATGTGGAATACAAAGTCTGCCGCCTTGAAGGAACTCCATCAACAGGAATCCCCGGAAAAGAAGTGGCGTCCGGCAAAATTCCGTGCAGCCTCGATGTGCGCAACACCCTTTCGCTTGCAAAGAAAGACATTGTAATTGAAAAGCCTGCTCTTTGGAGTAACGAAACGCCGTCGCTTTATCTTGTAACTGTAAGTCTTCTGGAAAAGAACGGAAGGCATATAGAAAGCTCTTCATTTACAGTTGGGTTTAAGTCCGTGGAAATAAAGAGGCGCGAGCTTCTGTTCAATTCCAAGAAAGTCTACATCCACGGAGTGAACCGTCACGAGCACAACGAGTCCAATGCCAAGACTCTTTCCACTGCGGAAATGGTTCATGACATAAAGACTCTCAAGAAATACAACTTCAATGCGGTGCGCACCTGCCATTACCCGGACGATGAACGCTGGTACGAACTTTGCGACCGCTACGGAATCTACATCCTTGATGAGGCGAACATCGAAAACCACGCATACTATGATGTTATGAGCCGCAGCGAGGAATGGCTCAACTCATATATCCAGAGAGTGCAGCGAATGGCAATCCGCGACAAGAACCACGCCTGCATCTTCGGCTGGTCTTTAGGAAACGAAAGCGGCAACGGACAGAACCACTGGGCAACAGCCGCCTGGCTTAGAGGCTACGACAGCACGCGCATTGTGCATTACGAAGGCTTTGTGCGCCCACAGATTCATCAGGGAGACTTCACTCTTGACTGCCTTGCAAACGGAAAACAGCTTACCGACCTCATTGCCCCGATGTATCCGAGCATCGACCTGATTGTAGACTATGCCACAAAGTGCGACGACTGGCGGCCTTTAATCATGTGCGAATATTCCCACGCAATGGGAAACGCAAACGGAAGCCTTGCAGACTACTGGAATGCGATTGAGTCAACCCAGGGGCTTCAGGGAGGCTTTATCTGGGACTGGATAGACCAAGGAATAGCAGCCTATGCTCCGGAAGGAAAGCTTGGTGAAAGTAAGGGCGGAAAATACTGGAAGTACGGAGGTGATTTTGAAGATAGCCCTTGCGACTACGACTTTTGCCTTAACGGACTGAACTTCCCTGACCAGACCCCTAAGCCTGCAATGGAAGAATGCCGCCGTCTTTTTGCACCTGTACGCCTTAAAGACATCCATGCCGCCCAGGGAATCTTTGAAGTTAAAAGCAAGGCTTTCTTTGTTCCGCTGGACTTTTTAAGCTTAAAGTGGTTATGCCTAGTTGACGGAACTGCAAAGGCATCGGGTGAGATTCCGCTTAAAGAACTTCTCCCTGGAAAAACAATGCATATTGAGCTTCCTCAAGTGTGTGAGTGCGTGCTTAACGCAGACAGCCGCGCTGAAATAGTGTTCCATGCCGACTTTGTTTATGCAGAACAGACACCTTGGGCTTTAAAAGGCGAACTGTGCAGTTCAGACGAAGAACTGATTTGCGCCGGCCGGACTTGCTTTGCAGACAGCGCCTCTTGCGTTTCCACGGAAGCCGAGCAGCTTGCCTTGAGCCTTGCGCCTGCAGTGTTCCATGCCTACACCGAAAATGAAGGAATAAAAGCCCTCTACGACAAAGTTGACAGCGATAATGTGCCCGGCTGCTTTATCGGAAAGCCTACTAAGCTCTGGATGGACTGTGCGCTTGACAAGTCCCATGGCGTAAAAGACTCACATGGTGTATTCCATATAGTTTCAGAGAAGGACGGAAAGAAGTTTGACTTTGGAACTTGCTCTTGCGCTATAAAGAAGGCATGGCAGGAAGACAATTCATTCATGGAAATATGCGCTGACTTCAGCCTGAACAGTACAGTGCCGGAATATCCACGTATTGGTCTTGAAGCTTCTGTTAGCAGCGCATTTACAAAGGCAAAATGGTACGGATGCGGTCCCCACGAATGCTATAGCGACAGAAAGTATTCCGCGCTCAAAGGTTTGTACGAAATGGACATAAAAGACCTTGAGGTGCCTTACATTGTTCCGCAGGAAAACGGACTAAGGTGCGGCGTAAAGTACCTTGAGCTTTCAGGAGGCGGAAAGACACTGCACGTACAGTCGGACACAGAATTCAGCTTTAGCCTCTTGCCGTACACAGCTCAGGACTTGTACAAGTGCCACCACACAAGCGAGCTGGTTGACCTGTCCAAAGGAAGTGAAGGCAAGTGGATTCTAGTAATAGACGCCGCCCACCGAGGAGTAGGAACAGGAGCCTGCGGTCCGGACACCCTTGAGCAGTACCGCGTCCGCCCCGGCACATACAAGCTGAACCTAAGAATCTGGTAACCTTGCCATTGTTGAACAGGGGAATCCCATGCAATAGAGCTTTGGGGGCAATCCCTAAGATGACAAAGCGTAAACATTTATTATATTTTATTTGCGTGCATGGAATACCTATGTTATAATTCTTAGCGTGAAGAGAAAGAAAGTCAGCTTGAACAGCACAGTAATAACAATCTCGCAAATCTGCCCGTGCAGGAGTTCCTCCTTTTGGAATATCCTCACGGGCTGTTTTATTTAAGGGGCGTAGCAGCCCCGCATTTTCGCCAAACCAAAGGAGGTTTTAATGGCTAAAAAGTATGTCTGGAGCATTGTGCTCAGACCAAACCCGTTTACACAGGACAATGACCGCGACCAGCTTGCGGACGTTGTGCCTGCCGCGGCAAAGCGCGACGAGGACATTGCGGATGCGATTGTTGCAGAAGGAAGCGAAATCAAGAAGGAGACAATTCTGAATATCCTTTCGCTTAGGAACAAAAAAGTCTTTGAGTATGCTCTTTCCGGCTGCACTTACTCAAACGAAGTGGGAAGCCTTTCGCCAAGGGTTTCAGGAGTATTCGAGGACATAAACTCCGTGTTCGACACTGCGCTACACAAGTGCTCGTTCGACATCATGCCTTCCGCCAGCCTGCGCGCTGAAACTTCCAAAATCAGTGTAAAGGTAACTGGATGCAAGGATTCAGGAGGAGCGGTAATCGGAGCGGTTACCAATACGCTTACAGGCAACAAGGATGGCACTGTTCAGATTGGAGACGATGTCATCATCGAAGGTGAAAAAATCAAGATCCAGGACGAATCCGATACAGAGCAGGGAGTGTTCTTTGTTGACATGGAAGGCAATGAGCACCGGGTAACCCGCAAGCTCACCGCAAACAAGCCGTCCCGGCTCATAGCCCGCGTTCCGTCAAGCGTAGCCGAAGGCAATGTTTCGCTCATAATCAGAACAAGGTATACAGGAAGCAGTGTAAATATCTTAAAGAATTTACGTGAACTCCGATATGCCTATGAACTAAAAGCAGTAAAGGCTTAGCAGTTTAAGTCTACCAATTCTCTATGTACTGTTCATAGCGACCTGCTATGGACTGTGCATAGCGTTCGCTATGGGATGTCCACAGAGCACTCTATGAGGTATCCATAATGGACGCTATGGAGTGTCCATAGAGAGCTACTATAGACACTCTATAGAAATCACTATCTTTTTATAATATCCTAAATTTGTCGTTCACTCTCTTTATGCTTATCTTTTTAGTAATACCTATCATATTAACTAAGGAGGAATGCTATGAAAGCAACCGTTTTATTTTCCGCGCTGGCTTTGGCTGGCTCTCTTGGCTTTGCCCAGAATTATCCTACCGCAGAGCAGACCGTGCCCGACGTGATGGGCTGGATGAAAGGATTTCCGCCGTCTCAGGCAAAAACGCTTCATGCTTCGGACGGATCGTTCTTTGAGTTTCCGGCTTTGCGCTACAGCGTGAACCACATGAGGGAGTTTTTTCCTACACGGAATGTCTCATCAGGCAATGGCAAAAAATATCAGCTAAAGACAAAGCTTGACCCGGCAATTGGAAACGTAACATTCACACCGTGGGATTCAGACAAGACGATGACTTTTGAAGAGTCGCTTGGTGCGAATTATACAGACGGAATCATAGTCATGCACAAGGGAAAAATCGTCTATGAAAAATACCCGGCAGGCTTAAAGCCGGACGGACTTCACGCGGCGATGTCGGTGAGCAAATCGTTTACTGGAACAATCGCTTCTATTCTTGTTGCTGAAGGCAAACTTGAGCCGTCAAAGAAAGTCGTTGAATACATTCCAGAGCTAAAGGATTCAGGCTTTGCGGATGCGACTGTCCAAGAGGTTATGGACATGACGACCGCGGTAAAATACAGTGAGGACTACAACAACCCGAACGCGGAAATCTGGGCTTACTCTGCGGCAGGAAACGTGTTCCGCCCGGCAGACTACACAGGCCCGCAGAATTACTACGAATACCTTGCAACTGTAAAAAAGCTTCCTGATTCAGAACACGGAGACGCTTTCGGCTACAGAACCGTGAACACAGAGCTTCTTGCCTGGATTTGCTCGCGCGTAACAGGGCAGGGGCTTGCTGATATGGTTTCCGGGATGATTTGGAAGCCTCTTGGTGCGCATTACGACGGCTACTACCAGGTTGACCCTTCTGGAATCGCGTTTGCAGGCGGCGGCTTTGACTTGAACCTTCGCGATATGGCGGCTTTCGGCGAGATGATGAGAAACGGCGGAAGGCTGAACGGCAGGCAGGTTATTCCTGAAATAGCTGTAAACTACATTGCGACCGGAGGCTCTTCCGATGAGTACAAGGCAACGTTTGCAAAAGGCGATTATCCGAAATTGCAGGGCTGGAGCTATCACAATATGTGGTGGATTACGAACAACTCGCACGGTGCATACATGGCGCGCGGCGTTCATGGGCAGGCAATCTACATTGATCCGGCGGCGCAGATGGTTATTGCGCGCTTTGCCTCGACTTACTACGCCTCGAACAAGTACATCGACCCGCTTTCAATTCCGGCTTACGAGGCTGTCGCGGAATATCTTTTGAACAAGTAACAAGTAGAATAAAATAAAAAACAAAGGGCATCCGTTTTTGGGATGCCCTTTTTGCTTTATCTTGCCATTCCCGCACTTGATGCGGGAACCTTTACGAATGGACTGCCGGAACAAGTCCGGCAATGACAGTCTGGTTGTGCCTACTTCAAGTTGACCATGCTCTTGTCGTAGTCTGTCGGCGGAACATAGCCCATAAGATTCATTATCGTTGCAGGCCAGGATGAGATTCCAAGTCCGTCGTTGAGCTTGGTGTTGTCGTATTCGCCCTTGTATTCAGGGTCATAGATGATTCCCGGTACCGGGTTGAGCGAGTGCGATGTCTTTGCCTTTGGCTCTCCGTCCTTGTCCTTCTTTACGCTGCCGTCCTTTGCGTGCTCGTACATATCGTCTGAGTTTCCGTGGTCAGCCGTGATGCACATGATTCCGCCGGCTTCCTCGATTGCCGCCTTCAATCTTCCAAGCTGAAGGTCCATGCCTTCCATTGAGCAGACCACCGCGTTGAATACGCCAGTGTGTCCGACCATGTCTCCGTTCGGGTAGTTCAGTCTGATGTGGTCGTACTTTCCGCTCTTGATTGCCTCAATAACCTTGTCGGTGATTTCAGCGCATTTCATCCAAGGACGCTGCTCGAACGGAACAACATCGCTTGGAACTTCAACATAGTCCTCAAGCTTTTCGTCGAACTTGCCCTGCTTGTTTCCGTTGAAGAAGTATGTAACGTGTCCGTACTTCTGGGTCTCGGAAATCGCCATGAGGTGAACGCCTGTCTTTGTGAGGTATTCGCCCATTGTGCGGTCAATGCTCGGAGGATTCACAAGATACTGGGCAGGAATGTGCGCGTCTCCGTCGTATTCCATCATGCCGGCATACTCAACGGCCGGAACACGCTTTCTGTCAAACGGAAGCTCGCCTCCTGCCGGTGTCTCAAACGCGCGTGTCATCTCAAGGGCACGGTCTCCGCGGAAGTTGAAGTAGATTACGCTGTCGCCGTCGTTGATTGTTCCGACTGGCTTTCCGTCCTTTGCGATTACGAACTCGTGCATATCCTGGTCAAGAACGCCCGGAACTTCTGTGCGGTAGGTTTCGATTGCCTTTGTCGCAGAGTCGAACATACGTCCTTCGCCCAGAACGTGCGCCTTCCATCCGCGCTCAACCATGCTCCAGTCCGCGTTGTAGCGGTCCATTGTCATGTACATACGTCCGCCGCCGGAGGCAATCTGATAGTCGCAGCCTGCAAAGCCCGCAAGGAATTCTTCAAGCGGTGTGATGTAGTTCAGTGCGGAAGTAGGGTCAACGTCGCGTCCGTCAAGCAATGCGTGCACGCGGATTTTCTTTACTCCTTCCTTGTTCGCCTCTTCAATCATCGCCTTGAGGTGGTCGATGTGGGAGTGAACGTTTCCGTCAGATACAAGTCCTATAAAGTGAAGGGTTGAGCCTTTGCTGTTCACGTTCTTGATGAGCTTCTGCCAGGTTGCGTCCTGGAACATCTTGCCTGATTTGATTGACTCGCCTACAAGCTTAGCTCCCTGTGCGAACACGCGTCCGCAGCCCATAGCGTTGTGTCCGACTTCGCTGTTTCCCATGTCGTCGTCAGAAGGAAGTCCTACCGCTGTTCCGTGGGCCTTGAGCTTTGTGTGCGGACAGTTCGCCGTGAACCAGTCAAGGTACTTCATGCGGCTTGCCTTTACAGCGTCGCCCTCAACATATTTTCCGTAGCCAACACCGTCCATGATTACAAGAACCACAGGACCGCGACGGCCTTTCCAGTTCGGATTTTTTTCCAAAGCATGCATTGTATCTGCCATATATAAAACCTCCATAAAGTTTTTGTACTAAGATAAATAGTCTTGGCTCTAGTATAGCGATTAGTGGGATTCATTACAATTGATAGGAATGATAGGAAAAGACGGACCAGGGCTTATGCATGATGTGAATTGATTAAGTTCTCAACCGCATTGATTCAGGCAAACTTTCAATTATGAAATGCAATTCATGCGCCGACGGTTGTCTGATTGTAAAATCATCAAAAGACGGCACAAAACACTTTCTTGCCTGCACAAACTACACCGCCAACGGAAAAGGCTGCGGCAACATAATCTGGAAAGAGGACTTTTACAGAATGATGGGGTATGGGGTTGGAAAGAAATAATAGGAAAACTTTTCATCCCATTAAATCCGATGAAAGAAAGGCTGAGCAGCTTCTCCATGATATTTCCATTCACACATATTATTACGACAAGTCTATTCTTGACGGATACACTCTGAAAATTCTCCGTGAAGAAATTGAAACTTCTTATAAGAACAAGCTTAAAGAAATCTACGAAGACCTTGAAAAAACTGATGATTTATCAGAATGAAAAAGGAGATACAAAAGTCGATGTTCTTTTTTGTGATGATAATATCTGGATGACGCAAGCGGCAATTGCTGAACTTTATCAGACAAAAACTCAGAATATTACCCAGCATATTAAAAATATTTATGAAGATGCGAGCTTGAAGAAAATCGAACTTGTAAGGATTACTTACAAGTTCAAATGGAAGGTTCAAGGGAAATAAAGCGAAATAAAAAGCATTACAGCTGAGCTATTTAAAATAAATAAAGCCTCCGAAAAATTCAGAGGCTTGAGTGACGCGGCCAAAAATGGCGAACAGGGGAACTAACACACCTCACGTCCATAATCTGAAAATAACATAACAAGGAATGAAAGTCAAACAGGAAACAACAATGCAGATGAAGAAATATAAGCTGGGAGAAATTTGCGAGAATATTACTGACGGGGAACATGGGACTGTTGTTGATTCTCCTGATGGTGAATATTTTTTATTAAGTAATAAGAATATTGTTGATGGAAAAATTGTAATAAATACAACAACAGACAGAAGGATAGACAAGCAAACTTTTGAAAAAATTAACAAACGAACTAAGCTAGAAAAGAATGATGTGTTGATTTCCACTGTTGGAACTTTAGGAAAATTGTGCATTATTGAAGATAACCTTAATTATACGGTTCAGCGAAGTGTTGGGATTATAAAACCTAACCAGGAAAAACTCAAATCTATTTTCTTGAAGTATTTATTGATGACAGATTCTTATCAGAATCTTCTTAAGAATACATCAAAGGGTGCTATTCAAAAGTGTATTTTTATTGATGATTTGAAAAGTCTCGAACTTTCTATCCCTGATATTTCTACCCAGAAAAAGATTGCAAGCGTTCTTTCCTCATTGGACGAAAAAATCGCCCTGAACCGCCACATAAACGCAAGGCTTGAGCAGATGGCTAAACGCCTTTACGACTACTGGTTCGTGCAGTTCGACTTTCCGAATTCAGACGGCAAGCCCTACAAGTCCAGCGGCAGAAAAATGGTCTATAACGCAGAGCTGAAAAGAGAAATCCCGGAAGGGTGGGAAGTGAAGTCTTTTTCAGATTTCTTTGAACTTGGAAATGGAAAGGATTATCGCCACTTGCAAAGTGGAAAAATTCCTGTTTATGGTTCTGGTGGTTTTATGTGTGGTATAACGGATTTTCTTTTTGATGGAGAATCTGTTCTTTTTCCAAGAAAGGGAACTTTGAATAATATCATGTATAAGAATGAAAAATTTTGGACTGTAGATAAACCAAAATTGAATTGAGCATAAGACTAAACATGTGCAAGATATTGTTATCAATAAATCCGGAGTATTCATCTCAAATTTTACAAGGGACAAAAAAGTATGAATACCGCAGGCAAATTGCAAAACGGGCTGTCGATGAAATCTTGTTATATTCAACGGCTCCAGATATGAAAATCATCGGCTCGGTAAAAGTTCATTCTGTAATAAAAGGAACACCGGCGGAACTTTGGAAAAAAACTGAAAAATATTCCGGGATATGCAGAGAAAAGTTTTTTTCATATTTTGAAGGAAAAGAAACCGCATTTGCATATAAATTGGGAGAGGTTCAATTATTTAATCCTCCAAGAAATCTGACTGATTACAATATCAAGACAGCTCCGCAATCATTTGTTTATTTGTAAGCTTAGATATAAAGAATTGTTCGCTTTGCATTTTTTTCTGAATAAAATCACCAGCTTCCCGGTTCGTTTCTGAAAAACCGAAAA
>OIZP01000145.1_pt1 | contig 46118 bp, 39 predicted proteins | sample 1588531 | NCBI WGS metagenome assembly OIZP01 (sample SAMN03283283) | human gut metagenome | biome: human-associated habitat; material: feces | host: Homo sapiens | place: Peru | collected 2012
TTGTCGAGAGCGGCCACGTTTTCGGCGTAGGTGGTAATGGCCTTGGTCTGGTGGAAGGAATTCCAGTAGTCGCTGACGGTGGGGTACAGCAACAGGGACAGCCCTATGAGCAATAGGAACACCAGAACAATGGTGGATAGATGTTTTCGCATACAGGGTTCTCCTTGTGGCTGTGTGCCGGGGAGGAAGACTCCCCGGCACAGGACTTAGGTATAGAAAGCGGAATCAGGGGATGTGAATCCTCAAGAATTAACGATTGGCATCGCTCATGCGCTTCTTGGTGACCAGCAGGACGACCGCGCCCATCACCAGGGCAAAGCCGAGGACATAGAAGACGGTGGTGCCCATGCCGCCGGTGGAGGGCAGCTCAGTGCCGGTGCTGTTAGCGACCTTAGCGATAGCAGTAAGCTTTGCGGTATCCGTGACGCTGCCCGCTACCACAACTTCATGCGGCTCTTCCAGCCGATTGTAGCCGTCGGGAGCCTTGGTTTCTACCAGGTAGTAGGTGCCGTCGGCAAGGCCATTGAAGTAGGCTACGCCATCATCGTCGGTTTTCACGACGTAGGCAGCATTCTTCTCTGCAACCCATTCGACCTTCTTAGCGGTATCATCCCACTTGTAGTACACGATGGTATCTGGCATTCCAGGGGTTTTTTCCTTGTACAGGACAAATTCTGCGTTAGGCAGCTTGACGTTTTCCTTGTCGGCCTCATACTTGTCGATAACGATCTTGGCGCTGTAGACTTTTACTGCCGGGGGCGTGATGGTTTTGGTTTCATCCGTAGTAGGATCGCTGCTGTAGATCAATTTTGCCTCGTTCTCCGAGACCACCGCAATTGCATCTTCATTGACGGTAGCCGTATAGGTAACCTTGATCTCCGCGCCGATCGAGTAGCTCTTGACCAGAACCGGGATGGTCACCGTAAAGCTATTCGCATTCTCATTGACATCATAGGCAACGGTGCAATCATCAGTCACATCTGTACCACCAACTGTCACTTTGACGTCCTTCTTAAAGGTCAATCCCTTGCTCATGGTATCTTCGATTTTGTAGGTATAGGTATTAAAGCCGGTGTAGGCCGGCACCTTGCCGGTGATGGTGTATGTGACGGTCTGACCCACCTCCACATCGGTTGCGTCGGCTTTCTTCTCAAAGTGCATATCGGTCTTATCGTGGATAGTGGCAGTCGGGTTGGTGGTGGTCAGGTTGCACAGTGCGCCGGCGTCGCTGGCGACGAAGTAGTAGCCCAGAGGGAGGTCGGAAACAGAGACAGTACCGTCGTTCTGCTTAGTCAACTCGTGCCCAGTCGGATTAGTCGCGCCCAACATTCCCTTCAAATACGCAGCAAAGTCGGCCGGGCTGAAATTCTTATCGGTCGTAAAGAAAATCGATTCTGCACCAGATTCTGCATCAGGTGTTCCGACTACGTGCTGCACCAGGCCAGAATCCTTCTTGGTGGCGTAGGCACGTACCATCGAATACCAAGTAGTATCATCATCAGGAAATGCAGGGAGGGTGTAAGAATAGTGACCCTGATTGTCGTAGACGACATCAAAAACCTTGTAGGCGGTATAGGTATGGTTTTCAACGGGATTCGCAACGGTAATGGTGCCGGTGGTGGTTGCTCCTGTTTCAGCGGCAAAGGCTGTGGTGGCCAGGGCGAAGACCATGACCAGTGCCAGCAGGAGACTGGCGAGTTTCCTTGCGTGTTTCATTTTTCGTGCTCCTTCTTTCATCGTAAATTTGAATTTGCATGGTGGCTTTCCGCGTATCAGGAAGATACCTCATCCTCCTTTCGACGCTTGCAATGGGTATACAACAGGGTCGCCGCGCCGAAGATCAGCGCCAGGCCCCCTGCGGTATAAGAGGTTGTTCCGGCTCCGCCGGTGTCGGGAAGCTCATAGCCCCAGGAAATGTCGCGCAGGGTCACCGGCAGCACCTTCGGGTCGGTGCCGGTGGCGGTCAGGGTCGTTCCTTCCCCGGCTTTTGCCAGCGTTCCGTCCGGGTTCTCCGTGGCCGGGTAAAGCGTCGCGTCTTCGCTCCCGACCTCCAGAATCCAGGGCCCTGCCGTCATGTAATTTGACGGCGCCTGTGTCTCACGGAGATCGTAGGTGGTATTGCGCTGGATGCCGGTAAAGGTCGCAATGCCGTCTTTACCGGTGGTGCCGGTCAAAGAATCCTCCGTGTTCTCCGTCCCCGTTTTCGTCAGGGTGAACTTTGCGCCTTCCAGCAGCTTCTCAGCGTCCACGCTGTCCGTCTTCGTGATTTGCAGATTCAGCTGGGTCGTCGCGGTGTTGGTAAAGGCGGCTCCCGGGATTTCCAGGGTGTAAGATCCGTCCGAATTGCTCCCCCGCCCAACCGCGTCATCCGACCCTGAAGAGCCGCCGTCAGCGGTGTTCCATACCTTGCCATTAACGTCGAACAAGGCTTCTTTTCCCGGTTCGCAAAGAATATTTACAAAATCTCCTGTTTGTGGTTTCGGATTATTGTTGAAAATGAAATTGTATGTACCAGTAACAGGAAGGTCGTAATAGTAAGTGCCATCCGACTCGTTTTTTGTCATGGGTTTTCCCGGCCATTCACCTAACGGTTTTGTTTGATCGTTCCATACATACATGTAGACGCTGTCCCAGCTATTCGTGTTCTGATAGCGAACCTTGAAGGTACCCGTCTGGGAATCTCCCCCGGTGCCGGAGCCGGAGCCGGAGGAACCGCCGCTTTCGCTGCCATCCAGGGTAACAGAGGCCACATTGTAGCTCTTGAACGTCACGTCCAAAAGGGTAACGGTTTTCTCCTCAATTGTCACCTGGATTGTATGTTTGGTCGTATCATAGGTGATACCGGGTCTCTTATCGTCGACCTCGCTGAGCTTGTAGGTATAGGTTCCGGCCTGATTAAACGCTATGTCTTCAATCGTAAACACACCGGTAGCGGCATCGGCCTTTGCCGTACCGACAACCTTTCCCTCACTGTCCTTCAGCTGGAACTGGAAATCCCGTCCGCTATTCTGCGCTACGCCGTCCTTGACCAGGACTTTGGTTCCGGTAATGTCCAGCTCAGGGGTGGCCGTTACAGTGTTTCCTCCCGGGTCACCCAGAATCAGGCCGCCGTTGGTCATAATGCCGCCGCCATGAACGCCGGAACTGTTGCCGGTAATCATGACCTTTGCGGTATTGACTGCGCTTTTCTTAGCGGATTCATCAGGGTTAGCCACCAATCCGAACAGATACTTTGCAGCCGCATAGCCGGTCTTGCCGATTTTAACAGGCTGTTCGTCACAGCTTCCCGTCCAGTTCGCCGCCCCGCCGCCAGCCATTAGGCCGGTGACAAGGGAAATATAGTGGTTTGCATCGTTTTTACCACGGACACAGAAGTAATCCCTGTAGCCGTTCTTCATAAAGGCTGGACTGTTTTGCGCCAAATCGGTATCATAAGTTTTGTTGTTACCACCGCCAGACATTTGTTTGCCCTCAGCCGTGTTCCCGTAAATGGCCGCACCGTCTTTATTGACGATCAGGGTCTCACCCGTAGGGCAGGCACCCACACCGCCGCCAAAGCCGCCCGCAGTGTTGTTCGTGATCAGCGCATCCATGACTGACAGATAACCACCTTGCTGCACGAAAATACCGCCGCCGCCCCAGTCGTCCGTGGTAAGCGTTTTGTTATTGGTAATATATACTCGATCGGTTGCTCGAATCACGCCGTTGGTACCGCCGTTGTTACCGCCGCCGATACGAAGGCCGCCGCCCTCGCCATATTTGGCGCAGTTGCTGGCAATGGTGCCGCCGGACATGGAAAACGTGACTCCATCATCCCCTGCAAAGAAGCCCGCATAAATGCCGCCCCCTGCCAGACTGGAATAGTTGCCGGTCACATAGCCGCCGGTCATCTCCATGGTAGCACCGTTCGCCAGAGCAATACCGCCGCCGCCGTGGGTGTTGTTCGCATCGCCCTGACATGTTTCACAGTCACAACTCTTAGAGTTGTTGGTCACATAACCGTTGCCGGACAGTTTCAGCGTGCCGCTGTTGACATAGATACCGCCGCCGTTGTCTTCGTGTCCATTGAAGACCGCATTGCCCGTCACCGCACCGCCGGAGATGTTCAGCTCTCCGCTTTCGACGTAGATACCGCCGCCGAAATTGCCAAGGTTGGCCGCAACAACACCGTCCTGGATATTCACCTTACCTCTCTCCGCACCGCCGGTGACGAAAATACCGCCGCCGGGCCTGTCGTCACTGCCGCCGCCCACAATATAGCCGCCACTTACGTTCAGCGTTCCGCCCTCCACATAGACAATATGTCTGACGCCGGCGCCTTGGAGTACACCGCTCTGTAGTTCCAATGTACCGCCGGTCTCAACCTTGATTACCTGATCAGAACCCTCCTTACACAGGATCTTTCCTGCACTGGTGAGGGGGACTTTATGCTGTATCAGTGTTTCCGTGGTACCGGTACGATCGGCCGTGGGTGTGGATTTTGTGATGTAATAGGTCAGGGTAGAATCACTCAGGCTTGCCGTATTGCCGTAAGGGTTGCTGCCGCCCAGGTCCACGGTCTCCTCCAAAGGGGCTTGCGAGTCCTTAATGGTAAGCGTCGCACCGCTTTCCACGACAAAATACTGCCTGGCCTTGATGGTCAGGGTATGCCCATTCAAGTCAATGGTGGTGGGGTTCGCCGCAGTAATGAGCACTTGGCCAATATTCGGGTCCGTCTGAACATCAGCGGTCAGTTTATACTCACCACCGGCTTGGAAAGTATCTGCCAGGATCGTACCCGTTATGTCTCTGGCGGCCACAAGCGAAATCGCATATGTAGAGAAATGATCCGTAACCACAGCCACGTCGCCGGTTTCGGTTTTCTCCGCTTCCATATCCCTGACGGTCTGGGTATCGGTATCGATATGGTAGACCTTGGGATAAAGCCCCTGGGTATCCAGGCCGCTGAAGGTCACGGTCACCGGGCCCACCGGCTCGATCTCCTCCTCGCCGTGCCACAGGGCAATGTCCAGCAGGAAACGCCGCTCCGGCTCGGTGCCTTCCTCCGCCGGGAGCTGCTCCCGGATGGCCTGGCCCTGCTCCTCCGCCACTTCTGCCGCAGTCAGCGTGATCTCACTGACCGGGAAGGGCAGGGAGGCGCTGTCGCCGGTAACGGTCACGGTGATGCCGGATTCGGTCTGGGCCGTCAGGGTGAATGCCTTCGCTTGCTCCGGCAGGCTGCCATAGTAACCGAGGATCGTGGGGTCCTCTAGAGCGTAGGAGCGCTGCTGAACGGCGTCATCGGCATCTCCCGCAATGACGGTGATGCCGGAGGGCGCGCCCTCCTCTCCTGCCGTGACCTCTGCCACAATGGCCACCCAGTCCGCAGTGCCGTCTCCGTCCCGGTCAAAGAACACCAGTTCTCCGGGAGCCGCCTCGTGGGACTGGGCCGGTAAAAACGCGTCTGCCAGCGCCGCGGCCCAGCTGCCGCAGTCTTTATCTGTGGGGATATTCTCAGCGCCCCCGTAGTGCAGGCAGAAGGCCGCAAACAGGGTATTCCAGCCGCCGTAGGGATCGCCCTTCCAGGCACCGTAGCGGGTATAGCCCATGCGGGTCTGCCCGTCTTCTGCCACGGCATAGTTTCTTGTACTCTCGGCATAGCCCAGCTGGCTTCTGGCAATGGCCAGGGTGTCCAGCCGCCAGTCCCCGGTGAGGGTCACATCCCCAAAGGTCTGCTCCCAGATTTCCGCCGTCTCCACATCCGCCCCAGGGTCTGCGTAACAGGCCAGGCTGTGGGTATGCTCCTCCAGGGTGCAGGTCAGTTCTCCCTGTTCGTCCCGGCAGCTTTCCCCATGGGTATGGGGTTCTTTCCCGCAGAATACCGGTTCCTCCGGCTCGGTGGCGGTGCAAGCCTCGCTGTGGGTATGCTCCTCCATCCCGCAGGTCAGAACCTGATTCCAGGAATAACACGCCTCCGTGTGCTGATGGGCCGGTTCTTCTGTCTGCCCGCAGATCAGCTGCCGGGATGCTTCATAGCACTCCTCCCCATGGACATGGCCCTGAGACTCCTCCTGACCGCAGATCAGATTGCCCTCCTCGTCATAGCATTCTGCTCCGTGTGTATGGCCGGTGCTTTCCGACATACCGCAGACCAAATCCCGGGTTTCCTGATAGCATTCTTCGGTATGGGTATGCTGGGGCTCTGTGGACTGGGTGCAGATCAGGTCTCCCTGCACCGAGGTATAGCAGGCCTCTGTATGTGTGTGCTCCGGAATTTCGCATTGCTTTTCCAGCGTAATGGCTGGCAGGATCAGAGCATAGGTCGTGCAGAACACAACCGCTGCCGCCAGGCAGGTCATAACCTGATACCAACACCGCTTGCGCCTATGGGCACTGGCATATGGCTCAGCATCCTGCAGGAGCAATTTATCCATCCGACAACTCCCTCCATCCTATTTCAGTTTTCCGAATTCGCGAAAGGGGAAAACCCGGAATACAATTTTTCCGACAATCTGTTCCTCCGACACACAGCCGATCTCCGTATGCCGGGAATCCACAGAGGTGGATCGATGGTCTCCCATACAGAAGTACCGATTATCCGGCACCTGATAGGGAAGCTCAATATTGCTGCCGCCAAGGGATTTCTCCGTCAGATACGGCTCCTCCAGCAGTTTGCCGTCCACATAGACGTTTCCGCTTTCATCGATATCTACCCATTGCCCCGGACCGGCAATGCAGCGCTTGACCAGGATTTTGTTTCCCAGATAAAAGGCCACCAGATCCCCTGGCTCAAAATCCGAGCCTTTCACCGAAACAACAATATCTCCTTCGTTCAACGTCGGCGTCATGGACGCTCCGTATATTTGCAGAACTGGCATCCAGACCGTAGCGACAAGAACGGCAACCGCCGCCACGACAATCAGCATGTAAAGGGTGCTGCGCAGAACAGCGCGGTATCGCGAACGGTACTTTACCCGCTTCAACTCTGCTGCAAGCTGCTCCACGCTGGGGTAATCCACCGGCTCTTTCCGAATAGGTTTCATTTTGCGCTTCTGCTCTCCTCTGCCATGCGGCGAATATTTTCCAGATACTCCCTGGCTGCTCTGTCTGCCGCTTCAAATACGCCATTCAGCTGCAGGGCCGCCTCTGCCATGGAACCGGCACGGTCCTGAATGAACTCCCGATCTGACAATTCCTTCCGGGCCTGCTGTAATTCCTCTGTCAGCCTTTCGTTCTCTATTGTCCGTGTGATCAGCATTTCAAGCAATTCCCTGCGGCTGAGTCTGCGCAGTTCCTTTTCTGTCATAAGCTTCTCCTCTTTCTCATGGTCACTGGATCTTTCAGAACACTTTGCTTTGTGCGAACTCCTGAAAACAAGCCAATCTTGTAGGAATCTTTTACGCGGCCGCACAAATATACAACGAAACCTTGCGGTTGGTATTATAACACTGCCGTTTTTTAAAGTCCACGTTTTCCGGGCATTTTTTAATAAATAACCATTGTTTTATGAAATGCGCTATATTTCATGCTCAAAATTTGTGCAGTTTGCCGCGTAAAATTTCGCCTGTTTTGCATTTTCTGCAAATCTCGTCAGGTATATCATTGTGAGGCAAAACCCGGATGTTAAACTGAAAGAGGGGACAAAGTCCATAGGTAAAAAGGTTCCCTTTCCCGCTTCTTTCGCAACATGATCCGGGGGGATAGATTATGCTGAAAGCTTAAAAATAATTGTATCATAAATGTTGTATTATCTCATAATAAATGATATAATACTGATGCAAAATATTTAGCAGAGAGGTGAGCGAAAATGGAGCAGTTGATCAGCTACCTGCGGATGATGTTTGGCCCGCAGATGTTTTTGGAAGACTACCATAGATACGACAACCTACCGCTGTATCTTACCGAAAACTATCAGCTGTTTTCTTTGCAAATTGGTGAAGAGCGGTATCTATTGGTTAAGCCCAAGACCGCGATGGATTTAAGAATTGAGACGCTAAAGAAGCAGCTGAAGCAAATTCAAAAGTATACAAACCTTTTGCCGGTCCTACTGCTGGAGAATCTGCGGCTGAACCAGAGAAATGCGCTGGTGCGATCGGGAATCGCCTTTCTTGTTCCGGAGAAACAGCTATATATCCCGCATTGCGCAATGAATTTGACGGAGACAGAATCCGTTGCTCAGGAATATGGGGAACAGTTTGCTGTCGCAACGCAAGTGGTTTTTATCTATTTGCTGCTAAACAAAATCAAAAAAACAAATGCCCATCAACTTAGCGAATGGCTCCCATATTCTGTAGCTTCCGTCAACCGAGCTTTGAAAGAATTATCTTTCCGTAAACTACTGCGTACGGAAGGCAGCAGCACCAGAAAACAGTACACCATTTCCAGCGGAAGGGAATTTTGGGAAAAGGGAAAACAGTATTTGTTTGATCCGGTGAAAACCCGCCGCTATGTTGCAATGGAGTTTGACAATCCGGGATTCCTGATGTCGGGAGATCTGGCGCTGTTTCGGCTTTCTTTTCTGAACGGGACCAGTATTCATTCTTATGCCGCCTCTGCACAGGACTTTCAAAAAATTGAAAAAGCAAAAATTCTCAATGTGTATGACGTATTTGACAGGGATTATTGTGTTGTAGAAATCTTTCGGTATGACCCGAAAATGCTGGCAAGTGGAAACTATGTTGATGTATGCTCCCTTTATGCCCAGTTCAAAGACAACAAGGATGAGCGAGTGCAAATAGAAATAGAAGGTTTGGTGAATGAAATCTTATGGTAAACATTCAAGGATTATATAAGTTCAGGGACTTTTTTCAAAAGTATACAGATAATTATGTGCTGATTGGCGGCACTGCCTGTTCGATTTTATTCGATGAAATCGGTGAAAATTTCCGTGCAACGAAGGACCTGGATGTTGTGCTGATTGTTGAGAACATCAGCAAAGAATTCGGTCAGGCATTCTGGGAATTCATCAAGGAAGCAAACTACAACGGAATTGAAACCGGAGAAACACAGCGCCAATTTTATCGATTTCGGAATCCAACAGATGCGGCATACCCTAAAATGATTGAACTGTTTTCCAGAACGCCGGACATCCCCCTCCTGCCGGAAACGCATCTGACACCTGTCCCCATTGCGGATGATGTCTCCAGCCTCTCGGCCATTTTGCTGAATGACGACTACTACCGGTTCCTTCTGCAAGGCAGGAGAATTGTCGATGGTCTTAGCGTCCTGGACGAGAAATACCTGATTCCATTCAAAGCAAAAGCCTGGTGCGAACTATCCGCTCGCCAAAAAGGTGGTGAGGAAGGAAATTCCCGCCATATCCGAAAACACTACCGTGATGTATACCATCTTCTGATGTTGGTCCCGCCAAAGGAGCGGATCGCTCTGCCGAAACAGCTGAAGACGGATATGCAATCGTTCATAAACGGAATCCGCCAGGGGGAGACGCTGTCTGATGACATCGATAATCTTCTGCTGTGCGAACAGCTGGAAGATATTTATCTTTCCTTCTGAGCTGATTACAGAAGCATCGGGCGTGGCAGAGGGCAGCAGCTGGAATCGTAAAGCGATAAGGTTTCTACATTCTTAAACAGCATGCTGTAGCCCTGAACACAAGCCTTCCATTCAAGGGCTCCCGCTTGCTGTTTATCGCATCGGGGAATCACTCTGCGTCAGTCATCAATCACGCCGGTCATAATACTGTTTGGTGCTGCAATGAATCCTGCGCAGGAATCCTTTAAGCGTATGAATGCCGGAATTCCTTCTCCGGTTCGATTCAGCAGAACAAATACGATCCTGTTGTTTTTCCGAAATGCCGTGATTTCCAGCTTGTCAGTGTACCGGCTGACCCCGATTCGAACGGAACCGTTCTCGATATAGTGGCTAAAGTGCTTTACATAGCTCTGAAGCTCGCGCTTTATCAGTTGCTTTTGATCCGTGTCATAAAAGAATGGTGCATCGCAGAAGTTCTGCACATGGTTAGGACCGCCCACTTCGTTCAGGACCAGGTTCCAGTCCAGGAAAACGTTCATACCCGCATTCAGATTTCCGATAATGTCATGGGCATACTTCTGTGCGTTCGCCAAATGATCCCCTGCACTGTATTTGCTGAATTCAATGCACGCTTCGGACAGCAGAAGTTTCTTCCCCGGGAAGCGTTCCCGGATCATTTGGAGCGCTTCAAAGTGATCGCCGCTATACCAATGGAATGCAATGCCGGCAACCATGTGGTCTGTCTCTGCATCGATGATGGCCTCCGCCCATTCAAAGGCCCGTTCTTTGTTGTGGTCCCAGATATAGATTTCAATGTCATCCAGGCCATGCGCAGCGAGTGATGGCCAGATATAGTCCCGCAGGAATGCCTTTTCCTCTTGAGCCGTGTAAACGCAGGAGTCCCATTTCTGAACGGCCTTCGGTTCATTCTGGAGTGTCAGCATCGTCACATGGAAGCCACGTTTCCGATACTCCTGGATGTATCTGCAGATGTATTCTGCCCAGCGTTTCCAATAACATTCCTTGAGCTTTCCACCGTGATTTCGTTCCCCATTGGTCTTCATGTAAGCAGGTGGACTCCAGGGGGACAGCATGATTTCCAGCTTGCCGCCATACGATTTTTCCGCATCCTCCAACATCGGGAGAATATACTTCTCGACCCGCTCAAAGGAAAAGCCTTCAAGCTGTGCATCGTCTTCATTCCCATCCGCCTCGTAATGGCCGAGTGAAAAGTCGCAGCTGTCGATGGGGATTCGGACAAAGCGGTAGCTCATCTCGCCTTTTCCAAAGTATTCGCCCAGCATCTGCTTTTTTTGTTCCGGGTCCATTAGCGAATAGACATAGGCCGCAGATTCCGTAATGGCCCCGCCGAATCCATCCATCTGCTGATAGGTGACCTGGGGGTAGAGATTGATCACCCACTGTTCTCTGCCGCCGTCGTCACAAAATGGGATGACCTGTTCTTCTGTGAGTCTTTCTTTTCCTTCGTAGGTAGTTGAAATCGTTCTTAACTCCATGATGATCTACACCTCTAAGAATCGTTTTATCAGGCTGCCGGGACGGAAGCACGAATGTCAAGCGCCGACCGGCAGCGTATCCATATCCGACTGGTTCATGCCTCGATGGTTTCCGGAACGGTTCTGCTGACTGCCTCGAGGCGTTCAAATACTTTTTTGTAGAGCTTGGCCTGCAGATAGGCGGATACGGAAAAGCCGCACAGCAGCACCATGGCGAAAATATTCAGGTTTCCGTCCCCTCGCGGGGATAAGCTGCATCGGCAAACCTGCATAGAGACTGCGGGGGTGCCGGAGGGAGAAGTTGTAGGAACCTCACAAAAAGCATACCACATCTCCTGCCACTATGCAATTGTTTTTTGACAATTTAATCAAATAAAAGGTCCATAGCGAGGACCTCTGTGTTAGAATCAATCTGCTACTAAAGATCAACACAGGAAGAGGCAATCGCTATGGACTACTCCAATCATATCACAAATTATCATACAAATCGCATTTTCTTTGTCAATCATAACAGAAAGGACGAAAGCTCAAATGCCTTCGTCCCCAAAACGGTTATATATTTCGTATAAATTGTTGTAAACTTGCAATGAAAACATCTACAAGTTTATTTAATTGTGCATTTCAGCAAATACATACTATTTGTAATCTTTGTTTTTGAGCGACGTACCGACAAACGGTATCGTCGCAAATTCCCGAGGGTTACTACGTATAACGTAATCGATATAATTAGCCACCATCAATGCGTAAGCATAGTACCCCATCGGGTTCGGATGGAAGCCCAGCCCGAACGACTTACGCATTTCGGCATCGTATACGGGCGCATGCGCAGTCATATCCAGCAAGTACGTAAAGTCAAACATATCGCACAATTTGGCAAGTTCGCTTGCGATATAACGAATATCTTTATCGCAGGCTTCACCGCGAAGTTGCGGAGTAACGACAAAAATACGCGCATTTGGCTCGATCGTTTTAAGTTTGCAAACGATTTTGCCCATATTGCCGAAGAACGTATCGGCGTTATCCTGCGGACATTCTGCGTGAACGTCCTTGACGCTTCCCAACGGATGTCCGAAGACAAACGAATCGTTGTTGCCCAGCGCAATGATATACGCTTGATTCCATTGCCAAAATCCGTTTGCATCCGCCCAACTTTGCATATACTCGCGCGCGGTCATTCCGCCGCGAGAATAATTGTTGTACTTCGTCCCCGTAATGCGCTCCAAAACAGCGGGCCACGAATACCCGTACATATCGGTATAAACTATGCTGCCGTTTTCGTCGTGGCTTTCGAACTCACCCGACGCCAAAGAATCCCCGATCACTCCTATTTGTTTGAATACGCCTGCAAAACCGCACGTTTCCTTGATAACATCCAACGGCTGTTCGTTTGCGCCAAGTTCAAAAAATTTGTTATCCATTTTTATTCACCGTCCTGTGTTTCTTCTTTAATTTTTTTAGGCTTATCCCATTCCGTACCCGTTACCGTTTTAAGATCCAGTCCGCGAGTTTCGCCGACAAACAGCCACATTATTACGATTGCGCCCACAAGCCCCGGCACAGTCAAACCCAAGTACATATAGCCGAACATCTTTTCCGGAATGACAGGAAGCAGTATCATAGTGATAACCGTTGCAAGTCCGCCCATAACTCCGTTAAGCAACGTGTTGATTACAGTTACGGACGAACGCAAGTTTGTAGGAGAAGACTCGGAGAACATTATTCCGCCGATCGTATCGCCCGCGCCCCAGTAACTGCCCATAAATCCGCCGATTGCAAAGCCTGTCAAATACGGAGTCCACTTGAACATACCGCTTAAAATAAACAGCAAATAGCACGCCAACGCCGAACAAGACATCGCAATTATAGTTATTTTGCGCCCGAATTTGTCCGACACAAAACCCGATATCAACGTAAACAGCGCGTTGCCTACGGGATACAAGAATAGAGCAAGCGTTATTTCTTCTTCCGTCATCAAAGCAGACCTTGCCATAACCGTACTGTACGTTGCCGTACCTAACGAAGCAAGATAGAAACAACAGCAGGCGATGATCAAAAAGCGTAATTGCCTGTGTTTGAATGCGAATTTTACAGCGGTCAGAATTCCGCCTTGCGCGTTTTGCTCGCGCTCTTCCTTGCTGCGTTGTTCGCGTTCTTCGATGGGAGTTCTTAAGTACTCTATTCTTTTTGTTAAAAACGCGTTTGTTTCCTTTGCAAAAAGCAACGCGAATAACGCCATTACAAAACCGATAATTGCCGGAACTAAATATACAACGTGCCAACGCTCGCTTACATTTTGCATAAGCGTAGCCCTAAGCAACGGAACAAGCAACGTACCCAGTATCGCCACCGCTTTTACGATTGCGTAGTTACGGGCGCGGGACTTTTCGTCGGAGCATTCCAGTATGTACACACATTGCATATCGTGCGACACCATAAAACTCATCAACGTGCTGCCTATCATGTAAACGTAGATATCCTTAGATAAATACACAAGGAACAGCCCTAACCCCATACATAACGTGTTAATAACCAAAAACGGCTTACGCCCGAATTTGTCCGCAAGGGGACGGTAGAAAATAATAAGCAACGTTACCGGATAGGAAATAAAACCGATGGCGGAAAAGAGCGATAATCCCGCGCCGTATTCCATACCCATATTTTTTACGAAGAATTCCGTAACTATATTCGCCTGAAACTGAATGGATATAGTAGACGCCATTTCGTCCGTTATGTAGATGAGCGCCAAAATCATAAACAAGTAAATCAGATAAAACTTGCTGCTTCTTGCGCCCAACTGCTTTTCGCGGCGGATAAGTTCTTTGGCTTCGCGCGCCTGTAATCGTTCAACGTTTTTTGCCATTTTGAGTTTTCTCCTTTTGGAAATTGTAAACAAGAAAATTCTTGGTCATCTCGTCGGTAATGCCGTAGCGCTCCGCCAAATTGTGTATGGCTTGCAAAAAATCCGCACCGGAGCAACCCTTGGACAACAGGTTTTCTTTTTCGATAAGTTTATTCCAAAAAACATTCAAAACAATTTCGTCGGTGGCAAGAGAAACAACCGAATGATTGCGCGTATGCACGTAAACGTTGCGATCGCCCTCTTCGCCGACTAAGCACTCTCCGCCGTCGATTATGATTGTTGTTCTGCGGTAGGGAAACAGAGTTGAAACGTCGTTGATATTGTACGAATACACCGTTGCGCCGGCGACCGAAATACTTTCGAAGGTAAAAATATGCACCTTTACTCCGCGGGATATTGCGTTTTCGATATTACTACGCAGCACTTCGAACGACTCCCGCCAAATGGACAGCGAAATTTCCGCTTGCGCGCTGTCGATAAGTTCCTTTGCCTTGGCAACATATTTTTCTTCGCCCACTATATTCATTACGTAATCGACGTCGGCATTTTCCGTTGCGAGTTGTTGAAGTTCGCGTTCGGCGCAGGCAATATTCTTTTCGTTTTCTTCCTTAATGCTGCGGATAAGGTCTTGATACTCGATAGGCTTGTAAAAATTAGGTTCTCCGTCTATACGGATAACCGCGCCCTTTGCAATCAAACGATTGATGACCTCATAAACCAACGAACGCGCAACGCCGGACAATTTGGCGATTTCGTAGCCGTTTAGCACTTTGTGTTTTATCAACGTGCCGTATACTTTTGCCTCGTTAGATGAAAAACCGAGTTTTTCCAAAAATTCAAAACTATTCATAGTAGTTATGCCCCCAACCACTATTGTAATGCAAATCTTTCCGTTGTCAATACTCTTTTAAAATATTTGATATTCAATTGTAGCGTTACAATAGATGTGAGACCAAGGGTATAGAAAAAAGCGATTGCGTTCGTTAGAATAAAGCTACCACACCCAAACTAACGAAAGGTCTCAATCGCCATGGATATCGTAGCACAAAAGAAGGAAAACAGTAAACGTTATTTGCCACACGCCATAAGCACAAAGGAGGGCGCTTCAAACTGCACTGAACAGGCAGCCATAATAGTGGTAATCCACGTTGGAAAGTGGAGAATGCCTTCAGATATCGCACAGTATTATGATGATTTTACCATAATTTATGAATGATATCCACCCTGAAATAACCTTGTTGAGAGGTGTGATCTTGAATGCAATGCCAATCGCTTCAAACTGTGGTTTTACGTCGCAGCCGGTAAAAGACACTGGCCGGCCTCCGATCCCGTATGGGAAACATGTCCCGCACGCTCACGCTGAAAGCCGCATAGACTGGCCGGAAGAATGCTCTTCGGAGACCTTGGCGAGGTGTTGTAAGTATGCTGCGATTGAATGAGCTTGCCCCGGGCGGTGTGGGGCGTGTGGCGGGGCTGGAAACGGAGGGGGCTATGCGCCGAAGGCTCCTGGAATTGGGGCTGGTGGCAGGTACCCGGGTGCGATGCCTGGGCAGGAGTCCTCTGGGAGATCCGTCGGCCTATGAGATCCGGGGAGCGGTGATCGCCCTGCGGGACAGGGACAGCGCTGGGGTGCTGGTGGAGGGCGAAGCATGGGACTGAGCCGCGCTTCCGTTGGCCATGGAGCTCTGGATGGCCCTAAGGCCATAGAAAAGGGCTGCATCGCTCTGGCCGGGAATCCCAATGTGGGCAAAAGCACCCTGTTCAATGCGCTTACCGGTATGCGGCAGCACACCGGCAACTGGCCGGGAAAGACCGTGGCCCTGGCCAGCGGAAGCTGGAATGGGCGGGTGCTGGTGGACCTGCCGGGGACCTATTCCCTGCTGTCCCACTCCCCGGAAGAGCAGGTGGCCCGGAATTTCCTGTGTACCGCCGGGCCGGAACGGGTCGTCGTAGTCTGCGATGCCACTACCCTGGAGCGGAATCTGGTGCTGGTACTGCAGATCCTGGAGATCACGTCCCGGGTGGTGGTCTGCGTCAATCTGATGGACGAGGCAAAGCGCAAGGGCCTTTCCCTGGACCTGAGCCTCCTGGCCCGGCGGCTGGGGATTCCGGTGGTTGGGGTCACTGCCCGGAAAAAGGGCAGCCTGCGCCGCCTGGAAGCGGTGCTGTCCGGAAACCTGCCGGAATGCGTGCCTGTTTTCGTACCCTATCCCCCGGAAATCGAGGGGGCTGTGGAGAACATTCAGCAGTGCCTGCCGGACGGCACGCTGCCGAAACGTTTTCTGGCCCTGAAGGCCCTGGAAGGGGAGCCCACCCTTTTGGAGGAGCTTGGCATTCCTCCGGAAGCCCGGCAGGCAGCAGAAAGTGCCAGGAGCAGTCTGACCATGACGGATGGGGCGCTGACGGATGCCTTGGCAGCAGCCCCGGTCCGCCTGGCGGAGAGAATCGCCCAGGGCGTTGTGCATCGGGAGAAGACACCCTATTCCCAGCTGGACCGGAGGATCGACCGGATCCTGCTGTCCCGATCCCTGGGCTATCCAGCCATGCTGGCGCTGTTAGCTCTTGTCCTGTGGCTGACATTGGTAGGGGCGAATTCCATATCCGATGGCTTGCAGGGGCTTTTGAACCGAGGGGAGGGCCTCCTTTTGCAGCTTCTGACCGGCTGGGGTGCTCCGGCGTGGCTAACGGGAGCGCTGGTGCTGGGGGCCTGGCGGACGACGGCCTGGGTCTGCGCCGTTATGCTGCCGCCCATGGCCATTTTCTTTCCGCTGTTTACGCTTCTGGAAGATGTGGGGTATCTGCCCCGGGCGGCCTTCCTGCTGGACCGCCCCTTCTGCTGCTGCCGGGGCTGCGGAAAGCAGGCTCTGACCATGTGCATGGGACTGGGCTGCAATGCCGCCGGAGTGGTAGGCTGCCGGATCATCGACTCGCCCCGGGAGCGGCTGCTGGCCATTCTCACCAACAGTATGGTGCCCTGTAACGGCCGTTTCCCCCTGATGATCACCCTGCTGGCCGTTTTTTTCGGCGGGCAGGCATGGCAGCAGGCGGGGCTGCTGACCCTGGTGATCGTCTTTGCCGTGGCGGTGACTCTGGCAGCTACCTGGGGGCTGAGTCACACGGTGCTGCGGGGCGAGCCCTCGGCCTTTGCCCTGGAGCTGCCGCCCTACCGGAAGCCCCAGGTTGGGGCCGTTATCATCCGTTCGGTACTGGACCGAACCTTGTTCGTTTTGGGCAGAGCCCTGGCTGTAGCCTGTCCGGCTGGGATCGTGCTGTGGCTGCTGGCAAATATTCAAATGAGGAATGGGACAGTCCTGAGCGCCGCTGCCGCCCTGCTGGAGCCCCTGGGCCGAACCATGGGACTGGACGGAACGGTGCTGCTGGCATTCATTCTGGGCTTCCCCGCCAATGAGATCGTGCTGCCCATTGCCATTATGGGCTATCGGGCCCAGGAAAGTCTCACCGCAGTGGACAGCGGAAGTCTGCTGACCATTTTGCAATCCAACGGCTGGACCTGGCAAAGGGCGGTGAGTATGCTGCTGTTTTCCCTGCTCCACTGGCCCTGCTCCACCACCCTGCTGACCATCCGCCGGGAGACCGGCAGCCGCAAATGGACGGCACTGGCCGCCCTGCTGCCAACGGCGCTGGGTGTGATCCTGTGCTGCCTGTTTACCGCCGTTTTTGGCGCATAACAGCAAAGTCCCCGGGATTTTCACGATCCCGGGGACTTTGCTGTTGGAAATAGAAAGAGAAGAGAGAAGAGAGAGGTCTATCCGTAAAACGAAAGGGAAGTTTATTTCTTGTGTTCCGCTTTCGTGCCTTTATCATATCTTCCGACTGTGAAAGGAATTTAACGGAAAACGAAACAATTTGGGGATAAACCGTGAATATTCCGTGTCGGCAGTTCAGCCCTGCCCAAGCATGGCGCGCAGGCAGTTGGCTGCGGGGAAATCCTTCTGGCCCAGGCCGTAGCCCATGCGCTCCACGGTCATGAGCGGCATGGGGCCAAAGCCGGAGACGAATTGACGAATCAGGGCCGCACCGGTGGGGGTGCACAGCTCCCCTTCGATGCTCCCGGCCCGGATGGGCACCCCCAGCAGCAGCTCTGCCGTGGCCGGGGCGGGCACGGGCAGCAGCCCATGGGCGCAGCGGGTCTTTCCAAAGCCAACCTGTACGGGGGAGGCAATGATTTTCTCCGCTCTCAGCTGCTCCAGCAGGAAGCACACGGCGGTAATATCTGCCAGGGCGTCCATAGTGCCGACCTCGTGGAAGTGAATTTCCGTCACGGGAACGCCGTGGACATGACTTTCCGCCTGGGCGATTTTTTCGTAGACGGCCATGACGTTTCCCTTCACGCTCTGGGAGACGTGCAATCCATCAACCAGGGCTTGAATGTCCGCCATGGAGCTATGGGGGTGCCCGTGGTGGTCGCGATGTTCATGGTGATGCGCGTCGCCCTCTTCCTCGCCGTGAATCAGCACCCGCATATGGGTGCCGCGGATGCCGCATTTGGTACTGTCCTCCGGCTGGAAAACCACCCCCGGCAGCCCCAGGCCGTTCAGCTGCTCCAGAGCCCGGGCCCGGTCCGGCATCAGCTCATAAAGGGCGGCGGTGAGCATATCCCCGGCAGCGCCCATTCCTAAGTCCAGATAAAGTGTGCTCATTGTGCCTCCTGTTATACGGCCGTGAAACCTTCTGCCATAACCGGCCGGACCGGTCGTCCGGCCGCGGCCAACTTGCGCAGAGGGGCTTTAAATTCGCTGGATCGTCCAGTCCACGTCCTGCTTGACCTCCCGGGCGGGAACACCTGCCAGAACGCAGTTCGGCTGGGAATAGGCCTTGGTCAGCAGGGAACCGGCGCCCACCACGCAGCCGTCGGCAACCCGGACACCCTTCAGAATGGTCACATCGGTACCTACCCAGACGTGGTTCCCGATGGCAATGGATGCCGAGGGATTGATTCGTTCTCCCGTGCTCTTTTTCAGCAGACTGTGGGAGTCTCCGGTGCGGAGCCGGACGGCACTGGAGAACAGGCAGTCCTCGCCGACGGTAATATCGGTACCCTCCATGGCAGCCAGCTGGACATTCCCGCACAGGTAGGTGTGCCGCCCCAAGGTGATGGTACAGCCGTTGTCTTCAATGCAGAACTCCGCATTTTCGCAGTGGCACCAGGGCCCGATCTGCACCGTATTGCCCGTACCCTCAATGTGAAACACGCAGTTTTTCAGCCGTGCATAGTCCCCGATGATCAGGGTGTTCCCTGCGCCGCCGGTAATGCGGCAGCCCTTGAGATAGGAAAGTCCTGCTTGGGTCCGGATTCGCCCCTTCCGGCGGTTGACGAAGGGAAATCGGTTATGCAGCCGGAACAGAAACCGGAAAAGGCTCCGATGCTTCTGCGTCAGGGCTGTCACCTTTTGCTTGTCCACGGCTATTCCTCCTTTTGAAGCTCTGCCAGGATCCGCATGTGATCGGCGGCCATGGTTTCCACGGTGTAGGGCCTTATGGTTTCCAGAGCGGCGGCCCCAAAGGCGGCGCTGTGGACAATGGCGTCCGTAATGGCCATCCGCAGGGCCCGGACATCCTCCGGCGGCACCAGAAAGCCGTTCTTTCCGTTTTCAATCAATGTCAGACCGGCGTTGCACATGGTGGTGGTGATAACCCCCAGGCCGCAGGACATGGCTTCGCCCACCACCAGCCCCCAGATATCCTCCCGGGTGGGCAGCACGAACAGGTCCGCCGCCAGGTAATAGCTCTCCAGCTCCTGCTTGGTCTTGAAGCCCACGAAATGCACGTTGGTCAGGTCATTTTCCCGGGCGTAGGTCAGGTATTCCTCCGTAGGCTTGCCGCCCACGATATAAACGCCGATGTGCTTATTCAGGGCGTTGACTGCCTGCAAAAGAACATCAAAGCCCTTCCGGGGGATGAACTGTCCCACGGAGAGCAGCATCTTCTCTTCCGGAACGCCCAAGGCCTTCCGCAGAGCCTGCTTGCGCTCCAGGCTGACAGGGGCGGCGAGAATATCACGCTCCGTCAGAGAGGAGAAATGGTAGCGCCGCAGAGCATCGGCCTTTGCGCCGTAGTGCAGGTAGTATTTGTCCAGCTCCTGGCAGGTGGAGAGATACAGCGTCGCGCCCCGGATGCTCTGGGCCTTGATGCGCTCTTTCAGCCCGTTTCCGCTTTTGGCGAAGGCACCGTCCCCCTCCAGGCAGTAGGGAATCCGGCGCAGCTTACACCAGGAAATGGCCAGAAGCTCCGTAGGCGAGGAATTGCCGCAGATGACGATGGCATCCCAGCCCTTTTCCAGCCAGGAGATAATACCGGGGCACAGGGCCTTGTCTACATCTGTGGCCTTGCCCTTTAAGAATACGGTTTCGTAATCCCCCTCCTGGGCGGCGGTCCATTTTTCGTCCCGTTCCGCAGAGGCATGGAGCTGGTAGAGCACGGTAAGGCGGCAACTCCGGCTCAGTGTATTAAAAAAGGCCACCCGATAGGGCGACGGCACATTGGCCAAAAACAAAATGCGCATTTTCTGACTGTCTTCCACAGGCAAGTCCCTCTTTCTCCCCGCCGAAAACGGGAGCCTCGGTATGTCTTTACATAACAAATTATACCACAGCCCATTTGACCGTGTCAATGAAAACAGAAAATTGGGGCTGTTAGAAAACGCTCTGTCATTGCGAACCAGCGCGCACGCTGGTGTGGCAATCCCCCGGATTTTCAAACATCTTGGTAGTAAAGCCAAGCTGTTTCCATTCAACCGGGGGGCTGCCACACCAGTGACGTCGGTCACTGGTTCGCAGCGACATGCTTTTCTAACAGCCTCTTTTTTGCGCCACCGGCCTGCTTTTTCCGAAGGGGCCGGTGGCTTTTCGATTTTTTACTGTACGAAATGAATGGCCTTGGTGGGGCACTTTTCTACGCACTTGCCGCAGGCAACGCACTTTTCGGGGTCCACGGTGGCCAGGTTGTTCTCCAGGGTCACAGCGCCCTGCTCGCACTGCTTGACGCAGATGCCGCAGCCGATGCAGCCGGCAACACAGACCTTCTTCACGGCGGGGCCGCGGTCGTGGTTGGAGCAGCTTACGGCAACCTTGGTCACCCGGTCGTGCATCTCAATGACGTGCTTGGGGCAGGTCTTGGCGCACATGCCGCAGCCGATGCACTTGGATGCATTGATGTGGGCAATGCCGTTTTCAATGGAGATGCCGCCCTCGGGGCAGACCTTCACGCAGCTGCCCAGGCCGATGCAGCCATAGTCACAGGACATGAAGCCCAGGCCGCCGGAGAGGACGGCCGCGCGGCAGTCCTGCAGGCCCACATAGCTTGCCTTGGCCTTGGTGGCCTCGCAGGTGCCCGCGCAGCGGACGTAGGCAACCTGGGGGTCCTGGTCAATGGCTTCCTTGCCCAGGATCGCGGCGATCTTGGCGATGTTCTCGGTGCTGTTGCCGGGGCAGGCGTCCACACGGGCCTCGCCCTTGACAATGGCCTCGGCCACGGCGTCACAGCCGGCATAGCCGCATGCGCCGCAGTTGGCACCACGGAGACACTCCCGGACCTGGGTGACCCGCTCATCGGTCTCCACATAGAATTTCTTGCTGGCGGTCACCAGGGCCAGGCCCAGGACCAGACCCACGATGCCGACGACCAGCGTTGCAATCAGAATTCCCTGCATATCTCTTCCTCCTTAGGCCAGGCCGCTGAAGCCCACGAAGGCCATGGCCATCAGGGCTGCGCACAGCAGCACAATGGGTGCGCCCCGGAAGGGGGCGGGAATGGCATCCTCGTCCAGATGCTCCCGGACGGCGGCCAGCAGCACGATGGCCACGGTATAGCCAACAGCGGTGCCGAAGCCGGCGAAGATGCTCTGGATCAGGTTGTAGCCGTTCTGCACATTGGTCAGGGCCACGCCCAGCACGGCGCAGTTGGTGGTGATCAGGGGCAGGTAGATGCCCAAGGCCTGATAGACCGCGTGGGCGTTCTTTTTCAGGAACATCTCCACCATCTGCACCAGAGCGGCAATGACCAGAATGAAGACGATGGTCTTCAGGTAGTCCAAGCCCAGGGGCAGCAGCACATAGTCATACAGCAGGCTTGCCACGGCGGAGGAGACGGTCAGCACGGCGGTAACGGCCAGGCCCAGAGAGAGGGAAGCCTTCTTCTGAGAGGACACGCCCAGGAAGGAGCAGATGCCCAAAAACTGGCTGAGCACCACGTTGTTCACCAGGGCCGTGGTGACGATGATCATGATCAGACTCATTGCTTAGCCCTCCTTCTTGTCGCAGGAGCTGGAGCAGCTGGCGCAGCAGCCGTCGCAGCCCTCGGTCATCTTGTTAGCCCGGTTCTTGATGCCGCTGGCGTTCATAATGGCAACCAGAATGGCCAGCACCAGGAAGGCGCCGGGTGCCCGGACGAAGAAAGCCATGGGCTCATACCCGGGAATGGCAATGCCGAAGAAGGAGCCGTTGCCCAGGACCTCCCGGATGGTGCCGATGATGGTCAGGCCGATGGTGAAGCCCAGGCCCATGCCAATGCCGTCAAACAGGCTGGGCAGAGGGGGATTCTTGGAGGCATATGCCTCAGCGCGGCCCAGGATGATGCAGTTGACCACGATCAGGGGGATGTAAATGCCCAAAGCGGAATAGAGGCTGGGCAGGTATGCCTCCATCAGCAGCTCCACAACGGTGACGAAGGAAGCCACGATGACGATGAAGGCAGGCAGCCGGACATCATCGGGGATGATGTTGCGCAGCAAAGAGATGACCAGATTGGAAATTGCCAGAACCACCAGGGAGGACAAGCCCATGCCCAGGCCGTTGATGGCAGAGGTGGTAACGGCCAGGGTGGGGCACATACCCAGCATCAGTACGAATACGGGGTTTTCCTTCACAATGCCGTTGTAAAGACGTTCTGCATAGGGTTTCATACTATCCCTCCTTAACCGATACGGTCGGACACGAAGTCCAGTGCGGCGTTGACGGCGTTGACCACAGCGCCGGAGGTGATGGACGCGCCGGAGACGGAGTCGATCACATCGTCCTCGGTGGAGCCGCCGGCCTTGTTCAGCGTGAACTTCTCGACCTTTACATTGTTGAACTGATCCCTGAATTCGGGATCGCCGCACTTCATGCCCATACCGGCGGTGTCATGCAGCTCGGTGAAGGAGATGCTGTTCACGGTGCCGTCCTCCCGGATGCCGACAACCAACGTCAGGCCGCCGTCATAGCTGTCGGAATTGAAGACGGTAACGGCGTAGCCCACGGAATTGCCGGAGGCATCCACGCCCACGGCGGCGGATTCGATCTTGGCGCCGCCGAAGTCAGCTCCGTAGGTATCGCCCTGGGCGGAGATCTTGGCCTGGAGGTCATCGTCGCTTACAAAGTCCGCAGCCTCGGGCAGAACCTCCATAAGGGCCGCCTTGTTGGCCAGAGCCTGATTCTCGGCAATGGTATCCTTGGTCAGCACATACACGCCGCTGAGGGCCAGGCCCGCCACCAGGGTGATGACCAGCAGGATGATCACGGGCTTGGGAATGGCCTTCTTCCGCTCCTTGGGGATGCGGTAGCCAAAGGGGGTGGGGATGATCAGATCGTCAATGACGGGGCCCACCAGGTCCGCGATCAGCACGGCATAGGTGGTGGAGTCAGGGGAGGCACCCTTGACCCGGAACAATCCGATGAGCAGGCCGGCAAAAATGCCGAAGACCAGCTGGCCGTCTCTCGTAGAGGGGCAGGACACGGGGTCCGTTGCCATGAAGAAGGCTGCCATCAGCAGGCCGCCGCCGAAAAGCTGGGGCAGGATGTAGCTGGGGGAAAAGCCATGGCCGCCGAAGATCACCAGGAACAGCCAGGTGGTTGCAATCATAGATGCGGGGATCTCCCAGGTAATGCCGCCGCGCAGGAGCAGGTAAATGCCGCCCAGGGTCAGGCCCAGGGCAGAGGAGCCGATAACGCCGCTGGCAGAGCCCATGAGGATGGGCAGCAGCTCCACGGTCTGGCCCTGACCCAGCAGCGCCAGGGGGGTCGCAGCGGACACGCCGTCCACGGAGTACTGGGTCATCATACTGCCGAAGGAGATCAGCAGGAAGGCACGGCCCGTCAGAGCGGGATTCATGATGTTGTGGCCCAGGCCGCCGAAAAGGCACTTGACCACCAGAATGGCAAATACGGAGCCCAGGATCGGCAGATAGAAGGGCACCTTGGCAGGCATGGTCAGAGCCAGCAGCAGGCCGGTGACCATGGCGCTGCGGTCATAGATAGTCTGCTTCCGCTTGGTGACCATATTGAACAGGTACTCCGTCACCACGGCGCTGCACATGGACAGGGCAATCACCAGGAAGGCCTGGAATCCATGGAACACCACGCCCAGAATGGCGGTGGGCAGCAGAGCGATGAGCACGTCGGTCATGACGCCCTGGGTCGTCAGCTTGCTGCGGACGTGGGGGCAGGAGGAAAGATTATAAAGGTTATCCATTATGCAGCCCTCCTTAGCGCTTCTTCGTGGCCATGATCTCGGCCTTGGTGGTCTTGAACAACTGCATCAGAGGCCGCTTGGCGGGGCAGCCGTAGGTGCAGCAGCCGCAGCCGATGCAGTCCAGACCATAGAGCTTGTGTTCGTACCGGTCGTAATCCTTGCGGATGGCGGCCACCTGCATCAACTGGGGAGACAGGCCCAAGGGGCAGGCACGGCTGCACCGGCCGCAGCGCAGGCAGGCGGTCATCTGGCCTTCCGCAATCTCCACCTCATCCACGGTAAGGCAGGTGAGGGCATTGTTGTTCTTGCAGATGGGGGCCTCCAGGCCGGTCATGGCAAAGCCCATCATGGGGCCGCCGCTGAGGACCTTCTTGGGGTCCTGCTTGAAGCCGCCGCAGGCATCCACCAGCTCCTGATGGCTGGTGCCGATCTTGACAATAAAGTTGCCGGGGTTCTGGACCGCATCGCCGGAGACGGTGAAGCCCCGCTCCATCAGGGGCTCATTGAACTTCACGGCCCGGTAAATGGCATAGATCGTGGCCACATTGTCCACCACGCAGCCGGCATCGGCAGGGAGCATCCCCAGCTTCAGGTGCTTGCCGGTGATGACGGTGATCAGAGAGCGCTCGCCGCCCTGGGGGTACTTGGTCTTCACCGGCTGGACATACACCCGGTCGTGACCCTGACAGGCCTGCTCCATGGCCGCAATGGCTTCGGGCTTGTTGTTTTCCACAACCACGACACCCTTGGCATTGGGGAACAGCCGCAGCATATACTCCATGCCCTCCACGATCTCGGCGGCCTTGGTGCGCATGAGCTGATCGTCACAGGTGATGTAGGGCTCGCATTCCGCGCCGTTGGCGATGACGTAGTCGATTTTCTCAGGGGTCTTGACGGTGAGCTTTACATGGGTGGGGAAGCCTGCGCCGCCCATACCCACGATACCGGCCTTCTGGACCTTGGAAAGAATCTCCTGGCCGGTGAGGCTATTCGTATCGCATTCCACGCCCACGCCCTCAGCCAGGGTGTATTCGCCATCGTTCTCCACGACGATGGCCATGGCGCTGCCGCCGGAAGCGTTCTTTCTGGGCTCCACCGCCTTCACCGTGCCGGACACGGAGCTGACGATGTTGGCAGACACGAAGCCGCCGGCCTCTGCGATAATCTGACCCGCCAGAACACGGTCGCCCTTCTTCACCACGGGGGAAGCGGGCTTACCGATGTGCTGATTGGTCATATAGACCAGTTCACCCTTGGGAAGCAGCTGCGTCAGGGGGCTTTCCTTGGAAAGCTCCTTGTGCTCCGCCGGATGGACACCGCCATGGAATGTTTTGATTTCCATGTGTACCTCTCCTTATTACACTCAGATTTTCCCGGAAGCAGAGAACTCCCAGGAAATATTGCGCTCCTATTGTAATTTATCCGGCGGCAAGAATCAACCTTTGTTTCCCTATTTCGTTGCCGGTGCAACGAAGTTTTTCGTATAATTTGCATATTTCTTCCAAATCGTTCCACTTTTATTGATACATTTTGCACGAAAAGGATGGATTTTTCATGAGCGGGCCCCAAAAAGTCGAATCTCCCCGCCTCAAGGGTATTGCCTTCGGGCACAATCCCCCCAATTTTCAAACATTTCCAATTGAAAATTCATGATTTTACGTCTATCCTCCGGCTGCCGCACCACTGTGACCCCAGTCATGTACACAGTGCAGCCGGTGAAGCCAACTCTTCGCGTGGCGCAGTGCCTCCGAGCACTGGGTCGCAGCGACACATTTTTCTAACAGCCCATTTTTCATATACCGCAATATAAAATTTCATATAATTTCCTTCGAACACCTATTGACATCCTGAGCATTCTATGATACTATCTGCTCGGTGGTTAGCATACGCTAACAATCCTGTCGGACTGCGATGCAGCCCCTTTCTTTTGAAGTCACGATTAGCAGTAACTAACCGTGCAGGAAGACCGTCCGACCTCTCCCAACGGGCGGCAGGGCTTTCCGTCGCAGCAGGCGAAATACCTCCTATTCCGTCTGCCCGGAAGCAGGCGCTCCCTCCAAAGCGTCCCCGGGCAGACGGACCTAAAGTTTATTGCGGAGACACCTTTTCATTATTTATTTTTGTCATTGGCAGCAGCGCTGCCCCAGAATTTCCGAGGAGGAAGCATATGTTTACAGAATTTAAGGATCAGACAACCCCCGCCTGGGACAGGTTCCATGGCACCCAGTGGCGCTATGAGATCAACGTCCGGGAATTCATCCAGGACAACTATCTCCCCTACGATGGAGATGAGAGCTTCCTGGCAGGCCCCACCGATGCCACCAACACCCTTTGGGCGGATTTGCAAGCGCTCCAGCTCCAGGAGCGGGCCAAGGGCGGCGTGCTGGACATGGAGACGGAGGTGGTCTCCGGCCCTCTGGCCTATGGCCCCGGCTATATCAGTGAGGCCCACAAGGACCTGGAGAAGGTTGTGGGTTTGCAGACCGACAAGCCCCTGAAGCGTGCCTTCATGCCCTATGGCGGCATTAAGATGGCGGAGCAGGCCTGCACCACCAATGGCTACACCCCCAGCGCCGAGCTGCACAAAATCTTCACCGACTACCACAAGACCCACAACCAGGCGGTTTTTGATGCCTATACCCCCGAGATGAAGAAGGCCCGCCACTCTCACATCATCACCGGCCTGCCCGATACCTATGGCCGTGGCCGTATTGTGGGCGACTATCGCCGGGTGGCCCTCTACGGCGTGGACTACCTGATTCAGGAGAAGCAGCGGGACCACCGGAATACCGGCGACGGCACCATGACCGACGATGTGATCCGCCTGCGGGAGGAGATCGCCGAGCAGATCCGGGCCCTGCAGAATATGAAGAAGATGGCGGAAAGCTACGGCTATGATATTTCCCGCCCCGCAGCCAACGCCCATGAGGCGGTCCAGTGGCTGTACTTCGGGTATCTCGCCGCCATCAAGACCCAGAACGGCGCGGCCATGTCCGTGGGCCGGGTATCCACCTTCCTGGATATCTACATTCAGAGAGACCTGGAGAAGGGCATCCTCACCGAGGCCGCTGCCCAGGAGCTCATCGACCACTTTGTTATGAAGTGCCGCATGGTCAAGTTTGCCCGGATTCCCTCCTACCAGCAGCTGTTCTCCGGTGACCCGGTGTGGGCGACCCTGGAGGTGGGCGGCATCGGTCAGGACGGCCGGCACATGGTCACCAAGACCGACTACCGCTTCCTGCACACCCTGGAGAACATGGGCCCCTCCCCTGAGCCCAATATGACCGTGCTGTATGCTCCCCGGCTGCCGGAGAACTTCAAGAAGTATTGCGCCCACATCTCCGTGGCCACCTCTTCCATTCAGTATGAAAATGACGAGGTCATGCGTCCCGTCTGGGGCGATGACTACTCCATCTGCTGCTGTGTCTCCGCAACCCAGACCGGCAAGGAAATGCAGTTCTTCGGTGCCCGGGCCAACCTGGCCAAGGCTCTGCTGTACGCCATCAACGGTGGCTGGGACCTGAAGCACCAGGAGCAGGTGGCCCCCAACACCGGCCGCATTGAGACCGAATACCTGGACTACGACCAGGTCCAGGAGAAATTCGATCTGACCATGGAGTGGCTGGCAGGGCTCTATGTGAACACCCTGAACCTGATCCACTATATGCACGACAAGTACTACTACGAGGCCAGCCAGATGGCCCTGATTGATACCAACGTGCGCCGGACCTTCGCCACCGGCATTGCAGGCTTCAGCCATGTGGTGGACTCCCTGTGCGCCATCAAGTATGCCAGTGTCAAGGCCGTCCGGGATGAGAACGGCTACGCCGCCGACTTCCAGGTGGAGGGCGACTTCCCCCGCTATGGTAACGACGACGACCGGGCAGATACCATCGCCGTGTGGCTGCTGCGGACCTTCCTGGAGAAGATCAAGCACTACCACACCTACCGGGATTCCGAGCCCACCACCTCCATCCTGACCATCACCTCCAACGTGGTCTACGGCAAGTATACCGGCAATATGCCCGACGGCCGCCGGGCCTGGACCCCTCTGGCCCCCGGTGCCAACCCCAGCTACGGCGCGGAGCAGTCCGGCCTGATTGCCTCCCTGAATTCCGTCGCCAAGCTGCCCTACCAGTACGCCCTGGACGGCATCTCCAACACCCAGACCATCAACCCCGGTGCTCTGGGCCACAGTGATGAGGAGCGGACCGAAAACCTGGTGAATATCCTGGACGGCTATTTCTCCCGGGGTGCCCACCACCTGAATGTGAATGTCTTCGGCAAGGAAATGCTGGTCGATGCCATGGAGCACCCCGAGAAGCCCGAGTACCAGAACTTCACCATCCGCGTCTCCGGCTACGCCGTGAAGTTCATCGACCTGACCCGTGAGCAGCAGCTGGATGTCATCTCCCGCACCTGCCACGAGGCACTGTAAATCCCTCGCAAAGTCAGAAAAAGTCCCCCGGGGCATGGAAAAGCCGCCCCGGGGGAATCCTGTGTTTACATGAAAATGCAAAAAGGAGACAAACATATGGAAGCATCGCAAACCTATGGCCGCGTCCACTCTTTGGAGAGCTTCGGCTCTGTGGATGGGCCGGGGGTTCGGTATGTGATTTTTTTGCAGGGCTGCCCCCAGCGCTGCAAATTCTGCCACAACCCGGACACCTGGGACCTGAACGACCCCAGCGCCCACAGCTGCACCGCCGATGAGCTGCTGGAAAAGGCCCTGCGCTGCCGGGGCTACTGGGGCAAGAAGGGAGGCATCACCGTCAGCGGCGGGGAGCCCCTGCTGCAGCTGAATTTTCTGCTGGAGCTGTTCACCAAAGCAAAGGCGCAGGGCATCCACACCTGCATTGATACTGCTGGGCACCCCTTTACGAAGACGGAGCCCTTCTTCTCCCAATTCCAGGCACTTATGGCTGTGACCGATCTGCTGCTGGTGGATATGAAACAGATGAATCCCCAGCGCCACAAGGCCCTCACCGGCGTCACCGGGGACAATACTTTGGACATGCTGCGCTATCTGGATGAGATCAAAAAGCCTGTCTGGGTCCGGCACGTGCTGGTACCGGAGTGGACGGACTTTGATGAAGATCTGCACGCCATGCGGGCCTTCCTGGACACTCTGCACAATGTGGAGCGGGTGGAGGTCCTGCCATATCACACCATGGGCCTTTTCAAGTGGGAAAAGCTGGGGATTTCCTATCCCCTTGCAGGCATCGCACCGCCCACAAAGGAGCGGATTGAAAACGCGGAAAGAATTCTGAGCGGTGGGGGCAATTAAGCAGCCAACCTATGTTTTTACGGGTTTGCCTTCTGTGATTTCTGAATCACGGAAGGCAAACCCGTTCTTTCTATGTGGGACGACGCTCTAGCTACACAATGGCATACCTACGTTTTTTGCAGAAATTCGTCCAGAAGCACCCGCTCCGGAATGGAATTTTGGACGCCCTCCTGCGCAACGGAATAGGAGGAGGCCCAGCTGGCCGCATGGATGGCGTCTTCAATTTCTTTTCCCTCAGCAAGCATAACCGCCAGGCAGCTGATAAATACATCGCTGGCTCCGGTAGAATCCACGCAGGGGAAGGGATGCGCCGGATATCTGCGGATTCCCTCCGCATTGGCCCAGAGGCAGCCGGCGGGCCCCATGGTTATAATGACGTTCTCTACGCCTTTGTCCAGAAAATATGCGGTCTGCTCCTCCGGCGATGACAATCCGGGGCAAAGGATCCCGGCTTCCTCCTCGTTGGGAACCAGAATATAAATTCCTTTTAGAAGCTCCTCTGGCAAGTTCCTGGCGGGGGACGGCTTTAAAATAGAGCGTGTGCCGTGTCTGACGCAAAATTCCAGCGCTTCCCGAACACTTTCAAAGGGAATTTCCATCTGGATCAGGCAGTAGTCTGTACTGCGAAGCAGCGCCTGGTGGCGGCGAATGTATCCCTGATCAACCAGGGTGTTGGCCCCTGGGTGTACAACGATGGTGTTGCTACCATCGGGGCAGACATTGATATAGGCGGTACCTGTGGGCTGATCCGCAGTCAGCGGGACGCTGGACATATCCACATTGGCACTCGATAGCTGTTCCGCGATTTGCTTTCCGTAGCGATCATTTCCAAGACAGCCAAACATATAGGCATTGCCTCCCAGTCGGCTGACGCCAAGGGCTTGATTGGCCCCCTTTCCGCCGGGCCATGTCGTCAGCTGAGGGGCGAGCAGCGTTTCTCCGGGGTGGGGCAGGTGCGGGACCTGGAGGACAACGTCCATATTCATGCTGCCAATGATGGCGATACGAGGGGTGTGCTTTTGCCGGACAGAGATGCTGCCGCGCATTCGGGTGCTGCCGCAAATCGCCTGAGAGGTAAACTTTTGCGGCTGCTGGCGGATTTGCCAGGAGAGGGCTTCAAGCGCCACCTCTGCCATCCGCGCTGCACTTGTCCCGCCGGAAGTCAGCTGAGGGGTGAGCTGGGTGGAGAGGGGGGCGTCCTCCATGGAGATGACCGACAGGTCTTCCGGAATTTGAAGTCGCTTTTTGCCTGCGACGCTATAGACAAGACCGGCCAATTCCGCATCCTGACAGACGATCCCATCTACGCCGCTTTCCAGAAGAATATCCAATACCGGCTCATATTCTGCCCCGACATGGATTTCCAGCCCGGAGTCAATGGAGCGGTGGGCTTCCAGCAGAGCCGCCTCATACCCGGAGCACACGGCCTTGCGCACGATGCTTCCGGTTTCCCGGCGCGTCAGCAGCGCGATGCGCTGGCAGCGATCCAGCAGGAGCTCCGTACACTGCTTGGCCATGCGGTCATTTGCCCGAAACACCTGGGGGCATACTGCGTTTTCCATCATATAGTCCAGGATAACCGCGCCATACCCTTCCGCATGGAGCTGCTGAAGCGCCTGCAACCCCTCCTCGCTGCCCGGGAAAAACAGAATTCCTACAGCCTTGGTATCCCGAAAGCCCTCCAGCGCAGCAAGTTCCTCCTCGCTGCTGCCGCCGGTAATGGACAACGACAGTGCAAAGCCCTGCTGCCGCGCAAGGGCCTGCACCCGTGAAACAAAGGATGCGTAGTAGGAAAGATCCAGCGAAGGAACGGCCAGACCGATGGTATTGGTGCCGGTGAGAAGGCGGTCACGAATTTTGGCATAGGGTACATAGCCGCTGTCTTTGATGATTTGAAGGATACGTTCCTTGGTCTCCTGACTGATATTCTGATCCCTGTGGTTGAGAACTTTGGAAACAGTTGCAACAGAGACGCCAGCTGCATTGGCAATATCCCGGATGGTCATTTTGTGTACTCCCTCCAATACGGCACAAGAGGATGGGCCGATTTCACAGTTTTACGACATACATATTGTACTATTTCAACAAAAATAATGCAACTCCAAAATGGATTGTTGACAAAATACATGTCGTGGTTGTACAATTCAGTCAAGGTAAGCAGTTTACGAAACCATTTTACTATTGAATTCAATAAAAAGCAAGTACAAAGTAAACGATTTTCAGAAGCATTACAGTAAAAACCGGGAAGGAAGTGCATAATGAAAATTCTGAATCTTGGTTCTCTGAACTTTGACAAGGTCTATGACGTGCCGCATTTTGTTGCTGCCGGTGAAACGATTTTGAGCGATGGATACGCAGAATTTCTGGGAGGCAAGGGCTTGAATCAGACGCTGGCCCTGGCTCGTGCCGGTGCAGAGGTATATCACGCGGGAGCCGTTGGCCCAGATGGCACGCCTTTTCTGGAGTGCCTGACCCAATCCGGTGCAAATGCCGGATGGATCCAGAAAACCGATACGGTCAGCGGACACGCAATTATCCAGAACGCAGCCGGTCAGAACTGCATCATCGTCTGCGGCGGGGCAAATCAGTGCGTCAGTTGTGCGTACATCAAGCAGGTCCTCGGGAACTTTGGCAGCGGAGATATTCTGCTGCTGCAAAATGAAATATCCAACGTTCCCTTTGCAATGGAAGAAGCCAGGCGGCGGGGAATGCAAATTGCCTTCAACGCGTCGCCCATTACCCGGGAGCTGATGGAGTATCCCCTGGAGCTGGTGGACTACTTCATCATCAACGAGGTTGAGGGAAGGGCTCTGGCAGGCGTAGACTCTGAGGAGTATGATCGAATTCTGGAAGGACTGGCAGAGCAATTTCCCCATGCGGCCATTGTCCTGACCGTCGGCGAGAAAGGCGTTCTGTATTGCAATCATGGAAAACGTCTTTCCCACGGGATTTACGCGGTAAAAGCGGTAGATACCACCGCCGCCGGGGACACCTTCTGCGGTTACTTCCTGGCAGGCCTTACAAAGGGTCTGCCCATGGAGGACATTCTGAAATATGCGAGCATGGCCTCTGCTATTGCTGTCAGCAGACGGGGCGCATCTACCTCAATCCCAACATGGGAAGAGGTCGTTCATTTTGAGAAAGCGCACACGAAGGAGGAGCTTTGAATGAAAAAGATACCTGTAATCATTGACTGTGACCCGGGTCACGATGACATGGTAGCGCTGGTTCTGGCATATGGCAGCCAGAAGTTGGATATCCGCGCCGTTACCACCGTGGCAGGCAACAATACCATTGAGAATACAACGCGCAATGCCCTGAATGTGCTGCATTATATTGGTGCAGACGAGGTGCCTGTAGCGATGGGATTTCAGGATGGCATTGTCCGCTCCCACAAGGCGACCATGGAAAAGATGACAGCCGCCATGCTGGAGCGTATGAATGAGGAGCAAAAGAAAACGCTGCTATCGGTAAAGACAACCGGTGCGGCAGTGCATGGAACTACCGGACTGGACGGCTTTACCTTCCCCGCCGAAAATCCGAAGAAGGCAGCCTCCATCCGCGCTGTGGAGATGATGGCGAAGGTTCTGCGGGAGAGTGAGGAGAAGGTAACCATCATTCCCACTGCACCGCTGACCAATGTAGGACTGCTGATCAAGGCTTTTCCGGATCTGATTCCGAAAATCGAAAGGATTTGTATGATGGGCGGTACCGCGCAGTTTGTTCTGAGCCGTCCGGGCATGGAATTCAATACCTTTGTTGATCCGGAAGCAACCAAAATCGTTTTTGAAAGCGGAATCCCCATTACAATGTTCGGCTACGATGTGACATATCGGGTTATGTGCGGTGTGGACACCCTGGAGCGCCTGGAGGCCCTGGGCAACGACACCGGCAAGATGATGGCCGCACTGGTTCGCTTCTTCATGGCGCGGCACAATGCCGGCCTGAGCTTCCTGGATCTCAAAAACGTGGTTCCCATCCACGATGCCTGCGCTGTAGCAGGGGTTATCGACCCGTCGATTGTTACAGAGAGCCGTTGGATGCACGTGGACATTGAGACCGGCGGCGGTTATACAGACGGTGCAACCATCTGCGATTATTCCGGCATTCTCGTGGGCCTGCCCAAGAATGTGGAGGTTGTCTACAATATGGACAATGCCCGGTTTATGGATATGCTGGTGGATGCAGCCGCCAATTGCAAATGATCTTGTACTTTGACGCCGCACCGGCGTCCAAATAAAAGGAGAATTCATATGGCAACGTTAGAAAAGAAAAATCACAGACTCGACAAAATGACCCTCCTGCTGATCCCCCTGGCCGTAGCTATCAACATGGTATGCTATAACGTAATCTACCCCCTCACCACCGTGGTTCTGGGAGATTCCATCGGCACCATTCTTGTGGGCGCGATCTGCGGGCCCATCCCCGGCCTGATTGTTGGACTCCTGTCCAACCTGGTAAATGTTATCAAAAATCCCGTCATGATTGTGATGGCACCGCTGAACATGGCCTTTGGCGTCGTGGCGGGCCTGATGTCCAAAAAGGGAATCTTCAAGAAGCTGTGGAAGACGCTGCTGTGTACGCCTGTTTTTGGCTTCATTGGGGGCTGGATCAGCGGAACCATCATTTTCTTCGCCATGGGCGGCGATTTCTGGGGCAACATGGCTTCCGTTCTGATGGGCATTCCCATGTTCAATGCCGGCGTCCCCAAGTACCTGGCAATGGCTGTCAGCTCCCTGTGCTTTGACTGCATCGATAAGTTCGTCTGCCTACTGGTGGTCTTCCTGGTTATCAAGGCCCTGCCGGATCGCTTCCTGGTTAAGCTGCCCTACGGCAAGTATGTCACCGATGCAAAAGCAGACGAGGCAGAATTGGACATTTGATCCGGGAAATTGTGCAATAACCGTTAAGAATTAGGAGGAACCTGCCGTGACAGATGCCGAATTTATAGAAAGCTTTCGACACTACCAGAAAAAGGGCCATTGGTGGTATGATTTTCATCCCGTATGTAAGCTGCTTCTTGTTCTGTGCCTGGGATTTACATCCATGATCGTATTCCGCTGGCAAATCGGCCTGGCGATTTTCCTGTTGGCAACTGTCATTGCTGCCACAACACCAATTTTTAAGTCCTATCTCAAGACCATCGGCGTCATGTTTTTGCTGGGCTGTGTGCTGACAGTCGGCGTCCGGCTGTACGTCCATCTCGGCGACCCGGGGCCTGTGGCATTTTACCTGTTTGGCAAAGCCGTGCCTATGGCAGCTGTTATCAGCTGCCTGGACATGGTATTCATGATTGAGGGCTTTCTGGGAATCTTTATGGCTTTCTTCCTGACCACGGAAATGCGGGATTTGTGCTGTGGGCTGGAGCAGATGGGAATGTCTCCCACTGCCAGCTTTATGGTACTGTCTACCTTTTCCTGTATCAGCTCCATCAAGGGCAAGCTGAATACCGTCCGTGAGAGCCAGCGGGCACGAGGTATCGAGACGGAGGGCGGTTTTGTTACCAGGGTCAAGTCCGTGCTGCCTGTGCTGTTCCCCGTGATTATCAGCTCCATGACCGGAATTGAGGACAAGACCCTTGCGATGAATGCCCGGGCGTTCGCAGCCAGAGGCAAGCATACCTCCCTGCGCAAGATCGCCCCTGCAACTGCCGCAGAGAAGGCCATTACGGCTGCCACTTTCGCTGCCTGCGTGGTGACCTGCGTACTTGGGAAAATGTATCTGTAAGGAGGAATAGACAATGAGTATCTGTGTGGAATACAAGGATGTATCTTATGCCTATCCTCTGACGAAAAAGGCAGCAGTGCGGCATTTGAGCTGCAAGCTGGAGTCTGGAAAATGCTACGGCATCATCGGCCCCAATGCCGGCGGTAAAACGACGTTCTGCAACCTGATGCGGGGGCTGTGCCCCAATTTCTACGGCGGCACCCTGCGGGGAACCGTGATTGTGGACGGCAAGGAGCTGAAGGACTGGGACGAAGCCGACCTGAGCGTGCGGATTGGCTATGTTTTCCAGGATCCCTTTGCCCAGGTCAGCGGCATCAAGGAAACCGTCTTTGAGGAAATCGGCATGGGCCTGGAGAACCTGGGGGTAGAGCAGGAGGAAATGATCCAGCGGATCCTGAAAATCGCCAAGCTGGTGAAGGTGGATCATCTTTTGCAAAAGAACCCCCTGGCGCTGTCCGGAGGACAGTGTCAGAGAGTTGCATTTGCCTCTGTTCTGGTTCTGGATTCCGACATTGTGGTAATCGATGAGCCCACCAGCCAGCTGGACCCGGAGGGAACGCTGGATGTATTTGAAATCGTCAAGGGCCTGAAGGAAATGGGAAAGACCGTCATTATTGCGGAGCACAAGATTGATCTGCTGGCCGAATACTGCGATGAGATTATTGCCATGGCCAGAGGAGAGATTGTCGCCCAGGGGCCAACCCGTCAGGTATTGGCAGACCCGGCTCTGCCTGGATACGGGATTCAGATTCCGCAGGTCGTGCAGATTGCTTTTGCGATGGCACAGGCGGGAAAGCCTCTGAATACCATACCGATCGACCTGCAGAAAGCGGTCAGCTTGCTCCGGCAGCGGATGGAGGGTTAAACCATGGCAATTGAAGTGAAAAATCTGTGCTTTTCCTACCCCGGCAGCCCGGTAACTGCTGTCGAGAATGTTTCCTTCACCATTGGCAAGGGTGAGCGTGTCGCAATTATTGGCCAGAATGGCGCTGGTAAGTCCACCACGGTCAAGATTATCGACAATATCTACAAGCCCACAAGCGGCACGATCCTGGTGGATGGCATCGACACAAAGGACAAGACCACCGCCGAAATTGCACCGCATGTCGGCTATGTATTCCAGAACCCCAACGACCAGATTTTCAACGATGATGTCACCAAGGAAATTGAGTATGTTCTGCGGTATTGGAAGCTACCCGAGGAGGAAATTGTTCGCCGCCGGAATGAAGTGCTGGATGTCACCGGAATCCGGGATTTTATCCACACCCATCCCTTTGACATTCCCCTTCCCATTCGGAAATTTTTGACAGTGGCGGTGGTTCTGGCGGTTGGGCCGGACTATGTGATTTTGGATGAGCCCACTGCGGGCCAGGATAACTGGGGCCGCGCGCAGCTGAAGACGGTGATGGACTATCTGCAAGCCAAAGGGAAGACCATTATCACAATTTCTCACGACATGGAGTTTGTGGCCGAGAATTTTGACCGTGTGATTGTAATGGCACACAAGAATGTGATTGCTGATGGCAGCTGCCGGGATATTTTTTATCGCAGCGATATTCTGGCCGATGCCCGGGTAAAGCCGCCGGTCTGTACGGAAATTGCACAAAAGCTGGGTTTAAAGGAAAAGGTCTTAAATCTGCAAGAATTGGTTGCAGCTGTCCGTTGATGCCCCCCCCGCTGCGCGGATGCATGAAATTCAGCTTATCAAAAAACCTCGCAGAGTTTGGCGGCGTAAACCGGCAAATAAAGTGGGATCATTTTCTGTTGGAAAAGCCCGTAAGTTTTTCGACAGATTGAAACAGGGACTGCCTCGCGGAGGGGCAGTCCCTGTTTCGCAGCTGTATCCCATTGGGTAATTTCCTCACGCCTCTTCCCGGTACTCGTAATAGGCATAGGTGGAGTTCTCCTCCGCCCGCTTTACCATGGCTGCGTGGCACTGGTCCCGGAGGCGCTGCTTTCGCTCCGGCAGGGGAAGGCTGCTGTCCGGGTAGAAGGGGCCGTCCAGATAGGTGACCACCTTTGGAAAGGCTCCAAGCCGGCGCTTCCGGTAGCAGCTGGTCATGGCGTATACCGGGGCCCCATCCCGGGCAGGATAGCCGAAGGAGGCAGCGGGGAAGGGGCGGATGCCCGTATAGAAGGGCCAGATATGGGCCTCGGGGTAGATGGTGATGAGATTCTCCCGGGAAATATGCCCATGGACGGAGGCCGCCATGTCCCGGCTCTGCTTTATGGTGGACCCCAAGGGAATGGCTCCCAGCATTTGCAGGAAGTTGTGGATCAGGGGGATGGACAATGCATCCGGGCCTACAATAATATAGCTTCTGCCCTTTCGCCGCAGCTGGCAGGGCAGAAAGGCATCCATGACCCGCTGGGTATGGTTGGCATAGACATAGATTCCCTTTCCAGCAGCCTCGTCCAGGACCTGTCGGTTTTCAAACCGGTGCAGGCACCAGATTTTCCGGAAGCAAAAGGCAATCGGCCGGGCAAGGCCCCGATAGACGAAGCAGGCAAGGCCCCGCCAGACGGGGTTTGTGTGGGTGTAGCGGAACCACTCGGGCAGGGGCTTGGTTTTGATATTGGTTCCGGCAAAGTCGTCGTTTACCGGATCGCGGTAGGTGATGACCTTTTTCATACCTTCCCTGCCGTTTCCAGGAGCATCCGCTCCATTGCATCCATGCACTTTTCCTGGTCAAATTGTCCGGCGGCGTTTTCGGCGTATTTCCGGCTCCAGGCCGCCCGCTCTTCGGGATTGTCCAGCCACCAGTCGATCTTGGCCGCCAGATCGGCGGGGGAGTCAAAGCGGAATTTGCTTCTGTCCGTCAGGGCGTAGGCCTGGGTGGCGCACCGGGGAGAGTCGGAGATAATGGGCACCAGGCCGCAGGAGATGGCCTCCAGGCAGGAGATGCCCTCGGCCTCCATGGCGGCGCTGTGGACATAGAGGTCCGCATAGTTTAGAAGCTTCACCATGTCCCCATGGGGGAAGAAGCCAAACCGGGGCGGCACGGGGAGCCTTTTAGAGAGCTTTTTCAGGGCCTTTTCCTTGGGGCCGGAGCCTGCCAAAACCAGCTGGATCCTGTCCCGATACTTGGACCTGTTCACCGCCCGGATGAGCACCGCCTGATTCTTCTCCTTGGAATACCGCCCTGTGGCCACAATAATGAATTTACCTGCATATTCAGCGGGCTTTTCCACGTTCCGGGGCCTGAAAACGGCATTGACGCCGTTGGAGATCACATAGCCGTTGGTAGGCCCATACATCTTTTCATATAGATCCCGCAGAAATTGGGTAGGGTAGTGGATGGCATCCACCATTTTGTAGGTCTTGGAGAAGACGTGGTAGGTCAGCCGGTTGACAGGCGCGCAGTTCTCCATAAAAATGTGGCTGGTGAAGTTCTCCGCCATGGCGTGAAAGCCCGCACTGACGGGAATGCCCTGCGCTTTGGCAAGCTGTGCCGCCCGGCGGCCCAGCACAAAGGGCAGCATGACGTGGACGATGTCCGCCCCTTGGATCGCCTGCCGGATGACGGCATCGTCCGGCTTTGCCAGCTGAACGCCGTTGCTTTTTACGTAACCGTTGAAAATACCCAGATTCCGTGTGGGCACCACGGCATAGCCGGGGGCACCCTGCTTCTGGGCATCGGGGCAAAGGATCGTAACGGTATGCCCCTTGCCCCGCAGGGCCCGGATCAGGTTCATAGCCGCCAGCGTAGTGCCGTTGTTTTCCTCGCCCAGCACGTCGCAGACAATGGTGATGTTCATATGCAGTCCTCTTTCTTCTTTCTTTTCCAGTGGGCTATTATGCGTCGGAAAGCTAAACATTATATAAACAATCACCTTTGGAATCCGCCGCCCCCTGATACAAAAACATCCGCCCCGGCATCCAACTGTCAGGACGGATGTTTTGCTATGCTTCCGGGAACAGGATGAAGTCTGCGTTCCCCTTTTCGCTTCCGGCGGCGTACCCCTGCACACCAAAGACATGGTGCACATTCTCGGTGCACAGCACCTCCTCAGGGGTTCCCTGGGCATAGACCCTTCCGTCGCAGATCATATACAAATAATCGCAATAGTGGGCGGCCAAACGCAAATCGTGGATGACCAGCAGGGTGTCCTTCCCGGATTGCTTCAGATAATCCATCACAAACAGCTGATGGCGGATGTCCAGATGGTTGGTGGGTTCGTCCAGAATCAGGGTCTGCGCGCCCTGGGCAATGGCGCGGGCAATGAATACCATTTTTCGCTCTCCGCCGGACAGGCTTTGGATATTCCGCTGTGCAAGCTTGTCCACGCCCAGCTCTTCCATAGCCGCCTGGACGATCTGCTTTCCGTTTTTCCGGTCTTTCCGGGCAAACAGTCCCATGGATACCACATCGGAAACCGTGAAATCAAATGCGCAGCTGCTGTCCTGGCCCACGTAGCCGAGGACGGAGGCCAGCTCCCGGGGCGCAAAATGAGAAACGGGCTGCCCGTCCAGCGTAATGGTGCCGCCTTGCTTCGGCACGGCTCCGAAGGTTGTTTTAATAAGCGTGGATTTTCCGCAGCCGTTGGCTCCCACAATGCCGACCAGCTTTCCGGGCTGGGTGGAAAGGCTGACAGATTCCAGAATCTGCTTATTTCCGAGTTTAACCCGGATGGAATCGTAGCTCAGAATCATTGCTTTCCACCTCCGTAGCCGCTGCGAATCATCAGGAACATAAAGAAGGGTGCGCCAATAAAGGCCGTGACAATGCCGATGGGCAGCTCTACCGCGCCAAAGGCGCAGCGTGCAAAGGCATCCGCCCAGAGGATGAAGACCGAGCCCACCAGTGCACTCATGGGCATAACAATCCGGTTGTCACTGGTGCGGGAGATAAGCCGGGTAACATGGGGAACCACCAGCCCCACAAAGCCGATCACGCCCGTAATCGATACCAGCGAGGCCACCACCAGGGAGCTCACCAGGAACATGGCGGAGCGGAACAGCTTTACCCGCAGGCCCATGGCTGCGGCGTCCTCATCTCCCATCATCATCATGTTGAACCGGGAGCCCATCAGCGTAAAAACCACAATGCCAGCCAGCACAAATACAGCAGGTGTAATCAGAGATTTCCATTGGGCGGCGGCAATGGAGCCCATCTGCCAGCTATACACCGCAGCAATGCTCTCCGGACTTTTTGCCCGGAAAATCAGATAGCTCGTAATGGCGCTCATAACAGCATTCACGGCGGTGCCGGACAGCAGCAGCGTCACCGGCTGAAGCTTGCCGCCCCCCGCTTTTTTCGCAAGATAATAGACGATAAACGCAGAAAACAGGGCTCCCAGGAAGGCATAGGCCGTGGTCTGTCGCTGCCCTGCAAGGAAGGTAACGGGCGTCAGCAGTGCCAGCGCCGCTCCGGCAGAGGCACCGGAGGATATGCCCAGCACATAGGGGTCCGCAATGGGATTTAAGACCAGCGACTGCATGGCCGTGCCGCAAATCGCCAGGCCGGCACCTACCAGCGCGGCAAAAAGGGTCCGGGGCAGACGCACCTGCCACACGATTTTCAGATGCGTTCCCGGGTAGACCCCGGCATTGACCCGGGCGTCCCCGGCAAACAGATGGTCATACAAAATGTCGTAGACCTCGGAAAGGCTCAGCTCCGTGGAGCCGAAGCTGACAGTAATCACTACCGACGCTGCAACGGCCAGGGCCAGGAGCAGAAAAAGGATTGTAATCCATACTTTTTTGCTCATAAGTACTCCTTCACAGAAAAAGGGGATGGCCGATTCGGTCATCCCCTTGGGCATTTAGGCGAACAGATCCGGGTAGAAGTATTCTGCCATGGTCTGGCAGGCACTTGCCGCGCGGATATCCTGCATGACGGTTACCAGAGGAATCACCAGGAACTTGTTGTTCACAACGGCAGGAATGTCGGAGCAGGCGGGATTGCCGGTGATATAGGCGATCTTCTCCTCCACAGTCTGGGAGCCGTAGTCATTGATGATGATGATATCCGGGTTGGCGGCAATCAGGGTCTCCACAGAGGTGTAGAACCAGCGGGAATCAGCCTGATTGCGGGTGGCATTGATGCCGCCAGCCAGCTCAATCAGATTGCTCTCCAGGCCGGCTGCGGTGGTGTAAATCTGGTCTTCCTTGTACATATCGAAGACGAACACATTGGGCTTATCAGCCTCGGCCACGTCCGCAACCTTGCTGCCTGTCTCTGCGATAGAGGCCTTCATGTCTGCAATCAGGGCAGCGGCCTTGTCCTCTACCTTGAAGATCTTGCCCAGGTTTTCAATATCGGTGTAGACGTCCTCAACCGTCTCATCCGCCACAAGGGTACCGGTGATGGTCAGGCAGTTGATGCCCTCGGCCTCCAGCTGCTCGTAGCTGCCCCAGGCGGTATCTTTGAAGGCGCTGATCTGTCCGATCAGCAGGTCCGCACCGCTGGCAACGGCATTTTCGTTGGAGCGCTCAATTTCGGGAATGTTTTCAAAGGCATCCGCCAGCTCCGGCAGAGGAACCTCTGCGGGATTGGTGTGGACGTTCTTGCCCACAATGTAGTCCCCCAGGCCCAGCATAACCATATTCTCGGCGGAATACAGGTTTGCGCAGAGCACGCCGGTAGGCATCTCGGTGAAGGTCACGGTCCGGTCACCGTTCTCAATCACCACCGTGCCATAGTCCTCCGCCTCTGCAGCGGTTTCGGCGGCAGCTTCCGTGGTGGCTTCCGTAGTGGTTTCGGTGGCAGCTGCGGTGGTCTGCGCAGCGGGGGTGCTGCTGGCGCAGCCTGCCAGGCAGGACAGGGCCAGAACCAGCACCAGCATCAGGCTGATAACTTTCTTCATGTTTTGCATCCTTTCTTGGTTCATAAAAAATGTGCGCCCTCCGAAAAGGGCGCACAAAGAATAACACTCAACGAGCGTTTTTTTCATGCTCCGGTTTCGGCAGAGTTTGATACCTTATCCCAGGATGTATCTGACTTATCTGCCCATGGGCAGCATCACAGTGACCGACTCGCGGAGCATTTCACTCCATTCCAGAGCCTGGGATAATTCAATTACGGGGGGTATTATAAAGAAATGCCCACAAAATGTCAATTGGAGAATTTCATAATATTCTATTTGTTAGAATCCTCATATTTTGGTATACATTCCCGGAATAAGACAATAAAGCCGAAATTTCTCAAAAAGCGAAGCGCGGCCCGGAGGAAGGATTCCACAATTTTTTGTATATGCCCCCACTGTGGGAAAAATCTTCGGTTGGGATAATTTCCTGGTAGATTTCCGGAAAATTTCCCTTTACTTTTGGGGAAACTTATGATACAATGCGTCTGCTGACTATGGGTCAGCGCATTCCCCGGGCTCAGTTGCGGGAGAAAACCCACTGGGTGCTTCACCAAACCCCATACTTAGCCCTACGGAAAATTAATAAAAAAGGTGGAAAACACAATGATTCAGAAGGAAAAGAAGACCCAGGTTATCCTGGAGAACGCTACCCACGAGGGCGATACCGGCTCCCCCGAGGTTCAGATCGCCATCCTGACCGCCCGCATCAACGAGCTGACCGATCACCTGCGCGTCCACAAGCACGACAATCACTCCCGCCGCGGTCTGCTGATGATGGTTGGTAAGCGCCGTAAGATGCTGGACTATCTGGCTAAGAAGGACATCAACCGTTACCGTGCTCTGATCGCCAAGCTGGGTATCCGTAAGTAATATTCCCCGGGGCGACGGAAACCGTCGCCCCTTTTTCGCATCTCAAATTTTCGGGAGTCCCTTTAGCGTTTGAAAGTGGTGTTTTTGAAGTTTTCGCTGTCATTGCGAGGCAGTGACCGTATCAAAACCATCAGTTTCAAGTGCTAAACCTCCCGAGAAAATAAAAAATCACAACAGGAGGTTCACCAATGATTACTCACAAGCAGTTCCCCAACCACAAGGTGTACGAAATGGAAATCGGCGGCCGTCCCTTTACCGTGGAGACCGGTAAGGTGGCAGAGCTGGCCAATGCCGAGTGCATCTGCCGCTATGGCGACACCGTGGTGCTGACGACCTGCACTTCCAACCCCATCCCCAAGGCCGGTATTGACTACTTTCCTCTGACCATCGAGTTTGAGGAGCGTATGTATTCCGTAGGCCGCATTCCCGGCTCCTTCAACCGCCGGGAGGGCAAGCCCAGCGAGCGGGGCATCCTGAACAGCCGGATCATCGACCGGCCCATGCGTCCCCTCTTCGACGAAGAGCTCCGCAACGACACCGTGGTCACCTGCACCGTCCTGGCCAATGACTACGATAACCCCGTAGAGATCGTGGCCTCCCTGGGCGCTTCCATTGCCATTGCCTCTTCCGATGTGCCCTGGAACGGGCCCGTGGCCACCACCAATGTGTGCCATCTGAACGGCGAATATATCATCAACCCCTCCGCCGATCAGCGCAACGCCTGCGACTGCTTCGTGTGCATCTCCTCCACCTTCGAGAAGGTGGTCATGATCGAGACCGAAGCCAACGAAGCTCCCGAGTCCGTGGTGCTGGAGGCCATCCGCATTGCCCACGAAACCAATATGGAGATCGTGAAGTTCATCAATGGCATCGTGGCCGAGATCGGCAAGCCCAAGTTCACCTTCGAGAAGGCCGCCGTGAACCACGAGCTGCTGGACGACCTGATGAACTACGGCCTGGACCAGATCGAGTACGCTCTGGATACCCCCGACAAGAATGTCCGGGAGGAGCGGCTCACCGCCGCCCGGCTGGACTTCGCCGAGAAGTTCGCCGACAAGTACGAGGACTTCGATACCCATATTGAGGTGTGCCTCTACAAGATGCAGAAGAAGGTCGTCAAGAAGTGGCTGCTCCAGGGCAAGCGCGTCGATGGCCGTGGTATGGACGAGATTCGTCCTCTGGCTGCCGAAGTTGGTGTGCTGCCCAGAGTCCACGGCAGCGGCCTGTTCACCCGTGGCCAGACCCAGGTGCTGTCCATCTGCACCCTGAATACCCTGTCCGCCGCCCAGAAGCTGGACACCATCTACCCCGAGGATACCAAGCGTTATATCCACCACTACAACTTCCCCGCCTACTCCACCGGCGAGGCCCGGGCCGCCCGGTCCACCTCCCGCCGTGAGATTGGCCACGGCGCACTGGCCGAGAAGGCCCTGCTGCCTGTGATCCCCAGCGTGGAGGAATTCCCCTACGCCATCCGCGTGGTCTCCGAGGTGCTGTCCTCCAACGGCTCCACCTCCCAGGGCTCCATTTGCGGCTCCACCCTGGCTCTGATGGACGCCGGTGTGCCCATTAAGCGGCCTGTGGCCGGTATTTCCTGCGGCCTGATCTCCGATCAGGAGACTGGCGAGTGGAGAACCTTCACCGATATCCAGGGTGTGGAAGACTTCCACGGCGAGATGGACTTCAAGGTTGCCGGTACCACCGAGGGCGTCACCGCCATTCAGATGGACCTGAAGAACCGTGGGCTCACCATGGAGATCATCGCCGACGCTCTGGAGCGCTGCCGCAAGGCCCGTCTGGAAATCCTCAACGAGATCATGCTGCCCTGCATCCCCGCGCCCCGTGCCGAGGTGAGCGAGTACGCACCCAAGATGCTGAGCCTGAAGATCCCCGTGGATAAGATCCGGGAGGTCATCGGCTCCGGCGGAAAGACCATCCAGAAGATCTGCGCCGACACCGGTGCCAAGGTGGATATCGATGACGACGGCTCCGTCTTCATCTCCGCTGTGGACTCCGCCGCTGCCTACGCCGCCAAGAAGATGGTGGACGACATCTGCTTCGTCCCCGAGGTTGGCAAGCTGTACTACGGCAAGGTGGTCCGCATCCTGCCTATCGGCGCTTTCGTAGAGATTGCCCCGGGCCACGACGGCATGGTGCATATCTCCAAGCTGGAGAACCGCCGCGTAGAGAAGGTCGAGGACGTTCTGAACCTGGGCGACATGACCTGGGTCAAGTTCATGGGCTTCGACGAAAAGGGCCGCGCCAACTTCAGCCGCAAGGACGCCCTGAAGGAAATGGAAGGCAAGTAAAATATTGATAAGGGCGCGTGCCAAACGCGCCCAAGTGAAAAATCACATCAGCCATCCCAAAAAGGGTTTGACTGATGTGATTTTTTGTCAGCTTTCCATCTGTTTTCCCAGGAACCCCGCCACGGCACGGGTGAGCTCCTGGTCGCCCGGAAGCAGGGGCTGGTCGTTCTCTCCCAGCAGGAGAAGCACGCTGCCCATCAGGTCTCCCTGGGACAAAATCGGGGAGGCTGCCCCCAGGCGATACTTCTCATCCCCAAGTGCTGCCCGGATAGGGCTGTCGCCGCTTTTGTAGAGATAATTCGTCCGCTGCTCCATAAGCTTTTCCAGCTCCGGCGAGTTGGGCTTGTCCAGCAGCTCCTTCCTGGGCGCTCCATGCAGCGCAATGATCCCGTCCCGGTCCGCAATGGCCGTAATATGCCCCGTAGCCGCCGACACCGACTCGCACATCTGGGATGCAAGCTCCTGCAGATCCCCCATGGGCGAGTATTTCCGAAAAATCACCCCACCGTCCTTCTCCGTATAGATTTCCAGGGGGTCACCGTCACTGATAACATTGACACGAAAAACCTTGTCCTCGTGGTTTTTAGAGGACTGAATCAGGGTGTTTTCGATATTTTCCGTGCCCGAATTAAAATTTACGGCAATGTCTCCCTGGTTGACGTGGAGCAGGGTGTCCACATCGCTGTGAAGCCGGATTTCCAGCCGATCCTCGAATACGTCGATGCGTTCTATCAGCAGTTCCAGGTCGTTTCGTTCCAGGGTTTCCTTGGAAAGAATGTCCCCGAATACCTCCATGGCGG
>OIZP01000150.1_pt1 | contig 45632 bp, 42 predicted proteins | sample 1588531 | NCBI WGS metagenome assembly OIZP01 (sample SAMN03283283) | human gut metagenome | biome: human-associated habitat; material: feces | host: Homo sapiens | place: Peru | collected 2012
TAGGAAGCAAGGAAGGTTTCGACCAGCTCTTCGAGTTGGCTCATCTCCTCCATGGCGAGGTAGGTGCTTCCCGTGCAGCTGTTGATGCAGGCTGGGTAGATCACGACCGTCAGATTGGTCAGACCGGTGTCACCGTTCATCCTAAGGTATATATTGCCTGCGGCATCTCCGGTCAGATCCAGCACATCGCCGGTATGCAGGATTCAGGCATCATCATCTCCGTAAACAACGATCCTGATGCCCCCATCAACAAGATTGCCGACTACGTCATCAACGGCAATGTCGAAGACGTCGTCCCCAAACTCATCAAGTACTACAAGCAGAATTCAAAGTAAATAATATACAAGGAGTTAAGGAGTTAAAGTAGTTAAGACAATAGCATTTGTATGTTTAGATTCGAAGATATTTATGCCTGGCAGAAGGCTCACGCTTTTGTATTACTCGTTTATCGGGTAACAGGACATTTTCCTGAAGTGGAGCGATTCGGATTGATTTCCCAATTCAGAAGGGCAGCAGTATCTATCGAAGCAAACATCGCAGAAGGCTATAAGAAGCTTAGCAAAGCTGACAAACTCCGCTTCTTCAACATTTCTCAAGGAAGTCTTGAGGAATGTAGAGATTACATCATCTTATCAAGAGATTTAGATTTCTTGCAGAAAGGTGAATTTGAGGCATTATGCATGAGTATTGAAGAAGCTAGTAAACTTCTAAATGCATATTGCAAAGGTGTTATAAACAATAGTGCTATCAGCTAGCATTTTAGGAGATAAAGGTGTTGTCTTAACTCCTTTAACTCCTTAACTCCTTTAACTCCTTCCAAAAACAAAAAAATATGGCTAATTACTATAGTGATCACCCTGAGATTGAATTTCATCTCAATCACCCCCTCATGAAGCGTGTTGTGGACTTGAAGGAACGCAATTACGTAGAGAAAGACCAGTTCGAAGATGCTCCAGTCAACTACGAGGATGCCATTGAGAACTACAAGCGACTGCTGGATATTACCGGCGATGTGGCAGCCAACATCATCGAACCCAACTCTGAGGATGTCGACCTCGAAGGTCCACACCTGGAGAATGGCCGCATGATTTATGCCAGCAAGACATTCGAGAACCTCGATGCCACCCGCAAGGCAGGCCTCTGGGGCTTGTCCATGCCACGTCGTTACGGCGGCTTGAACCTGCCTAACGCCATTTTCTCTATGGCTTCAGAAATCATCGCTGCAGCCGATGCAGGTTTCCAGAACATCTGGTCACTCCAGAGCTGTATCGACACCCTCTATGAGTTCGGTTCTGAGGAACAGCGTCAGAAGTACATCCCTCGCATTTGCGCAGGCGAGACCATGAGTATGGACCTGACCGAGCCAGATGCAGGTTCCGACTTGCAGCGCGTGATGCTGAAGGCCACACAGGACGAGGACGGCACATGGCGTCTCAACGGTGTGAAGCGTTTCATCACCAATGGCGACTCCGACATCCACTTGGTACTGGCTCGTTCTGAGGAAGGCACCAAGGACGGTCGTGGTCTTTCAATGTTCATCTACGACAAGCGTGATGGTGGCGTCACCGTTCGTCACATCGAGCACAAGCTCGGTATCCATGGTTCACCAACCTGCGAGTTGGTTTACAAGAATGCCAAGGCTGAACTTTGCGGCAACACCCGTCTCGGTCTGATCAAGTACGTGATGGCACTGATGAACGGCGCCCGCTTAGGTATCGCCGCACAGAGTGTCGGTGTAGAGCAGGAAGCTTACAACGAGGGCTTGGCCTATGCCAAGGAGCGTGCCCAGTTTGGCGAGAAGATCATCAACTTCCCAGCCGTTTATGACATGCTGTCAAGAATGAAGGCCAAGTTGGATGCAGGCCGTTCACTCCTCTACTGCTGCGCTCGCTATGTCGACATCTACAAGGCATTGGAAGATATCGCCCGTGACAGCAAGCTCACTCCCGAGGAGCGTCAGGAGATGAAGAAGTACACCCGTCTTGCCGATGCCTTCACCCCATTGGCTAAGGGTATGAACTCAGAGTATGCCAACCAGAACGCCTACGATGCCATCAGCATCCACGGAGGTTCCGGTTTCATCATGGAGTATAAGTGCCAGCGCCTGTTCCGTGATGCCCGCATCTTCTCCATCTACGAGGGTACCACCCAGTTGCAGGTAGTAGCAGCCATCCGTTACATCACCAACGGCACCTACCTCAACATCATCAAGGAGATGTTGGAGAGCGAGGTCAGTGACGATCTGAAGGCATTGAAGGCCCGTGTAGCCAAGTTGGCAGACCTCTACGAGGAAGCCATCAACAAGGTGAAGGAAGCCAACGATCAGGCAGTTCACGATTTCCTGGCCCGCCGTCTCTACAACATGACTGGCGACATCGTGATGTCTCTCCTCATCCTCGACGACGCCACCAAGTCACCCGAGCTGTTTGCGAAGAGTGCCAACATATATGTCCGCATGGCAGAGGAAGAAGTCCTCGGTCATTCTGCATACATCCAGAACTTCCAGGCCGAAGACTTGGAGAGCTTCAAGGCATAAGTTTCAATAACAATATAATAAGAAAGTCCGTGGAAAAATAAATTTCCACGGACTTTTTTTATTTCACTAAAGTTTCGCAAGTATGCCCCTTCAGCCCGTACATAAACCACATGCGAAACTTCAGTATTTACTGTTAAACTTTGATAAAAAGAAGTCATAAGTCATACAACTCACATCAAAACGCCCTATATTTGCAATCAATATTAATTAAAACAGATAGCGTTATGGCACAGACATCAATGACAGTCAGAATAGACTCACAACAGAAAGCTATGTTCGACAGCCTCTGTGAGCAGTTTGGCATGAGTGCAAATGCAGCAATCAATGTATTTGTCAAGGCGGTAATCCGCACACGAAGTATACCTTTTGCCATCAAAGCAAAGGAAAGCAAAGAAGACAAGGTTACAGACGAGGCAATAGAAGCTTTTGAAAACATGTGCAAGACGGCAAGAGAAAACAACATAGAAATGTCCCTTGATGAAATCAATGCAGAGATAAAAGAAGTCAGACGATTAAGAAAAGATCACAAATGATGGAGATATTGGACTATGGAGAATAAGATGACAGTATCAGCAAATTACGCAATGCGCCATCCATCTTGTCCCTGTGGTCCCCTCAAACAGCAATTCCAGCAAGCAGCATGCATCGAGCAAGCATCCCTTCAGCATCGAGCAAGCAGCAAACATCCTGAATAGTGTGTCCATGCGGTTCATCCCGCACAAAAAACTGCAGCTCTGCTGCTGGCGTAGACCTCTGATGGTCCGCCAACCATATAGCGTAGCGGTTTGAGCACCGAGTAGGGCGGTTGGTACATCCCCTGTACCCTGAGGGGAAAGGGGCTTGGGGAAAGCGGTGGACCCTCCCTTAAGGGTAAGGGAGGACTGGTGGGTTTTCGAAGACCCCTCATTATAAACTAAAAAACTAATATAATATATAATGTAGTAAGCACACATACGTGCTTACTTTATATATTATATTAGCTTCTTCACAATATACATTGTATCAAACCACATTTGACCAATCGTTTCCAACACTCCGAATCTCAGGAGTTTCAGAAATCTCTTGCGACGCAGCACAGCCTTCAAGAGGAATGCCTCCTCATTATCAAAAAGATAATGCCCGAAATTACCACCCTTGAACACTTCACCCAACAACACATTACCAAGACTCTCGTCAGGAGAACACAGCATCCATTCAGCATCCATGAGGAACACCTCCTTCAGTACCCACATTAGAGCAGCCGCCGTTTTCCTCATCCCCATTTTCCTGATAAGCGCCATAGCCTCTACCCTCTCATCCTTCGAAGAAGACATCAGCACATAGTAAAAGTCGTTCATCTGTCGCAGACCAATACCCCCACTAAAGAAATGACAATGGATATGAGCAAGTTGCATCAGCAAGTTAAACATCGCCGAAGGAATTCTGAATCCCCTGTCACACATGACCGAGTTTCTCACCTCACTCTGCAAGAACCTCTGCAACCGATGACGATGAGTAGGGAAGAAAAGACCCGAAGAAGGCAGGAAATGCACTTCGATATCAATACCACTCGCCCCAGGCAACAGATGCACATGATGATATGTAGCCTTCTCCGCCCTGTCGGCCAGTCCATGTCGGTCTATCCAGTCCACGACAAATTCCTTACCCCCATCCACAAAGATGTCGATATCACCAGGAATTCTACATCCCCTTACAGGATAAAGCAGTTCATTGCCCTGTCCTTTCAATATCACGGTAAAGATACCATTCTCATCAAACAGCTGTGTAAGCCTTTTCGCCTCTTCATCAAACTTCACATTCTTTCGCTTGATAACCTGCGAGATACCCATCCATTTCAGCACCAAGGCAGTAGGCGGTTTAGTACCACCGAGGTTCACATTTCTGTTGACGCCCTCGAAAACCACTCCCAGCATCGACTGCCTTTCAGCCTCCTTATACAGTCCCTTCCAGGCCTCCATAGGAATCACCACAGCCTCATCTGAAATCCCCAGTCCCAACCTTATCAGTTGAAAGAAAATACTATAGTCCTTTTCCATGCGCATTCATCTCCAAGTTCTCCAGTTTCTCCAACATTTTACGCTTGATTTCCTTAGAAGCCTTCCAGCGGCGTAGAGCCTCTTCCCTTGTCAACTTTGTTTTATCCATTATATTCGTTTTTACGTTTGGCAGAGTACTAACGTTTATGTGAAATCCTAAAGGCCATTATCTATAAATGAATCTAACTCCTTACATTGTTTATAATATGTATGAATCCCCTTTATAGAACTGATTTTTGACAACATGTATTTATTGCATAACACTTCAAGCGAAGAAGATGTTTGCGCCAAAGCCATCAGGTTACCCTGCAAAGTCTGTAGAGGTTGCTCTTTGATATCAATATCAGTTACAATAATATGCGCAAGATGATCAGCATTACAAAATTTTGGGTTGGATGCATAATCATTACATATATCAATACTATCTTTCAACTTTTTGATAAAATCATAGCCTGACACCTGTTTTTCTATCTTTTTCTCTACATTTTTCTTTTGATACTGCAGAAAATCAACCCACCCCTTTATTTCAACGAACAATAGCTTTTCGTTCTTTTCAGACAATCCATCTACCGAAGCACAAGAAATCACCTGATGTTCCTTGCAGTAGGCGGTCTTTACATCATCAAAATTCACGAATCGTTTAGCAGGCTTCCAAGAACACCTGGGTGTCGTAGCACAAGGCTTATGCAGCTCACAGACAGAACAAAGAGAGAAATGCTTATCCTTCACCAAAAACGATATTAATTCACTGGCAGTTTTCATTTCATTCTTCCCCTTACTTCATCCACGTTCATGATTTTATTCAAAGGCTCAGCCAAAGTAAGAAAAACCTGGTTTAAGTCATTAGTAACCTCATTCATAGTTACCATATCATCATTACCACACTCTGCCATGTAGTAGTTCACATACTTCTCAATGTTATACATAGCAGAATAATACCTCACGGCTTGCAGGAAATACGGACTATGGGTACTGATCATCACCGGAATACCAGAATTAACAATCTGTACGATAACCTTAGCAAACTCCACTTGCCACTGAGGATGCAGATGATTCTCAGGTTCATCCCATATCAAAGGACGATTATTGGAAATACAATAACCATCAAGCAGAAGCTGCAAGGCACCAAAACTTTTGATACCAGAAGCCACATTGATAGGCTTGATTTTCATACCATCTTTTTGATATACGATGCTACGTGAACTCTTATCATATGCAAACGTACCATGAATGATATCCGCTGTATGAAAATCCTTCGATTGAGGCTCAAACAAACTTAGCTGAGTATCAAAATTCTGGAAATTCAAGACCTTGTCAACAAAGTCTTTCACGTGGGCAGGAACCATAGGTTTATATCCCAAAGTCCTCTTCATTTCCCGATAAGCAACAGAAGATTTTAAGCTATCAAGAAGATGGAAGTACAGTGGCGACTCAACATAAGTGATATCCTCATAGAATCCTCTTTCTGAAAAGGAAACGTTTGTCACTTGATTATCCTTTGCCTTAAACGACAGCTTCCCCTCTTCTTCAGTATCAAGCATAACATTAGTAAGTTCAGACTTAGAAGAACAGAACTGCCCCATAAACTCAGATTCAACGAGATAAGCCAACTCCGTTTTCAATACAGCAGCAGGATTATTCACTTGATCAAAGCAAATCCGAATATTCACAACATCCTCCTTGAGCAAGGATTTTTGGCGAGGAGACAAATCAATATCTTCGATTTTAGCATTCAGATGATCAAGAAAAGCATTTCGTTCCGCTTCGTCCTGACATATTCTTTCCATATCCGATTTGACACGAGGCAACAGATCCATAGTACCATCTATGATTTTTTTTCCATAGAAGTGCTTATACAAAGAATCTATATGCTTAGAAGCTTTGTTGGCAGAACTTTCATTACTCAAGCTTCTCATATTAGAGACCGCCTTGATAATAGAAAAGAATGCTCTACCAATGGTACTTTTTCCCATATCATTCTCTCCCACAATCACAGTCAAGCCATTCAAAGCAATATCTGCTTCCTTGATTTTATTGATATTTTGTATCTCTAATCTCATTGGTCTATCAATTTTTCTGCAAAACTAAACAAAAAACATTATATATACAAAGAATTGGAGCACTTTTTCATTTCGCATACCTTTTCTACCGCCATTTCTCCAATAAAAAACTCAATAAAACCAGATATCAGCTATAGACTCAGAATCTGTGAATTCTGTGAAATTTGTGGGAGTCCACCATATATCGATACATTTATATGAATACGATGGTACCGATACAGCGCTATCGATAACTAACGCACAATAAATTTAACCTTCCAAGGACCTTTTGCTGCAGGTTCCTTCCAATTTTCCTTTGCAACCATCGAATCATGAACAGCTTTACGAACAGCCTTAGCAAATTCACCTTTAGCCAATGGCTTTGGAGCATTAATACCTAACATCATAATATAGTCTTATATAGTTCAAATATCTGCTGCAAAAATATGCTTTTTAATTGAAGCCACCAAGAAAAAACAGAAAATCTGCAAGTTATCAGCAAATTACGCAATGCGCCATCCACCCGTCCACAACACCCCCATACGGACATATTGGTATACAAGCCTCCAGCCCCCGAACTGCCGAAAGCGAGTAATCATTCTATCAAAATCTACCATTTACACCCACACTGTTTATGACAAACACCATTTATATAATTTGTCTTCAGCATCATTATCTTGAAATACGCATATGCTCCTCTCCCCACTTTTCAATGGTATCAATAGTTATTGTACCATTTTCACATAACATGTCCAGCCCCTCATCTGCTTTCTTAGCAAAGTATTGGGATATAGCATTTTCATGATTTTCCATATTTTTTAAAGATATTAATGTGTTTTTGAACTAACATGAGTACCCCTCGAATAGGACACCCTATCTCCTACGAATCATACCATAGAAGAAAATGCCCCTGCATTTCGATGCACAACAAACCTATATTTAATCTAACCTCGATGTTTACGTTTGTACGTCTTTACTATCTTCCCCAAATTCACCAAAGTTTGAGTTCTTTCGGCATCAGATAAAGGTAATGATGATAGCAAAGACAGTAACTGAGAACGAACGGAATCAGGATTTTCCTTTTCCATTCTTTCCTTTGCCCGTTCTAAAGCCAAATCAGGCCTATAGAGTTTGCAAGTATCAATTGTAAAACGCCCTTTCTTTGTTCTCCCAACATATATGATCCCATCCTTAAGTTCTATATGGTCTGAATATTTATCGAGAAATGGATTGACAATCAAGAAATCTTTGCTATCTGTTGGATAAGCAACTGCATATTGATTTCTCAACACTTCTTCATCCCCCTTAAAGTTATTGCATCTATCACAAGCAAAGCACAGATTGCGAGGTTCGAACATCCACTTAGGATGTGGAGCTTTCGGAATAATATGTTCACGCTGCAAGAAACAACATGCTATAGGTAACTCTATACGACAATAAGCACACCTGCAATTCTGTTCATAGTACATATACTCACGCATATGATCCTTGAAATCCGTTATACCAGCTTTTTGCAATACAGGATATCTAATATCTGCATTAGCCATCATATTAAGTATTCTGAAATAACTACTCTTACCTGAACCATTAAATCCAAATATCAAAGTGAGCCCCTCTTCGCAAAATTTTATTTCTTGATTATTAGCCAATGCATTTACACCTGATATATGCTTTAAGCTATTTAATAAAATTTTTGGATAAGCCACCCCAAAATTAGCAGGAATAACCAATGATGGAGTAGTAACTTCATTCAGAATTTCGTCGAGAATAATATCTAAATCCTCTTGTTCAATAGTACCATTAGTATTTATAGCTCTACAAATCAAATCTTTAGCCCATGCTGGATGGACAGGATTATTATAATAATCGACAAGAATGTCTTTGGAGAGAAAAATTGCTGGCATAACTATATATTTCTTAAGAAGATTGATGCTTGGGTTGAACCATGCTGTTTCATAAACATCAATATTGTCTTGATATTTAGTTTAAGAGGCTTATCGTTCTTTATGTCAGTTTCAAAATCTGCAAGAACAGATCTTACAAGATTTTCCAAATTAACCAATAGCATTTTCATAACATTTTGATCACCATCATATACTGTTTTATTCTCTATGACAGAAGCTATTATAGGAACTATCTTTAGAGAATAATCATAACCAATAGTATCAAATACTTTAACTACTGATCCCAAAACCGATGGATTATCACCAGCCTCAGTCAATACCTTTTCAAAGAAAGGCACATCTTTTTCCTTCAATTCAAACCATTTAGATCTGTCATCATTTAAATATGAAGGATTCAGCAAGTACTCATTGACAACATTTGAATAGTCTCTCTTTCCTATGTTCTTGAAAAAACAATCATACAATGAATACCAAGCTGCCCAAAATTGTTCATAATTCCCACATGAGACACATTTTAATAACAGCCTACTTACCAATGGTTCATATTTGTCATGTGTTGAAATATATCTACTGAAAAAAGACATGACTTCACTTACTTCTGGAACATGACAATTAATTATAATGTCTGCGACAAGATCAGCATCTTCAAATCTATCCTGAGAATAATGCTCATACCCATGTCTCATATCAGGAATCCACTCGGAAGACAATGCTTCCATCGATTTCACAAAAAGATTACGATGAGAAGAACTGTTAGCCAACAAACAGGCTATAGCTCTAGCAAGGTCTAAAGAAAAGACTTGATTTTTATTTGTCTCTACAAGTTCATGAATGCACTCTTCCATAAAATCTGTATGATCTTGCCACACCTTTCGTCGTATAAGCATATACCTCATTAGATCACAAGGTCTTGTATTTCCATATTTAAAAGTACTTCGGACATAATCCAAGCAAATCTTTTTTACGATAGCCATTTCATTAGGATTACAGAAAGCAAGAAGTATAGGTATTGCATTAAGACAAATATCCAATCCAGATAGACTATTAGACAAAATAAAAGGCATATCTTGCAAAGATTCTAACACTCTTTCTTTGCATTCCTTAATTTCTCCATCAGTCAGCTCGGATGAAAAATTCATAAGTAAAACAGAACTACCCATATAAGGAAGGAATTCATCTCCCATGAGTTTATACAAAGTTCCATCTTTCGATTTCTGAAGATTTTCAATATGTCGGATTTCATCCAACACAAGATGAACGTCATTATCAAACGGAGACTTACTGACCTCATTCTTGTTTCCTTCGTATTGCTTGTTTATCCATTCCCTAAGTCTTACTCCCCTAGCCATCTGTATATTAGACTTTTCCAAGTCCTGATGAGCATTTTTTTGAGCATCTGTTAAATTTGGAGTTAACTGCAGAGCTTTTATTCCATTTTTTAAAGTCACTTCTTCTTTTATCATAGAGCGATAGTCTATTCTAGCTATCATATAATCTTCATAATCTTTCTCTTCTTGAGGAATTTCAGCCACTTGTTTCTTTAAATGTTCTACACAACCATATAAAAGTTGTAACCTTGCTTTGTCTTGTGGCTTTGTTGAATCAGAATAAGAGATTTGAAGACTTTGCAAAACATTTTCCAAATGATTTCGTCTATGCATCAATTCATTAGATTCCTTGCGTTCTTTGCCCAATTGTTCTTTTCCTACATAGGCAAAACTTAATGTATGTGCTGTCAATTCATGAGTAAAACGTGTCAAGTCCAGTCCTAAGAAACGATAATTTTGAAAGAAGCATAACAGAATATTAAAGAAATCTTCAAAGTGCGCTGTAACTACACTTGCTACTATAGCCCACATTGAAGCAGAACGAGATTTATTTAAAATCTGTTCAAGAAGGTTCTCCACATAGTCATGCAAGTTTTGTTTATTACACAATTCCAGCAGAAACTTTTCAAGAGCCATATGAATACATTCCAAAACATTAGGCATCGAAAGCCCTGACGTTCCTCGATACATATTCCATAAGACTTGAGAAGCAACAATGGAGTTCTGCTTACCATTAGGCGAAGTAACCTCAATATTTTCTAACTCATCATATGACTGTGCTCTTACGCTATATGTTTCAACACATTGATTGACAAAGTCAATGATAAAGTCAAAAGTATGATGTAACTTTGGACTTATGTCAAATTCTGTTTTCAACAATGTGTATATAGGCGTTTGATATGCACTACTAGGGAAATAACCTCCTATTCCTTCCAACTCTTCATTCAGCCCAAAATAATATTCACTTTCTTTGTAGGAACTTCTCCATGAGTTATGATCTTTATCATCCAAACGTTCTTCCCAATATAACTGTAAAAGATCAGGAACTACACCATGATATAAAATTGCAATCGGCAGTAAAAGTGAAGTATTTGCCTTCTTTACTATAAACTCAGAAAGATGATGATATGGATCTTTATAATCTATCCATTTGTTCTTTATAATGTCATTGAATATGCTTTGCAATTCTTCTTTTAGATAAGGAGAATACAAACAAACTAAAGAACACCATTGATCTGAATTCTCGATATAAAGATGAGTACCATTTTCTTGGGCTTGAATCTCTTCTTTAAAGATTCTCAAAGCCAACAATCCTGCATGATGAGCAGCATCCTCTGCAACTGGTTGTTTTCCAAAAAATCCCGATAAGATATTATAAACGACAAACGCATTTTTAAGAAAATAGTCATCTTGATTCTTAAATATGTATTCAATAGTGGCTTCCCATCCACCACCAAAAGCAACAAACTGTGGATATTGCCTTCCATTAAAGGAAAAATATCGATTTATTTTTCGACAGGATATATAGAGTTCTTTTGCGAACTCATTAAACCAATGATAATTATTACTCTTTAAAGAATAATCATATTTGCTTAAGAAATGAGAAGAGTAATTCTGACTTTTTCCAATAGCATAGAATATCGAAGATGCCCAAAAATCATCAATTTCATTATCGAAAATTCTTTTGCATAATGTATCGGCCACAGATGCGTTCTTATCTAATTGTTCTTGAAGCCAACAGACAAAAGCATTCTGAAAATCGGAAGTCTTCGGTATAACCTCCAAATTTTCTATAGACGCAGACATTTTTTGATCAACATAATATTCTAAAGCCCAATCTGAATAAATATCATGCTTGATTGCATACCCCTTATGCATCACTTCTGCTAAAACATCTTGTTCAACAAGTGAATATGCCGCATCTTGATTATTAATCTCTGAATAACTTACATAATACAAAGAACTTTCTTGTAACTTACTAGCTATTGAAATCAAGCACTCTGCTCTGTTGACCTGTGCACCTCCTTTAGTTGTCCCTCTGACTTTTTGACTCCAGACTTTTTCTTTAAAAGTAGATAACTGAAGTCGAGTATTTTGCCCAATTTCTACATATCTAGCTAAATAAAAGGGAGTCCTTAATTGATAAAGAAGTTTTTTATCTTCAGGCAAAGTAATATTCTGTTTACTAGCAAAGGATTCCAGTTCCTCTGTAGAAAGCGATTTTACCTCCAATGTATCTAAACCTAAATGGTGGTCATTTTCCATTACTTCAAGAAAGTTCTTTAAACTATTCGATTTACATGTAAACAAGAAAATCCACCCTTCCCTTTTTAATTTATCTATAAACAATGTCAAAGACGAAATGTTCTTAATCTCAAGAAGTTTTTCTGCAGAGTCTATATATATAAGCCTGGTCTGTATATCCTGATAATAATCACAGAACTCTTTCAACGTATAATTCTCCACCAAAGAGAATATATCATTTACAGAATTAGTATCAAGCTGTCGAGCATCTAATGCAAAGACAACAAGTTTGTCATTCTCTTTTTCTGCATTATAAAAATGCTTGATTATAGCACTCTTACCAACTCCACTTTCACCAGTTAGGACAAGATTCTTTTTTTTTTCAACAGAAGTCTTTATCTTTTCTATATAGTCATAACGTTCTATAGAAATGTTCTTATCGCCATACTTTATATTATCATTTATAAGAGATAATTTAGCTTCATTACATTCCTCTAAGTCATGATTTAAATTTTGAAGATGAGATTTTTGATTGAAATATATATCATAAGCTACTGGAGTATCTTTAACAATATCAAGAATATTATCACCAAACATCCATTCTAACCTTATACCCAAATTATTTGCAACCTTTTGAATATTATCTTGCTTTTGGCTTGTAACTTTTCCTTTTGTTTTAGGAATACCAAATTCCTTGTTAGTATAGATTACCAACAAAGTTTGATCAGGATACCACTCTTTTGCCCGTTGTATAGAATGGACAATATTATTAGCATCTATCTCATTCTCAAAATATTTAGCCTGGAAACCGATTACTTCATCACCTCGTTTGATGACAGAGGTTTCGTTTCCAGGATGGTTTTTGAAATATGGCAAAGCATAGCTCACACCATATTTCTTCCGAAACAAATATCTTGCTAAATCCTCGAATGCCGCAGTTAGGTTATTCGAGTTTTTCCCAATAAAATCATTCCAGCTTGTATTATACATAGCGTTCTGTCTTTAATAATACTATATAAAAAATATTTTTCAAATTACGATACCACTAAATTGTAAAATATAAGAATATTCGAATTTAGCTATTTTTTTCATCCGATTTTTGTTTAAAGCAGTGATTCATTTACCCAAACATAGCCGCTTTTGCGTTTTGTTTTAATCTTTCAACTGTTTTTTTTATATCACTTTCACTTTTCCCTATGTCCTTTTTCAAAGCTAAGGCAATCAAATTATATTCATTTTCAAGCGATGTATTCAATATTCCCGGTGCGTCAGTATTTATCGTTACTACAGACTCCTCATCACATAATAAAGAGCATGTTGGCAATTCGGAATATTTACTAAAATAGCCTATTCGAAGATTGCTCGTAGGACAGGTTTCTATCGGAATTCCCCTGTGAATGATTTCTGTCCTTATTCTGTCTTGATTGTATTTTACTACATTAACAATGGTTCTCTTCAATCTGAACACCACAATATCCTCATCCTGTTGCAAATTATCTGGCAATACAAAATCATTTGTGTCAACCCCTTCTGGAGCATTTTTACGAATCCATTCAAGATTGTCTAACAACATTTTCCTTGGCATCGTGACAGTATAATGTTTCCGCTCATAGTACTTGTCTGCATTTGTAAACAATGCCAACAAATGTGCAAGTCTGTTGGGCTTTTGCCAATTCAAATCTGTTATAATTTCGTCTATGGCACGTAATCCATCCACCAAATCATAAAAATTCTCTCCGATATGATATGTCAAATTATCAATACCTTTGTCTCTAAGATATTTGATAATGTCTTCAAAATCCCGAGGTCTCTTCTCTGTATCTGAACCTGCAAAATCCACACCTGCGATTTTCCCTGTTTGCAAAGGATTGATATATTTGGCAACAATACTTTTAGATTCTTCTATACGGAAAGATTTGGATATAAGCAATATAGCTTTTATCCATTTAGGTTGTTCTCTTTCTTTCAAGAATTCATCACACCCCTTTTCGTTCATTCTAACTTCCATAATGGAATTGTCTTCTTGAAACTTATCAAACAGCATTTGCATTGCTTTCACCATCTGGCTATCGGAATTCTTCACAGTTAGATTATAATTGGAAAGTCCAACAAGATCATTGGCAAGATAATGCTCCATTCGAATTCTATTTTTAATAAGTAGATAAAGATAAAGCCAAGGTGCCATTTTCTTTGCATCCTGATTATTTTCTTCTATCTTTAGTAAGAGATTGTATATAAGCCTTCGTTCGCCTATAAATATACAGTACGGAGATTTTTTAGAATCTTCATCTACATACTTATCTTGGATGCTATAATCCCAAGCCTTGTCGACATAACTTTTTTCCAGATATTCTTTAAAAGCTGTTGAACGACAAGAAGATACGCCCCTCCTACAATCATCTAACAGCAACTTAGCAATATCGCTGTCTGTCATACTGTTATAAATATCCCTTCGCTCTTTTGGGGCTATTGCTTTTCCTTCTTCAAGAAAGCGAAACAGGTAAAAACGGATAATGGCAGCCACCCCAATCCAGTCCATATACGACTTATCGGTGTAATTTTCTTTCCATAGCATAAGCGGTGCATATTGGCGCACTTTTACAGACCATTCATCAAGCATTATGTCGCCTTCCTGCTTGACATCCTCAGTCTTTCTTGAGGTAATGGCAAACCTGTTCATCAAGTCTATCCAATGTATATAGAATCGATCATTTGCCACATTTTGATGCACATGTAAATCTATGTACGTATTTTCTATGCCAAACAGAGTCTCATCTATTTTAGGTGCTAAGCTCCATGTAAAATGATCTCTTTGCCCTTTGTTCTTGTCACAATTTACGATATTGGCAATGGTCAATAAATCCCCATCTATGAACTTTACGATTTCCATCCAACGAAAAAGATGCTCATGGCGTATAAGGGGAGTTGAAAGATTTCCATCCACAAAGATGTCGTTGTATTGATTATCACATAGGTAATCGAATAGATGTACAAAAATGGAGCAGTCGCTTCTTGAAAATTTCTGTGTCAATCTTTCAACGATAGCACGTGCATCAGTTAATGTCAATTCTGTCATGCGCCAACGTAGCAGATGCTCTACTGGTTTCAGAAAATCACCATCAGAAACATTACCACAAACTTTATCAAAAACCTTTGATAAAGGATAATCCAAGAACAAAGCTCTTAATACGCCCCTACAAATATCCATAAATATCTTCTTTAATCCGAGAGCCCAAGTTTTACACTCTTTGAACTGAATGCCTTGAGTATATCTGCTTTCGATACAGACTTGTCCATCTTTGGGAACATTTCTTCCCAATCTTCTTCTGTAAGATTTTGAACATCCGATGGATATAGTACCATCATTTCCTTTTTTATAAGTTCTGCCTTTTTTGAGGTTTTGAAACCATTGAAGAAGTTTGCAAAACGATTCTCTATGTCTTTGTATTCATTCAAAGACAAAGCCGAACCAGACTCCAAGATATATCTAAGAGTTTCCCTTTCATTACCTCGAAGTACCTTTATCAATGCATTCAGAAAAGCAAATCTGATAGTATATCGCTTATTGGTTGCAGTACTATAATAGGTTCGCATTTCTGAGTTAATAATACTCTGGTAAAACTTGGCAATTACTTCCAGATTGTCGCTACTTCCAAAATGCTTCCGGATTCTATTGCTCTTCATGGTTTCCATTATTGCCAGAAGTACTTCTGAATTTCGGATTGTTGCATTTGACATCAATCTGTGCATCATATAGTCATTTGCACAAACATCGTCAATCTCTTCTTGTGGGATTTCATCTTGATGCTCGTCTGCATACTCTTTTCTCTTTACCTCCCTTAGCATTTCGTTCAGCAATGACCACTTCTGGCTTTTGGCAAAGTTGAAAAACAATTCTTCATCGTCATTATCTTTGATGAGAGGAGAGAATTTGTTGTAAGCAAAGGCTATGTTTACTATATTTGAAAAAGGAGCCATCACATCAAAGACAAAGTAATTGGTGTTTTGATAATTGGTCAGGCTGTATGGCATTGACACATTTCGCTTGGCAAGAGAAAAAATTCTCGTATCTCTTTGTCTAATACCTCTTTTCGTGGTTAAAGCGAAAAATTCAATGACTCGGAACTTTTGGATGAAGTCAATTTGAGCCTCTGAAGACATATCATTAAATCTACGGATGCGTTCTGCCATAGTGCTGAATATCTCGCGGAAATCTTTAACCATGCCACTATATACCTTTGTGTCTCGATACATTTTAGGAGAAGCACTCATGGGGATAAGATCCTCTGGGTTGAACGTAAAATAAGCACCATTCACCAATCTTTGCAAGGCATTGGTACGTTTGAGCCATTGCCCACTCTTGTATATCTCTTCCTCATCATTATCATTTGGATACAAAGCTCCAGCAGTTTCGGTGATTATGTCATAATTTTCATACATTTTGATGCTGTAAAAAGAACGAATGAAAAACAGCACTAAAGCCCTTTCTTTATCAACATTGCTACGTTCTATCTTGTCTAATAGATAAAACACATCACCAATACTCACATTATAATTATAGTTGTCCGCTTCAAGAATGCCCTCGGCCATGCGGTCATCTTGCGTATTTTCTATATATGGAGCAAGCATCGTTACAACAGTCTTATTGATGTTGGTTGTATCAACTACATTTACCAGCGTCATCACCTTTTCCCTGTCTTCTTTCGACAATTGTCTTGTCCATACTTGAAAGAAATACGATTTGAAATCTTCCTTGTTGTTGGCAGTTTCTTTGTTTGAATAAAAATCTGGCATTGATACGAGCATACCTATCAAATGCCTAAGGCTTCTCAAATTGTTCGGAACAATGGGAGACACACTTCCTTTATTATTGTAAAACAAAAATCTGGTCTTATCGTAAATCAATCTAACGACCGATTCTTTTACGGAGTTATATGTTTTTTTCTCGCTTTCACTAACCACGTACAGAAAAGGTCTATTACAGAAATCATAAGGCTTTGGCATCATGATACGATATTCCATCGGTATCAATTTCGTGACATATTTCTGCGCCATTTCCATTGCTCCCAAATACTCTTGCGGTGCAACTTGTTTACTGATATAATTGGATACTACCTCTATAAATTGGTCGATATTCAACGACATCAGAACTATACAGTTATTTGCACAGAGGTACTTTCTGATTTGCTCAGCCATCTCATACGCCCCATTGATATTCAAGTCTATGTCATCAATAGGAATGACAAGGAAACGTTGTTTTTCCTTGTCGTGATCCTGTAATGAGTATTCAAGATATGTATCACACAACTTCTGAAATTGATCTTTTAATGCCAAGCCACCTGACAGCCATTCAAGTTCATCAATAGGGTCATACAGATTATCCCCCTTGTTGAGTTGTGTTAAGCATAGTTTGGCATTGTGAAATTCGGTGAGTAATTTCTTTCTACCTTCTGGGTTGATGTCATACTCTTTTTCTTGCTCTTTTATCTCACGATACATCATGCCTAAAACCAATTCTATCACATTATGGTCTTTGTCAAAGAAAGCCGGATCAATGGTATCCAATACTTTAAATTTAGCCTTTGTCAGATTTTCACATCTGGATTTCAAAGTTTCATTGCTTTCTTGATTAACTATGCATTTTTGCATAAAGTCATCAATTGCCGTCTTGACATGTTCATCCTCTTTGCCATTTATATTTGCGAGCATAGTTTTGATGGTTTCCATACAAGACGTTTTTCCTTCCCCTCGGTCACCACAAAAAGCAAGAATACTTGGTACACCATCTTTATTTTTACTTGTCAATTGGTGTATTTGCAGCAAAGCGTGAGTATATTGATCCTTAAATAGCGATTCCGCATAGTTCGCTTTTTCATTGACCACAATATCTTCTTGACCTCTATAAAATGTCAGTATGTTATTCTCTTTAACTTCCATTATTCTTTATAGTTAGTTATTTGTAAAAACGGGCTAATAAGCCCCATCCCCGAAAAATACCTCTTCATAAAAGGGGAGAGGTGAGCCATTCGTCCGTATATCTATTATTTCTTGTTATTCATTCTCCATAGAAAGTGCCATGTTCTGAATATCGGTTCACTCAAAGCCTCGGCAGGATAATATCTCAAAAGACGAGCGTCACGATACAGGCAAAGGAGGTTTGCCCCAAAACATGATGCTTGTCATAATGTCCAAAATTGCCTCCATTCAAGATGTCATCAAGAAGCATTTGCCCCTCTTTACATCCATAGGTGCAATCATCTTATCCTCTGTCAATCCCATGACCTTATGTAATTTGTAAAAGGTGGTGAGAGAGCAATCCCTCACCACCATAACCATTAACATCCCTTGTTCGCAAGAGCCACTACAGGAACTGGTTTTAAGCATCGTTGAGATGCCAACTTGCATCCATACCACAGATAACAATCAAATCGCCAGAGGCGAATGGATGCCTCGGAGCACAGCTAGCTCCTCTAACTTGAATTTATGACATCTGTCAGAAGAAATTCCGAACCTCCTGCAAAATGCCTCAATATGTTTTATGTCATCATCAGAATGCCAACTAATCTCCCATTCAACATCCTTGCCTATCGCCTCGTTAATCTTGTCAAAATAGGGCATGTCGACAGCAGAAAGAGAATGGCCAAGAACAGAAATCTTTCTTATAGACGCCAAGCCCTCAAAGAAATCCTCGTTTGCCGCAATAATGCTCTCCGTAGGCTTCATGTTAATGGCATAATAATCCTCAAACCGTCCCAGGGCCTCCTGTACCGCATTATACCTGACAGACGACCTCCAGTTGCCCTTAGCCTCGTCTTTCAAGAAATAAGCAAGATACGCAAGCTTGTCATTGGCAAAATAACGTCCCCTCTTGTCTTTAAGGTTAGGTCTATACCTCCGTCTGTGCTCGTTACGTTTCACCCAAGCCTTAAAGCCCCCTTCGTCATCGGCGCTATGCCCTATTATCAAGCTTCCATATCCGTCATGCCTACTGCCATGAATATACCTTATCTGCTCCCTCCCGATACCATAGACCGACTCCAGAAAATCAGTATAATTGAACGTCAGAAACCAGGCATTCTTGTCGATATCAAGCAGACGCTTCTTAACACCCTTCTCATACGCCAACGTGTTAATCCACTTATGCAGCTGATACCTCATTTCAAACGTGCAAGAGTTGAGCATGTCCGATATGCCGTCCAGCCCCAGATAATAGTCGCAATATCTGAACCCATCCGAATCTTCGTCACAATCAGGCAAGACAACATCAAGAACATCGAGCACCTTCTCCCTATTCAGGTCAGCCAGATGCTCTTCAAACCGCCACCACAGATTGTTCTCGGCCCATGTTGTCTTTGGGTAGACGCCGCCAGATGAGCACCCCCATGAAATCTCGAGACACCTCAAGCAATCCTTGAAACTTTCAAAGCTGTTCATCAGCGACCTCGGTCCGAAATAGAGGTCAAAAGTTGCCAACACATAAGGCCTATGTCTTAGCAGATACTTTCTAAACTCAGCATAAGAACATTTAGCCCCATGATAGCAATCAAATCCGTTTCCGATGATATATAGGTGGTCTGATGTCATATTGCAAGCACAGCAACATCATGCATAGGAACGAGGAAACCCGTCTTACCATCATCAACAATTCCTGGTATTCCCCTTCTGTCGTCGAGATGCAAGGCAAACCATGTTCCATAGCCTCCAACAATACAAGAGGGAAACACTCGTTATGATAGAACGTAGGAAATAAAGGAAGGACTGGTGGGTTTTCGAAAACTTTGCTTTTCAAAAGCTTTTTCAAAGCATTTTCCCTTTCTTATACCACTCTACCATGACCTTAGCCTTTTCCTCCCAGGAAAGCTCCTTTTGTCTTTCCTTGCAATTCTCCGAAAGGAGCCTCAGTAAAGACCTATCCTTTTCCAGTTCATTGAGCAGTTTGGCGAAATCATGAGCCGACTGAGAAGGAGAAGAAAGAGGAACCTTCCTACCAACCTTATCATTCACAGCATCACCCTGACCGCAAGTATCAAAACAAACGACAGGAAGATTATTGGCAATAGCTTCCAAAACGACATGAGGAGTACCCTCAGCAACACTGGTAAAGAGAAAAACATCCGACTTTTGCATGATGTTCTGCACCTCATCATGGCTAACAGCACCATGCCAGATACACTTATCAGCAATGCCATAACTCTCTGCCAATAACTGATAGGATTCAGCATCACCGCCACCCACAATGTGAAGACGGAGCTTATCGTTTCCACTCTTAGCTACAGATTTTAAAGCCAAGCCCAACTGCTTGCGGAAATCCATTTTGCCAACCCAGAGCACATCAAAGGTATCTTTACCCGATTTATCCAGCAAAGGATGCTCCTGCACATAGCACCCCGTCTCATTGAGCAGAGGCGAGTCAATACCCATATACTTCTTGAACGAGCGCTGCGAGTTGGATGAAGCAGAGAAAACCACCGATGCCTGTCGCGCAGCCTTTCTCACACGACCAGAACACCTCAGTTGGATACCCGTCAGGAAGTTCTTCAGACGCATAAACAACTTGGTCTTCAGTCCGGCACCATCCAGATAAGCCACAGGGAACTTGTCCTTGGCATCTACAGGTCCCCATACGAACGGCACACCATTCTCTTGCGACAGCTTCCAGAGATAGCCCGGCTCACGAAATCCGATCATGTTGAGCTGATGCAGCACATCAATCTTCTCCACCTTACAGATATCCTTAGCCATGAAATACGTCTTCCACTGCCACTCCTTATAATATTTATAGAAGCGCCAGTCACCCTGGTTCCAGCACATTTTCCTGATTTCCTCCGATACCGGATTATAATAGAAGTGCATGTTCTTCCCCTGTTCCAAGGTAGGCACCACCTCCTCTATCTTGTCCCGAAACTCCCCTTCGGTGATAATATATAGTTCACAGAACTTAGCAAGATTGCTCACCCAGTTCCATGCCATCCCAGGCTCACTTCCCATACCAGGCGAGCAAGCATATGCATTAATTAGTATCTTCATACATTACAGATATTTCATTAAACCTCCAACGCAAACTTATCTTTCGATAGCAGCGAAAGAAAAGCAGCGGTCATTACCTTTAGCAAGTATGCTGCCAAATAACATCTACGACAATGTGCCAATATTGCATTTTATTAACCAAAACACGGCAATATAACATACTAATCCGACAAAATGTCGTTAAAAATAAATAAAGAAAGAAAATTTATATTGGCATAATGTTTGCATATGCTAAAATAGAGTTTTTAGGCACTCGCAGCCAAAACATTAATGCCAATGCGAGAGGGCTCTTATAGATTTCTCCCCTGACTTACAGAGAATACGAGAATTATTAATGAAAGACCTCCAAACCTTTTTGGAGAAGGTAAGGAGGCTTTTCTATGTATAACGGTAGCTTGTAAATGCTACCATAGAACAAAAGGAGGTTTTATGATACCCTACAGAAATTTGAGAGGTAACTCACCTGTCATTGGCTATGAGATTGAACCTACACGTATTAACGTGATGTTCCAAGGCGGAAGGACCTATTCTTATAGTTATGCAAGTGCAGGTTCGTACAATGTAGAGCAAATGAAAAGACTAGCCCGTGAAGGCGCAGGATTAAGTGCCTACATTACGAGAAATGCTCGCTTTGATTACGAGAAGTAATTTACCTATCTGATTTATGGTTTGCCCTGATAGAGTTGCAGCTCTATTAGGTAGGGTGTTCAAAATCCGTTTAAAATTTGGCACGTTTTTTAGTCGAATAATCGGTTTAACTAACTGATATTTCAATAATTATCGACACGAATATTGCGCAGAACTAAAAAATGTTACATTTTTGAATTCTTAACACGTTGATTTCGTGCAAATTAACTTGTATTTCGGTGCAAAAAACGTGTCGAAAAATTAATAGATTTTGAACACCCTATCTATTAGGGCGTTTCCTTTTTGTCCCTATTACATTTATTATAACGGCATATCCCTTCTTTTATTATGTTTACCACAAAAATAGCTCTTCCTGCTATTTAGTTAGCCTTTCAATATCTCCTCATACAACTTCTCTATACTCTCATTCACCATAACAGGAGCAAACACCCTCTCTCCGAAGCTCTTGGAATATTCAGCCATATCCATGCAAAGCTCAGGAGATTCCATCAGCTTGCGAAGCTGCATGGTAAGAGCATCTGCATCATCAAATGGGAATATGAGGCAGTTCTTACCCTCTTCTATCACATCTGGCAGACCACCCACAGGAGTAGTTACTACAGCAACACCTCTTGCCCAGGCTTCCAATACCACCATAGGGAAACCCTCATGACGGGAGCACATACAATAGATGCTTGCTCTATTCCATACATCCTCCTTTTGCTTGCCAGTGATATAACCAGTAAAGGTAACGCTATCATCCAAAACCATAGTTTGAGCCATCGCCTGGAAGCGCTCCACTTCACCATTTCCCATGATGGTCACATGCCAGTCAGGAAAATCTGCCTTCAGATTCTTCCATGCCTTCAGGAGCAAATCGGGATGCTTGTTATCGTTCAGAAAGGCAGCCATGATGATATTCTTTTCTTTGATAGAATAATCCACAGCAGGAGTCGGAGCACAGGCATTATAGATAACAGCAGTCTTGGCTTTCACTGTAGGAAACCACTCAGCAAAACACTTCTGCCACTTCTTTGCCAACAATACCACACAATCAGCTCGGTTCAGACACCATATAAACAATTTATTATGCGTGTGATCCTCCAACTGATTACCCATGTGGATATGCATGATAATCTTCTTTCTGCCGAGCAATGCTAATAAGAGCACAGGCATTTGAATAATCAGGCAAATCTTATCAGGCACCGTATGGAAATGGACAATATCATACTGCCATATCGTAAACAGTGCCTTGAAGTAAGCCTTCACCGCATACCACAATTTCACGCCATATCCTCTCTGAATCTGCGTACCAAGCCATCCGCAATGATACTTCTCCCAGAACGGCATGGTCTTCATCAGTCTCAGTACACTCGCCACTCCGCCGCCACTCTGTTCAGCGGAGCCTACCATCAAAACTCTATTCATTATTTATTTAGAAACAATCATGATTGCTCCAGCTATTACAAAGAGCAATCCCACTATTTTTTGAATGTTTATCTTCTCCTTGAAAACCAAATATGACAAAAGCATAGTCCAACCATACGTCAAAGAAGTCAAAGGAAGAACTTTGGAATACTCCATCAAAGACAAGACATAGATATTAAGGAGAGCGGCTATAAGGTATAAGCCACCACCTAAATATAAATAAGGTGAAGACAATATGCCAAGAATATTGCTCTCACCTGCCAACCTCTTAAAAAACACGGATGCCTGCGCACCAAGATAGGTCATCGCCAACAAAAGTAAATAAGCCATATCTATTCTCCTCTAGCTATTAAGACAACACCGATAAAAACAGCTATCACCCCTGCTATATTCACCATCGTGAGTTGTTCGCCCAATACAAAATAGCCGAGCAATACACTCAAAATGTAGTTGACACTCAAAATGGGCTGCAAAACTGACAGACTGCCAAATTTATAGGCAACAATCATGACAATGGCCCCAATGCCATAGAGAATGAATCCCATCAGCAGCAACAAGAGATTTCCATCCCCTGCCAATTTCCACAACAGTTGACCGAAACAAGCCAAGACGGAAGAACATATCATAAGCAAGATGCCCTTGCCATTCTTCTCCAAGGAAAAACTATTCATTTTCAATCCTTCTGTTTTACTTGTTCCTCAATATCTCAAACATCTGTCGATGCTTTTTCACAAGCACTTCCAATATCAAGCCACAAGACCATAACAGCATAGCCAATAAAACGATGAAGCCAGAAACTATCAATGTTGGATAGCGAGGCACAAGTCCTGTTTGTAGGTATTCATAAAAGACAGGCACAAACAAAATGGCAGCCACTGCCAGCAACACCACTGATATGCAAGAGAAGAACAGCAATGGCTTATAGTCACGGAACAGACGGAAGATGGTAAAAATCACCTTCATGCCATCACTATAAGTATTCAGTTTTGAAACACTTCCAGCAGGTCGATCTCGATATGTTACAGGGATTTCCTTGAGCAACATGTTTTTGTCCAGAGCATGGATGGTCATTTCGGTCTCTATTTCAAATCCCTTTGACAAAACTGGGAACATCTTCACAAAGTCACGGCTAAAGGCACGATATCCAGTCATAATGTCTCTCACGTTGCTATGAAACAACTTGTTGATCAAATATCTCACAGTCACATTGCCTATATTATGGAAAGGACGCTTATTTTCCTCAAAATAAGTGGAAGACAAGCGGTCACCTATAACCATATCTGCCCCCCCAGATAAGACCTCGTCACACATCTGTCGAGCGTTTTCCGCAGGATAAGTATCATCGCCATCTATCATCAGATAACAATCCGCATCAATTTGATGGAACATACTTCTGATGACGTTACCTTTTCCCTGACGACGCTCATATCTCACAATAGCACCTGCCTCCTTGGCTATCTTATCAGTTTCATCCACTGAATTATTGTCATAGACATATATGTCAGCCTCAGGCAGAGCCTCTTTGTAGTCCTTCACCACTTTTGCAATGGTCTTGCTCTCATTGTAGCAAGGTATCAATACAGCTATTTTATTCATGATTTTGATTATTTTTTAATGAAACGATTCCAATCTACGGTATAATATACCAATAAGAGAAGAGAATAAAGTGAGAGAAGTCCTGCTCGCCAAGTGAACCATCCATGCTGAATGGAGTGATTTCTCATGACCAAAAACCATATTGGCATTATCATGACAATCAACAGTAAGAAGACATACTCACTAAAAACCTTTTTGCTCTTTATCAGTTTGATATATAATAAAATCAAAGCCACAACAACGACAATGGCTCCAAAGAAAGGCAAGACTAAATGTTTCCTTTCCACAGCCTGCCAGATAAAAGCCAAGATGCCACCTATCGTCATGTGCATACCTTTATAGACATCAGAAGTTCTGAGCTTAGCACTCTCCATGGCATCAGCCAAAATATTCGTTCCTGTCAGCAAATAGCCAACCAGCCATTTAGAAGCCCAGATCAAGCCATAACCCAAAGCCCATGCGATGGAGATATAAATGACATACTTCCATTTGTCCTTACGATTGCTCATCAACAAGCATACTATCATTGGCAATCCCAAAGTGAGTTGCGGTGTTGTCAAGAAGTCCATAAAACTGGTAATTCCACCTATTATAAAAAACGTGCAATACAAGTTATCATCTTTTTCTACGAGACGTGGAAAGACCATCACTGCTATCATTGACAAAAAGGAGAGATAGAAGCATGTGGAGAATTGAAGAGAGAGAGGAACAATCGGGAAGTTGATCAATGCCAAAGACAAGACAAACAGCCCGCATGCAGTTTTACCTATCTTTCGATATATCAGCCAAGAGCATACGACAATCAACAATGAGAACAGAATATAGTTGAGGATTCTGATGGCAGAATAATCCATGATAGTCATCAATGGCTTCAATGTCACTTGGTATCCATGCCAATATCTTCCATAGCTTTCCTTGCTGAGACCCTTGAAATCGCCCTTGATAACATTCTCCGTATCATAAGCCAGACTCATGTAGTCATTCGACTTATAATCATCATTCAGCATGGCTGAGCGAACAGGCTCATCAGCATCTGCGGATGCCATCAGGTTGAACATATAACAATCGGTGAAGTTATCCATTTGGAACAACTTGAAATGGAAGAACTCCCTGTAAAGTCCCTCTTGTTCTATCACTTTTGTGGAAGAATACAAATTCTCCGCCACAACACTTTTTGGAATACAATGCACAGCGATGATTGACAAAGTGAACAACGCTACCATGATAAGCAAAGCAGCGAAACATCTTACAAAGGTTTGTTTAATCATTTTCATAAAGGTATTTTTTGTTTTATAGTTGACATATTAACTTTATAATCTCACTATCTCTTTCCATTCCAAGTCTTCCTTAGACAACACTGCCAAGAACAGCGAAGTCATCACTTTCAATAAATAAGCAGCCAAGACGATAATGGCAAAAACGAGAAGAACGTTGAGAGGGAAAAGAGAATTAAATTGATTGGTAACGAATAAGAATTGCACAATATAGATTTCCAAGGTCAAGGCGGCAATCCACGACATGATTTTTCCTACTATCATTGAACAAAAAGCCTTCTTACACCAGGAGTAAGAGGCGACCTTATAGAGATAATACACAAAGGTATGCAATGGAATCAAAGCCGTGATTTGACTATAATATCGGATTCCCATTGCGCCCTTTCCTATCTTCAAGATGACAAAATAAGCAATGAAGGAAACGATCATCCAAAGCATATCCCTCATAATTGATGAACATTTAACCTTATCCCTAAGCAAGTAACACAAACCACCCATTACCATCACGCTAAAATGACAAACGTAATGAAAACTATTATGAAAAGGTGAGCCACAAGCCATTGGCATCATAAAGAAATATGTGATAGAGACCATTAAAGACAAAACGAAAAGGCATTGCATCTGCCTAATCTTGCCCCCCCAGAATAACTTCATAGGTCTTGTCAAGACATAAAAAACAATGTATGCCACGGCAATAGCTTGCAAGAACCAATAACCATCAAAAAGAAGCAGATTACCAATCGTGAGAGTCTGCTTCCAAACTGCAGCACTGACAACCATCCAAATAAACACGGCAGGCCAAAGTCTCCTCATACGCCCCTTGTACCAATTCAAGAACCCATGAGACTTCTTTTTCTCGAATCCCATCATTAACAAGAATCCAGAGACAAAGAAGAACAAGGCATTACCATGCACACCAAATGTAGCAAGAGAAGGCGAAACGTCTTCATAAAGCAGTTGGAAATGAGAGTTTGTAATCATCAACGCTGCTATAAACTTCAAAAAATCCAAAGAATATAATCGTGAATTACCCATATCAAATTAATCCATTTCTTCCTTCACGCTTTTTCTTTGCTCCAAAAGCATCTCTTTCTTTCGCTTCAACATTTGCTGTCTCTTCATCTCCATCATCTGGTTACGATTGGCATTGAGGCAGAGGGCTATCAACATACAATACCCCATTCCTTTTCCAGAAAGCCAAGAAGAGTCTGCCGTTTGCTCAATAGCAAGACAACAGAAGGTGATCATAGCTACACGATAATAGCGCATATCAGCAATAATATCAAAAGCAGCCAAACGACGCTTCCAGAACCAGCAGAAGAAAAATACACCGACGATACCAAACTGTGCTAAAGTTGGATAATAGGCATCACAGATAAAACCTCCACTTTCATCCAATCCCCAGATACCATTTAAATTATACTTATAATATAAAGGAGAATAAAACTTCCAGGCACCATTACATGCAAAAGATCCCATGCCAGAACCGAATGGCAAGTAGTCCCAAAGGATTTTCAAACTCGTCTTATAGGTCATTGGACGAGCCAAATATTCATTGTCCAAGCCCGAAACATAATAGGCATCAAAACGAGTCCAGGTTACCATCAATATGATTGTCACCACCACAGCACAATAAATCATTGTTTTAGGCGACTTAAAATTCAAGCGATGTTTCAAGAGGAAAATGAAGGCGATAAAACAAATTACCTCCCCCAGAAACTTAAACTTCGGCGCCAACATACCCGTGAGTACCAAAGTTAAAGCTATAAGACGATTGCGCTTCGTATCTTTTGTGAAGAGATAGTAACTCATACCCGTACATATTGCCAACTGTCCCAATACCGGGAACTCAGCCTCCACTTGTGAATCTAAGGCTTGTGGATGATACATAATCCATGAGAATAAAGTGGCAACCATGGTTATTAACATCCACTTCTTCTGCTTCCTCGTAAACTGAGGATTCAGAATCCAAGTACAAAAAATGATAGAATACGGACGAATCTCTTGCATGAGGTCAAGCCATACTGCATCTTTCACATTGGCTCCAAACAAGAGAGAATAGACAACATAGAATGCAATCAACCCCAAGCATACCATAAACTCCTTCCAAGGCTTCTTGTTGATATACTTCGATCCATACATCATGAATGTGTAGAGAAGCAAAACAATAGTCATCGCCTCATCAACACTGGAGAAACCCGGCAAGTCATTATAAGCAATACACGTAGGGAAATAAACAATCCAATAAAGGGTAAAAAAACGAGATATATTTTTCACTTTCTTTGCGTTTAAAGTATCAGTAATAAATATTAGACGGTTATACTATCTAGAACATCATCCTTGCTTTCCACGAGCCTTACGCTCAATGATAGCAACAACAAGTTTCTCAGGCAATATCTTTTTGACGAGCTCCTTCAAAGAGAACTTCTTATCCACCCATGTTCCTGCATAATGATGAATCGTTCGAGTGTTTTTCTCCACATGAATGCGCCCAGTCTTCACATTGATTGGGCAAAAGTATTCAGAAGGATAAATCCAGACATCATCCACTTGTTGGATGCCTGGTACATTCTTCATACCATTGTCGAGCAACACCTTTGTGGCAATATGAACCACAGTAATTTGATTGCGCATCACAGCTTCATGCACAAAATGCTGTCCTTCATAATAATCCAACATTTTTTTCACTAGCCCTAGGCCGGGGTTCACCCCCAGCCCTAGGCCGGGGTTCACCCCCAGCCCTAGGCCGGGAGCGACGCTGCAAGCGTCGCTCCCGCTAGCGTCCGTCTCACATCCCATAAAGTTACCCTTAGCAACAATGTCATCTATTGGTCGAATCACTTCTACATCGGTATCAAAATAGATTCCACCATATTTATATAGAATCCAAAATCGAGCATAGTCACTCACAAAGGCATACTTCTTTGCAGCATACGCCTCTGCCGTATAAGGAATGATATTGACATCGAAGTTGTCCTCATTCCACTCCTTAATCTCATAATCAGGCAAATACTTCTTCCAAGAAGCAATGCACTTCTGTGCTAGTTCGGGCAAAGGATTTCGCCCAAACCAGCAATAATGAATAATTTTTGGTATCATTTTTTACCATTATTTTTTAGTTACACTCTTACAATTCAAACTCCTCTATTAGTATTTATTGCCCACAACCATTTTGGAGTTATCTTCCGAAAGACAGGCGGTACAATAAGACAAGTTACACACATAATTATAAATAAAGTTATACCCTCGATTCCGAATCTTTTGAAAGGGAACAGCCACAACGTTTTTAATGCTAGCATATGTACTACATAAAAATCCATAGAATGTCTTCCTATATAATGAACAACAGGAATATTCGGCAAATAACGAAAAATATTATTGATGACTATACATCCTGCAACAGAGAACATTAATGCTAAAATATAGATTCCATCCGCACTCAATGCGTCATAACGTAAGTTTAAATGCGAAGGATGAAGGATTAATATGCACATGTAAACCAAACAAGCAAGACTTGCTACATATACATGAAACTGCTTTTCACGACAAATATGTCCCAAAGAATACATGCTAATACCGAGTGCGATATTACCCAAATACTCAGGAGAATGTATATTCAAAAAGTGACATAAATATGCAATCGTAAAACCTATAAATACTATAAGAATAGAATTTACCTTTCTAAGCATCAATTCATTATATAAAAATTGCACACAAAAAAGTGATGTTAAAAACCATAATATATCATTTGCGCCAAAACTTCCAGCGATAAAAAACTCTTTGATGGGTGTAAGCAAATAGTGTATCCAATTTCTATCACCATTAATAAAGATGGTTACCAGATAAAGAATATATCCCAACAGAGAAAATACGAGAAATGGATATAATAGTTTTTTTTGCCCCCAGTTCAAGAAATTCCGTGTAGTTCGTTGCTTGAAGAACATACCAGATTTGAAATAGAACCAGTACATGAAGAATTGTAATGGCTCCAACCACAGAGAATCATTTTTTAATGGGATGACGTTCCAAGCCAAGACATGAATTAACATCATAAAACTGATGAGGATTCCTGCTACATTGTCCAAATAATCTAAACGTTTCATATCAAATTTAAAACTTTGTTTTAAGATTTTTGCATTTTAATTGCCCACAACTTCACTCTAAACATCATGGAACCTAACAAAAGACAAACACGCTGAATCACCGATAAATCCACATAATTATGAAGATAATATAAAGAACTCTTAAATTGGGCTGACAACGAAAAGTAATTCGTTGTTTTACTGGTAGAACAGGCACCAAGATGAATACATTTACACTCTGGTACCAAATAGCTATTCAATTTTAGCTTGGACAGTTTTTTATAAAGAATGTCTTCTTCATAGAATAGAAACGTATTTGGATCAAAGCCCCCTATGTTTTTCAGGACATCCTTCTTCATCAACATACATGCCCCACTTGGTAAATCTATACCAATACATTTGTTCTTTAAAAGTTCATCATGCCCTTTCAAAAAATGTTGCTTGCCATCATAGTACTTGAGCAATCCAAACAAATCCTTGTACATACACAAATATGCAATGATAATCTCCCAAGGATTATGCTCACGTCTAGCACAATTGTAATCAATGCCCTCCAAGTTCTTTTTGAAAAGAAGAGGACTAACAATAGCACAATTTGTAGAATCATATAGTTGAGTTCTAAGAGGTTCGATGATATCTTGTACAAAAAGAATATCATTATTCAATATCAGAATCTCATCTATCTCACTATCAGCATACGCAAGTGCAAACCCCTTGTTGTTTCCTTGCGCATATCCATCATTAGTTCCACTAATAAGAAAAGAAACTTTCTTTAAAGGAGTTTTGATGGCTTGACCTTCAATACACTTGTCGTAGTCAGAACCAAAGCTATCCACCAAAAAATCATCAATGGCTTGAACTGCAACTTTCTTAGGAGACCCATTGTCAACTATAATGTATTTGACTTTAGCCGTATTGAACTTTTCTACGGATTTTATGCAATTTATGGTATCTTCCCAATTATTATAATTGAGAATAACGATACCGGTACAATGAATTGTATTCATATTACAAAAAATGTTGAAATTAATATTATATGGTACTTTCGTTTCTATCCTCAGCTGATTATAAACTATATCCTAACTCTTGCAATTTCTGCCTCATAAACTCAACACGATTTTTCCAATCGCCAAATCTCAAAGCCATTTTACGATTCTTATCCACCAGATCTTGGTAATCCTCCAAATGTCCTAAAACATCTAACACCTGTTCTGCGAAATGGTCTTTGTCCAAATCTATCACAGGATTATAACCCAAAATATCAATCAGTTCCTTTGGAGCTTTACCTATGATGACAACTCTTGAAAGCATGCACTCCCAATAGCGTTGTGTAAAAGTTTCGATTCCCTGAGCAATTTCAGGCTGATTGACACTTCTTGGTAAACAGATTGTAATTTTAGAGTCAGCCAAGGCATCAATCAACATTGCTCTTGTTGTCAATGCAACGTGCTTATCTCCACTACTCAATACTCTAACACTATCAGGTAAAGAGTTTGTATCAACATAATAACAGCATCTGCCAAACTCCAAAAAGTCAAATTTTCTTTCTGACAATCTTTTACCCTCCTTATAAAGATTCGTCTCAATTCCCTCTGGTAAATGAAAAATATGAACGTTCGGACAAAGTTTCTTCATTTTCTCGGCAACTTGAACCGATGTGAAAAATGCTGTACGAACATGATGGTTTTTCATCCATCCTGCAACCTGATTGAAAAAACCTGGCCAACAATCCCAAAACAAAGGGATAACTTCGTAGCACAAGTAATCAGGAAACGTATCAAATCGCAAACTGATAGCCTCACAAAAGCGAAGACGTACTTGCTTTTTGTTTTGAAAAAGAGTTGGCAGAGAAAGATGATGTGAAAGACTCTTATATAAGAATTCATAAGGTCTCGCATCTACTTTTTTTCCTCCTGTCTCTACCCAGGCATTATAAATAGCAACTTTAAAGTTAATATTATTTTTATAAACAAACGGTTTGACCGCCTTTACCATCTTTCCCATTATATATCAAATAATTATAAGATTATTATCTAAGAAAATTATAGTTAGCTTTTACCATGGATAGCCATTTCCAGATATTTCATAATCCTTAACTTTACGGAAATAGAAATTAAGAAACATACGCCAAGGACGCAATAGTTTATTCTTGATCAACTCAGATTTAGGACGCCCCATTTCCTTTGTTCGCATTCCAACAATCGGGTTATCACACAGTTTGTCCCACGCTTTTGGATTACTTCTATCTGTCACATTGGTCTCCTTCCATGAGATTTCAATATGTGGACTTAGCTTCGCCATAAGCGAGAATGAGCTTTGATCATGTCTATGCTCCTTAAAACCAGGTTTATTGGCGATAACAGAACGCTTATCCGTAATTAATTCTTTTGAAATATCATTGAGGGCTATCCACCCATTCAAGAACTTTTCAGATATAGGTGACTTCATCAATATAAAACAACCTCCCCAAAGCTGAAAGCTTGCACAGATATCTTTATCATCATACACTCCCACTTCTTTTAGTAAGTCACCCTTTGTCCATTCCTGCTCTATACATGGTTCTTGAAAGGTCAAAATAGGTTTATCCATACTCAGCAAATTCAAATATTCTTGGAACCCTTTAAGAGCTTTTTCTGAATGATTCCAAACGATTCCTGCATCCGAATAAACAATAATGTCACCATCAGACATTTGGTCAAAAAAGTATTTCACTAAATCCGCCTTCCATTTCCAATACCCAAATCCACGACGATAGAACCATGGTTTCAACTTACGCCAGTAAGATTTACTAAAAGTATTGGTCTCGTCACAAAAATGTTTTTCTGTGAATGGAAAGCTCTCAATGTATTTTTCCATTCGTTTCATCGCATTTCTGTAACGATGATCTGCAAATGAAACAAATATCAATTTCTTAATGTTCTTTTCCATAATATTCTTTCAATTTATCAATATCTGTAAGAAGTTTCCAATTCTTCTCAAACCATTCAGGTGTATTATTCCACCATTTCACATGCAACAAAAAATCAATGGTTTCCTTATCATATCTATATCCAACCACACGTGCAGGAACTCCACCAACAATTGCGTATGGTGGCACATTCTTGGTTACTACAGCATGAGCAAGAACCACTGCTCCATCGGCAATCTCGACTCCTCCAATCAAGGTAACCTCTAAGCCTATCCAACAGTCATTCCCAATCTTGTTAACTAGTTCTCTCTCTTTGTCATAATATCTGAATTCATCTAACATTTGCGCCTTAGCAAACGTTTTCATCTGAGGATTCCTCCCATGAGAAAGGGAAAAGAACAAAGGAGAGGTTGTTACAAAAGGAGACTTGTATGCGTGTAATCCATTAATAAAAGTACATCTTGGGCCTATCGAAGTAAAGCGACCAATATCTGCACTTACATTACATTCATGTCCTATATAACTACCATATCCCATCGTCCCATAGAAAGAACTATGTTGTGCTACCATATTCATTCCTTCAAATCGGCAACGATAGGAGATATGCGTGGAATACCAAAACTTCACCTTATCACCATTATGTTTCTTCTGCCATAGATAGAGAAGAAGTTTATATAGAAAAGGGATTTTCTTAATTGCGTTCAACATCATAATTTTTCAAAACAAAAAAATACTAATGTTCACCGAAAGCATTCTGAGAATATTTCTGCATATCACTTTCATGAACCAATAAATCTACACGAAGATTTTTCAACATAGAATATTTCTCTATCAATGGTTTAAACTTCTCTTTTCCATAGACCAAACCATTATAAAAAAGCCAAACCAACTCATAACGAGACAACTTGCTTCTCAATATGGCAACATACTCACTTCTATTAGTCAAATCAATAGTTTCATCTTTGTCAGCTAACACCTCTGTTTCATCCACAAGCTTTACAATTCGATACATACATCTAAAATAATGATCTAAATAAGCTGGTGAGAAAGAACCCTCATAACCTTCTAGCCCCCTATCACGCAAAAGCCGTCTCACACCCTTGTAAGTTGAATTATCAGAAGTTTGCTCTACCACTTCTTCAAATGCAAAACGGAAAAGACTTCTACCTTTAACATATTTAATTTCATCCGAACCTTCTCTATACTCAAATTCCAGATTGTTCGTTATTTCCTCATGAATGTTCAACAAATTATAGAAATTAGTATTGAAACGTTCCAAAGCTATGTCTTCACGTTGAAATTGGTTGGCACGGAATTGAACCCAAAAAGCTATAAAAGTCAAATAAGACGCAACAATTGCCACAAAAGGACTTGTTATGCCACCAATAGTATCACCAATTTCACCAGTATTCGTATAATTACCAAACCAAGACTGAGTAAAGAGAAATGGTAGGACAAAAACTATAGTGAGACTTAATACTCCAAACAAAATAGAGTAAGCCTTAAAGTGACCATCATAAAAGTGCTTATCCTTCATCATAAAAAATTACTTAGATTTATCATACATTTTTTTGATTTCTCCTATCATACCTTTCACTGTATTATTCTCTATGCGAGAATATAAAGTTTGCCGTAAATCAATATTATTTCTATTATTCAAATGCAAATGGTCATTATATATTAAACCTAATATACTAAATGTATCAGGCAAAACAAAACCTAATGATTCCACATAGTCAATCTTATTTTCTGTACCACGTATGTCATCTAAGAACTTCGTTTTTTGAATGTCTGAACATAATTTATCATAGCTAATTTTTTCGACCATTTCACGTAAAGCCACACATACTCCCAAAGCATCATAACGATTCCCCGAAATATATTCCTCTACTTGATTTAAACAATAGCTCTTAAATTTTGGAATATTTCCCCAGTTAGGATCATTAATACCAATAATCGATGTCATATCTTCGGAATAATCAGTATGATAATGAAACATATATTTAGAAATCTTATCTGCATCATCATTATTCATGCGTTCTAGCTCAACTCTTTTGCGGATAAGTTTCAGCATATTATCACTTGCATTAGGATATTGCAAAGAATTCAGATAATAGACTTTCATACTTCGGAAAGCGAAAGTAAGATAATAACTTGGATTGATATGACTCAAAATTATAGGATAAATGTTTTTGCCCTCATCTTTTAATTGTCGTATAAACAAATTAATGTAGTGTTGCGCAGCTATCAGATTTGCATCATCCAAATAGTCAAAAACTTCATCTATGATTAATATATTATCTACTTTATTCAATTTTCTCGAAGCCTCAAACAAATGTCCCAATAGAATCAGAATATCTCGTTCTCCATTAGAAATGCGCTGAACATCTCCCAATTTTAATATCACCTGTGTTCCTATTCGATGCGGTTTAAGTTCCTTCCATGTGCTTTTAAGACTTCCAAACAACTTCTTTATACGCTCTTCTTCTATCCATGCTTGAGAATATGCAATTCTTGCAATAAATTCATCAGATAAACGATAAGCTAACGTCACAAGTCTTAAAGCATACAACAATTGTTTAACTTCAGACAAGTCAGATTGATACTTTTTGAAGGCATCTTCTGCATATCTAATCTGCATAAAGGACTCTAAGTTTTCCTTTTCTTCCAACATAATCTTATTTTGCATTTCATTCCGAGTACCATCATACGCTTTAATTCTATCCAAAATTTTTTGCAAGGATTGCATCGGACGCTTCGTCATTTTTAAAGACTCATAATCTAGCAAAGCCATAAAACGATTGCTTTCAATAAATGCAGAAATTACTGGGAATAAGCCTTCAGGAGATTCAGAAAAGCCATAGATGTCTAGAAAATTGTCATTAAGTTGGATATTGGATGGCATTTTATCCAACAGCACAATATCAGGAACAGATATGCGTGCCTTATCTGTTTGAATTCCGTTATAAACATGAGGTGTTGTTGCGCTCAACCCATTATTGATTACCGCAATTCCAAAGCGTTTACTAACATCATTATGGCTTTCATCTGCCACATAGATGTTATTTTCTGGCTCATCTGTTTCTACGATGAGTTCTGGCTTATTATTTACATCACCTTTAAAGGCATTGTCAGGATCAAGTTTCAGCCTTAATCTATTTAGCCATTGAAAAGCAAATGCAAAGGATGACTTTCCTGAACCATTGGGTGCAATCAACAAGCTTGGCTTGTTTGGTAGCATATTCAACTGAATAGTTTTATCACCTATTCCACGCACATTTTTAATTTGAATGCTATTGATATTCATTATTTTAAACTTAATTTAGAATTACTACTTATAGCAACCGATTAACTTATAGATCAACAACCAATCGTATCTATGATATAGCCAAGGATAGAGTTTCTTGCATTGTTCACCATAATACTCTCTCTCACCTAGGAAGAAAGAATACAATGCCATTGTCTCCCAAAACGACTTGCCTTTGAAATCAAGATAGCCCAAGAAGTCCTCCTTGATGTTCTTGCGCGCATGAGAGGCTGAAGAATATTCTAAGTTTACTTGGGCTACAGGAACATGACAGAGATACAGGCTAAAGTGACGATAGAGTTTGAATATTCGTTGCAAATCCTCGTATCTTCTCACTCTTTCATCAAAAGAATATTGCAAACAGATACTCTTTCTGTAAACTGTAGTTCCAGAGCATTGGTACAGATGCCCGAACACATGCTCCTTGAATGGATTCTTAACATAGCCATCTTGATAAGTTCTGCTCAGTTTTTTATTCCCTGCATTATTGACCACTACTTCTGCCAAAAACATATCAGCATTTGGAATTTTCTCTATGTACTTAGCAAAATTCGAGATAGCATCCGGCAACATCTCATCATCGGCATCAATAAACAGGATCCATTCTCCCTTAGCATTCTTCACACCAGTATTTCGAGCCTTGCTCGGTCCTCCATTCCCCTGACGAATCAAGCGAATACGAGAATCTTGGATTTCTTCGACTTTAGCTACTGAGTTATCTGTCGAGCCATCATCCACTATCACCACCTCAAAGTCTTGATAAGACTGAGACAATACACTCATCAGCGACTGCTTGATGGATGCCTCCTTATTATATAAAGGTATTACTACGGAAATCATTGTTTTTCGTTCATTTACGTTAAATATCTAGTAGAATTTTTCAATATCCTAACAAAGATAACATATATGCACATCTTTGCTTCAATTTCTTATCATCACCATAATCCCCTATTACTTTTAATTGAGAAGGTGAACATAAGCCATCTTCAGATATACCATTAACTGTGATAAAGAATCCTTCATCTTTTCTAGTATTTACATAGATCTGTTCTAATACTTTAGTCCTAGGATTTTGGGCAATCAATGGCAAAAGTCTATCTACATAAAAATGATCACACTTTTTAAACTTAAGAGTAACAATTAAAATAATAAGGTCATTTGACACGCCTAATCTTTTTGCAATCACAAACAACTTCAACAACAGAGGATTAGCATTAACACCTTTTTTTACCTCAATAGATTGAAACTGCTCGGCAACTTTATCGACAGCAAATCGTATGTCACGTAAAGTTATATCCTTCCAAAAGTCTTTAGAGAAATAAGTTTTCACAGTATCTTCTCGAATATCAATTTCCTGAGAAATCAAAGACAACGCATATTTCTCCTTCTCTTCTGCTAATGAGAACGTAAATATGTCTTTGTTATAGAATTTCGACATATAACCTTTATAATCCGCATCCTCACCATAAAAATGATGGAAGATAGCTTTTGTATTACCCTCATGCATTACAAACACAACATTGCTTACACCAAACTTATTGCCAACTAAAGAATCGTTCACATTTGGCATAAAGCAACGATAACCATAATCCATTTGAGCAGTAAAGACATTCAGAATGCGAAAAAGATGTGCTGGGTCTAATCTGTCCATATCTTCTATGACAAGTACTATACGTTTCTTGTTTACTTTCTGATATGTTTCAATATTATCACGAATGATTTTCGTTACCACATCATTCTCATAAACAGAATTATCATCAAAAGAAGACAAATATTTATCTAAGAATGAAGTCTGATCTATTTCTTCCTTATACTTGTCAATTTTATTTCGCAAACTCTTGAACAGCTTTCCAACTCTGAGACCTGTGATTACCGCCTTAGATACGGCATCGTTTGCTTCCACTGCAGAAAGCATGGAAATAAAGGTCTCTGCCACAGAGCCGAAATGGCTTTGAATATAAAATTCAGCAGCCATTTATCCGTCACCTCATAATTTACATCTATCATTTTAAGTTGTAGCATCTGCAAAAGCACATCATGCTTGATTAGATTGAAGATGTCATTGTTAGGCAAGACCTGGTAATTTACTGGATAAAGTGTGATAAATTCAAATGGAGATTTCTTATCTTTCTTACATTTCTCTTTGAACTGATTCAAGAAGAATGTCTTGCCATCGCCAAACTTTGCGGAGAGTATGACTCTGTCATGGGATAGCAAATGGTTTTCAAATTTCTCCATTGTATCGTCAACAGGGATGAAATTATCGTCTAGTATCATAGCATTCACTTGTTTTTATACGTTTTTCCCAGTTTTTCTATGCAACCAATCCAACCAATTCGCCACCTTCCCCATCAAGAAAGAAGCGACTCCGCCATCACGATAGATTCTGTTGAAAATCTTTCCTGCTGGTGAAAATAAGAAGAAAATCTGTTCTCTGCCAACAGGCATAGTAGGAGAAACAAAGCTTTGCTTGCAATTACGAATCAAATTTTCAACATGAGATGTAATTCCACCAAATTCCTTCACCTCTTTATAAATCTGTAAACTGAAATATGGTGAATAGTCCTGATTTTCGATGAAACTCATATGCCACCAATGCAAGATAGCTGCATCAGCAAAATACTTTAATGACATTGCAACTTGTGCATCATAGATTCCAGGGAGCTCTTCTATAATATATCCAAACTGCTTATCTGTCGCAAGCAACGCTGGCTGGTCTTGACTATTGCCTTTCTCAAAACAAGAGAGCAACCAATTCTCATGCCATTTCTTGTAAAACTCTCGTGTTTTATCATTGTCGGCTACAAACATCACTCCCGAATTAAACCAGAACTTAGCATCAGAAAGTGAAATGTCAAACATTTTTTCTACACCTTTGGTTGGAGAGAACATACACTCAGACAATGGTAGATGCCCATCTGGCACTGCAGCCACATTACAGGTCAATTCATCTATACCATCCAGCTTCTTGCAAATAACTGTATCCGTATCAATAAACAGATAAGCACCTTCTATAACATTGCGCACTGTTGTTTTGATTTCTCTCGACCGCTGCTTGGCATTATAATTCTCAGGCACCGGTACGACAACAATCTCCGTAATCATGTCACAGAGTTTCGGAAATCTCCTCATATACTTCTCCGTAAGCTTATCCACCAACACCTTGACGCTAACTTCAGGATGAAATATACGAAGAGAATGGAGAGACACCCATAGTTCCTCCAAGAAATAATCCTTTTCAGAACTAATTAAAGTATATACTATTTGAGTTTTCATTTATAAGACAATAAAGAAATTATTTAGCAAAAGTCCTCTGATACAAATGTTCAGAAAGCAATTTCAAGACATATCCAGCAAAAAGGCTAGCCAATAGAAACACTATCAACATTCCAGCCTTTGGCAATTCTGCCAAGATTGAAAATTTAGAAACTACGATATAATAAGATGAAGAGACAAATGAATGGATGAAATACATATACATGGATAACTCTCCTAGCCATCCCCAAACCTTACCTTTAAAAACTCTCGATAGCCAACTTTTTGCATTGACACACCCCAAAATTAGCATCGGAACAAAAAATAAAGCCAAAGTATCATAATTGTTATACGACAATACTATCAGTAACATGCCAAATGCGCCTATAAAACCTATAATATTCACAAGTAAAGGTTGATTCTTAAAGCTATCTTTTTTTTGATCATATATGTATGATAACAACACTCCTATACCCATCTCCAGAACACCTCTCATTAGGTCACAACTCAAAGGAGAACCTTTCAATTGTTCACGCCAAACCAAGCCACAATCACCAAAACTAGTTAAATAGGTAATTCCTAATATTACCATTAACGGTATAATTATTGCGATAGCTTTATGCCCACAATTTTTTAGCAAGGAAAAAATAATTGCCCCCCCAAAGATCAATATGGAGACAAACCACAAAACTACATTGATATACGAGTTAACTTTGATAAATTCCAATCCTTGGCAAAACAACAGTTCAGGAATATGCACAAAATACTGTGATACAATTCCATCTATAGAATAATCACTTAGATAGATATATTTCTTCCTGTCTAACAACATCAATGCTATGATAGAGAGAACCATCGGATAGAAAAAACGCTTAATCTTCTTCCATGTAAAATCGACTGTTCCTACATCAGAATGTTTACGATACGACTGATAAATAAAGAAACCGGCTAATATGAAGAAAAACTCAACGGCAATATAACCATTAGGAAAAGGATTGACTGCAGGACAATGGAAAGGACACAAAATGCACATAAAGAAAAAACGCATGGCATCGATTGCTACATTTCTATTACTTTTCATATTTTTACAAAAACATTATTCAAAAAACAAATTCTTGCTTACAATCTTTTCTTAACCCAATTTTTCCATACCTGCATATTTGCAATACTCCCTTTCAAATATCCACGTTGATGAAAAGCTTTCAAAAAGCGAATCAGATCATTCAATTTCATTTGTGCTAAAAGAAATTGAAGAATATTCTCAACGTGACATTTATGTGCTTTCTCAACCAAAGGTTTTAGAAACTTCTGATCGACAGGAAGCTCATCCAACAAAGGACTAATATTGCTAGAATACCAATCAACAAATAGCAAATTAGCAGTAGCTACATTGATAATATTATTAGTATATCCTGATGTAGAGGAAAGATTTTCATTGGAAATACGAAACGAGAAAAGTATCTCATGAGTAGAAGCGATTCCATTTTGTGCCATTATCATTGCGGTGGCAGAATCACTTTTTGCAGCAGTTGGAAAGTCAGGGAAATACCCCAAATCTTTCAACCTTGATGTGCGAAACACGTAATTTGCCAAACAACTTACAATGGGAGTTCCACCAAAAGTAGTAGCAAATTGCGCAAAAGTCATATATTCATCAAGATTGTAATCAGCTCTCGTTATCATACCATCCTCAACTCTCCTAGCTCGTGCTCTCAATACATCTACTTGTGGATATTTTATAACCAAATCATCTATCTTCTCCAAGAAATTTGGCTCATAAACATCATCATCACTTGCCATTATCAGATATTCCGTATCACACATATCCACAAGCAGGTTCCAATGAGAAACGAGACTCTTACCTCCCATGTTCTCTTTATTTCTACGGAATGTGAAACGAGAATCACCGCCACATACTTTATCATAAATAGGCTTCAGGGGCTCAGGAGAACAGTCATCAGAGATTAACACTTTAAAATCCTTGAATGTTTGGTTCTTGATACTCAACAAAGCTTCTTCCAAAAAAGAAGCCTTATATGATGGCACAAGAAATGTATATTTTACTTTGCACATAAATAACTGAAATATTTCTTTAAGTATCGTAAAGGAGAAAGTATTTTCTCTCCCACTTTATAACTATTTGAGTTTAAAATCCCATTCAATTCTTTAGAAAGGCGATTAAACTCACGAGTAACATTGAAAGGGGTACCATAGTATTCTTCGTATTTGTCTATATGCTTACGATAGATATACATAGTTTTCTCTTCGTTTTTGGCTTTTGCTTGAAAGTTTACACTTGTAGCGCTGTCCGTAACTCTGTAGTGGAACAGTAGTTTAGGTTCCTTATAAATTGTATCATTATGATAAAGAAGTCGAATAAAAAATTCCCAATCTTCATAGCCTCGTAACTGCTCATCAAATCCCTCAATTCTATTAAAGTCATTGCGACGAACAATACAAGCACAATCTATGCTATTCGCAATCAACAAATCTCGATAAGAAGAATAATGCAATACAAACTCACCATTCCGATTTCCAAAATACTCTGCACCAGTATAATAAAGAGTACAGTTTGGATGAGAGTACATATAATTAAATCCTTCTTCTAACAAGACCTCGTCTATAATGTCATCACCGTCCAAGAAAAACAGCAAAGGAGCTGAAGTTAAGTTTACTCCTCTATTTCTTGCAGCAGACGGTCCAGAATTCTGTTGAAACACATAATGTATTCGCTTGTCTTTTTCTACATACAACTTTGCTATTTCTGCAGAATTGTCAGTAGAGCCATCATCAACAATGATACATTCCCAATCTCTCAATGTTTGATTGATGACAGAATCCAATGCTTCTGCCAAATATTTTCCTTGATTATAACAAGGAACAATAACTGATATCTTTGGAATCATATTCACATTAATTAAATTTATGATGTATTAATCCGGATATACGCTTGAAGAAATCTCTTGTTCCCTGTGAAAAGACTAAGAATTCTCCAAACAAAAAAACAGATACGATACTTAACACCATCATTGAATATCCTGCAAAAGCAAAGTAATTGCTCATACGATGAGGTAATATGATGTCGAATAAATACGTCAGAGCAACAACGTCCAATACAACGACGATATATCTAAAAATAACACGGCGGAAATAAATCAATACTGATAATTTCAAACCATCATGAAACAGAAGAATTGGTTTCCAAATGCAAATGATAATTACCTGTGACAAGATACTTCCAAGGATTACGCCTTCATAACCTATGAGATAACCGAAACCTAATGCCGCAGAAATATTGATTGCCCCTTCTGCCATCGGAGCCCACACATCTTTAAATATTCCATAACCATTGATATAATGATCAACCGTAAGACGAGTGATATAAATGCTTTGATCAAGAATAAGCAAAATCAGCAAGAATTGTCCCATAACATACTTTTCACCCAACCAAAGAGCAATAAACTGATGCGACAAGAAATATATGCAAATCAAAGCAACAGCAGCTATACAAAAGCGAGAATCGTACAATTCCCAAAAACGTCGCTCAATTTTTTGTTTGTCACCTTCTGCTATCAGACTTCCCACTGCAGCTCCCATACTGCTATATACCATACTGAGGACATCTTTAAACTTTCCTACTAGCAATAAATAATTTGCATAATAAGCAACTACAGACAACGTAGAGAAAGCATACATAATAAAAGGTGTGCCTTGAAAGAGCAAGACTGCTGTAATTCTATGAATAAATAGCTGCTTTGTCTTTTTAATTATATCAGGATATGCCTTTAATAACTTTCGACCTTGATAACCTGTTGTTTTCAGCCATGGGTAATCTTTATCAATTGTTCTATTCAACCACCAGCAACCAAACAAGGTTGAAAACAAGCTTGTACCTATATAAAATAGAAAAGGATTAGGCACAATAGGCAGCATGAAGATTTGCAAAATTTTCAATGCCACACTTACACCAGTTGTTACTCGTGTTACCTTGTACCCCTTTTGGTCTGTATTAAGAACGATTTGACGATAATTAATAAAGTAGCCAAGTAAAGAATTAAACAAGAAAATTCCAAATACGGCATACGCATACCACAAAGGAAGTTTCATCCCACGAAATATCTGAGGGAAGAAGCACATTAAAACAATAGCACCTGCTATAACTAAATATGCAACCCTTCGATAAATCCATCCTTGTAAGGCTACAATTCTGTTGATTTCGTCATAATCTTTTGAAAATAAAGGTCTATATAGGAAATATGTCACCGACATGCCAATGCCCAACTCTGCCAGATTAAGAAATCCTAGCAAATTACCTGCCGTGGATTCCAAACCTACTACCTCTGGACCAAGATAATCAAAGAATATCTTTCTTGACCAAAAGCCAAGTATCATAAACACTACATAGTAGAAAAATGATACTTGAGCGTTTTTTAAACTTTTAGCTGTTCTTGATTCTGCCATTATTTATTTAGTAATTTCTTTTCTGCTTTTTTAGCAATGAATGCATAACTGTATATGCGTAATTGGTCTGCTAACACCGAAAGGATGAATACTGCGACCAAAAACGAAAGGGTAATAATGGGATATAATATCCCTGAATATTCTGTATGTATAATGTTGATGACTTTTGTGAAGTACGTCTCGAATACGGCATAGTTGGTATGCAGGAGATATACTGCGAATGCGGATGCTGCTACCTTATTAACGACTTTACTATAATATTTCATTTTAGAAAAAGCCAATAACAGATAGGTAGATGCCAGCACAGACAAGGGATTGACATACGACATAAACATACCATAGGATTTGTAAACCAGATGAGCACTGGATGAACAACATGTGATCAGCATCATTGTCATTGCTGACACGGATGTTAAGATCAGAAACAATGTCAAATCATACTTTACTCCATGTGTTGACCAACGGGGACGATAAACATGTAAATATCTGGCTGTGAGATATAGTCCGATGAAAAGTATCGAAGATAAACCAAACGCGATATAGTAGAGTGGTTGAATCCAGCCAAACAATATCATGAAAATCCAATAGAGCGATAGCACCAGTTTGCACTCCTTTTGAGGAGAGTTGTTGATAAAAGAATTTAGGACAGGAGAAAGAATATAAAGAAACAAATATGCATAGATGAACCAATAGAATTGGTATGAACCTATGAGATATTTATAGTCTCCAATCGGGAAACGTATACCACTAATCAACAAAACTGCGACGACAAAGACTGCAAGAAACAACCACTGGTATATGAATTCTGCAAGTCGTTTTATCTTTATCTTTATTCCCAACCATCCTGATATCATAACAAACACGTTGACACAAACAAGGCTTATTGCCTCAAACTCTGTGCGCAACACCATCTCTACACCACTATTTACATAGTCTTCAGCAGTTGGACGTCCTAAAGAATAGTAAAGAGAATGTAACAATAGTACTAAGAACATACTCACAATGCGAAGAAGTTCTATTCCTGAGTGGCGTTGATTTGTCTTTTGTGCCGCTTCAGATTCGGGAGGGGTAAGTTTATTTTGACTCAACATTGAAACTATTATTTTATTTCTAATCTCTTCTAAATATATCTCGTGTGTAAACCTTATCCTTTACATCGTCCAGACATGCGTCATAGCGGTTAGCGATGATTGCAAGGCTTTCTGTCTTGAAGGCATCCAGATCGTTAACGACCTTGCTACCGAAGAAAGTGCTGCCGTCTTCAAGGGTCGGCTCGTAGATGATGACCTCTGCACCCTTTGCCTTGATACGTTTCATAATACCCTGAATGGCTGACTGGCGGAAGTTATCGGAATTGGATTTCATCGTCAGACGATAAACACCGATGACGCATGAATTGACCTCAGCTCCAAACTGATTGTTCTCAGAATAACTGTACCAGCCTGCTTTCTGTAATACTGCATCTGCGATATAGTCTTTGCGGGTACGGTTGCTCTCTACGATGGCCTCTATGAGGTTCTCTGGTACATCGGCATAGTTTGCCAAGAGCTGCTTGGTATCCTTTGGCAAGCAATAGCCAC
>OIZP01000152.1_pt1 | contig 45246 bp, 41 predicted proteins | sample 1588531 | NCBI WGS metagenome assembly OIZP01 (sample SAMN03283283) | human gut metagenome | biome: human-associated habitat; material: feces | host: Homo sapiens | place: Peru | collected 2012
CGCCAGCGTTCGTCCTGAGCCAGGATCAAACTCTCAAAAAATTGTATCTAAAGCCTTTCGGCCTCAAATCAAACTTTCTGAATAATTTGCTACTAGCATTTATTACTCAAGAATTTTCGTTGGCTGTTTTTTCGCTTACGCTTAAACAATCCATTAATTGTCCAAGGTGTTAAAAATCGTCTTTACGTTATTCAATTTACAAGGTACAGACGCGTTCAAGCTTCCGGTTTTCCGTTCGCTTCGAACTGTTTTAGTTTATCACATCTTTCAAGCTTTGTCAAGAACTTTTTTCGTTTCTTTTCGAAGTTTTTCGAGCTGTGAAGGTCACGCTCCAAGCTTTCGCTTTTCATCACACAACTTTTTAAGTTTACCACATTTGATTTCGTTTGTCAAGAACTTTTTTCGTTTCTCTTCAAATTTCTCTCAAATTTGGCATTATTTAGCTGCCCTCGCGGACAGCTTCGATATATTACCACAGGGCATTCCATTTGTCAAGCACTTTCTACAAAATTCTTCAATTATTTTTGTGTACTATCCCAGCAGTCCATTGTGCGCCATTGGCTCACTTTTACCTCCGCCGGGACAGGCCTTCGCTGATCTCCGTCAGCGCGTCTCCGGCATCCAGGCTGCACTCCGGCTTGACCGCCAGGTCTCCCAGGCTGAGCATTCCGCACAGCCTGCCGTTTTCCGTCACCGGGAGCCGCCGGATCTGCCGCCTGCCCATAAGCCCGGCGGCCAGCTCCAAATCCATGTCCGGCCTTGCCGACACCACAGCGGTGGTCATGATCTCCTCCACCGCCGTGGTACTTGGCGATCGCCCCGCCGCCAGGCACCGGGTCACAATGTCCCGGTCGGTGACGACTCCGCAGAGCCTGCCGTCGCTGCCGCACACCGGCAGGGCCCCGATGTTCTCCCGCTCCAGCATCCGCGCCGCCACCCATACCGTTTCCTTGGGGTGAATCCGGACGGCCGGGGCGGTCATGGCATCCCGTATGGTCATAAAAATCCCTCCTGCCGGGAGCATTGCCCGGTCAGGAGGGATTTATACCATTCTATATTATTATTCCTTCACCAGCAGTTCCGCGATCTGGATGGCGTTGGTGGCAGCGCCCTTGCGCACCTGATCGCCGCAGCACCACAGGCACAGGCCGTTGTCGAACACCAGGTCGGGGCGAATCCGGCCTACAAAGACAATGTCCTGATCGGAGGTATCCAGGGGCATGGGGAACTTCAGGTTGGGCAGATCGTCCACCAGCTTCACGCCGGGGGCGTCCTTCAGAACCTGCCGGGCTTCCTCCACGGTAACGTGCCGGTCAAAGTACACGGACACAGAAATGGAGTGGCTGCGCACCACAGGAACCCGGACGCAGGTGCAGCTGACCTTCAGCTCAGGCAGGTGCATGATCTTCCGGCCCTCGTTCTGCATCTTCATTTCCTCGCTGGTGTAGCCCTCGAACTGCTCGCCGCCGATCTGGGGAATCAGGTTGTAGGCAATCTGGTAGGAGAACACCTTGGGCTCGTAGGTCTTGCCCAGGCGCAGAGCCTCCACCTCGTTTTGCAGCTCAATGGGGCCGCCGGCGCCGGCGCCGGATACGGCCTGGTAGGTAGAGGCGGTCATGGCCTGAATGGTGGCAATCTTGTTCAGGGCATTGACGGCGGTGACGGTGATGATGGTAGAGCAGTTGGGGTTGGAAATAATGCCCTTGTGCCACTTCACATCCTCAGGGTTGATTTCGGGGACAATCAGGGGCACGTTGGGATCCAGCCGGAAGGCGGAGGAATTGTCCACAAAGACCGCACCGGCCTTTACGATGGCAGGAGCGAACTTCTTGGCAATGTCGTTTTCCGCCGCGCCCAGCACGATGTCCACGCCCTCAAAGGCGGAATCACAGGCCTCCTGAATGGTCACGTCCTGACCCTTGAACTTCACGGTCTTTCCGGCGGAACGGGCAGAGGCCAGGGGCACCAGCTTCCCCACAGGAAAGTTCCGCTCGGCTAAGATTTTCATCATTTCCTGTCCCACGGCGCCGGTTGCGCCCAGGACGGCTACGGTATACTGTTTCATATTCCCTTTCCTCCTGTTACTTGGTAATAAAGCTGTTATACAGAACCCGGATGGCTTCCTTGAAATCCTTGTTGTCCACGCCGAAGATAATGTTCAGCTCGTCCGGGCCCTGGTTGATCATACGGATATTGATGCCGCTTTCGCCCAGGGCGGCGAAAATCTTGCCGGAAATGCCGGGACGGAAGGCCATCTTCCGGCCTACGGCGGCAACCACGGCAATGTGGTGGTGCACGTCCAGGGTATCCGGCTGGGCCTCCTTCTTGATCTCGGCCATGATGGTGTAAAGATCTTTCTCGATGGCCCAGGTGGGCAGCACCACGGACACGTTGTCAATGCCGTTGGGCACATAGTCAACGGAAATGCCGTGCCGCTCCAGCACGGTGAGCACCTTGCGCAGAACACCAACCTGGTTGCTCATGCCCCGCTTGCTCAGGGAGATGATGGAAAAGTCCTTCTTGCCGGTGATGCCGGTAATGAACCGCTCCGGGTCATGATCTCCGGGGAAGGTCTCCTGAATCATGGTGCCGGGAGCCTCGGGCTCGTTGGTATTGCGGATGTTCACGGGGATGTTCTTCTCTCGGACGGGGAAAATGGAGTCCTCGTGGAGCACCTGAGCGCCGGAATAGCTCAGCTCCCGCAGCTCGTCGTAAGTCACCTCAGGGATGGCCTGGGGATCGTCCACGATCCGGGGGTCGGCCATGAGAATGCCGGAAACGTCCGTCCAGTTCTCGTACACGTCCGCGTCCAATGCCGCGGCGGCCAGAGCGCCGGTAATGTCGCTGCCGCCCCGGGAGAAAGTGTGGATGGTACCGTCGGGCATGGTGCCGTAGAAGCCGGGAATCACCGCGCCGTAGCCCACCAGCACCTGGCTGTTCAGCGCCTGATAGGACTCCTCCTCGTTGACGGTGCCGTCCATGTTGAACTTCACCCAGTCCGCGGCGTCCACGAACTGGAAGCCCAGGTACGCCGCCATCAGCTTGGCGGAAAAATACTCGCCCCGGCTGACCAGCTCCTCCTGGGAGATGGCTTTGGAATCAATGCGCTTTTTCAGCTCCGCCAGCTCGACCTCAATGGGCAGGTCAAGGCCCAGGTCGTCCCGGATGTCAATGTACCGGTTGGCAATGAGATCAAAAATAGGAGAGCAGTCCACGCCGTACTGAATGTGGGCGTAGCACAGATACAGAAGGTCCGTCAGCTTGTGATCCTTGCTGAATCGCTTGCCGGCGGCGGAAACAATCACCACCCGCCGGTCAGGGTCGGCCATGAGGATGTCCCGCACCTTCCGGTACTGACCCGCGTCCGCCATGGAGCTGCCGCCGAATTTTACTACTTTCATTTGGTCTTTCCTCTCTGATTCGGAATTATGCCCGGATTTCCGCGATAAAGGCATCGGGATTTTCCTTCAGCCAGCCGTGGATTTCGCCCACCGCCACGGGAGCGGTGATGACGGCGTCGCCCCAGGTTTCCTCCACGGCACCCTTCCAGTCTCCCCGGACGTAGAACCGGAGCAGGCCGGTGTTGTCGGCCTTGACGGCCTCGCCATAGGGGGCGTAGAAGCCCCGGCCGTTCAGCACATCCACCAGATCCTCCACCACATTATATGCGGTGGGGTATCTGCCCGCGCCCTGGCCGTAGAAGCTCATCCGGTCGGAGGTGTCACCCCGGAAGGTGATCAGGTTGTAGTTCATGGGCACCGCAGCCTCCAGCTCCCCGGCCTTCACCAGGGTGGGGTGCACATAGACGCTGTAGCCCCCCGCCACCCGCTTGCCGGTGGAAATCAGCTTGCACACCAGGCCATGGGCCTTGAAGTTCTCCACATCGGAAGCGGTAATATTCCGGATGCCCGCCACGGGAACGGTGGTCTTGTCCAGGCTCACGCCGAAGGCAATGTTGGAGGACAGAATCACCTTGTGCCAGGTGTCGATGCCGTCCACGTCGGTGGAGGGGTTGGCCTCGGCGTAGCCCAGGGACTGCGCCTGCTTCAGCGCCTCGTCGTAGCCCAGACCGTTCCGGGTCATGTTGTCAAGAATATAGTTGCAGGTGCCGTTCATGATGCCGCCCACCTCCGCGATGGTCTGCACCCGGCGGGCACGCTCCAGCTCGCTGAGCCAGCCGATGCCGCCGCCCACGGCAGCGGTGCACCGGAAGAACACACCCTTCTCCTTCACAAGAGGCAGCAGCTCATCATAGAAGGTGCAAACCAGAGCCTTATTGGAGGTGACCACGTTCTTGCCCGCTTCAATGGCGGCCTTCACGAAGTCGAAGGCCGGATGCAGACCGCCCATGGCCTCCACCACGGTGTCGATGGTCTCGTCCTCGGTGATGGCCCGGATGTCCCGCACCGCCTGGGCGTCGGGCAGCTGAATGTCCTCCAGGCAGAGAACCTTCTTCACCTGCATGTCCCCACGCTTTTCCGTAATCTCATAAACGCCCCGGCCGACTACGCCGAAGCCGAGCAAACCGATATTCATAAATAATACCTTCCTTTTTTTCCGGGAAACTCCGATGAAATGATCTGCGGCTGAGCAGCGGGTCTTTTGTCCCCAGACTGCGGTACAAAAAATGGGAAATACGTACAGTATTCCCGCATTTTCCGTACCTTGTCTGGTAATAAAATCCCTCGCTGTCAGCTCTTGCCAATTTCATCAGAGCTTCCCTGTAATTCGGCAGGATGCGCAAAGAAGCTGTACCCATGCCGAAAACACTTGCTTTTTTACGAAAAACAGTATATCATATACCTATCAAAAAAGCAACTGCATCAAAAAGCCAAGGTTTTTGTTTGATTTTCTCGGTTTTTGTGCAATTAGCAACAATGAATTGGGCACTTCCCCCAAACCCGGAACGTGCCCGGCCTATGTATCCTAGGAGGTAAGCCAATGCGGTATCATTCTACCCGAAACGAAAGCGTCTTTGTTGACAGCGCCCAGGCCGTCCTGGAGGGACTGGCTCCCGACGGCGGTCTGTATATGCCCGAAGGTCTGCCTGCCTTTGATTGGCAGGAATGCCTGAAGGGCAGCTCCATCCAGATGTCCACCCAAATTCTCTCCGCTCTGCTGCCGGATATCCCCGATATGCCGGAGCTGGTGCGCCGGGCCTACACCGGAAAATTCGAGACGGAAGACCTGACTCCCACCGTGCCTGTGGGCGGTTTCTCCATGCTGGAGCTGTTCCGGGGGCCCACCTCCGCCTTTAAGGACGTGGCGCTTTCCATGCTGCCCCAGCTGCTCACCGCCGCCAAGGCCGTCAAGGGTCAGGAAAAGGACATTCTGATTCTCACCGCCACCTCCGGCGACACCGGCAAGGCCGCTCTGGAGGGCTTCCGGGATGTACCCGGCATCCGCATCTGCGTGTTCTATCCCGACGGCGGCGTATCCCAGGTTCAGCGGGCACAGATGGTGACCCAGGAAGGAAATAACGTTGCTGTCTGCGCCGTCCGGGGCAACTTCGACGATGCCCAGACCGGGGTGAAGAACATCTTCGCCGCCTGCCAGGGACGTGACCTGCCCGTGGCTCTGTCCAGCGCCAACTCCATCAACATCGGCCGTCTGGCTCCCCAGATCATGTACTATTTCCGCGCCTACCGGGATCTGCTGGACGCAGGGAAAATCCGTCTGGGCGACGAGGTGAACTTCTCCGTTCCCACCGGCAACTTCGGCGACATTCTGGCGGGATACCTGGCAAAGCGGCTGGGTCTGCCTGTGGGCGCCCTCATCTGCGCCTCCAATGCCAACAATGTGCTCACGGACTTCATCCGCACCGGCACCTATGACCGCCGCCGTCCCCTGCTCAAGACCACCTCCCCCTCCATGGACATTCTGGTGTCCTCCAACCTGGAGCGGCTGCTGTACCTGCTCAGCGGGGACACGAAGCTGGTAGCCGGGCTTATGCAGGAGCTGAACACCCAGGGCGTTTACACCGTCCCCGCCCAGCTGCTGGAAAAGATTCAGTCTCAGTTCTGGGCCGCCTGCTGCGACGATGCCAGAGCCGCCGAGATCATCGGCCGTGTTTATAAAGAAGACGGCTACCTGTGCGATCCTCACACCGCCTCCGGCTGGGCTGCCGCCGAGGACTACGTCGCCGAAACCGGCGATAACCGGCCTATGGTGGTGCTGTCCACCGCCTCCCCCTACAAGTTCCCCGCTGCGGTGCTCACCGCCATCGGCGGCGACACCTCCGGCGACGAGTTCACCCAGATGGCTCGGCTGAGCCAGATTACCGGCGTGCCCGTGCCCAAGAATCTGGCATCCTTACAGGGCAAGCCTGAAAAGCACACCCAGGTCATCGACAAGGACAAAATGCTGAGCTTTGTCCTGAGCCTGTAAGGGAGAACGCCATGAAACAAGTTACCATCCGTGTCCCCGCCACCACCGCCAACCTGGGGCCGGGCTTCGATGCCTTCGGCTGCGCCCTGAGCCTGTACACCGACGTGACCTTTGAGGAAACGGAGGAAGGTCTGGAAATCACCGGCTGCGACGAGGCCTACACCGGCCCGGACAATCTGGCCTACACCGCCTACTGCGCCGTGCTGAACACCCTCAGCGAAGAGGTGCGGGGAGTCAGAATTCACATCGATGCCCACATTCCCATTTGCCGGGGTCTTGGCTCCTCCGCCGCTTTGCTGGTGGCCGGTGCCATGGGAGCCAACGTGCTCCACGGCAGCAGGCTGTCCACTCAGGGTCTTCTCAACATCACCAACGCCATGGAGGGTCACCCGGACAACCTGGCTCCTGCCTTCTACGGCGGCCTCACCGCCTCCATGGTAGACGGGGGTCTGCCGGTGTGCGTCAGCTTCCCCCTGCATCCGGGCTGGGAGTTCCTGGCGCTGGTGCCGGAATTCAGCCTGTCCACCTCCCTGGCCCGTTCGGTGCTGCCCGAGCAGGTGAACCGGGCGGACGCCATCTATAATATCTCCCACGGTGCCCTGGTACTCAAGGCCTTGGAGCTGGGAGACGAGAAGCTCCTGCGCACCGCCATGCAGGACAGGCTTCATCAGAAGTACCGGAAGAGCCTGATTCCCGACTACGAAAAAATTGAGGCTCTGGTTCGCACCATCGGCGCGGGCTTCTGCCTGTCCGGCGCGGGCCCCACCCTGCTGTGCGTCACCCGGAATCCGGGCTTGCAGGAAAAGCTGGAAAAGAAGCTGGATTCCATCACCGAGCACAACTGGCAGATGCTGCCGCTGCATGTGGAATTCCAGGGTGCCCATGTGCTGAGCGAGGAATAACCCCCATATAACAAGCGCGGGCGGCCGATGGCCGCCCGCTTTCTTGAACAATCCGCATAGTATCTTTTTTGTGCGGCACTGAAATGACATCTGTCATTGCGAACCAGCGCCGCAGCGCTGGTGTGGCCCTTTTCAAGGATTCCCTCCGGTCACAATCCCCCGGTCATTCCGGGGGCCATCGTATAACGTATGTCATTGCGAACCAGCGTCGCAACGCTGGTGTGGCAATCCGTACCCCCTCGTTCCCCCTTGGCTCCCACTCTGGAGGAGCTGGCGGCGAAGCCGACTGAGAGGGTAAACACGCTCTCTCCGCCCCGACCTGGCACCTTTCCCAGAGGGAGAGACAAGGCCCTCATCCGTCTCGCGCTTGCGGGGGACGCGCGAGCCACCTTCCCCCAAGGGAAGGCAGGGAGAACGGATCGCCACACCAGCGTGTGCGCTTTTTCAGAATGGCATCTTACAAGGTTGGCAGCTTTCTCATACAATGTTAAAATGTAGAATTAAGACCCGCCGCAAGATACTTGCGGCGGGTCTTTCCGATTTTTACTTCAGGTCTTCGCCGGTGACGTACTTCTTGGCAGGGGTCTTCATCAGGATGACACCCACCAGCAGGATTACCAGCATATCCGGCAGCATGTAGGCAGCGTTGTACAGAGCGGAGTAAATCCAGGGAGTGGTCATGGTCATGTTGAAGAAGGTCTCGGGCATGTACTCGGCCCAGATGGTAGCGCCGACCACATAGTGCACCAGGAACCGGGCCACGCAGGCCACCACGGTCGCGGGGACGAACTTGCCCTTGAACAGGCCGGCCAGACCCAGCACGGTATAGGCCACGATGAAGTCTCCGAGAATGCTCTGCCAGCCGATGGCGATGCCGCCCTCAAAGAGAGTCTGGAACACGGCGTGGGCAAAGGCCGCCGCCATGCCAGGGCCAAAGCCCCAGCGGACACAGTACAGGATCACGGGCAGCATGGCCAGATCCACGGAGCCGCCCCAGGGCATTTTGTACAGGGGCAGGAAGCTCAGGATCTCCGCCAGAGCGATGCACAGCGCGCCTTCGGTGAGCATACGCACCTTGCGATGGGAATTGTTCATAGAGAATACCTCCGAAAAAAATAGAATCGCACTGCAAACCCGTCCAGGTGCAATGCGATTACCACAGGTGGTATTCTGCCTTTCCCTCCGACGGTACTAACCGTATCAGGTACACGGGTCAGAGCCTGTCGCTCTATCTCAGCCGGAAATGCCGGCCCCCCGAAGACGTATCTGCTATGCGTTTGGATGGTATTATAACCCATCGAAAGGGAAATGTCAATCACACAATGGGCTTTTCCAGCCAGTTTGCACGGAAATTACCGATTTTCCCGGATGACCCGGCAGGGGTTTCCGTAGGCAACCACATTGTCCGGAATGTCTCTGGTGACTACGCTTCCCGCGCCGATCACCACATTATCCCCGATGGTCACGCCGGGCAGGATGATCACGCCGCCCCCGATCCATACGCTGTCGCCTATGATGACCGGTGCCGTCTGGGTCTTGCAGAAGGCAAAGGAGCCGTCTTCTTTCCTTTCCCCAAAGCGTTCGGCCGAATTTGTCGGATGAAACGCCGTGTAGATCTGCACATTGGGCGCAATCAGGGCATTGTTTCCGATCCGAATCTCATTGTCGTCCAAAAACGTACAGTTCATATTGATTTCGCAGTGATTTCCCAGGTAAATGTTATTGCCGTAGTCCACATAAAAGGGTGGAGTAATCCACAGGTTCTCTCCTGTCCCGCCGAGCAGCTCCCTTAAAATCCGGTCTTTTTCCTCCGCGTCGGCGGAATCGGTCTGATTGTAGTCCCGCACCAGATCCTTCGCCTTATGCCACCGGGTCAGAAGCTCGGCATCGCCGCAGTCGTAAAGCTGCCCTGCCAGCATTTTTTCTCTTTCTGTCATCCTTACCTCCGCGTTCAAAAATACAATTCCGTGGCCAGATTTCCGTGGACGTACAGGCACACGGCCTTCCGGACAAATTCCTCCGTCACGTCGAATCGCTCCGCCAGCTCCCACAGCTCCGTACAGCCCTCGGCCACCGCCTGATCCAGGTCGTCCACCGGAATCAGGTTCTGCACCGCCCATCTGTCCGCCTGATTTTCGTGCCGCTGGCGGCTGTCCACCGCCGTGCTTCGGCTGTAAAAGCTGCCGGTGACGCAGTGCCCCAGCTCATGCCCCAGATGCACCCGTTCCAGGGCGCCGCCGTCCAGCACCCCCGGATCCATGCCGATGCTGCACCTTCCCCCCTCGTCCATTACGGACATGGAGCCGGTATTGGGAAGGGGAAAACGGAGAATCCCAATATTCTCTTTTTCCGCCAGAGCGTACAGCATCGGAATGTCCATGGCTACTCCTTCTTCTCCGCCTCCCGCTGCCGGACAAAGGCAGCAAACTGCTTCACCTCTTCGTACATGGCATCGGTGATTTCCCCGTTGCCGCCGAAGAGCGCGAACTTGATTTCCTCGTCACTGACCTGTCTGCCGGAATTCTCCGGCTCTTTGCCGCAAAGCAGGTAGTCCGTGGTGACCCCCAGATAGGCCGCCAGCTTGCCGGCACTGGTGCCGTTGGGCTTTCCGCCGGCCTTCCACTTGGCCACCGCGCTGCGGTTCAGGCCTGCGTCCATGCAGGCCCGGTACACACTGACTCCCTTTTTCTCGCACAAAGCCTGGAATCTGTCAAAAAACACAAAGTGCCCCCCTCACCGTTGTGCAATTCGCAGAAGAATACTTTTGTAGCCATCTCCCCATTGACAGGCTACTAAAGTAGTGCTACAATGCAATCGCAAGGTTACTTTAGTATTCTTCTCTATCTATATTTTTTCATTGCACAGGAATATTGTAGCATGGCAGGATACTAAAGTCAACTGAATCCTGTTTGATTTTGTGGAAAATCCTTCGACGGATTTCCCCAAGATTAGCACACAATCCGTCCAACAAAACGGGTATGATTTTAAGGAGGAACAAAATATGCGTAATCTGGAAATGCAGGTAGACACCCTCATGCGGCTGTGCGCCGCGGAAACCCCCGCCCAGAAGGAACGGCTGCGCCGGGAGCTGCTGGTTCTGCTGAACCAGTCCCGGATCAACCGTCTGGATCCGGAATATCTGACCCGGCAGATTCTGCTGGACATCGGCGCGCCGGATCATCTGCTGGGGCACCCCTTCGCAGTGGAGGCGGTGGTGCTGTGCGTCAGCGACGGCTGCTACATCAACAACATCACCTTCGGCCTCTATCCCCAGATCGCCGCCAAGTTCGACACCACCGCCTCCCGGGTGGAGCGGGGCATCCGCCACCTGATCGAGGTCACCTGGACCCGGGCGGACATGGACATTCTCTGCGGCTACTTCGGCAACACCGTCAGTCCCGACCGGGGCAAGCCCACCAACGGGGAGTTCATTGCCCGGATTGCCAACGTAGTCCGCCAGCGAATGCGGGAAGCCGCCTAGCGGGTCGGCAGGGCCGACAGCCAATGCGCACACGGCTGGTCCGAAATCGTCAGACCTTTGGGTACCGCCCGGTATCGATGGCCTGTCGCCGCTGACAGCGCGCAGTCGGCAGGGCCGACAGCCAACGCGCTCACGGCTGGCCTGAAATCGTCAGGCCTTTGGGTACCGCCCGGTATCGACGGCGTGTCGCTGCTGACGGACATAGGCGGCTATCCGAAAAAACCGCCCCGCGAAACGGAAGTCCTGCACCGGAAAAGCCCGGAAAACAGAATTTTGCAAAAGGAATTGGGCAATCCGCTCGGAAGTCAAGCAGCAACTTTGTGCAATATGCTATTTTTGTGAAGGCAATTGACATTTTAAATTGTTTATGATATATAGATTCTACAAGTGCCGGTGTCTTGAATTTGGTACTTGTGTATTCAACGGCACATAGCCGTGAATCGAATAGAACTGGAGGAAAACAAAATGAAAAAGCTGATTGCTATGCTGCTGACGCTGGCTATGGTTCTGTCCCTGGCCGCCTGCGGCGCACAGAGCACCCCCACCCAGGCTGCGACCGAAGCGCCTGCCGCTGCCGAGACGAAGGCTCCCGCCGCGACCGAGGCTCCCGCTGCCAAGGAAATCAAGGTCGGCATCGCCGCTCCCGACGTGACTCACGGCTGGGTTGCCGGTGTTGCTTACTACGCTGAGAAGTACTGCAAGGAAAACAACCTGGAGTACATGATCACCACTTCCAAGGACGCCGCTTCCATGACCACCGCTCTGGACGATCTGGTTGCCTGGGGCGCAACGGTCATCGTCTCCTGGCCCCAGTGGACCGGCATGGAGACCGCTCTGCAGAACATCATCGACAGCGGCATCCCCGTTGTGAACTTTGACGTGGATGTGGACTGCCAGGGTATCTACAAGGTTACCGGCGATAACTACGACATGGGCTATCAGTCCGCCAAGTACATCACCGAGAAGGTCGGCCCCGCCGCCAATATCGTTGTGATGGACGTTCCCTCCTCCGGCTCCGTCTGCGAGCTGCGCAAGCAGGGCTTCTATGACTACCTGAAGGAAGTCGGCTACGACCAGTCCAACATCTTCGAGGTTCAGCTGGAGTCCTTCGCCCGTGACAAGGGTCTGGCCGGCATGGCCGATGTTCTGGAGGCTCACCCCCAGATCGACGCCGTCTTCTCCATGGATGACGAGACCTCTATGGGCGCGATCCAGGCCATCACCGAGGCCGGCCGTAAGGACATCAAGGCCATCACCGGCGGCGGCGGCTGCCAGGAGTACTTCCGGATGATTAACGATCCTGCCTATGCGGATCTGGGTCTGGCTTCCGCTCTGTACTCTCCCGCAATGTCTCAGGATGCCATCCGCACCGCTATCGATGTGCTGGAGGGCGGCCATCCCGAGTCTGTCGTTGTGATCCCCACCACCATCGTCAGCGCGGATAACGTGGCTGACTACCTGGATCCCGAGAACACCGTTTACTAAGCGGATCTTCCCGATCTGCGCGCCTGTCGGCTGCGGCAGAGTCAAGGGCGGCATCTAAAACTTTATGCGGGGCTATGGCTGGGTAGCCATAGCCCCGCGCGTTTCCTATGAAAAAGTGCCGAAGCCGCCTTTCCGGCGCTTTCGGCACTTTTTTGTGGGAATTTACTACAAGCAAAAGAATGGAAGTGATCGTTTGAATCTTTCAATGCAAAAAATCAACAAATCCTTCGGGGCGAACCGTGTACTGCGGGATGTGGACTTTTCCCTGGGAACCGGGGAAATCTGCGCGCTGCTGGGAGAGAACGGTGCCGGCAAATCGACCCTGATGAATATTCTGGGCGGCGTTCTTCCCGCCGACAGCGGCACCATTTGCCTGGACGGGAAGGAAGTACATTTTACAACGCCTCTGGAATCGCTGGACTCCGGTGTGGGATTCATCCACCAGGAGCTGAATCTCATCAACGATCTGACGATCTACGAGAATATGTTCCTGACCCATCTTCCCCACAAAGGATGTCTGCTGGACAAGGCCCTGATGCGGAAAAAGACGAAGGAGCTGTTCGAGCGCATGAATCTGGAGCTGGATCCCAATACCATGGTTCGGGATCTGGATGCCAGCTACAAGCAGATTGTGGAGATTTCCCGGGCCCTGATGCAGGATGCCTCCATTATCATTATGGACGAGCCTACCACCTCTCTGACGGAGCCGGAAATTCAGCGGGTCTTCGCTATGATGCGCACGCTGAAGGAGCAGGGCGTCGGAATTATCTTCATCTCCCATAAGCTTGGCGAAGTCATGGAAATCTGCGACCGCTATACCGTCCTGCGTGACGGCTGTATGGTGGCCCAGGGTCTGGTGAAGGATACCAATACCAAGAAGCTGGCCGAGTATATGGTGGGCCACGAAATCCGGACGGAATCCCTGAAACGGGATCAGAACTATGGCGATGAAATGCTGCGGCTGGAGAATCTGAGCGACGGGAAGCATTTCCGGGATATCTCCCTTTCCGTCCGGGCCGGTCAGGTGCTGGGAATCACCGGCCTGCTGGGCGACGGCAGAAGCGAGCTGTTCCAGACGGTCTTTGGCGCCATGGGCGGCCGTTACACCGGCAAGGTAGTAATCGGCGGAAAGGAAGTCCATCTGACGGACACCCACCAGGCGCTTCTGGAAGGTCTGGCGTATCTGCCCAGAAACCGTAAGGAAAACGCCATCCTGAAGGATATGTCCATTCTGGACAACGGCACCATTGTGCAGCTGCCCAAATTCGTCCGGGGGCTGTTCATCAACAAGAATCAGCAGCAGGAGGCTTTCCGGATCCAGCAGGAAAAGCTGCGGATCAAGATGGGCGACAAGTATGACCTGATCACCAGCCTTTCCGGCGGCAACCAGCAGAAGGTAGTCCTGGCCAAGTGGGTCATGTCCGACCCCAAGGTGCTGATCCTGGACAATCCCAGCCAGGGCGTTGACGTAGGCGCCAAGGAAGAGATCTACGGCATCATCCATCGCCTGGCCCAGGAGGGCGTGGCAATCGTCGTTCTCAGCTCCGAGGCTCAGGAGATCATCCGCGTCTGCGACAGCAGCCTTGTGATGTACCATGGCCGGATCGTAGGTCATGTATCCGGAGAGGACATGAACGAAAAGCACATTATGTATCTTGCCACCGGTGGCAACCAATCCGAGAAAGAGGGGGCAATGTAACCCATGAACAACAAAACAAGCAAGCGAACCATCGGCAGCGTCGGGGAAATCTGGTCGAAGAACAGCTTCCTGTCCACCCTGTTTGCCCTGCTGGTGATGATCCTGATTCAGGCCGCGGTGCAGGGCTTCAACGCAGGCTCCTTTACGGGCATGTTCGGCAAAATGTGGATCGCCTGGCTGAATATTCTCCGGAACAACGCCTACGCGGGCGTGATCGCCCTGGGCATGTGCTTTGCCATCATTACCGGCGGCATCGATCTTTCGGTAGGCTCCACCCTCTGCGCCATCGGCGCGGGGCTGCTCTATATGCTCGATGAGACCAACGGCCCTCTGGCCGCCATGGGCATCACCGGCCCCCTTGCCTATGTAATCGCCATTCTCGCGGCGATCCTTATGGGCGTGCTGATGGGCGGCCTGAACGGCGCGCTGATTGCCTACGGCAAGCTGCCGCCCTTTATCGCCACCCTGGGCACCATGAAGATGTTCCGGTCCGTGACCCAGCAGATGACCCAGACCTTCAATCCTTCCGTTCCCGCGGGTTTCAAGACGATCGCCTCCGCCCGGATCGGAAATCAGATCATCCTGCCTATCCTGTACTGGGTCATCATGGTTGTGATCATGCACATTATTTTCCGGAAAACCGCCTTCGGCCGCCAGACCATCGCCGTCGGCTCCAATGAAAAGGCCGCCAAGCTCTCCGGCATCAATGTGGCCTGGGTCAAGATGAAGGTCTACGCGCTGGGCGGCGTGATGTGCGCCATCGGCGCCATCATCTACATTGCCAGAATCGGTTCCATGGACTTCGCCAATGCCGGCTCCGGCTATGAAATGGACGCCATCGCGGCAGTCGTCGTGGGCGGAACCTCCATGGCAGGCGGCAAGGGCAGCCTGGTGGGCGCGTTCGTGGGAATGCTCATCATCGGCGTTATGAACAACATCCTCAACACCGTCGGCGTGCCCACCTTCCTGTGTGAGGCCGTCAAGGGACTCATCATCATCTTCGCCGTTCTTCTGCAGAAGAAGGACAGCAATTAACCAATCGGGAGGAATCTGCTATGTTTGGAATCGGTATCATCGGCTGCGGCAAAATCGCACAGGTTCGCCACATTCCGGAGTACGCGGCCCATCCGGAAGCAAAACTGGTGGGCTTTTACGACATCAATCAGCAGCGGGCGGCAGAGCTGGCGGAAAAGTACGGCGGACGTGCCTACGCCACCGTAGAGGAGCTGCTGGCAGAGCCGGAAATCCAGGCCGTGTCCATCTGCGCCGCTAACTTCGCCCATGCGGAGCTGACCATCGCGGCTCTGAACGCGGGCAAGCACGTTCTGTGTGAAAAGCCCATGGCGACCAACCTCGCCGACTGCGAAGCCATGGTTCAGGCCGCCGACGCAAACGGGAAATTTCTGATGATCGGCCACAATCAGCGTCTTGCCAAGGCCCACAGCCTGGCACGGAAGCTGATCGTGGAGGGTCTGATCGGCGATATCATCACCTTCCGGACCATCTTCGGCCACGGCGGCCCGGAGACCTGGTCCATTGACCCGGGCAAGAACACCTGGTTCTTCGACAAGAATCGGGCTGCCATGGGTGCCATGGCCGATCTCGGCATCCACAAGACCGACCTGATCCAGTTCCTCACCGGTCAGCGGGTAATCCGCACCACTGCCAGGGTGACGACCCTGGACAAGAAGGATGCCTCCGGCAATCTGATCGGCGTGGACGACAACGCCATCTGCATCTACGAGCTGTCCGGCGGAGCCATGGGCACCATGACCGCCAGCTGGACCTACTACGGTGCGGAGGACAATTCTACCATTCTCTACGGCACCAAGGGCATTATGCGCATCTATGACGATCCCGCCGCGGCCATTAAGGTGATCCTGGCCGACGGCAGCAAGATCAGCTATGATGTGGAAGCCATTCAGACCAATGACAATCAGACCAAGTCCGGTGTCATCGACCTGTGGATGGACAGCCTGGTGAACAACAGGGAGCCGGAGATCTCCGGCCGCAGTGCCCTGACCGCCATGCGTGCCGTATTTGCCTCTCTGCGGTCTTCCGAGCTGGGAACGGCCGTGGAAATTCCCGAAAACAGATAAGGAGAAAACCGTTATGATGAAATTCGGTCTGCTCACCGCCATTCTGGACGGATGGAGCTTTGAGGAAGTTGTGGACATCGCCTCCCAGATGGGCTTCAAATGCCTGGAGGTAGCCTGCTGGCCCGCGGGCAAAGCGGAACGCCGCTACGCCGGTGTGAGCCACATTGACTGCGAGCGTGTCTGCCAGGACGATTCCTACGCCGACTATGTCAAGAAACTGACTTCGTCCAAGGGACTGGAGATTTCTTCTCTGGCCTTCTATCCCAACACCATGGACCCAGATCTGGAAAAGCGGGAAGCGGCGATTTCCCACCTGAAGGCCGTCATCCGGGCTTCCGCCAAGCTGGGCGTAAACATGGTCACCACCTTTATCGGCAAGGATCAGCACAAGACCTTCGAAGAGAACATCGAGCTGTTCCGGCAGATCTGGCCCGACATCATCGCTCTGGCCGAGCAGTGCGGCGTGAAGGTCGCCATCGAGAACTGCCCCATGCTCTTCGGCGCGGATCAGTGGCCCGGCGGACAGAACCTGATGTGCACCCCGAAAATCTACCGGCAGCTGTTCGAGATCATCCCCTCCCCCAATTTCGGCCTGAATTTCGACCCCAGCCATTACGTCTGGCAGGGGCTGGACTATGTGAAGACCATCTACGACTTCTCCGACCGCATTTTCCACGTCCACTTTAAGGATATCAAGCTCTATCCCGAAAAGCTGGCCGAGTGCGGCGTGCTGGCATATCCGCTGGACTATATGTCCCCGAAAATCCCCGGCCTGGGAGATGTGAACTGGTCTGCCTTTGTCTCCGCCCTGAACGACATCCGCTATAACGGCTGCGCCGTCATTGAAGTGGAGGACAAGGCCTTTGAGGGAAGCCGGGAGGACATTCTCAATTCCATTCGCCTGAGCAAGCGGTATCTGGATAATTTCCTGATTTGAGGAGGGAGATTCCATGACGGACAGAATCATTGCGGTCAACTCCAATTGCTACCATGGCTATTCCATTGAGGAGGCCATTGCCGGCATCCGGGCCGCGGGCTTCCATTACATTGAGCTGACCGCCACGAAGGGCTGGACGGAGCATGTGTTCCCGGATCAGAGCTTCCAGCGGCTGCTGGAAGTGAAGGACAAGCTGGACGAGGCAGGGCTGATCCCCTTTGCCATGAGCGGGCACACCAACCTGATGGACACGGCGCGAATCCCGGATTTCGTAAAGAATATCCGTCTTGCCCATTTCTTCGGGGCAAGGTATATTGTCTCGTCCGTTGGCGAAGCGCACCTGAAGGACAATGCCATTGCCTCCAACGCGGTGGTAGCGGAGCATATCCGGGGGTTCCTTCCCTATCTTGAAAAATATGACATGATTCTGGTGCTGGAGGTTCATGGCGACCATGGCACCGGCGCGATCCTGAAGGAGATCGTCAACCTGGTCGGCTCTGACCGGGTGCGGATCAACTACGACACTGCCAACGCTATTTTCTACGGTGACGTGGACGTAGTACAGGATCTGGGGGCCTGTATGGATCGGGTTGGCTATATCCATCTGAAGGACAAGGCCGGCGGCCGGAAGGAATGGGATTTCCCCGCCCTGGGCAAGGGCTACGTTCCCTTCCCGGAACTGTTTGCCATGCTGGACAAGGCCGAAAACCACAGCCCCTTCTCCATCGAAATCGAATTCACCGCCGCGGGGCCCAAGGATCTGGCCGAGGTCAACCAGGCGGTGCTGGATTCCGCCCGGTATCTGAAAGAGCACGGCTTCGTCCTGTGAGCTCCCACAGAACCCTACGCTTATGGAGGTCATTATGAAAAATCTGAGAATCGGCATTGTGGGCGGCGGCGGCATGGGCCGGGTTCACTTTGCCAACTGGCAAGTGGTGGAAAACGCGTCCGTGGTCGCGCTGTGCGATACGGCTCCCAGCGCGGCTGACACGGCCGCCCAGTGGGGCGTTCCTCTGTACCGCTCTATCACGCAGATGGTTCAGGAGTGCGATTTGGACGCGGTGGATATCTGCACGCCTACCTTCCTGCACCACGATATGGTCATGGAAAGCCTGAATCTGGGCATGGACACCATCTGCGAGAAGCCCATCGCCCTGCACTACGCGGACGCGAAGGAAATGCTGGATACCGCCCAGGCCAAGGGCTGCCATCTGTACATTGCTCAGGTGCTGCAATTTACCAAAGAAATCCAGGCTCTGCGTCAACTGGTGAAATCCGAAGAATACGGCAAGGTTCTGGATGCCAGCTTTGAACGTCTGTCCGCGGCACCCCGGTGGGCCGTCGGCGGCTGGCTGTTTGACAAGAGCAAGTCCGGGCTGCTGCCCTTTGATCTGCATATCCATGATCTGGACGTGATTGTCTCCCTGTTCGGCAAGCCCGAGCGCTTTACGATCAACACCTGCCATGGCCGGGGCAAGACCTACGCGGAGCATCTGCGGATCGATTACGATTTCGGTGACAAGCATGTAAACGGCGAGGCCGCCTGGTTCAACGCCGACAGCCCCTGGACTGCCCGCTGGCGGGTCTACTTTGAGAATGCGGTGGTCATCAACGACGGAAAAACCATGACGGCCTACACCTTTGACGCACCGCCCAGAGTGTTTGATACCAAGGATGAGGTGGAGATCTCCACCGGCATCAATGTGCCGCCTTGCGGATGGTACTATAACGAACTGAAGCACTTTGCCCAGTGCATCCGGGAGGGTGTTCCCACACCCTATGTTTCCCGGGAGCAGCTGCTCACGGTCATGGAAATTCTGGAAGAGGTCAGCAAATGGACGTAAACGCGTATTTTCATCGGCTGGGACTGGAAATGCCGGAAAAAATTGTCCCTGATTCCGCGCTGCTGCGAAGGCTCCATCTGGCGCACTGCACCGCGGTTCCCTACGAAAATCTGGATATTCTCCGGAATATTCCCACCTCCCTGGAGGAAGATGCCCTTTTCCGGAAAATTGTCACGGAGGGCCGGGGCGGTCTGTGCTTTGAGCTGAACGGGAGCTTCGGAAATCTTCTGCGCTGCCTTGGCTACGGCGTAACGGACTACGCCGCCCGTTATCTCCGGGGGGAACCCACGCCGCCCATGCGCCGCCATCGGGTGATGCGCGTGGAGGCCACCGACGGGGTCTGGCTGTGCGATGTAGGCATCGGCGAAACGGCCCAGCGGGAGCCCATCCGCCTGGTGGAGGGTCTGGTGCAGGAGCAGTTCGGCGAGAGCTATCGGCTGGAAAAGGAGGACTTCCTGGGTTGGGTCCTTTGGGATCTGTACAAGGGCAGCTGGCGCAAGTTCTATTCCTTCACGGAGGAACCCCAGCTGGTAGCGGATTTTGTGGCCCTGAACTTCTACTGTGAAAAGCATCCGGAGTCCCCGTTCAACAAGCAGGAGATGTTCGCCCTGAAGACCCTGGACGGCCGCCGAACCCTGGACGGGAACCTGTATAAGGAAATCCATAACGGCACGGTCACAGCCAGAGAGCTTCGCCCGGAGGAAATGCCCGAAGCCTATGCCAGATTTGGCCTGACCTACGAAAAATGATAATGAACTCCAATTAAAATCTTTAGAAAAGATTTTAATTGCCCGAAGGGCATGGAGTTCATATGAGACTTGTTTTGTGATTTCTTTCCTTATAAATCACAAAACAGGCAGCGCCATTAGGCGATGCCGTCCTGATTAAAATCAAAGATTTTAATCAGGAAATAGTATGACAAACCAATAAAAGAAATCCCCCTGAAGCAGACTGTGGAAATACCAACGCCGCTTCAGGGGGATTTATTCTGGCAGAAAACATCTGCCGTAGCGTTCTGGTCTCGCCCGAAAAATTTCTGAGCGCCCGGAAAACTGGGAAGACGAACCGCTTATTGCCACGCTTTGCCTCGGCGCACTCCTTGCGGATTCTACTACTATCCTATACAGTTAAAGCGAATGTCGAAACTCCCTTACGATGCGGCAAATTGTTCTCCGATGTTGGGTCAACTCACTATTTAGCCGCTGCAAAAGGTCAATGCTTGAATTTGTAGTTTTGTGTACTATAATAGGGATGGATTGCTTTACTAAGGAGAAACATTTATGGACAATCAGCTTTCCACACGAAACAGTAGTTTGGCTGTAGTTAATGCCCCACTTGCATCACAATGGCATCCTGTCAAAAACGGCGCACTTCTTGCATCCGACGTTTCCCCCAATTCAAATAAAAAAGCATGGTGGCTTGGAACCTGCGGTCATGAATGGCAAGCTACTATTTCCTCACGCAACAAGGGCGTTGGCTGTCCTTTTTGCGCAAACAGGAAAGTCCTACCAGGTTTTAATGATCTGGCTACTACAAATCCGGCACTTGCTTCAGAGTGGAATTATGATAAAAATACCGCCCTGACACCAAGTAAAGTAACATGTGGAAGCGACAAGTCAGTTTGGTGGAAATGCCCCATTTGCGGTATAGAGTGGAATGCCAAAATTGCGAACAGAAACAGGGGTTCGGGCTGCCCTGCATGTTCATCGAAGAAAATATCTCGAAAAGCTTCTTCCTTTCATCTGAAGACAAGTGGTTCTCTTGCACAGACCCATCCGAATCTTGCGGCAGAGTGGCAGTATGAAAAAACCTCCCGCTTACGCCGGATACTGTCACTGCCAAAAGTCCCAAAAAAGTTTGGTGGCGGGCAACTTGCGGTCACGAATGGCAAGCAATTATTGCAAATCGCGGAAAAGGAAATGGATGCCCATATTGTTCCAATCAAAAAGCACTGGCTGGCTTTAATGATCTGAAATCACGTTGCCCTGAAATTTCAGCCGAATGGCATCCTACCAGGAACATACCGCTTCTACCAAGTGAAGTTGTCTACAAAAGTAATAAAAAGGTATGGTGGAAAGGTTGTTGCGGGCATGAATGGATGCAACCTATCAGCAATCGTACTGTACGGCATCAAGGATGTCCTATTTGTGCGCGGATGGCACAAACATCTTTCCCGGAGCAAGCAATTTTCTACTACGTCAAGCAAGCGTTTCCCAATGCAATCAACAGCTACCAGACCATATTTGATAACGAGATGGAACTCGATATTTACATTCCTGAAATAAACACAGCAATTGAATACGATGGCTCCAATTGGCATAGTTCGCATAATGCGCTTCTTCGGGAAGAAATGAAATACCAAATATGCAAGGAAAATGGCATCAGACTGATACGGGTAAAGGAAGTACTGAATATTGAGGTAAAAAACACTGCTGACACCGTCATTCTGAGCAAACGACACCCATCTGCGGCTGAATTGGATACCGCTATCTTAAATGTCATGTCTGCGCTTAATGTTATTGTCGATGTATGTACTTCCAGAGATGCAGCGCAAGTATACGCACAGTATAGGCAAAGGCAAAAGGGCCGATCTTTCCAATCCGTCTACCCCGAACTTTCTGCGGAATGGGACACAGAAAAAAATGACGGCTTGCTCCCGGAAATGTTTGCTCCACGCTCAGGAATTTCCGTTTGGTGGAAATGCAAAACTTGCGGCCATGAGTGGAAAACAATTATTGCTCATAGGGCTGCCGGCTCAGGCTGTCCAAAATGCTGCCGCCGGAGAAAACAAGGCTAAACAGTGCTTATAGCAGACTTGTCATATCCTTTCTCCTTCGCATAATTCCCATATTTCCGCAAACACTAGCCCTGGGAATAACTACAAGGAGAGGAACCAATATGAAAGCAACTGGCATTGTCCGCCGGGTGGACGACCTGGGTCGGATCGTCATCCCTAAGGAAATCCGCAGAACCCTGCGTATCCGTGAAGGCGACCCGTTGCAGACATCATTGACACGGTGGGAAAAATACTGCTTTTCTATGTTGGATTTGGCTAAACGGCGGGGGTGGTAATAGTACATAACAACGGAAACGGCGACTGTCGGCATCCGGGAGGAATGAATCATGTAAACGGACGGCCCGAACCCATTGCATTGCAATAGATTCGGGCCGTCCTCTCTGTGTCAGCAAGGGCAACACATGTTGTCTTATTCTATACCAAATGCTTCGGGATGCCAGATGCCGAGTTTGTAATTTGTAAATACATTTATGCCGCAGCGTTCGCATTGACCCGCTCAATCGCTTGCCGAATGCCTGCCCATACGGACAGGTCTGTGAACACTTCCACGATGCTGCCGTAGTCGGTAAACGGTGCTTCCTGCAAAACGGACAGGTCTTTCATCATGCCGTTGTGTACGATATACTCCACAATCTGGTTTACGAAGTAAATCTGCCTGCTATCCAGGGCCGCATCGTTCAGATACTGTGCAAAGGCCTCTTTTGCGGCGTTCATGTCAAGCCCGACAATTTCCCGCACGAACTCGCCCAGCGGTTTCTGACCGTACGCAGTCTCATAATCCTGTTTTGTACCGACTTCGCCCCAGAGTGCTTTCTCCAGTGCCTGTACATCCTCCGCAGTCAATGGAATATTCCCCTTTAGCTTGGCAATAACGGCATCATCCATGTGCTGACGTATGTAGAACTCCGCCTTGGCCTTGTAGTTCTTCAGATCGTCGTTCTCCAGCTCCGATTCTTTCCAGTCTACAGACAGGATTTCGTCATCAAAATTCGTATCGTAGAGTACCTTACTGACCGGAATATACTTGATAAGGTCACGCAGGTTCTCCCGGATATGCTCAAATTCACAGATTCCGGCGGTCTCCACATAGTCCGTATGCAAAATCTTGTCAATCAACTCAGCCTGCACCATGATCTCCGGGATATTCGCCACAGATGCAACGGCGGCGACCTTCTTCATGAGATCGCTTCGCGCCTTGCCATACTTCTTTCCCGCCAGGTACGCAAGCTCGATGCCGTATAGCAGCGCGTCGAACCACAGCGCTTTGGCATCGTCCTCTTCCGGTGTAATAAGCGGCGCAAGCTCTTGCCCTATGAGCAAGGTATCCTCATAGGTCAGAGCGCTATAGCTGTCCGGTTCTGCATACCGCTCTACATATTTTAAATGCTGGCGGACAGCAAAGTTCTCTTTGTTCAGTTCCCGCACCTTGCGCACCATGTCATCCACCAGCGTCTTGCGGAAGGCAATCAGATCCGTTGTCTGATACGCCAAGTCCTGCAATTTGAAGGCGATTTGGGCCTTCAGATAGAAGATCGCACCTTGCAGGGCAATCATATTGGCGGTAGGTCTGCCCTTGTTCATGCGGAAGAACTCAAAGTTGCCGCAGAAGTCGAAAATATAAAACTTGTCCTTATCCTTGCCATCCATCAGCCCCGGACACAGACGGGTGCCACGCCCAATCATCTGCCAGAACTTCGCTTTGCTCATGACCTTTTTAAAAAACACCAGATTCAGCACCTCCGGCACGTCAATGCCGGTGTCCAGCATATCCACGGAAATGGCGATTTGAGGCAGTTTCTTCGGGTCAGAAAATTCGTCGATGGCGCTTTGCGCATAGGTCATATAGTTGTCGATCACCTTGGCAAAGCCGGGAAGGTGTGGATATTCTTGCTTGAAAACTGCGAGGATTTTCTCCGCATGGGTGTGATTCTTTGCAAAGATGATCGTCTTGCCCAGTTTATTGCCATAGTCGATGGTCAGACCGTGGGTCATCAGCGTGTTCAGTACCTGTCGGATGGTGTCTTCATTGAAAATCCATTCGTTCAGCGCCGAGGACGCAATACGCTCCGGTAATTCTCCGTTTTCATCTTCGAAGGTGTCCTCATAGGCCTGCTTGTCCTCGTCGGAAAGCTCATCGTAGACGATGCCCTGTTCAATAAATTTCAGCTTCGTCTCTACCGATAGGAAATCCACCAGATACCCGTCCTTCACCGCCTGTGCCAGCTCGTAGCCGTAGGTCGGCACGCCGTTTTCCAGCTCAAATATCTCATAGGTATTCTTGTCGATCTCGTCCTTGGGCGTGGCCGTCAGTCCCACCAACGGCGCGTCGAAATAGTTGAAAATATCCCGGTATTTGTTATACACCGAGCGGTGGGCTTCGTCACAGATCACCAGGTCAAAGTGCCCGCAGGTAAAGAGCTTGCCTTCCTCATCCTGCACGCTGTCAATGACATTGTACATGGTCTGATAGGTTGAAAAGACGCAGTGAGCGGTGTAGTTATCCTTCTCTTCGCAGAGGTTGGTGACGGAGAGATCGGGCAGCAGATTCCCAAAATTGCGCTTTGCCTGGGTGACCAGACTGTTGCGGTCAGCAAGAAACAGGATGTTTTTCACCCAGCCGTGCTGAAGCAGCACATCGCACAGGGCAATGACCGTTCGCGTCTTGCCAGAGCCGGTAGCCATGACCAGCAGTGCCTTGCGGCGATTCCGGGCAAAGGCATCGCAGACGGCCTTGATCGCGCCCTCCTGATAGTAGCGCCCGGCGATTTTATGGTCCACCATGATATTTTTGAGACTCGTCCGCATACTCTGGAGATTGAAGAGCTTCTCCAGATCGCGCTTGGAGTAAATGGCTGCACATTTCCGCTCAGGATACAGATTATCCGTAATGCGGGTTTCAAAGCCATTGGTCAGGAAGATGACCGGGCGGCGGTGGTGCTTTTTCTCCAACAGGTCGGCGTAAAGCTTTGCCTGCTGGCGGCCCTTAGCCACATCCACACAGGTGCGCTTGGCTTCGATCACTGCCAACGGACGGCCGTCGTCACCGTAGAGCACATAGTCCGCATAACCTACCTCGGACTTGTTGGGCATACCGGGCAGCTCGACTTCATTCAGCCAGTCCTTGCCCTCCGTCCAGCCTGCGTCTTCCAGCATGGTGTCGATATACAGCTTGCGGGTCTTGTATTCAGACAGGTCGAGGGGCTTGGGCACATAGGTCTGCTGCTGCTCGGCACGACGGGCGGTGAGTTCCTCTTTCAGCGCGGCGTTCTCCGCCATCAGCGCGGCGAGATCAATGTCGGCCGCTCCCTTATCCCCTTGCGGAGCGGGTTCGGCGGGCTGCCGCAGCAGACTGCGGTCAAAATGTCCCTCGGTGTAGTTTTCGCCATAGCAGTATGCCACAAAATCCAGAAAGACATAGAGATTTTCCAGACACAGCACCGCCTGCTCCTCGGTGATTTTCTTGCCGGTGTGGGCGGCATTATTGCCCATGCGGCGGATCAGATCCATCCGCCGCCAGATGTCCGCGCCTACAATGTCCCGGAAGTCCTCGGTATTCATGAGGCTCACCAGGGAATTCTGATAAGGCATGACCAGCCCCTTGTCCACAGAGTACATCCACTTCACGGCAAATTCCATCGCCCGGCGGCAGTTCAGCACGCAGGCGGAGGAGTCAATCTGTAGAATCCGCTCGGCGGAGACGGCAACAGGGGCGAAGGAGGAGAAGTCTTCTTCGGATAGCAAAAAATCGAAATTTGTCATGCTCGTCTCTCCTTGATGATGGCATCTATTTGCTGGCAAACTGCCGGAAATTCCCGGTCGATTTCCCGGTTGGAATACCGGAGCACTTTTAGCCCGAAAGATTCCAGGTAAGCCGTTCGCTCCGCATCATAAGCAATCCCACTTTTATCATAATGCTGACTGCCGTCAATTTCAATCACGAGTTTGGCCTGGACACAATAAAAATCTACAATAAAGGAGCCGATAATGCGCTGCTTGTAGATTTTGACGGGATAGGTACGCAAAAATAAGTACCAGAGTTTGCGTTCATGGGGTGTCATTTCCCGACGAAGAGACTTTGCCTTTTCAAGCTTTGTGTTGTCTTTTGGAATTGGCATGGCTTATCTCCTTTGTTGCGGTACCGGACTTGCGGCAGTCCCCTTGCCTCTCCCTTTGGGAGAAGTGCCCCGGATGGGGCGCGTTTTTACCCTCTCAGTCAGCTTCGCTGACAGCTCCCCCAGAGTGGGAGCCAAGGAACGGCCAGAATTAGGACAGGCATTCGGTCATCACGGCAGATCCCCATCTTGCGGCAGTCCCCTTGCCTCTCCCTTTGGGAGAGGTGCCCCGGATGGGGCGCATTTTTACCCTCTCAGTCAGCTTCGCTGACAGCTCCCCCAGAGTGGGAGCCAAGGGATGGCCAGAATTAGGGCAGGCATTCGGTCATCACTGCAGGCCCCCATCTTGCGGCAACTCCCTTGCCTCTCCCTTTGGGAGAGGTGCCCAGTGCGCACACTGGGCGGAGAGGGTAATCCATTAAGAAAATCAGGTTACTCGTCAGGATTATCCTGTTTCTTAATAATATCACAAATATATCTGCCCAACTCGGTAAGAGCATAGTGATGTGGCGCTGTTATAGCAAATGAAAAACCAGACATTGGAACCATTAAGCCCAAAGCGGATAGTCTATGGCATTCTACGAGCTTATAGTTAAACTCTGTTTTCTTTGGAAACGATTGAGGATCCGATATTGAAATTCCTTCTCTTTCTTCATATTCCCTTATTTCGAGAAGATGATCTTTATCGTGGATAATTAGCTGATCAATAATATCCAAGCATTCATGGAATTTATCTTGCGTTATTGTGCCTCCAATATACTCCAGATAAAGCTGTGCTTGTAGTTTTGCCTTAAATGTGTCGGTATTCCTAGAAAGGTAAACTGCCATTCTTTCCACTTCATGGTAAATCCATTTCTCCCCTTGACGCAACGCCTCTTGCCTTTTAGCAAAACCTTCCAATTCCATATTCCCGCGCCGAATGCTATTCAGAAATACAAGCTGATTTCGAATCTCGAACAACTCTCTCACACATGTACTTGCAGCGTAGATTTTTGAAACTGCATTAAGATATGGGCTTATTCCATCTGGATAATCAGACTGCTTTATCTGCGATCCAAATTCTATTATGGACGTTGCCACCGGAATAAGCTCTTTGCTTTTACTAAAAATCGCACCTGCAAAGTCTTTTATCAAATTATCTTCAGTTATCAAAGACCGTTCACCTCCTACATTTTCTGCATTACTCATAATATACCACCATTCTACATTGGCGCACAGCCAATTTCTTTCTTATCCAAAATATTTCTGCATCAAACTGTTAAACAGCCAATATATTTTTTGCATCATATACAGGTGAAAAACGTTATTTCAAATCTAATACTTTTTCTATTTTTAGCTTTTTCTTATCAATCATTTTTGATATAAATGCTTCGTAACTTTCATTGGGGTAATCAGGATTGTTGCGCTCTTCATAGATATCATTTTCACCGTATAAAGCACGGGAAATCGCCGAAACAGTCGTAAACCATTTAGCTGGTGTTCCTTTCTTTACAAGGACTTTGATTTTCTGCGGAAGCTCACTATATAGCAATTTTAGTTGGGATAAATGTTCCTGCAAGGATAAATCTGAACTTTCCTTAAAGACTGTTTCCAACTTACAATCGATAATTTGTTCTATTTCGCTCGCCGAAGCTTTCTCGCACTTCGTACCTCTTCGAACATAAATTACATCTTTTTCGAGATCATTAGTTGCGTTAAGGGAAATGAACGGGAGGCGCTCTGGAGTATCATGTACAATTAACAATTGATATTTCTTGTTTTGGACTGCCTGATATTCTGATGAATCATACGAAAAGTCAAAAATTTCATAATCAATGCCTGAGGGAATATATTTCGCCACTTCGTTATTTAAGGTAGCTTTATCTTTCAATTGCTCAATTCCAACAGGTGAAAGCGCCCCATCTTCGTTTTCCTTTACACCAACAACAATTATACCACCTCGGGAGTTTGCCATCGCAAGAATGGTTTTTGCTAAATGTCCCTTGCTTATCCATTGTTCCTTAAAATCAACTTCATCAAGTTCACCACAGTTATTTTTAAGGAATGCTCTGAAGTTATCCTTTGTGGGTTCTTTTAAAAAATCATCATAGAATTTATCTCGTATCTGTGGATTCATTATCTCACCTCACCCAAAATATTTTTGCATCAGACTGTCAAACAGTAGCTGTGCTTCGTCTAGAGCTTTCTGTATGGCTTCTTTTGATTTATTTGTTTGCTCAAAGAAGACTGCAAATTGATTTTGCATATCAGTATCAGGGAAGAAGTACTCAAAATTGCGTATTTTTTCCATATTAATTGATGCCTGTGCAACCTTTGAAGCAAATGACATAATATAATCATTTGTGTATAAAAACAGGTGCATAAGAAATATCGGATTATACAACTTTTCCTTTAATGTAATTTTTGCAACATTTGGTGCCAAATGATACTTATTATCAGCATCAACCATCGCTACGTCACCGATTGTCCCAGCATATGTCATAAGTATATCTCCATAGTATAATTTGGAGCGGGGTAACAGATCAGAAGTAGTTTTATCAATCCATTTGATATCATCAAGAATAAGTTTACCCTTTTTACAATTTAGCCCACGGAGCATAATAATATCGCCGTAATCTTTATATTGTACATACTTTGTAAATTCAAATCCCGCAAGTTTTGTTACAAAGGCAATATCGCCTATTTTGTGCTTATTCGTTTTGATTTTATCACCGGAAACCAAATTTCCAAACAATTCGACAAATCGGGCTTTGACGAGGTCGTCTAGTCTTTGGAGTTCCTGCTGGCGAAGCGCAATAATTCTAACCACAACATCTAATTTATCTGCAATCTTCTCTTGAACAGGTAAACTATACAATTCAATTTCATTTTTCTTAATATCTGGCACAGTCAATTGCGGAATGGATGTTCCACTGGACGCAGGCTTACAATTTTTCAACGCATAGTATAAATAGCGTTCTGAAACTTTCGACAAATCCGGAACGACTGTAATCAATCTAACTACAGGCAGAAACGGCTCTCTTCGTATCGCTGTAAATCCGATAGTCCCCCTTGCCGCAACGGTAATACTCAACTCGTTTTCTCGTGCAGTGTCCGTATATCCATATAATCCATCGTCTTTTTCTGCGTTGGCGTATATGGGAACCGTATATTCAGAGGTCATTACTGTTGAATATCTGTCTTTCGGGACATCACCACCGGCGTATATCCGCTTGCATACTTTGTCAAGTTTTACTTTCATTCTTCATCCCCACAAATCCGAATTTATCATTGTTTCTTAATTATCTACCAGAAGTTTTTTCCAGTCGTTCTCTTTTCTTTTTCTGCACTTTTCAAGTTCATAAATGGCATCGATTGCACAATCTGCCAATTCATGCTCTTTTTCTGTTAAATTATTTCTTAACATTTCTTCTCCACGCAATTCAATAATCCTGGAAATATCATGAACCAGTTTTTCATTATCTTTTATGTATGGATAGTAATCGACATAGTCTGTTGGCAAATGGACGCCTCCCTCATCCATTGCACGAAAAAGATATTCTCTCCAAAACTCATACGCTTCCGCTTCTTTGTCAACTTTTCTGTAAAGATTTGTAACAAACAAGCCCGTTACTACACCGGTGAATATACCCGTAATAATGCCAATTACAATATTGCTCAGCATAAAAGCCATCCTCTTCCTATATTATACTTACAGTTCCAACATTGCTTCCAGTTTTCTCATTTGCTCCCCAATCTGCATTTCCAGCTCCCGGATTTCTGCCATGATCTCGCTGGTGGGCGGATACTCCACAGGCTTGTACTCCGTTTTCTTGTACTTGTTGATGGACAGGTCATAGCCGTTTTCCACGATCTCCGCCTTGGGCACGAAGAAGGATTTTTCCGTGCGCTGGCGGCCTTTTTCTGCCTCCGGATTGCGGAAGCGGGCAATGATGTCGGGAATGTCATTGTCGGCCACCGGGCTGCGCTTATCGTCCAGCGAGAAGCCGTCGGCGGTCATGTCATAGAACCACACATTGTCTGTACCGCCGTGGCCGGTTTTGGTGAAAATCAGCACAGCGGTGGACACGCCTGCGTAGGGCTTGAACACGCCGGAAGGCATGGAGATCACGGCCTCCAGCCGGTTGCCATCCACCAGCTCCTTGCGGATAGCCTTGTGCGCGGTGGACGAACCGAACAGCACGCCGTCGGGGACGATACAGGCACAGCGCCCGCCGATGCGCAGCATCCGCAGGAACAGGGTCAGAAACAGCAGCTCGGTTTTCTTGGTCTTGCAGATCTTCAGCAAATCCGCTGACACGGTATCGGCATCCAGACTGCCTTTGAATGGCGGGTTGGCAAGAATGAGAGAATACTTCTCCTTGTCCGGATTCTGGTCGGACAGGCTGTCCCGATACTCGATAAAGGGATTGTCGATGCCATGAGTCATCATGTTCATCGCGCCGATGCGGAGCATGGTGCGATCCATGTCGTAACCGAAGAACATGTGATTCATGTAATGATCCTTCTTCTGGCGGTTGAAGAAGATCTCTTCCTTGCGGTGCTCCTTCAGGTATTCGCCCGCCGAGACCAGGAAGCCGGAGGTGCCGCAGGCCGGGTCACAGATGACGTCATCAGCTTTCGGATCCATCAGCTCCACCATCATACGGATGATATGGCGCGGGGTACGGAACTGACCGTTGAGGCCTGACTGGCTGATTTTGCTGAGCAGATATTCATAGGTGTCGCCCCGCACATCCACCGCCTGGGACTGGCTCATCAGGCGGTAAATCTCGTCCAGCGAGTCCACCACCTTGGAGAGCAGCAGCGGCGTGGGCAGCTTGAAAATGGCGTCATCCATGTATTTGGAATAGGCACTGTTTTTGTCACCGTGGAGGTTCTTGATAAAGGGAAACATCCACTCCTGCACGACGGAGTACATTTTCCCTGCCGGGAAGTCATGAAATACACTCCATTTGAGCTGCTGACCGTCGATGGTACGCTCGCCCACCTGCACCTCACCGGTGAAGATGCTGGTATAAGGCAGCCCCAGCATGGCAGCCTCTTTTGCCCGGAGATTGTCCGAATCATCCAGGTCGTGAATGAACATCAGATAGGTGATCTGCTCGATCACGTCCAGCGGATTCACCAGACCGCCCGCCGCAAAAATATCCCAAAGACCGTCGATTTTGTTTTTCAGTTCGCCTGTAATCATTTATTCTCTCTCCCTGTTCCAAGTATAAGAAGTGTAGCGCCCGCCGCTGAGTTTGATGATCTCGCCGGATTTCAGCAGATCTGCCAGTGCCCGCTGGACGGTGATCTGACTGATATCCGGGCATTTTTCCATGATTTCACTCTTGGTGATCTTGCCGAGGTGGTTTTTGATGACCTCCCGCACCCGGTCGGGCTTGGAAAGCCCCTTTGCCGTCAGCAGCTCGATCCGGCTTTCAAAATCCCGGTACGCAGCCACCAGGACGCCCAGCATATAGGTTACAAAGGGCGCATAATCATTTGTTCCCTCGTGCCAGTTGCAGGAGCTGGCTTGCAGGGCTTCGTAATAGGTCTCCTTGGTGTCGGAGATCAGCTTTTCGATACTGATATATTTGCCCACGATATAGCCGGAGCGGTACAAAAGCAGCAGCGTCAGGAGCCTGCTCATGCGGCCGTTGCCGTCGTTGAAGGGGTGGATGCAGAGAAAGTCCAGTATAAAGATGGGAATCAGCAGCAGCGGGTCCAGTTCTGCATCCTGCATTGCCGCTTCAAAAGCATTGCACAATGCAGCAATGGTCTCCGGTGTTTCCCATGCTGGTACAGGCTCAAACCGAACGATTTGCTGGCCGTCCGGCAATTCCTCGGCAATCACATTGTCCGAGTTTTTGAAGCTGCCGCCGATGGACTTGCCGCTGTATTTGTACAGATCCCGATGAAGCTGCAAAATGATGGAGGGCTTTGGCGGGATAAAGTCATGACTTTCGTGAATCGTTGCAAGTACATCACGGTATCCGGCAATCTCTTTTTCACTGCGGTTCCGGGGGATGGTCTTCTCACGAACAATTTTTTTCAGACGTTCGTTTGTTGTAACAATGCCCTCAATGCAGTTGGAGGCTTCAGTGCTCTGTATCTTTGCAACCTCCAAGAGATCAGACAATTCATCCGCCTTTGTCTCGATAAAAAGGTTTTGCTGCCCTTTGTATTCGTGAATTTGCGTCAGGTAGGCCACAACCTCCGGCGTCAGGAGCTTTTTATATTCTGCTTTGAAGTTGAAATCTCTCATTCAATTTCCTCACTTGACTTTCAATTTTATCATATTTCCGTCAATGATACAATTATAGTATATAGACGAATTTCTTCCCTGTCAACCTTATCTTTATCATATCTTATATAATGAATAAATTGAAGATACTTTGGCTGTAATTGCTAAGCTTAGATGCAGTGCGGTGCATTCTTTCCTGTTCAGAAAAGGAAGCCTGCACCGATCAATGATGCAGGCTTCCTATGTGCTGGTAAAGGGTTTGCGGCATATTCACAACATGAGCTTTTTCGCGGTGTCAATGATAGAAAACGCTGATTTTGCCGCTTCAAACAGATTTCCTGCGGTAAGCAGTCCCAATCCATCGAATATGATCGATGGAACAGGTGCGTTTTCTTTGGTTAACTGCGCAGTGCAATCTACCGCAGAGTGGAACACACGCCGGAGTTCTTCCTGGTTCGGCATAGGGGCACCAGATTGCACAGCGGATTGTGTGGAAGCAGACCAGTAATTGACAAAGTTGTCCTGATACGCCGGATAAGAGGCGCTCCACTGCATTGGACGAACCGGAGTCGTCTCCCGATAAGGGAGCTGATTCGCGTATCCCAGCATTCTTTGCCGTCTATAGGTTGCCTCTGCATCTAACTGTGCCTGCTCCGCACGTAACTGCTGCCGTAGGCGAGCGGCCTCTTGTTCGTTTTCTAACATGCGGTCTACAAGATCGCGATAAAATGGATCCTCTTGATACAATTTCCAATCGATTCCCTGCATATTTGCCCTCCTTTTTCATGGGAAATACTCCTATATGTTCCAAGTTCAGTATAATCAAATATACAGTATGATGTCAATAGAATATCTGGCAAAAGTATCAGTACTATCGAAAAACGATTTCTTAGCAATTACGTGGTAAATGATACTATAAGCATCGTAAAGTAAATATAGCGAGCAGATACATACAATCCACATTGAATGGAATGAGTGTGCGACGTTTGAGGTGGCGAGATAAAACGCAGCACAGAAGGATTTTCTAAAACAGGAATGAAAAACCCCGGTAGATGTTCAGAAGGCATCCACCGGGTCGGTCTCTCATTGATCAGCGCTCTGATCCCGCAATAATCTGCTTGCAATACGTTTTCAGCTTTGGAATATCCTCTGTCAGGATTTCCCAAGTGACTTCCGGGTCAACCGTGCCATAGCTATGGGCCACAATGTTCCGCATTCCCCGAATCTGCCGCCAGGGTGCGCCGGAATGCTCTGCACGGAATTCGTCCGTCAGTTTTCCGGCCAATTCACCGATTTGCAGAACGCACAGTGCCGCCGCATTCCGATAAATCGCATCTGCGGAAAATACGCCGTAGTCATTACCAAAACGACGAATCGTCTCCTCTATCTGGTCGCAATAGCCCACAATATGCTCTAAAATGCTGATATTCCGGTCAAGAGGCTTCATACAGCAACACCTCGTCATCAGAAATAGAATTCAAAAACTTGCTGTCCAGGCTCCCGGTAGGAACCAAATCCACTGGGATTCCCAACGCATCTTCCAGGTCAGCGGCCAGACCACCAAGCTGCAAGCCACGGATGGCTCCTTTATCAATGCGCAGATCAATGTCACTGTCCTGATCTGCATCCCCTCTGGCGTAGGAACCGAACAGATAAATCCGGTCTGCCCCATATTGGGCCGCCAAGGCCGCAACGATTTCCTTGATTTCATCCACAGTATATCGCATATCCGTTCCTCCTTACCATGTATTCTACTACTATTTTACCATGATTATGTGAAAACGGCAATAATTATTTGGGGAATCTGTATTTCTCTTTCCTTATTTACTCTTTCGGCTCAAAAAGGCTAAAATAACGGCAGCAGACCCGATTTTAACACAAATCCAGGTCTGTTGCCTTTTTCTATTCATTCTCTGCCCTCCAAGCGGGCGCGAATTGCATTCAGCCACTCCCCGTTGTATTTGAGTCCGGCAATGGAGGCTTCAGTATGCAATACGGATACTCCCCGCTTGCCAGAGACCTTTCGTCAAGCCGAACTGACGCTCTGTGATCCGTCCCCACGTCCCAAATCCACCATTTCGCCTGGCAGTCCGGAAAGAGAATAAAAATGTTTGCAAATATCTTTGTGGTTATGTAAGTCTGCTTAATTTCGTCGAAAAATTTCCGTCTGGGCCAATCTGCCACCTCATACGTCACAGAGCCATACTTATCCAGAACCCAGTCTGTCAAATCCAGCAGGCAGAGAACGCAGAGGTGAACATTATGCCCGGAATACTCCCTCGTTGCCTTATCAGCGATACGCTCGCGGATGTAGCGGAAGAAGTCCTCTCCAAGGTTCTCGGTTGTATATGTGTGACGCTGGATTCGCTGTACAAAGTTATTTTTCTTCTTACTGTCGGAGGCAATTGTAAACTCAAAGGGAACCCCATTGCAAAAATAATCCGGTTCCGATTCGTCCGGATTCCCCGGTTCCCAGGTGGTTTCAGGAAAAACCAACGACATGAGTTCTTGGATAAAAGGCTCGTTTTTTGTCTTATTCCAAAAATTTGGCGGGAGATACTCAACCACATCGTAGAAAGGCTCATCCATTCTTACACCTTCCAAACCGTTTCGTCTCCGCAGATGTTCCGGATTTTCAGACGTAAAGGCTGCTGATTGGCTCGGATACAGCCGTCCCAGAATTCTTTTGTTTTGTTCCCGTTGCGGATCGCATATCCCAGCTTGTCGATTTTGATTTCGCTGTCAGAATGCCACTCGCCCTCAGCTGCTGTGCAGTCTACGCTCAGGAACTCGATCAGCTCCAAGCCCTCCTCGCTGATTTCGATAGGCTTGAAGGCTTTTTTCGCGTTCAGTCGAGCCTTGTTGTTATATTCCATGATTTTCCCAAGAACCCGGTCGCTGACAAATCGGTCAATGGTGACGGTGCAGCCGTCAAAGAAGCCTTCGGCGGTTTGTTCTGTATGGAATTCCGCGTAATCGCCGATGACCACATCATCAAGCACATTCTTCAAATCCCGTAATTCGATTTCAACCGATGTACTGTCATCCTCCGCAATGAATTTCTGAATTTCAGCCAGACTGGAAATGTCGATGTAATAGAGAATGACTTTCTTCACAGAGGCGTCCAATTCCGGGATTGCCTGATGGATGACTCGATTGATAAGGACTGTATCCAGGAGCTTAGAGGTGCTGTCCATCAGGTTGGGAATATAGACAGGTATGGTTCCCAGCTTGCTGTCAGAGATTGCTCCTGCCCAAAAGGAGTCCAGGCTTTCTTCACTATGGAGGCCGGGAATCAGAGATTTGATTTTGTCCATGGTCTGTACCGGGTTGCGGTACAGCTGAACACCGTCTTTGACTTCCAGTACATCAAATTCCGCACCATCCATTTTCAGGCGGTCGCGGGCGGTCTGGATGGAGTTGATACCAATGTCGCAGTGAATGAAGCGGCGACCCAGCTTGTGGGCAACTGCGGCGGTGACACCGCTGCCACCAAAAAAGTCGGCGACGAGCATATCTGCGTTAGAAGAAGATTTTAATATTCTTTCCAGTAGTGCTTCTGGCTTTTGGGTTGAATAATTTACGGCCTCCTGTGCACGTCCAGCAACATAGGCAATATCATTCCAGTTATCGTTAAGCGGAACACCAGGAAGCTCATCCATAAAAACAATTCTGCACCGCTTAATTGGCTTACCATCTTTGCCAAGCCGAACTCTACCGTGGCTGCTTGGAACTTCTGTTTGTGGCGCATTCCACAATTCCTCAAATTTCTCTGGTGTTGTTCGCCATCTGGCTGTTGTGCCATGGAAATCGTAAGCGCTCATTTTATTTTGAGGATCAAGCATATTTTCAAATTTATAGTATCTTCCGGACGGAGCCTTTGCCCACTCGCTTGCTATGTATTCCTCCGTATACGGTAAATATTGTAAATTGAATGTATACTCTTCCGATTTTGAATAGAAAAAAATGCTATCCTTTACTCTGCTATAATTTTGTATACTATCGTTATGTGACGCAGTCCGAACCCAGGTAATCTCATTTCTGAAATTGTCTTCTCCAAAGACTTCATCCATCAATATTTTAACATAATGCCCGATATGCCAATCCAAATGAACATAGATCGATGCTTTTTCACTCATAACGCTTTTGATTGCCATGAGGTTTTCATACATCCAGCTCAGATACTTTTCCTTATCCCAGACATCCCCGTACATCTTTTCCTCAAAGGATTTTAGGTCGGCAATGTCCAGTTCCTGCTCCGCCTGGGCAATGGCTCCCGCGACCTTAGGATTCCGGCGGATATACACCTGTTTGGCGTAGTCTGCCCCACTGGCAAAGGGCGGGTCAATATACACAAGATCAACCTGGATACCCTGTTCCTTGAGGCAGGCACAGGCTGAGACGCATTCTCCTCGGATAACCAGGTTGCCCTCCGGATTTTTGCCTACCGTTTCCTGCTTCTCCATCTCATATAGGGGCATTCCCCGCTGAATGGTCATGGAAACCTCATCCGCACCTTTGTAGCGCAGGATACGGTTGAAATTCCCCAGCACCGCCTGCCCCTCCACAGGCTCCGGGATAAAGGGGATATATTTAATGGGCATTGTCGTTTTCCTCCATATCTTGTGCCTGCTTGACTGATAGAACCATGCGAATTAAAACTCCCGTCTGATAGAGCAAAAATTCTAGCAATTTCGTATCTACAGCATCATTGTGCTTTGCTATTTTATCATTGATATTTTTATAGGCATTGATCAATGGCTGGAAAAGTCCTATTATTCCCGGGTCAACTCCCTGCTCTCCCAAGTACCGGCAGATTTCATTTTTATTGGTTTCGAGATTCTTTTCATTTCCTAAGAACTCTTGCAAAAAGGCTTCCAACGCTTTTCTTAAATTATCCGCAACATCCCGAATGTAAATACCATCCGAATACTGTTTAAGGGCAATGACAAAAGTTTTATGGGCAAGTGGGTAGTCCTTTAGCCATTCAAGCGGTTCTGAAACAAGCGCATTGTCCAATTCAGCTGCACCTTTTGGGAATACAAATACCTTATTGCCATCCTCAAGCAGATCAAACTGGATATGTGCCTCTTTCAAGTGATACAAAAGCATTTTCTTGAATGCTTGACGATTCCAAGTTCTTTCCTTATCATCTGAAAGTGAGTTGATGAACCATACAAAATAAGCAAGATAAACTGTGAATACCGTCTCATGTCCTCTGATGATACGTACACAGTCTCTAAATCGTTCACGTTCTTGATAAAGTCCTGTTATTTTCAAATTAAGTCGTGTACCAGTATCCATGCAAAAATCACGGTACTCGGTAGCAGTGACACCGGCATCATAGCCATCTAAAAGCACGTCCAAGTCATTGGACATTCTGCTGTAGAAAAGTCTGCTCTTTTCCTTATCATCAAAACCGATACCGAGCTTCTCTCTATAATCAATCCAATCCATCTTTTATGTCTCCTTAAAAAACTCACAAATCTTTTCGTGCGTAATCCAAATCCGCTCCCCTTCGGGCAGCGAATCCTCCAGATACAGATAGTCAAACCGGTCATAGCGGAATCTGGCGTTATTTTGCCGGACAAACTCCCGCTCCATGAAGAAACGCTTCTCCCGGAACATGGGGTCATTGGCATAAATGGCACCCTTGGTTTCCACAATGATGGCCTTGTATATCTTCCCGTCTTTCCGTTTCAGAATCAGAAAGTCCGGTGTATACATCCCAACATACTTCCAGGAACCGCTGCTGCCCTGATAGCATTTGATTTTGAATTCGGTCAAGGCCCGGTCACCGTTGTAGTACACCTCCAAATCCAACTGCTCCAATTCGGACATTGCCAGCACTTCTTCCAGAAAAAGCTGCTCAAAGCTGCTGTCCGTATGATAGGGAAGATAATGGAAAGAGCGGTTCTTTTGAGGATGGGAAGAATTTTGTTCTTGCAGCATGTTCAAAATAGCGGTATTTCCGCTTTCTTTGGCCAATTGCATCATTTTTTGAATATTGGCATCTACTTTCAGCTTTCCCTTGTCATCCTGGATGATGCGCTCAACCACCCCCTGATTCGGATAATAGCTTTCGGGGGCTGTTGTGGTTTCGGCGGCGGTAAAGTTCTCAATTCTCAATAGCCTGAATTCCTGGGGAATCAGTTCTTCCGAGGTGGTGAAGCTGCGGCGGTCACAGAATGCCTTGCGCACGTTGGCTTCCACGATGCTCCGGTCGTATTTGGAACTATAATACCGGGAGCCGTCTCGCTCAAAGGTCAGGTTTTCAAATAGCGTTTTCAAGGCTGCTTCGTAGGGTTTCAGCTGGGCCATGGATAGGGTGCCAAAGCTTCCTTTGACGATTTCCAACAGCCATGCGGAGAAGGTGGCGGGCGTGGTGCCTCGTTCCGTATCGTCTATCTGAATACTGGTTGGCTGCATGGTCAGGTCAGTGGTTTTGATGATGGCTTCTTTCATCTTTGCCGCATTTCCGGATTTGGGAATGTCCCGCTCCGGAGCCGCTGCTTCCAACTGCTGTGTAATGTAATTTACACGCAGCTGATAGAAATCAATCTTTGGCAATTTGAGGTATTTGGTGCGGTCATACCGCTTGATGGTCTTGCTGCCAGAATTTGCTTCCTGGAACTCCTTCAGAGAAATTCGGTGCTGCTGCTCCAACTGGGCATTCAGCTTTTCGGCGTTGGAATCGTTCAGGTAGATCAGAGCCGTTTCCGGGCTGCCTTTCACCACCTGGCGGAGGCAGCGGCAAGAGGTCTGCAAGACCATGTTCTTGGGGCAGTCCCCCTCCTGAGAAAGGATAATGCCCGTCAGGCTGCGGCAATCCCAGCCCTCTTTGCCGATCTGTACCAGAAGAACAATCCGAATTCTGGAAATGGGGCTGTCCAGCGTATCAAATTGCATCTGGCTGTCCGTCGGCTGGGGATACTGCTTGTTGCCCTTGTGGAATTTCAAAATCGCGTCCGCGGATAACCCATATTCCGCAATGATTCCGGAAACCAGAGGATATACCGTTTCCTCCAGTTTTTCAATGGTTCCGCAGTAGATGCCAAGTTTTGCGGTAAGACCGCCTGCATATACGGTGTCCTTGTAGAGATTCAGGAACTCCCGCACTCCGGCTTCGATGATAACGCTGCTGTCCGCGACATTGGAAATCTTTACAATGGGGCGTTTCAGAAAGTTACCGACACCGGAAATCAGCGGATAGTAATAGACGGTGTTCGCGATTTCCGCAGAGGCAACCGTCAATTTGTCCGTAACGGGGATTTTTTCGGCCTTTTCAAGATAGGGCGTTCCGGAAAAACCGATAACGGAGTTGACTGTATCATTTTCTGCCCACCGGTTTACAACGGCGCGGAGCTTGATCTCGTCACTGACCGCATGGTGCACTTCATCGATAAAGACAGACAATCCGGGTAGTTTCCCAATCAGATTCCGCAGTTCATTGGCCTGACGGTCTTTTTCGTCATCGCTTTCTTCAAAGAAGCTCAGCTGGCCTTTCTTTTCCTGAATGCGATCAAGAATCACCTTTTCCGCATTTGTAACCGCAACGAATCCAAACAGTTGTGACAAAGGCTGGTGACCGGCAATTTTCTGAACATTGGGATTTTTGATTTTATTGGATTTATTGGCGGTTTTTCCCTGGTCTAACACCTCAAAAGAAATCCGTCGCTTTAGTTCGGAAGCCGCAGGTTCCGGAATCACCCATGCCGGGTCAAATTTCTGAATGGTTTTCAGACTGGGAACTACAGAGGATTTCAGGCCGGAAGGAGCCAATATGATGAAATTGTGCGCAAAAGCGGGATTATCGGGTTCGTTGCTGGCAAAGTACAGATCCAGGTAGATGAATGCGGCCATAAGATATGTCTTTCCCGCACCCATAGGAAGACTGAACAGATAATCGGTGTAGGAAACACCATAGAATGCCTTTTGAAAAAACTGTGTGTATGGAATTCCGTCCACATCTGTCCGAATTTGCTTTGCTACCTTTTCCGCAAGCTGTTCTCCGGAACCGTTCGTCAGACAAGCGTATTCATACAAGGCCGCCGCTGCCGGATGTTTGGCAAAATACACTCGAACCGTATTGGATACTTCAAGGTCATCCAAATTCAGTGAGTTGAACCTTCCGCTGGAAAACAGAACAGATAACGGCTTGTTCTCGCAACCAATTTTAAGAAACAGGTATGTTTTAATAGCGTCAATTTGCGCATCCCGGAGGTTTCCTTGCCGGGTCATATATTCGATCAGGCTCTGGATTGTACAATCCGCGGAAGCATACCACCGATTTCTTGCACGCTCAATCATTTTATAGAACATAATCCGCCCCGCTTTCCACGTTTTGTTGCTCCATCATAAGCGCACTCCCGTCATAACACTTGCAGACTGTATTGCTCTTAGCAAATCCCTGCATTTCTCTCCGGTTTTTAGCTATATTTAAATGTTGCAACCGGATAAAGTTATATGCACCTAGTATACCCCAACCATTCTATTCCTGTCAACACGGCTTTTCCAGACAAATATTGTGCGGTTAAAAAGCGCATTGATAATTTTCACGCACCTCTTACCCCACCGTCACCTCCACCCGTTTCCCGCTAAACGCCACCCCATACTTATAGACCGTCCTAGTCCCAGCCGTCGTCAACTTCGCATCATATGTATTCTCACTGATCTGCCGCGCCATCCGCCGTTACAGCCACACTCCTATCAAATCTTTCGCAATCTTCTTTACCCGCAAAGGCTCGGCATACTCCATGAGCGCATCTCCGTTTCAACGTTTTGATATTTTGAATATACAAGCGGATAAAGTTGTATAGACTAAGAATAACCATAGTCAGAAGAGAAGTCAGCATAGTTGTATTTACTATGATCGTAATATTCACCACAGAATTATGATGGCAGTAAACATTCCTGAGATAATTTCTGATTCACAAATATCGTTTTGGTCCAACAACAGCAATTTACAATTGCGCAGCTGATGCCCGGAGGGCAGAGTTACTCAGAACATTATGTTCACCGGGGCTTGGGGCGAAGCCTCAACAAGCAGAAACCAGGCATTTCCGGCAGAGTGGAAATGCCTGGTTTTGTGCCTTTGTATATACGAAGGCATTGCTTGCGACTTTTGTCGCAGCAAGGTTTGTGGTCACATTTTGCAGCTTAGATAAGAGTCTCTTTACAAACCTATTTTCAAGCTGTAAGGGGCGAAACGAATATTAGCAAGCAATGCATCTGTAATACAAATGCGCAAAATCCCCCCCGTCCCCCTTCCACGGAACGAGTGGGTTTCTGCTTGCTGAGGCTCCGCCCCAGGCCCCGACAATCGCAGTCTATCTGTCTGCGGCTGCGCGATTTTCAATCGCTTTTGATTTTGCACGAGCAAGATTCATTTTCGAAAATATTTTTGAATTAGATGTTGACATTGCGCTTTCTATGTGTTATACTCCTGATATACGAACAAACTTTCTAAATCAACTTGCGATAACAACTTCATATTTTTGTTGACACGTTTTGCATAAAGTTCAACCGCCGGACACGCTGGATTGATTCCAGTATAGAAGCCGGATAAGAGCCTGCATCCACCAGCTTTGGTGAGAACGAGGACCATCGAGAGGACATGGCAAACAGCTTTCACGCTGTTGCCATGTCCTTTTTTTCGTCCTTTGGGAGTTTGTTCGCCTGCATCTTGAAAAGTGAATACACGGGGATACCTGGTAAATGGGTATCCTGTGACAAATTCAACTGAAGGAGGGAAACATGAGTTACTATCCAGCGTTGAAACAAAGATTGACCTGCCGGGAGGTGGCTCCCCGCTATGGCTTAAAAGTGAATGCCTCCGGGATGGTGTTATGTCCCTTCCACGATGAGCACTCGCCCAGCCTGAAGCTCAGCCGGGGCTTTCACTGTTTCGGCTGCGGCGCGCAGGGAGACGTTATCACATTTGTGTCCCGGCTCTTTGGAATTCCACCGGGGGAAGCAGCACAAAAGCTGTCCGCAGATTTTGGGATTTCGGTGGACGATTACCCTCGAGGACCACCGGCTGCCCGGACAGAAATGGAAACATGGGTTTCCTACGCGAAGGAAATTCTTCACGGCTACTACGATTTACTGATTGACTGGAAGCGAAGGTATTGCCCAAAGGCATCGGATGCAGAATGGCACCCGTTGTTTATCGAAGCACTTCAAAGGCAGGCCGACATCCGCCAGTTGATTTTTGAATTGGAGTTCGGAACTACGGAAGAAGTGAAAACCGTTTACGAGCATTACAGAGAGGTGGTGAAGAAGATTGGTAAACGAATCCATGGCAATGACACGACAGGAGATACTTCTGAGTCTCAAGAAGAACGGCAAAGACAACGTCCTGCAAACCATTGACAACTGCATTTTTGTTCTGGAGCATGACGAGAATTTGAGGGGAACCATTCGATTCAACGTGCTGACCGAGCGGGACTGCATCGTGGGCGATGTTGGCTGGGAGCGGACAGGCAGTGCCATCACGGAACGGGACATGAGTTATCTCAAACTGTATTTCGAACGGCACTACCATCTGAACCACGAGAAGGCGCTGCGGGATGCCATCCGCATTGTTGCCAATGAAAACCGATTCCATCCCATTCAGGAATATCTCCAAGCGCTCCGTTGGGATGGACAGCCCCGCATTCCGCACGCCTTACATAGATTCCTGGGGGCGGAGGAATGCCTGTTCAATACCGAGTGCCTGAAAATTTTCATGTTGGGTGCCATCAGCCGGGTGTTCCACCCTGGTATCAAATTTGAACTGATGCTGTGTTTGGTAGGCAGTCAAGGGGCGGGCAAGTCCAGCTTCTTTCGACTGCTGGCTGTGCGGGATGAATGGTTCTCCGATGATCTGAAAAAGATCGATGATGACAATGTATACCGAAAAATGCAGGGACACTGGATCATCGAAATGTCGGAGATGCTGGCCACTGCCAGTGCGAAAAGTATTGAGGAGATCCGCAGCTTCATCAGCCGTCAGAAGGAAACCTACAAGGTACCCTACGACATCCACCCGGAGGATCGGCCGAGGCAGTGCGTATTTGCCGGCACTTCCAATTCGCTGGATTTCCTGCCGTTGGACAGAGCTGGCAACCGACGTTTCCTGCCGGTCATGGCAGAGCCGGATAAGGCGGAGGTACACATTCTGGAAAACGAAACAGCGTCCCGTGCCTACATCGACCAGATGTGGGCAGAGGCCATGACTATCTACCACAGCGGGGATTTCCGGCTGTCTCTGCCGAAAGATTTGGAGGAGGAAGCTAGGAACCGCCAAAAGGCATTCATGCCCGAGGACACTACGAGCGGGCGTATCCAGTGCTTTCTGGATTCCTTTGGAAGTGATGATGTATGCTCCCGGCAGATTTTTGAATTGGGTCTGGGACGCATGGGCGAGCCAAAGCAATGGGAGATCCGGGAGATCAACGACATTATGAACCACACCATTGAGGGCTGGGCGCCGGGTACGACCAAACGGATTTCCGGATACGGTATTCAGCGAACATGGCACAGAAAGGCTGGGGTAGGAGTGGAGCAGCTGGAACTGCCGGAAGGTTGGTAAGCGATCATCCTCTATCCCAGTAAACAGTCGGTAAACAAGTCGGTCAACGTATTTTCATAACCTTCAAGTTCCGAAAAAGAGGATACGTCTTAAATTTGCTCTGGATTCTTTACTCTTTACCTTTTGAAGGGAAAATGTAAACAGAGAATTGCAAAACAAAAAACGAGGGTGGAAAAGGCCAATGCCAAAAGTACAGAGGTTTTCTTGTGCCCGTTTACACCTGCTTGTTAACAGGCAGAACTGCAATATCAGCCAAAGGGAAAACAAAGGGTTTGGAAAACAGCGAAAAAATTTCCCTTTTCCTACGAAAAATGCGCCAGCGAGCGATGAAGCAAAGAGTGAATCCAATTCGCAGTACGGGAAAGGACTGCACCGGCTGACGAATTGGTTCGTAAATCGCTGTATTCGCCGGGTCAACCTGTGACCCGGACATGGCGAATAAGAAAATGGAGGGATTTTCAGGGCTAAAGGAAATTTACTGGACAGTAGAGTCACCGCATAGAAAACAGTATTTGATTCAGGAGGAAACGAACGTGAAAAAGAAAAGAAAAACCAACCGAGTTCGCTGCGACATTCAGTCCCACATCATTGCCGCGGGTTACACCCAGAAGGAAGCGGTGGAAGCCTGTTCTGCCGAGTATGGATGGAGTGACAGCGATTCCAATTTTTCTGCCAAGCTGAGTGACCAGACCCTGCGCTATCGGGAAGTGCTGGAACTTGCTGATGTGCTGGGCTATGAGATTGTCTGGCAGAAGCGGCGGGAAGATTGACAGAAAATAGGATTCACAAACCAGCGCGCAGGATTCCCTGCTGTAAAAAGGAGCACGCTTATTCGCATAAAAAAAGGAAACTCTGGAAATCATTGGGAGAAAAGGGGGCAGTAACATGGAAATTATTCAGGATGATGCAAAGAAGCTGGTACAGGTGTGGCTGAGCCGGAAGGAAAGTGGGGACGAGGCTCTGCAAAGCCGGCTGCAGCCCATGTATGCCCAGTGGAAGCAGCAGAAATATATGGTGGCGGTATTTCACTCCGGGCAGGAGGATTTGAAGGAGAACACCATGGCGCTGCTGGCGTATAACAAACGGCGCAGTGCGGAACTGGCGGTGCAGCGGGAGAAGAAGCGGCGGACGGCAAACATGGAACGCTGAATTCTGGGGCGGAGGGAAGAAATTTCCTCTGCCCATTTTCAATTTGTCCTTGCAAAGTACAGGAATATGATGTACAATATTATCTGTAATTACATCATTCAGCAAAAGACCACAATGTACTGCAAATACACTGATACAACGGATACTGGAGGAAAAGAAATGGGAAACGAAATTGCAAATCAGGGAGAAATTCTGCTGTACAATGACGAGGGCGAGAAGCAATATGTTAGTGTGATATTTGCGGAGGAAACCTTCTGGCTAAGTCAGAATGGTATGGCAGAGCTGTTTGACTGTACCCCAGAAAATATCATTCAGCATTTGAAGAACATATACGCCGAAGAAGAATTGTCCCTCAACGCAACTGCTAAGAAATTCTTAGTGGTTCGCAGAGAGGGCAACCGCAATGTGCAGCGCAGCATTGACCACTACAATCTCGATGCCATTATCGCCGTAGGCTACCGTGTGAACTCCAAAAAAGCCACCCGGTTCCGTCAGTGGGCGACGAAAACGCTGAAAGAGTACATCCAGAAGGGCTTTGTTCTCAACG
>OIZP01000158.1_pt1 | contig 44647 bp, 42 predicted proteins | sample 1588531 | NCBI WGS metagenome assembly OIZP01 (sample SAMN03283283) | human gut metagenome | biome: human-associated habitat; material: feces | host: Homo sapiens | place: Peru | collected 2012
CTTCACTTCTACCTGGTGCTGAGAATACTTCTACTTCCTTATCACCATAAAGTGAGATGAACTTTTCAATAGCTGCAATATATCTTTCTTTCTGAGCATCTAATAAAGACTCATCTACATAAATATCAGTTAATAAAGCATCTGCCTGACCATTTCTAATATCTTCAATAATCTGTGTTGCAAGTTTCATTATTTAATTACCTCTAAACAATAAGATGTCTGTGCATCAAATGTTTCTCCCTTTCTTAAAATAGTGCTTGGATTCTTTTCAATATGAATAGCATCTGGTAAGTTCTGTGTTTCAATACATACTGCATCTCTCGCATTATAAGGTTCACCATTCTTACCAATACGACCATCTAAATAGTTTGCGGTATAGATCTGTGCTCCTGGTAAAGTAGTGGATACTGTTAATCTTCTACCACTTTCTTCATCTTCTAATACAACCTGGTTCTTATCTGTAGTAAAGAAGAAATGATGGTCAAAACCATTACCAAGTTTTAATTGTGGATGATCTACTTCTACACGTTTACCAATCTTTGCAGGTATTCTAAAGTCAAATGGAGTACCTTCTACAGCTTCCTTTTCACCTGTAGCAAGACCATCTGCATCTACATGTTCATAATAATCAGCATCAATTTTTAAAGTGTGATTATAGATATTATGTTTATGTCCTGATAAGTTGAAATATGAATGGTTAGTAATATTAATTAAAGTATCCTTATCACTCGTAGCATGATAAGAAATAGTCAATGTAGTACCCTCTAGATGATAAGTAGCACTAAAATCCATATTACCTGGATAACCTTCTTCTCCATCCTTTGCATGATAAGTAAACTTAATAGTATAGTCATCTAAGATTTCATAATCAAAGATCTGATAACTAAATCCTTTAATACCACCATGTAAACTATTAGGACCATTATTAATAGGTAAATGATATGTTTCACCATTTAATTCAAATATTCCTTTTCCTATTCTATTCGCAACTCTACCTACTAATGCACCTAGATAACCATCTAGAGTCTGATATTGATTAAAGTCATCATAACCTAATACAACATCACCTTTTACTCCATTCTTATCTTCAACAATCATCTTAATAATAGTACAACCAAATGTTGAGACAACAACTTCCATCTTATCGTTCTTTAATGATAAATTTTCAATATTTCCAATTTTTTCTATTACTTCTATCACATTTATTCACCTCATCTTCGGAAACATAGATAATTCATACCTATTACTTAATATATTTTATCATGTTATGAATAATTATGTATACGCTTTCTAGAAAAAGTGAATATTTAATAGACTTTTCTATGAGTTGTAAAAAGTAAACAAGGAGGATATTTTTGTGTACTATGTTTATAATGCACTTTTTCCAATTTACTACTTGTTTCAGATCTAGTTTGAAATAATATCTTTGTTATCGTCCTCCTTGAAAGGGGGGTGATACATTTTTTTGAGTTTATCATAACCGTCATGGCAGGTGTTCTTACATATTATATTTGCAAATAATTAGACGAATTTTTCAAACGATAACTAGCCTAGTGTTAACCCACTCTAAAAGTTAGAAAAGGTAAGGATTGGTGGATCCTTACCTTTTCGTTTGATGCATTTCGTTTTTTTGAATTCAGTTGAAGTTTAACACTTAACCACTTCATAGTTAAGTCGTCGTAGCATAAAAACGATATAAGTCATAGTAACATAAAAATGATATAAGTAATTATTTCACTTCATTTTCATATGCTTATAGTTTGATGTTCGACTTTTTCATAACCGTCATGGTGGGTGTTCTTACCTACTACATCTGCAAATGGTTAGACGAATTTTTCAAACGATAACTAGCCTAGTGCTAAACCACTCTAAAAGTTAGAAAAGATAATGATATGCCGATCCTTACCTTTTCGTTTGATGCATTTTGATTTCTGAATTCATTTGAAGTCTAACACTTAACCACTTCATAGTCAAGTCGTTACTGCATAGAAACCACAGGAGCAGTTTCCTTATTTCACTTCATATATACAATCTTATATTTGGTCTAAAAAAGGACTCGTGATGAGTCCTCTACATTAACAATCATACTGAGTGAATACGTCACTAACTGGTAAATCGTTTTCGATGTTTTCAATTGTATGTGCAAGTAATCCTGCAACAGATACAGAAACAAGTTTATCAAATTTCTTTTCTTGTGGAATTTCGATAGTGTTAGTAATAACAACTTCTTTTGCCGCACAAGTAGATAATCTTTCAACAGCAGGTCCAGAAAGTACACCATGAGTACATGCAATATATACATCCTTAGCACCTTTCTGTTTTAACATATCAACACCAGCTGTAATAGTACCAGCTGTATCGATCATATCGTCAATTAAGATACAGTTCTTACCTTCAACATTACCGATGATACCCATAACTTCAGCAACGTTTGGTTTAGGTCTTCTCTTATCGATGATAGCGATAGGGCAGTCAAATGCTTCAGACATCTTACGAGCTCTAGTAGCTCCTCCGTGGTCAGGAGATACAACACATAAATCCTGAACCTTCTTTTTACGGAAGTATTTGATTAATAGTGGTAAAGCCTGCATTTCATCTACTGGAATATCAAAGAATCCCTGGATCTGAGCTGCATGTAAGTCAACAGTTACAACACGGTTAACACCAGCTGTAGTTAATAAGTCTGCAACTAACTTAGAAGTGATTGGCTGTCTAGGTTTAGCTTTACGATCCTGTCTAGCATATCCGAAATATGGAATAACAGCAGTAATTTCACGAGCAGAAGCACGTTTTAAAGCATCAGTTAATACTAAGATTTCCATTAAGTTTTCAGTTACTGGATTAGAAGTAGACTGAACAATGAATACGTCCTTACCACGAACAGATTCACCGATTTCACATAAGATTTCACCATCTGCGAAGTGATGAACTTTGCAGTCTCCAACCTTAGTACCTAAAATGCTTGCGATATCCTGAGCTAATTTCTTGCTTGAAGATAAAGAAAATACTGTAATTTTGTTTTTCATATGTGTCCCCTTTTTTTATTTCTTGTTTCTTTCGTTATAAATCTTCATACGTTTTTCTTCTAAAACTTTTGCATAACCAGGTTTGTTCACCTGTCTAGCACGTGCGATAGACATTGCGCCATCTTCTACAGTTTCTGTTACAGTAGATCCAGCTGCAACAAATGCGCCTTCACCAACAGTCACTGGTGCAACGAGATTTGAATTACATCCAATAAATGCATTGTCTCCAATAACAGTCATTGACTTATTCTTACCGTCATAATTGCTTGTGATAGTACCACAACCAATATTAACGCCATCGCCTACTTTAGCATCACCGATATAAGTAAGATGAGCAGACTTGCTTCCCTTACCAAAATCAGCTTTCTTCATTTCCACAAAGTTACCAATGTGTACATTCTCTCTAATATGACAATTAGTTCTTAGTCTTGCATAAGGACCAATATCAGTACCGCTTTCTACAACAGAATCGCTTAATACTGAGAACTTGATTTCCACATTATCCTTAATATCTACATCTGTAAATTCACAATAAGGACCAATATGACAGTGTGCCCCTATAGTAGTATGTCCCTTGATAATACAACCTGGTTCAATGATTGTATCCTTACCAATTACAACATCAGTACCAATATATGTGTTATCAGTATCTACAATAGTTACGCCATTTAATAACCAGTTCTTATTTACTCTCTTCTGAAGTAACTTAGTTGCTTCAGCAAGCTGAACACGGTCATTAATGCCACCTACTTCACTGAAATCCTGAATCTTATAGCCATCAACCTTCTTGCCTTCTTCATTCATGATTCCAATTAAATCTGTAATATAATACTCACCCTGAGCATTGTTGTTTGTTACTTTCTTTAAAGCTTCAAACATTGATTTGTTATCAAAACAGTATTCACCTACGTTCATCTCAGTGATATCCATCTGAGATTCCTGTAAGTCTTTGAATTCTACAATTCCTGTTACCTGGCCATCTTCCTTAATAATACGACCAAATGGAAGTGACAAGTCACAATCACATGTCATTACAGTACCACTATTCTTACCATTCATATGATAATCAATAAGTCCCTGTAATGTCTCCGCAGTAATTAAAGGTGCATCACCATTTAATACAAGAGTGATTCCTTCTTTATCCCCTAGAACACTTTCTGCCATCATGACAGCATGTCCAGAGCCTTTCTGCTCTTCCTGTAAGACAGTAGTGACGTCGTTATCTAACAAAGCCTTGACCTGGTCAGCCCCATGTCCAACAACAACGACTGTTTCTGCGATATCTAACTTCTTTAATTCATCCACCACATGATTGATCATTGGTTTATATAAAACTTCATGAACAACCTTAGGTGCATCTGACTTCATACGGGTACCTTTACCCGCAGCTAAGACAACTGCATAAACTTTCATCGACATATCTCCTTTTTTTCCCCTACATTCTAGCAAAATTCAATTCAAAATAAAAGAGAAAAGGCGCAAGTTATCCCTTTTTCCTTTTCTCTGGATAGTAAATCTGTGTTTTTACTGCAAAACTATATTTCTTTTTAAAATATGGAAGCACTTTATCAATTAATTCAGGATCTTGAGTCATACCAAAAACAGATGAACCACTACCTGACATAAGAGCACCATCAAAACCAAAGTTCATCATATCATCCTTAATAGACTGGATATCCTGTACCATCTTAATAGAAGGCGCTTCTAAAGTATTACCTAAACAATCTACAACACCCTGATAATCATTCTTTTCAATTGCATGTTTCATTAAATCAATATCTGGGTGAACTGCTGTTTCAATATCTAAATCATCAAAACATTTCTTTGTAGAAACACCTTTCTTAGGTTTTACAATCAATAAATGACAATTAAAACGTGAACGATCAATAAAATGTAGATTTTCACCAATACCACCTACAACCGCAATACGATTCCATACACAAAATGGAATATCTGCACCAATCTCTTTACCCATTTCACACATATCCTGATAAGACATACGTAAATGGAATAAACTGTTCATTGCACGGAAGATAGCAGCACCATCGGCACTTCCTCCACCCATTCCAGCTTGAGATGGAATATGCTTATAACAGTGGATTCTTACACCACTTTGGATATCAAACTTCTTGATTAATGCATCCGCCACCTTATACATAATGTTACGTTCATCAGTAGGTACACGGTATGTGTTTGTAGTAATTTCTATACCTTTTTCAATAGGATCAATAAGAATCAAATCATGAAGAACAATAGGGGCCATAATCATATTTAATTCATGATATCCATCTTCTCTTTCACTTACTACATCTAATGCAAGGTTTATTTTCGCATAAGCACGAATCTTCATAGTGTATGACTCCTTTCTAGTATTCTTATATAGTCATCAATGTTTAATTCCTCAGCACGTTTATTGGCAGGAATACCACATGATTCTAATAATTCTTTTGTTTGATCATGATATAAAGACTTTAAGTTATTATAGAGTGTTTTTCTTTTTGCAGTATAACTTGCCTCAATCAGATCAATCAATTCCTGTGATATAACACGTTCTTTATGAATAGAAATGACAGCACTATCTACATGAGGTGCTGGCATGAATACATGTCTAGGCACATTCAATTCATATTGAACATCTCCTACATAATCAATCATCATCTTTAAAGGACTCTTTTCTTCAGAACAGAGCTTTAGTGCGACTTCCTTTTGTACCATAGCGACTAAACGATTAATAGGTGTAGAAGAAGATACAATCTTTGTGATGATTTTAGACGTAATATAATAAGGAAGATTTGTGACAACACAGATATCCTTATAGTTCTTTAACTTCTTACAAGCTTCTTCTAAATCAGCTTTCATAAAGTCCTGGAAGATGATTTCTACATTATCATGTCCTTCTAAAGAGAATGATAATACTTCTTTTAAACGTTCATCTATTTCAAAGCATAATACTTTACCAGCTTTATTAGAGAGCTGTTCTGTAAGAGCGCCTATACCAGGTCCTATTTCAATAACTGCTGTCTCCTTATCCAGCGAAGCATGATCTGCGATACTTTGAATAATACCTGGATCTACTAAGAAATTCTGTCCATATTTCTTAGAAGGCTTTAAGTTAAATGTATTTAATATAAATTCTGTATTTGATTTTTTTGCGATATTTTCCATATCATTTATTATATAGGATATGTAAAGAAAAGACCATTGAGTTCCCTGAAAATTTCTTCTATAATGGTCGAAAAGGTGATGTATATGGATAGAAAAACAAGAATAATGGAAATAATAAGTAGTAGTGATAAACCTGTTTCAGCAAGTAAAATTGCGAAAGAATTAGGTGTTTCTAGACAGATTATTGTAGGAGATGTGGCATTACTTAGAGCATCGGGAGAAGATATTACTGCAACACCTAGAGGATATATATTAGATACTAATAGGAGTAATCATTATACGATTGCAGTAAAGCATAATAATGATCAATTAGAAGAAGAATTAAATACCATTGTAGATTTAGGTGGTAAGGTTGAAGATGTAATAGTAGAACATCCTCTTTATGGAGAAATCAAAGGAAATCTACATATATATTCACGTTATGATGTATCGAAGTTCATGTCTGCAGTTAAAGATAATGATATTGCGCCTCTTTCTCTATTAACAGATGGTGTTCACTTGCATACAATTACAGTACCTGATGAAGAGACATTAGAGCGTATTAAAGAAGCATTGGATGAAAAGCATATACTATTAAAATAAGGCTGTGGTTAACAGCCTTTTTATTATATCGTGAAGAAGTTTTTGATTTCATCTTTAAAGAAATAGATGAGTAATAATGTGTTTCCGATAAATGGTAAAACTAAATTAGAACAGAATATTGTAGGTAGTGAAGAAATCGCAATATGAATACTGCCTAAACCAAAATAAAGAGTAACTCCATCAGGGTAAAAAGCCGATGCAATAAATAATGCGACATAAATCACAAAACAGATAATGAACTTCTTCTCTTTAGAGCTAAGCATAAATAATCCCTCCGATTAATATAAATATGATTTTATTGAAAACGTTTCCACATGCATATAATATCATGAATATTACACTTTGTACATAGTATATCTATGTATTGCTACTTTTAAAACACAAAGTATAATATAAGTATATGAATGTTGAGGATCGATTAATATGGCCAAAAAGAATCAATTTTTCAAACTGGATATGCTTCTTCTATGTATTATTGCGAAGCAGGATTGTTATGGGTATGAAATAACGAAACAGATTAAAACTTACTCTCATGAACTTATACACATTAAAGAAGGCACTATGTATCCTATTCTTTATAAATTACAGGATGCACACTATATTTCTAGTTATGAGAAAGTAATAGAACGCAAAATAAGAGTCTATTATCATATAGAAGAAGAGGGTAAAGCAAAGTTATTAGAAATGATTAATGAATTTAATCAAGCCGTGGATGGAATCCATAATGTGATTAAGGAATCTTTAGGAGAATCTTATGAATAATACAGAACAATATATTCACAATATTTGGACTATTATGCCCATGCATACAGATAAAGAGAAATTCTATCTTCTTGATTTAAAGAAACATTTAAAAGAATTCATGGATGATCATCCTGATTGTTCCTATGAAGATATTGTGGAACATTTTGGTGAACCAAAGGATATAGTAGTTGAATATATCCAGAATAGTGATGAGAACTATTTGATTCAAAGAATGAGACTAAAAGAAGTGTTCCAGAAGTTCATTATTTTTCTTTGTATCCTTTGTACATTACTTGCGATATGGTTCGGTCTTCTTTGGTATGATGTCTATAGAAATTCAAAATATTCAGGTGTAGGAGAAATAAAATATACAATAACAGATCAGTAAAAGAAAGAGTCAGTAGATACTATGTCTACTGACTCTTTAGTGCTTTAAGTACTTCTTCTTTTGTAATACCCATCATATTCAGTCTCTTAAATAATGCTTTCGCATTACCATAACCTAAATGAAAGGCATCATAGACCTGTAGTCTTCTCTTCTTATTTCCTAATACATCTAGATCAATAAATTCGTCCCATGAAATAGATTCTTTAGCATCACTAAATGTGACTGCATTCTCTAATGCTTCAATAATTGCATCATGTCTTGCTTCCGCAATACCAAGTTTCTTTACACCCTTAGCATCCTTTTTTGCGACAAAGGCATGCTTCGCATTAGGAACAGCCTGAATGACTTTATTTCTAATCTGTGTACCAGGATAATCAGGGTCTGTTAAGACAATGACGCCACGTGTTTGGGCAGCAGTTTTAATGAGAGATAGAATATCTTCGTTGATTCCTGACCCAGATGTTTCAATTGTATCTACATCAAATAACTGTTTAAGTGTTGCCGTATCTGTTTTACCTTCTACTACAACAACTTCTTTAATCTTTCTCACAATAATCTCCTAACTCAGTAAGTCAATCATACGTTCTATTGTACGTTTGACATCTCCCTGATCATAATAATAATCGAAATCTTTCTCAACCATTACAGTGAGTATAAGGCAGCATGTATCATAATCAGCCTGTGAAAGGGTTATACCCTTCACAGGTTTCTTTTTATACTTATAGTCGCCTAATTCTTGTAATACACGTCTATATATTACAGGGTTATTCTTACAGGCCAATTTCTTTAATACAGAAATCTTATTATAATTCAGTTTTGATCTTATAAAGCCTAGAATAGCCCTACCTCGCGAGGGCGGGGTGGAATGTCCATCTTCCATATCTTCCTCCACTATTTAGATGATTCCATGTTCTTAAATGCTGTTGATAACATCAATTTAATACGGTTAAGCTGGTTAGTTTCACTAGCCCCTGGATCGTAATCAATCGCAACGATGTTAGACTGTGGATATTTTCTTCTTAATGCCTTAATAACACCCTTACCTGTTACATGGTTAGGTAAGCAGGCAAATGGCTGCATACATACAATATTTGGTGCACCTTCATCAATAAGTTCAATCATTTCACCAGTTAAGAACCATCCTTCACCTGTCTGGTTACCAATAGAAACAACTTCACTTGCTTTCTTCGCAATTTGATCAATAGGATGTGGTGCATCAAAACGATTTGATGCTTCTAATGCCTTAATCATATCTTTTCTTAAGAAGTCTACGAGTTTAATTGCTACATTACATAACTTAGCTGATTTCCAGCTTGCATCATAATGTTCATGTTCATACTGAGTATTGTAGAAACAATACTGGAAGAAGTCAATGAGATCTGGCATAACTGCTTCTGCGCCTTCTTCTTCAATAATCTTTACAATCTCATTATTGGCAGTAGGGTGGAATTTTACAAGGATTTCTCCTACAAGACCTACTCTAGGTTTCTTAATATCTAGAAGTGGTAATTCATCAAATTCCTTTACAATCTGATAAACGTTCTTCTTGAATTCCTTCATAGAACCATTTTCAACGTTTTCCTTACATTTTTCTACCCATGATTCATATAATTCATTAGCTGAACCTTTCACCTTTTCATAAGGTCTTACACGATATAAAACTCTCATGAATAAGTCACCATACATAGCCCCAATAATAACCTTCTTAGCCACCTTATAAGTGATCTTAAAGCCTGGGTTAGATTCTAATCCCTGTAAGTTTGCTGAAATAACAGGTACATAATCCATATGTGCATCCTTTAATGCTTTTCTAATAAACGCAATATAGTTTGTTGCACGACATCCTCCACCTGTCTGTGAGATGATCAATGCCACCTTATGAGGATCATACTTACCTGAATTCAAGGCATTCATCATCTGACCTGTTACTAAGATACTTGGATAACATGCATCATTATTAACATACTTTAATCCCTGGTCTACAGCATCTTTATCTACTGAAGGTAATACCACAAAGTTATAACCTTCTGAATTCATTGCAGTTTCTACAAACTGGAAATGAATAGGAGACATCTGAGGACATAGAATAGTCCATCTATCATCTTTCATTTCTTGTGTGAATGATACTTTTTCAGATTCATATTTATTTTCTAAGTGTACAGTATTGTCTTTCTTCTTTACTGTTGCTTTAAGTGATCTAATACGGATTCTGATTGGTCCTAAGTTAGAGGCTTCATCAATCTTAATAAGTGTATAAATCTTACCTCTTGCCTGTAATAATTCAGCCACCTGGTCACTTGTAACTGCATCTAATCCACATCCAAATGATGTTAACTGGATGAGTTCAAGATCTGGCTGAGTTGTTACGAATTCAGCAGCACGATAGAGTCTAGAATGATATGTCCACTGGTCTACTACACGTAAGTCTAAGTTTTCTTTATTTAAATTACATACAGAATCTTCTGTTAATACACAGAAACCTTCACTTGTAATTAAGCTTGCAATACCATGGTTGATTTCTGGATCCACATGGTAAGGACGTCCTGCAAGGACAATACCCTTCTTATGGTTTTTATGCATCCATTCCAATGCTTCCTGACCCTTAACTTCAATATCTTTTCTTGCACGTGCTAATTCCTGATAAGCCTTATCAATCGCATTATGCATTTCCTTATCTGAAATATCATATTCAGCTAAAGATTCCTTCATTACCTTAAATAATGTTTTAGGGTTATTTAAAGATAAGAATGGGTTCTTATATTTCACGTTGTGTTCTTCTAAGCTGTCTACATTGTTTCTAATAACTTCTGGATAAGAAGCAACAACTGGACAGTTATAGTTATTACCTGCATCTTCATATTCTTTTCTTTCATATGCTACTGATGGATAGAAGATAAAAGGAATACCTCTTTCAATCAGGTTTTCAATATGTCCATGAGAAATCTTTGCTGGATAGCAGGCATTTTCTGATGGAATAGATTCAATACCCTTTTCATAAATCTTCTTAGAAGATCTTGCTGATAAAACAACTCTAAAGCCTAACTGAGTAAAGAATGTATGCCAGAATGGATAGTTCTCATACATATTAAGTACTCTAGGAATACCGACTTCTCCTCTTCTTGCATCATCTTTAGAAAGAGATTTATAACCAAAGATACGACCATATTTATAATCATAGAGGTTAGGTAACTTCTTAGATGTCATTGGAAGATTAGCCCCTCTTTCACATCTATTACCTGAAATATATTCTCTACCATCATTGAATGATGTAATAGTTAACATACAGTTATTTGTACACTTACCACAGTTTCTAATCTTTGTATCATAGTCAAGTGCTTCTATTTCTTCTAATGAAAGAATAGTAGAAGGTTCATTGTCATCATTTTCAATCGCAATACGAGCCATACCATAAGCACCCATTAATCCTGCGATATCAGGTCTTACTACTTCAATACCTGTTTCTTTTTCAAATGCACGTAGTACAGCTTCGTTATAGAAAGTACCTCCCTGTACAACAACATGCTTACCAATATCTTCTTTACTTCTTAGTTTAATAACTTTATATAACGCATTCTTGATAACTGAATAAGATAAACCAGCACTAATATCTTCTACTGAAGCACCTTCTTTTTGTGCCTGTTTTACCTTTGAGTTCATGAATACTGTACATCTAGAACCTAAATCAATAGGGTGTTTAGACTTTAATGCAAGTTCTGCGAATTCTTCAATCTTATAACCTAATGATTTTGCGAATGTTTCTAAGAATGAACCACATCCTGCAGAACATGCTTCATTTAATGAAATGTTCTGAATGACGTTATCTCTAATAGTAATAGCCTTCATATCCTGACCACCAATATCAAGAATGAAATCTACATCAGGTTCATAGGCTTTTGCGGCAGTATAATGGGCAATTGTTTCTACTTCACCAATATCTACCTTTAAAGCAGCTTTAATAAGGGCTTCACCATAACCAGTAACACCTGCTTTCGCAATATAACATCCTTCTGGAAGCATCTGATAGATTTCTTTCATCAGACTCATGATCAGCTGTAATGGATTTCCTTCATTAGAATTATAGAAAGAATATAAAATAGCACCCTGATCATCAGTCATGATGATCTTAGATGTTGTAGAACCAACATCGATACCTAAGAATACTTTACCTTTATATTTCTTAAGTGTTCTTTTCTTAGTGATATGGGTAAAGTGTCTTTCTCTGAATTCTTTTAATTCTGCTTCATCATTAAATAATGGTTCTAAGACATTTGTAAGTTCTGTAGGGGAGTCTGAAAGACCTTCTAAGTCTTCAATAATCTTAGAGATGTTTAATGGGCTTTCTACCTTTTCTTTCGCATTTAAACATGCACCCATAGCAACAAATAGCTGTGAGTTCTGTGGGAAGATGATTTCATCTTCAGTTAAACCTAATGTTTCAATAAAACGTTCTCTTAACTGATCCATGAAATAAAGTGGACCACCTAAGAATGCAACATTCCCTCTAATAGGTTTACCACAGGCAAGACCAGAAATAGTCTGATTGACGACTGCCTGGAAAATAGATACCGCAATATCTTCTTTAGATACACCTTCATTAATTAAAGGCTGAATATCTGTTTTCGCAAAGACACCACAACGTGATGCGATAGGATAGATTGTCTTATAGTTTTTCGCATATTCATTTAAACCAGCAGCATCAGTCTTTAATAAAGTAGCCATCTGGTCAATAAATGCCCCAGTACCTCCTGCACAAGTACCGTTCATACGCTGTTCAAGCTGTCCTTCAAAATAAGTGATCTTGGCATCTTCTCCACCAAGCTCTATAACAACATCAGTTTGTGGAATATATGTTTCTACTGTCTTTGTACACGCAATAACTTCCTGTATAAAAGAAATACCAAGCTTATCTGCAAGAGATAAACCTCCTGAACCAGTCATAACAGGATATAAATCAATATCACCCATCTGGTTCTTTACTTCAATTAATAACTCATAGATTGTTTTTCTAACATCTGAGAAATGTCTTGTGTACTTAGAAAATAAGCATTTATCATTCTCATCCGTCAAATAGAGTTTTACAGTCGTAGATCCTACATCAATTCCTAAATAATATTTCATATTTCCACATCCCTCTCTCTTTTTGTGTATTATATCGAACCTATATTAAACGAATTTTAAGAAATAATCTAGTTTTTTGCCTAATAAAATTACAAAATATCACGATAAATACACAAATTTTAATTATTTGTAAGGAAAAGTACGACGCTCGTCCAACAAAGTCAAAAAGAGGAAAGAAGGATGAAAATATCATCCTATCTCGTCCTCTTTTGTATGATCTACTATTCAATTATATAAATAATTCACACTCTTTTTTGATTGAACAAGCCTTTGTGATTGCTGTTTCTATAACTGCCATCTTCTCTTGATCTAGACTTCTTGCCTGACTAAGACAAACAACCACACAACGCATACATGAGATACATTTATTCTTGTCTGTCACTTGCGGATTATCTTTACTAATAGCACCTGTTGGACATTTCATTACACATAAGCCACACCTTGTACATAAGGTATTTGCTTGAGGAATCGTTCCTCCAGCTACCTTCTTATAAGGTCTATAACCTGGAATATTCGGTTTAGTATTAATCTTATGAGATATTTTATCTAGAATCTGATCACCAAATTCTTCTAATTGATGACAATCATTCTCATCCGGTCTTCCTGTCGCAAATTGATGGAAAATAGAATGTTCAGCAATGGCTGATATAGCCCCAATGACATCAAATCCAGCCATATGTGCATAATCTTCCATTTGAACAAGTGTATCTTCGTATGCTCTATTTCCATATACCGCAACAATGACACATTTACAGTTATGTGCATTGATTTTAGCAAGTCTATCTAATGCGACTTGTGGTGCTAGTCCTGCGTAAGTTGGCATGGCAATCACCGCAATATCATTTTCTATCAATGATATATTTTGATAATTCTTATCTACAACTGAAAGATCTATGTCTTCGACATACCCCCAATTTTTTGTGATTGATTTTGATACTTTTTCAGTCCCACCTGTTGGACTGAATATAATTCTATACTTATTCATCATATTTTTTACCTAACTGCTTCCTTAATTTCCCTTTCATGATTTATCGCAAATTTACTTAGTTTGTAAGAACGAATTCTCTTATTAACTAATATTGGAATCACAAATCCGTTCTTCACTAAACCTGCCAATCTATTAATTACTGTCTTATTTGTGACTGATAATTGTTTACTCACTTCTATCGGAGTAAACTCACCTCGATGACTTGAAATCAACAATACTAATAATTCTTTTTCTCTCTCTTTTAAGAAAGATAAACTTCCTGCAATATCTTCCTCTTCAGAAGATAATTGTAGATCACATACTTTTCTAGAATACAACTTTACCATTCGCAGAAAGTAATTAATCCATATTTCAGGATGTGGCGGATTCTCTCTTCCAGAATAATACAATGCAGGTAACCCCATTTGAATAGAGTCATAATATTCATCTACATCATATGCAAAATACTCTTCTAGTGAACCAATTCCATTAAAACCATATCCATTTAAATCCATAATATATCCAGATAATAATCTTGCGGTTCATCCATTACCATCCTCAAATGGATGAATAGTTACCAATTGATAATGTACAACTGCTGCAACAATCAATGGATGATCATCAGTAGTATTGACATACTCTATCAACTCATCCAGTAATCCTGGAACATCGCTATATTCTGGTGGAATATAATCCGGATTTCCTGTCTTAGAATCATATACCGCAAATAATACTCCTGGTGACATAGGTCCTCTAAGGCCTACTTTTTCTTTAGGAGCACCTTTCTCAACTAATTTCTGAACATCTAAAATGAGTTTTTTAGATAACTTTTCTTTATTGTTCAACTTCTCTTCTAGATAATTCAATGCAAGAAAATAATTTCTTACTTCCTGTTCTGGCTTCAAATAATGTTTTCTTTCATCACTTTCAATGACTTCTTCCGCCTGTTTTTCAGATAAAGGATTTCCTTCAATCTTGTTTGAAGCATAAGATCTTTTTATCTTTGAATTTTTACGAAGTTTATTCAAAACGTTCTGTGATAATTCTACTAACGATATCTTATATCTGTTCAGTTCTATTTCTATAATTGAATTTAAAATATCATTAGTTATTGTCACCTTAATCATAAGAAAAAGCCCTCCTTCTTTCTATAATTATACTTGTATAAAGAACTTTTTCATTATTCTTCCACTATTTATTCACTATCACACTTTTCTATATCCTTAATATTAGGGATAGAGCCTAATTCAAATTCATCACTATAATACTCTCCATTACAACATTGAACACTTCCATTAAAACCTTTATCAAATAAAATCTTCATTACACTTTGTACCTGTTTTACATTATCACTCATAGAACCATCAAAATGCAACATTAACTCAACCTTTGTATCCTTATCACTTATAAACTTATGATAATCTTTGATAAATCTTTTACGCTTATTACATTTTACACTCTGTACATCGTATTTAATTGTATCAGGAATCTTGTGAGTCATATAATAATCCACATTTCCCATTCTAAACACAAATCCCTAGAAAACTTATGTTTCTAGGGATGTTTTTAATTATTCATCAAATAATGCATGACCGAGTCTTACCATTGTACTACCTTCTGCAACCGCAATAGGGAAGTCATGTGTCATACCCATTGATAATTCAGTTAATTGATAGTTAGGATAAGATTCCTGTAGTTTAGTTAATAGATCTTTAGTTGCTTTAAAGTATTGTCTTGTTTCTTCTACTTCAATATTAGGAGCCATCATCATTAATCCTCTAGGATTTAAATGAGGTTTATCTTTTAAGTAGTCCATCACTTCATTCATTTCTTCTTCATTAAAGCCATGTTTAGATTCTTCTTTCGCAATATTAACCTGAAATAAGATATCCATAACTAAATCATGTTTAGCTGCCTGTTTCTCTATTTCATCAATTAATCTATAGTTTGCGACAGAATGAATCATCTGTACTTTATCGATAATATACTTTACTTTATTGGTTTGTAGTGTACCAATAAAATGCCATACACCTTTTCCATGGTAATTTTCATACTTCTTTAAGAAGTCCTGTACCTTATTTTCACCATAGATCATAACACCACATTCTTCTAGCTTTTCTACTTCTTTTTCATCAATATATTTAGTTGCTGCAACAAGCTTCGCTGGTTTAACAGCTTCTAATAATCTTTTAGTTTCTGCTTCATTTACTCTCATCATTTATAACCACCTCGAAAATATTATAATTCATTTAAGGTAAAAGAAAAAGGCTGATTATCAGCCTGATTAAGGATTTGTGACAAAGAATAGCCCTGCTCATAAAGGAGTATGAATTCTTTTCTACAACAGTCAAATTGTTTAAAGAGACTTTCTTTTTCACGTTTATTTTCATATACCTTCCAATAGCCACAACATTGACACTTCTTATGATGTACAAACCCCCATACATCAGCAAGTGGATAACCCAAAAATAACCCTATTTCGTGTGGATATTGACTCATCTCAAGACGTTTCTCTAGATGAGATAGAATATCATGATCAGGATAATCATATTGTTTCAGAAAGGATTGAATGTCTTTGTTAGTCATTAAGTAATTGAGTGAGGAAGGCAGATATACATATACTGTATAACGACCATGAGTATAAAAGAGATTTATTCGTAATCCTTGAAGGTTAAGAATCTGATCATAATATTCTACAAGTTCATGAACATCTGAATATCTATTATCAAGATGAAACATACTACCTAACTTACGCTTGATCAAGGTAGGTGTGCAATGCATAAGAAGAAGATGTTCAAATTGATGATATCCTAAGGTCATATTAAAGTAACTCTTTGATGGCTTCTACATCATCATCAGTACCATCATTTTCTACTTTATAAAGACATGGAACATGATAGTCTTCACTGATCTTATCACCAGCTAAACAATATGCTTCACCATATCCTGTATCACCAGAAGCAATTACACCTTTAATAGATGGATTGTTTTCTAAGAAGTCTGATACTTCATAAGGAACATCTCCAAAGCCATCTGTATAAGTAAATAAGATATAATCTTCAGAAACCTTTTCTGTACCATCTTCAATATGTAATGCGTCTGTAATACCTAGTTTTCCAATTAATGCTTCTACATTTCCAGTTCTTGATGCATAGACTACTTTCATTGTTGACCTCCTAGTTAGTTCTTACTAACTATCTATAGGTTAGCATAAGCTAACTATATAATCAAGTGTTTTTATAAAATAAAAGACTGTTGAAGTTCAACAGCCTCATATTTGTATCAACAAACAAAGTATATCAATAATAGTGATTGGTCTTTTCCCGTGTATTAATTCTTTTTCTTATGCAAAAGATACATAGTTATTACAACTATAGCACAGGCAGTGTATATACTAAAGAGCACGTTATAAAATTCAAAATCCTGCCATGCATTAAATATATACATGAATATCTCTAAATTAATTAGAGTTAGTACATGACACCCATAAGTTACCAAAAAGAATAAAAATATTATCATCAATAATTTCTTCATTTTATTATCTCCTTATAATTCATTAAGATTATGAACAAGTCACAACGCCACCATGTTTTTCAGGATACCCTTTATGTCGAGATCTTTTTGTGAGTACTATTCCTGCAGAAGACATACCTCTAGATATACTAATTCCAAATCCTGTTGGAACTATAGATGATTTATGACTATATAAGTAACGCACATTGAAATATTTTAATTTTCCACTTACTACTCCTGTTATAGAAAAAGATCCCTTATACAAATACGCATAATATTGATCACCTTTTATTCTTAAAGGAAATGACCATCCATATGATCCAATAACATCTTGATCACCTTTCTTAATCGCTGACTTCGTCCATGTTTTTACACTCTTATAGGATTTGAATTCCTTGTATTTTAATAAAGAAGTAACGGATGAAACTTCCTTAAAAATATGATTATTATCTGCTTCATATGCCATCGCAAAAGCATCATTTCCATAATCTTCAGGTGTTCCATTCCAGCTAAAGCTTACTGTTGCTTTAACAGTAGACAATCCTGTTTTCGCATCATAACTTAATATATTCTTCTTAACGCTAAACTTGATTTTTGAAGAAGCTTTTACAGTCATTTCTTCTGTTCCATCATAATTCTTTATCGCATCAATTTGAGAATTTGTATACTTATATCTTTTCAATTCCTCTCTTGATTTACTTTTTAATTCATAGATATGATTTTTTAAACGATCAATATCTTTTCCTGCTTTATTTAACTTCACCGCATTACTATGAGTTTCACACAGCATATATCTTGATTTAGTTATATTGTATTGATTTTTCAAAAGTAGATATTGATTAATAACTGTATCATCTGAAGCATCAACTTCAATATTAGCCAGCGATACTGCACAAGCAACAGCCAAAAAAGAAAGCACAATTAATTTTTTCATACCTTAACACTCCATTTTTCAGCACAAATGTAAACGTTTACTTCACTTAAATGTTATCATAGCACCTGTATCTTCGTCAACAACTATATACTTTTACTATATATTGTACAACAAATATATTCATGTTACTATTTCTATGGAGGTAGCCTTATGCCAAAAAAGAATAATAACTTCTTTAAGTTAGAAATGTTGTTTCTTAAGATTCTTTCAATAAGAGATTGTTATGGGTATGAGATCACTCATTCCATTAAAGAACTTACAAATGGTAAGATAGATATCAAAGAAGGAAGTATGTATCCTGTTCTTTATAAGTTTGAAGATCTAGGCTATATATCAAGTGAGAAAAAGCTTGTTGGAAAGAGAATGACAAGAATATATTATCATTTGGAGCCATCTGGAAAAGAGTACCTAGAGAGCATATACAAAGAATACAAAGAGATGACAAGCATTATTGATACATTTATGGAGGAAGAGCATGACTTACAATAAAAACGTTAAAAAGTATATTAAACAATGTAAGTATCTATTTGCTTCTTATGGTAAATCTGAAAAAGAATATATAAGAAAACTCATAGATAATATTGATGATGGTTCTCATGATATGACATATGATGAAATCGTAGAAAGACTTGGTACACCCAAGGAAGTTATTATTAGTTACTATGAGCAGGAAGATATGGACAACTTGATTGAAAAAGCAAAGGTAAGAAGATTATTAAAGAATTTCTTATCAGTTGTGCTTGTTGTATTATTAGTATTCTTATGCTATAAAGCATATATTTATCAAAAGACTTTTGAAGAAGTAAGAGATTCAAAAGATGGATATTTTGAAGAAACAATAGAAGTCAAAGAAGACTATGAAATCGAATGATCTCACAGTCTTCTTTTTACTTTGAAAGAAATGGGCATCACTATGAGTGATGCCCACTTTGGTTATGATCTTTCTTCTATATATTTTCTTATATTAGACACGTTCACATATTTCGCATAACTCTTATCATTCGCAACGACAAGAGTAGGCGCCTGCATAACAGAGAATCTCTTTGTGAGGTCTACTTGTTCTTCTGCATCTATTAATTCATAGTCTACATGTTCATCTTCTAATATCTTCTTAATAATACGACAGTTAGGACATGTTTTTGTTGTGAATAAATAAAGCTTTTCATTCTGTATAACAGGTTTTACCTGTTCTTCTTTGATTTTCTTCATATGTCTGCCACTTAGTACTGAGTGACCCATATCATATGTTTTACGTTCCTTGAATTCCTGCGCTTTACCTTCATTCCAGTTCTTAACTGGTCTATAGTAACCTGTAATACGGCTCCACACTTCTGTTGGTTTACCACATACAGGACATATAGGCTGCTCACCTACAAGATAACCATGATCTTCACAAATAGAGTAAGTAGGTGAAATTGTATAATAAGGAAGTTTATAGTTTTCTGCAATCTTTCTTACAAGTGTTGCAGCACCTTTCCAGTCTGGTAGCTTTTCACCTAAGAAAGCATGGAATACAGTACCTGATGTATAAAGAGTTTGTAATTCATCCTGAATATCTAAGGCGGTAAATAAGTCATCTGTATAACCTACTGGTAAATGAGATGAGTTTGTATAGTAAGGTGTATTACCCTCTTTAGTGGCAGTAATGATATCTGGATATTTCTTCTTATCATGTTTCGCAAGACGATAAGATGTAGATTCTGCAGGTGTTGCTTCTAGGTTATATAAGTCACCATATTCTTCCTGATAGATGACTAATCTTTCACGCATATGGTTTAATACATCCTTCGCAAATTCCTGTGCATCTGTATGTGTTAAGTCTTCTTTAAGCCAGTTCGCATTGAGTGTGGCTTCATTCATACCTACTAAGCCAATAGTAGAGAAATGATTCTTAAATGATCCTAAATAACGTTTTGTATAAGGGTAGAGACCTTCTTCTAATAACTTACTAATCACATCTCTTTTTACCTTTAATGATCTTGCAGCAAGATCCATTAAGTGATCCAGTCTTTCATAGAATTCCTGTTCATTATGCGATAAATAAGCAATACGTGGAAGGTTAATAGTAACGACACCTACTGATCCTGTTGATTCACCTGAACCAAAGAATCCTCCACTCTTTCTTCTTAATTCTCTTAAGTCAAGTCTTAATCGACAACACATTGATCTGACATCACTTGGTTCCATATCTGAATTAATATAGTTAGAGAAATAGGGTGTACCAAACTTTGCAGTCATTTCAAATAATAGTTTATTATTTTCTGTTTCAGACCAATCAAAATCCTTTGTGATAGAGTAAGTAGGAATAGGGTACTGGAATCCACGACCATTCGCATCACCTTCAATCATCACTTCAATAAAGGCTTTATTGATCATGTCCATTTCTTTCTGACAATCCTTATAACGGAAGTCCATTTCTTTTCCACCAACTATCGCATTCAATTCAGCTAAATCATTTGGTACTGTCCAGTCTAAAGTAATATTAGAGAAAGGAGCCTGTGTTCCCCAGCGTGAAGGTGTATTGACACCATAAATAAATGATTCAATACATTTCTTAACTTGATCATATGGAAGATTATCTACCTTTACAAATGGTGCTAAGTAAGTATCAAAAGAAGAGAAAGCCTGAGCACCTGCCCATTCATTCTGCATAATACCTAAGAAGTTCACCATCTGGTTACATAATGATGCAAGATGTTTAGCTGGTTTAGATGTAATCTTACCTGGAATGCCTCCTAAACCTTCCTGAATCAATTGTTTTAAAGACCATCCTGCACAATACCCTGTCAACATACTTAAATCATGAATATGGAAATCACCATCTCTATGTGCATCCGCAATCTCCTGATCATATATTTCAGATAACCAATAATTTGCAGTAATTGCACCACTGTTACTTAGAATCAACCCACCAACAGAATAAGTGACAGTAGAATTCTCTTTCACTCTCCAGTCAGTCGCATTCACATAACTATTCACTAGATCTTTATAATCAAGAATCGTAGACTTCATATTTCTTACTTTCTCTCTCTGTTTACGATAAAGAATATAAGACTTCGCCACATCACTATAACCTGCCTGTGATAAGATATCCTCTACACTATCCTGGATATCTTCTACTGCAATCTTATGATCCTTGATCTTCTTTTCAAAATCACTTGTGACCTTTAATGCAAGCATATCAATCACACTTGGATGATATTCTTTCTTTAATGAAATAAATGCTTTTTCAATCGCACGGGTTATCTTCTTTAAATCAAATTCTGTAATCTTACCATCTCTTTTAATGACCTGGTACATATTATCATATCCTTTCTTCTATCCCTCTGATTTCACATTCATCAACATATTCTTCTAAAATCTTTTTATAACTCTGGAGTGTTTCTAATGAGCATGCATGTAAACCTTTTTGAATCACATTCTCATTATCTTCAAAGTTTTGAAGATAATAACGCTTAGCACCTTTGATCCATTCTCCAATTAGTCTCATATCATTTTCTGTATGAAATTCTTTAATAATTGTCGTTCTGAATTCATAATCCACATGATTTTCTAATAAATACTGGACTGTTGTTTTAATAGAATCAAGACGATAACCTTCTAAACCAATTGTCTTATTGTATTTCTTAGGCGCATTCTTGATATCTACTGCTACATAGTCTACAAGACCTTCTTCTACCAATTCTTTTAACTTATTAGGAAAAGATCCATTTGTATCTAATTTAATAGAGTATCCCATATCCTTGATCACTCTTAAGAAATCCACAATACCAGCCTGTAATAAAGGTTCTCCACCTGTAATACATACACCCTCTAATATATTCTTTCTCTTTTCTAAAAATTCAAGAACATCCTCCTGTTCAATCTCTACCATATTTTCTGGCAAGAAGACTAAATCAGAATTATGACAGAAAGGACATTTAAAATTACATCCTCCAGTAAAAAGAGTACATGCCATCTTACCTGGATAATCTAAAAGAGTAAGCTTTTGAAAACCAAAGATACGGAAGTGATTCTGATATGTTGGTTCTTCTATGGCTTTCTTGACCAAAAGATGCATTGTCTTTTCTAACTGGTCAACTTCTTCTAAAGTCAGATCAGATGTTAAATGAGACCACCAGTCTTTTCTCGCAAGATACATTTCCGCAATCACATCTTTCGCTTTAGGTGTTGTTTTAAGCCTCTTAGAACGTTTATCTAGATTATTCTCTTCTATACGAATATATCCAGCATCATGCAATTTAGATACACTCTTTGTGATTGTTCCTTTATCTACAGAACCACTAGAAGACAATTCCTTCATAGTAATACCAGGATGTTCATGAATCATCATCAAATTCACAACCTGTCCATAACCTATATCATATTTCTTTAATCTATTATCATAATACTTAATAGCTGCACGATATAGTAATGCATTATCACTCATGAAGTTCTCTTTCTTATCCATTTCTCTCACCTCTTTAGTTGACTATCCAACTATATTAAGTCTAGCACCAAAAGAGAGCGTATGCAATTGTTGTGAAAATGTTTGCACATTATCATCTCCTATACATAGTATAAACCAATTAAATAAGTAATGTATTAAAGTTAGAAGTGATAAAGCCTAAATGTAGGAGTTAATAAAATATATTTGTCTATATCGAAGTGAAACGGTTACATGATATAATTAATACTAAGGAGGGGTATATTATGTCTCTATCAGAACTATTATCGTTTTATACAAATAAGAAAAAAACAAATATAACACAATTTGCACAATATCTAGGAATTGACCGTTCTACTCTACATAAAATCATTAAAGGACAAAGACCTGCGACAAGTGAAGCATTAGTCAAAAGAATGGCTCAATATCTATGTTTAAACCAGGAAGAAACAAAACAGTTATTAGATGCTTATGAAATTGATACGATTGGTGCTTTTACATTCTATCGTCGTAAACATATCCAGACTTTCTTTAAAGAAGCAGACCATGTGTTAGACCAGGATCATCCAATGACCGAACAATTCACCTATAGTGAAGAAGTACTTATAGATGATGTTTATACAGGAAAGATTAATGTAGAACATATACTCTATACTTTATATTCTCATGAAACAAGAGAAGAAGATCCTCATGTAAGAATCATGGAACAGCCTTACGAAATGTCTTTAATACTTGATTCTTTTAATCACCTTTCATCAGATATGCCTATAACACATTTATTCTGTCTAGATAATTCACAAAAACAGACTAAAAACCATGAATTCTATAATCTTCAATGTTTAAATAATCTATTACCTGTTATTTTACGTAATAAGAATTATCATCCTTATTACTACTATAGTAATGTATCCATCATGAATGAACATGATGTATTCTATCCTAATGTCATGATTACAACACGCTATGTCTTTGCTTATACAAATGATCATAGCCAGGGTATACTGTATAAAACACCACAGATTGTGAATGCCTTTAAAGAGAAGTTTGATGCTTATATAAAAGAAGCATCTCGCTTTATGACACGTGAGTCATGGGTAGATAATCTAACAGATATTCAGACATTCTTTAATACACAGACCATTACAAGAGAATTAATGACAACACCATGTCCTACTTATGTATTTGAAGAGAGTGATCTGGCTATTATGCGTAAATCATTAAAGGATTTCTTCCCTGATAAAGAAGGATTTATTAAACAATTCCATGATTTTGCGAATTATTGGAATCAAGAATTCTATACTCAATATTCTGATATCTTCCATATCATTTATACAGTGCAGGGATTACGCTATACAGCTAAAACAGGTTATCTTCATGATGTACCCCCAGAACTCTTTAATCCTCTCTCTTTAAAGGATAGACTCTTACTAATCACAAAGTGGAAGGAATTCTGTAAAAAGCATCCTTATATCATGATGGCAGATATGCCATATCTTTCTGAAACATCTACAACATATTTCCAGTTAAGTGATCAGGTATTCCATATGATTGCAGCAGACTCAACAGGAACACTTGCAAATATCTCTATACAAGAAGTGACACTTGTAGAAGCATTTAATGACTTCTTTGAAAATGTGATTAAGAAGAATGCTTATAGTAAAGAAGAAGAATTCAAAGTGATTGATGAATGTATTGAAATGATCAAGAAGGAGATGTAATCCTATGTATGTATCTCAATTATTATCAGAATATATAAAGAATAAGAAAACAAATATTAAGAAGTGTGCTGAGTATTTCCAGATGGATCGTTCTACTCTTTATAAGATTATTAGAGGAGAACGTAAGGCACCTAGTCGTGATTTTATTCTAAAGATCAGTCAGTATCTCTATCTGACAAATGATGAAAAGAAAGAACTATTAAATGCTTATGAAATAGATAAGGTAGGAGAGTTCCAATACTATTGTCGTCAACATGTCAGTTCCTTTCTAAAAGAAGCTGCCTTATTAGATAATCATTCTTTTACATCTACAGAAGTACTGCATACTGATTTAAAGTCAGGACATTATTCTAATATTTATGATATAGAACATCTCTTCTATGAATTATTCTTACTAGAAAGCAAAGAAAAAGATCCTCATATAAGGATCTTAGCACAGCCTACACATGCACTCTATTTATTAAGAATGGTTTGTCAGAATAAACCCAATATTAATATTACACATATATTCTGTCTTGATAATACCAATGCTCTTACAAAAGATAACCAATTCTATAACTTAAGTGTTCTAACTAATATCATGCCTTTGATCTTTAATAATGATCATTATAGTGCTTATTATTACTATAATGAAATCAATGCGATCAAAAATTATCTTTGTTTCTTTCCTAATATTATTCTTACTCATAAGTATCTTCTTATTTATACGAACGATCATTCAAATGGTATTCTTTATGGAAGAGGAGAAACATATGATGCTTATGAAGATCTGTTTAATCAGTATTTAAAAGAAACGAGAAGTTTGATTACGAATCAGAATAATATAAGTGATGCAATGGGAGATTATCATTATCTTTTATTTGCACCACCTATTAGTGCACTTTATCAAGAAGAAGATCCATTTCCACTGCCTTTAGAAGATAATCAAAATTCTATTGATTTTATTGAATCATTTAAAAATCATTCAACACGCTTAAAACAGTTTGTAAAAGGCAATAAGAATCATCTATCAGGACTCTTTACTATTCAGGGATTACGTTGTCTTGTGAATACGGGTTATACAACGGCTTTTCCTAGTCCATTATGTCAGCCTTTGACTATTGATGATAGAATCAAGATCTTACGTAGACAGAAGAACTTCATGAATCTTTATCCTATACAATTAGTCGATGTCCCTGAATATTCTGATACATCTTTCTTAATTATAGTAATGAGTATGAATACACTCTATTTCCAGATTGTTTCAACAAGTGGTACAGTTAAAACAATTCAATTTCATGAAGCCAGCCTCGTCATGGCTTTTAATGACTATTATCAATATATATTAGAAGAAAGATGTTTTAGTAAAGAAGAAGCATCTCAAATCATTGATACTTATATTACACAACTAGAGAATTTAAAAGAGTGAACCACAAAAGTTCACTCTTTTCATGTTAGCTGATTTTTGTACCTGCTGGTAAATCTGTTTCTAATACTTTAATAGATTTCTTAGTTCCACCTGCAAGAATCATACCCTGAGATTCTACACCTCTTAATTTAGCTGATTTTAAGTTCTTTACAACAATTACCTTCTTACCAGGCATATCTTCTGGTGAATAGCTATCTGCGATACCTGAAACAATCTGTCTTACTTCTCCACCAATATCAATCTGTGATACAAGAAGACGATCTGCTTTAGGATGCTTTTCACATTTCTTTACTTCACCAACAACTAATTCTATTTTAGCGAAATCATCAATAGTGATTTCTGGTGTTTCATCCTTCTTTTCTGGAACAACTGGCTTAGCAGGAGTTAACTTTTCTACCTGTTTAGCAACTTCTTTAGGATCTAATCTAGCAAATAATACTTCTGGATGATCAGTCACTTTAGTACCTGATTTATATGAACCGAAAGTATCTAGCTTCATCATATCTCTTTCATCTGTATTAATCATATCTAAGATTTTCTTAGAAGTACCAGGAATGAATGGTTCTAATGCGATAGCTGAGAATCTGATAGCTTCTACTAGGTTATAAAGTACTGTTGCAAGACGATCTTTCTTTGTTTCATCCTTAGCAAGAGCCCAAGGCATAGTATCATCAATATACTTATTCGTACGTCTTAATAAGACATAGATTTCATCTAATGCCTTTGCAAGTTTGAATTCATTTTCTAACTTAATAGTCTTTTCTGGCATTGCGAGTGCGATTGATTTTAATTCATCATCCACTGGTTCACATACATTTGTATTTGTGACAACACCATCAAAGTATTTATTACACATAGCGATTGTTCTATTAACTAAGTTACCTAAGATATTAGCGAGATCACTGTTGATACGTTCTACTAATAAGTCCCAAGTAATTGAACCATCGTTATCATATGGGATTTCATGTAATAAGTAGTATCTTACAGCATCTACACCAAATAGGTCTACTAAGTCATCCGCATAAATAACGTTACCTAAATGTTTAGACATCTTAGAATCACCCATTAATAACCAAGGATGACCAAATACCTGTTTTGGTAAAGGTAAATCTAATGCCATTAAGATAATTGGCCAATAAATAGTATGGAATCTTACGATATCCTTACCAATAACATGTACATCTGCAGGCCAATATCTATTAAATAGTTCATCGTTATTACCATCTAAGTCATAACCTAATCCAGTAATATAGTTTACTAATGCATCAATCCATACATATACAACATGCTTAGGATCAAAGTCTACAGGGATTGACCAAGTAAATGAAGTTCTTGATACACATAAATCCTGTAAACCAGGTTTCAAGAAGTTGTTCACCATTTCATTCTTTCTTGATTCAGGCTGAATGAATTCTGGATGATCATTATAATACTGCATTAAACGATCCTGATATTTAGATAATTTAAAGAAGTATGCTTCTTCTTTTGCATCATGAACTTCTCCACCACAGTCAGGACATTTTCCATCTACTAACTGAGATTCTGTAAAGAATGATTCACATGCAGTACAGTATTTACCTTCATAATGACCTAGATAGATATCACCTTTGTCATGTAACTTCTTAAAAATCTTCTGTACCTGTTTTACATGATATTCATCAGTAGTACGAATGAACTTATCATAAGTAACATCCATCATATCCCAGATACGTTTTACTTCTGCAGCAACTTTATCTACATATTCCTTTGGTTCAATTCCAGCTTCTTTAGCCTTTAATTCGATTTTCTGTCCGTGTTCATCTGTACCAGTCTGAAAACGTACATTATAGCCCTGCTGTCTCTTAGCACGGCAGATTGCATCACTTAATACGATTTCATAAGTATTACCAATATGAGGTTTACCTGAAGTATAAGTAATTGCGGTTGTTAAATAGAAATCTTTTGGATCTTTCATATTATCTGCTCCCTCCTAAAAATAAAAAAAACGTCCTTAATAAAGGACGAAATTATCGCGGTACCACCTTTTTTACACTTACGTGTCACTCAATCTCTTAACGCGAGTTACGGTTATCCCTATTCGAAATAACAGCTCCCAGACCATCTTTCTAAAGCTTCACACTTATTTACACCAGCCATAAGTTCTCTATGCATTTCACTTTAGTCTCTTCTGTTCATTGCTTTTACTTTAAAACTTTAACAAATTTCTACAACCTTGTCAATGATAGGGTTGAAAGTCCTCACATTATCACAGAGAGGTTCACTTTCAAAAGTTGAATATTATTAAAGTTTTGAAAGTGAACCATTAAAGCACTTACGCTCCTAGTAACCATTCAGCAATATCATAAATCATAATGCCTTCATAGCTATACTTTGGATGTCTCGTTCTTGCAATAATCATTTTAGGATATGCATCTCTAATTTGTAGTAAAGGAGAATATTCTCTCTCAAAAGTTTCTTGTGCTGAAATATTATCACTTACCTGAATATAGATTTTTTCACTACCTCTTTGAGCTACAAAGTCTATCTCTTTCTGGTAAAGTTTTCCAACATAAACATCATAACCACGACGCAATAGTTCAATACAAACCATATTCTCATACACTCTGCCATAATCCATATTTCTACTACCTAAAATAGCATAGCGAATACCTGTATCACACAAATAGAACTTCTCAGAACTTTCCAAATATTTCTTACCACGAATATCATATCTCTTAATATCATAGAAAACAAAAGCGTTACATAAGTATTTAATGTATTTACGTACTGTCACATGAGTTGTAGATACATTATTCGCATTTAAAAGCTGACTCACCTTATTTGGAGAAGTTAAATTACTGATATTATCCATTAAGAATTCACTTAATCTTTGTAATACAGTCGTATCAGGTAAAGCATACTTTTGAACTAGATCTCTTGTCACAATAGTTTCATAGACTTCCTTAATATAAGTAACCCTATCCCTATCATTTGGATATAAATAAGAGCCTGCCAAACCACCCTTAAAAGAGTATTCATCAAAAAGCTTATCCTTATCACTCACATCACTATAATATTCACAATATTCTTGAAAGCTGAAAGGAAATACATGTATTTCAATATATCGTCCTGTAAAGAGAGTTGCTAGATCAGCACTTAATAAAAATGCATTAGAACCAGTCACATAGATATCGTACTTTCCTTTAGAATAGAGACTATTAATAGCTAACTCAAACTTTGGACACATCTGAACTTCATCCACAAAGAGATAATTCATTTTACCTGCTACATAATGTTGTTCCACATAAGAATGGAGAGCATGATATTCCTTAATTTCTTCAAACTCTAAATCCATAAAATCGATAAAAATTATATTGATATTATCATAATTTGTTTTTAGGTATTCAATGTATGACTGCATCAGTTTAGATTTACCAGAACGACGAATACCAGTAATGATTTTTATGTCCGGTGTATCCTTTAGTTCAATGATCCTGTTGAGATAGTTTTTTCTCACAATTGTTTTCATATATTCACCCACTTTCAAAAGTTTAAATTTTTTATAGTTTTGAAACTGAACAACTACACTTATTATACTGTTCTAAAACTGTAGGAACAAGATACCACTTTCAAAAATGAAATTATTTTGATTTTTTGAAAGCGATTAATACAAACAAAAGACCTTGTACTTGATTTGATCATATGACAACTTATTTACACATAAATTTCTTATCTTATTCATACTGAATTCACTTATCATATCTAGTATGTTTTTTGAATTATGTGAATTATATTCGTTTATTGTATTAGTAAGTAAAAGGTAATAGAATACTAGAGAAGGAAGTGATAGCTATGGATTTAGAAAAGATTTTTAATGATCAGAAAACGTATTATGACACATTAATGACTAGAGATGTAAGTTTAAGAATAGATGCAATTAAACGTGTTAAGTTATGGATTAAAGACCATATGGACTTAATAGAAGATGCTTTAGAGAAAGATTTAGGTAAATCTAGAGGAGAATCCTATATGACAGAAATAGGATTAACTCTTGAAACCTGCACATATACATTGAAGAATATCAAGAAGTGGGTAAAGAAGGAAAAGGTAAAGACACCTCTTCATCAGTTCTTTTCTCGTTCTTATACGATTTATGAACCTTATGGTGTTACACTTATTATTTCTCCTTGGAATTATCCATTTCTACTTGCGATAGAACCACTTATTGGTACTATTGCAGCAGGAAACTGTGCGATTGTAAAACCAAGTGAACAGACACCACATACTTCCGCTATTGTAGCGCAGCTCATTGATACATGTTTTGATAAAGGACATGCCTATTGTGTTGAAGGTGGTTTAGAGGTTTCTAAGGAACTTGTAGATTTACCTTTTGATTATATTTTCTTTACTGGTGGTAAGAAAGCTGGTAGAGAAATCTATATGAAGGCGGCAGAAACATTAACACCTGTTACACTAGAATTAGGTGGTAAGTCTCCTGCTATTTTAACTGATATGATTCCTATGGAGATTGCAGCCAAGCGTATTATATTCGGTAAGTTCTTGAATGCTGGTCAGACTTGTATTGCACCTGATTACATATTAATTAAAGATACTATGAAAGCGGCTTTTATTGATTATGCTGCAGAATATATTAAGAAGTTCTTTGGTGAACATCCATTAGAAAGTGAGAACTTATGTAAGATCGTCAATAAAGAACAATTTGATCGCTTAAAGAAGCTATTAGAGAATCAGGATATTCTTATTGGTGGAGAAGTAGATGAAGAACACTTAAAGATTGCACCTACTATTGTGAATGATGTTGATTTTGATAATCCTTTAATGGAAGAAGAAATCTTTGGACCTATTCTTCCACTTGTAGAATACAATAGAATTGAAGAAGCGATTCAGTATATTAATAGTCATGATAAGCCTCTTGCTCTTTATTTATTCTCTAATGATTCATATCATGCCAATAAGATTCTAGATTTATGTAGTTTTGGTGATGCATGTATTAATGATACCGTCAGCCATTTTGCGACGAATACACTCCCATTTGGTGGTGTAGGCGCAAGTGGTATTGGTTATTATCATGGTAAGTTTACTTTTGAGACATTCTCTCATCGTCGTTCTGTTTTGCATAAGAGTACACGTATTGATTTACCATTTAGATATTATCCACTTACTGATGATAAGATGAAATGGATCAAACGTTTCTTAAAGTAATACTTACGAACACTTAATATGAGTGTGATTTCTTCTTAACCTTTTCTTTACTATACTGAGTATAGAAAAAGAAAGGGTGATGGATATGAAGTACAATTTGTATTGGTTAGGTTCAAAATTAGTTGCTATTATGATTATGGGAACTATACTTCTATCTGCCACTCATTGATTGTAAGCTAGAGATTCATTTCTCTAGTTTTTTTTACTTAATATTTATGTATTCTTGTGTCTGTAATGATATTTGTATTTCTCCTCTTATTCTATACTAAGTATAGAATAGGAGGAACAATGAGATACGAAATCGCCTGGGCAGTATCTAAGATTATTTGTGTGTTAATCTTATTTGCCATCACCATGTATGCTGGTTATACCGTTCGTTAATCAGCATTTTCATTTTATTTCATGTATAATAATACATGAGGTGATTAAAATGGGTGAATATGATAAGTATTTTAATAAGGATCTTCATAAAGATTTGAATAAGGATTCCCATATCAAACATGTTATTGCAGTCACAAGTGGTAAGGGTGGTGTAGGTAAGAGTTTAATGACATCATTACTTGCAGTTATGATGAACCGTATTGGTTATAATGTAGGTATTTTAGATGCGGATATTACAGGACCATCGATTCCCCAGGCTTTTGGTTTAACTGAAAAGCTTTATGGATGTGATAAGGGTATTATTCCAGCCGAAACACGTACAGGTATTAAGATTGTTTCTTTAAACTTGATGCTAGATGATCCTACTGATCCTGTTGTATGGAGAGGAAGCTTGATTTCTAATACTGTTACACAGTTCTGGACTGATGTCTATTGGGGCGAATTAGATTATTTATTTGTTGATATGCCTCCAGGAACTGGAGATGTTCCTCTAACAGTCTTCCAATCTCTTCCTGTAGATGGTATTATTACGGTATCTTCACCACAGGAACTTGTCAGCATGGTTGTAGAAAAATCAGTGAATATGGCACAGATGATGAATATTCCTATTCTAGGTCTTGTTGAGAATATGAGTTATTATATCTGTCCTGATTGTGGACATAAACATTATTTGTTTGGTGAAAGTCATATAGATGAAATTGCGAAGAAGTTTAATATTTCTACTGTATGTCGTCTTCCAATGGATCCTGCAATTACTAAAGTAGTTGATGCAGGTCTTATAGAAACAATTACACAGATGGAACTTATGCCTATAGTGAATGAATTAATGAAGGAGGACTAAGAAATGATTCAGCACGTTGTTGTATGGAAATTTAAAGAAGGTACAGAAGATCTACAGAATCAGTTTGTAGAAGGATTAAAGGGACTTGTAGGACAGATTGATGGTATCCGTTCTTTACATGTTGGGAGAAATGAAAATCCTAATGAAACATATGATGTTTCATTAGTTATGGAATTTGATAATATGGAAGATCTTTCTAGCTATGCAAATGATCCTAGACATTTAGCTGTTGCGAAAATCGCAAAGGAAAATGCAGAAGTAAGAGCTTGTGTAGACTTCACCATCTAATATAACTCAGGAATTATCCTGAGTTTTTTTGATTACATATCTATTACACAACTTTCGTTATATAATATAGTTATCATGTTTAACGGAGGATTATATTATGAATACAGCTTTAGTAATTATGGCTGCTGGTATTGGTTCACGTTTTGGTGGAGGAATCAAGCAGTTAGAACCTGTAGGACCTAATGGTGAAATCATTATGGATTATTCTATCCATGATGCCATTGCGGCAGGTTTCAACAAAATTATCTTTATTATCCGCAAGGATATTGAAGCAGACTTCAGAGAAGTCATTGGTGATCGTATTGAAGAAGTCGCTAAGAAGTATGATGTAGAAATTGCATATGCATTCCAGGATTTAAAGGCATTACCAGAAGGTATTGAATGTCCTGAAGGACGTACTAAGCCTTGGGGTACTGGACAGGCAGTTCTTGCTTGTGATGGTTTGATTCATGAACCATTCGCAGTTATTAATGCCGATGACTATTATGGTAAGGAAGCATTTGTACAGATTCATGATTTCTTATTAGACTACACACCTGAAAAACCGGATCATCTTGCGATGGCAGGATTTATCTTAAAGAATACTTTAAGTGATAATGGTGGTGTGACTAGAGGAATCTGTGCAGTCAATGATGAAGGATACTTAACAGATGTAGAAGAAACTAAGAATATTGAAAAGACATCTACTGGTGCACGTGTAAGAGACAGAGAAATTGATCCTAACGTGAATGTATCTATGAACTTCTGGGGATTAACTCCTGAATTCGTAAATACTTTAAAAGAAGGTTTTGTAGAATTCTTTGAAAACATCAAGGATCCACTAAAAGATGAATATTTATTACCTATCTATATTGGTGAACTATTAAGAGATAATAAATTAAGTGTTAAGGTATTAGAAGTACAGGATTCATGGTTTGGTGTAACATATAAAGAAGATGCACCTGTTGTAAAAGCTTCTTTTAAAGAATTAATTGACAACAACGTATATTCAACTGATTTATTCAGCGATATTAAATAAGACTCCAAAATTATGGAGTCTTTTCTTATACCTTCTTGAAATGTATTGTGATATGAGAGCCATAGGCACGTTCAATCAATTCATCCTCCCCTATGACCTTGACAAGGTTCTTAATCTGATTTTTCAAATCTGATTTATGAATATAGAAGATGGTTGTATGGGCATGACGAGCAAGAATAAGCTGTCTCAAGATATCTTTATCAGTGACATCTAGAGAATGGCCAAAGATATAGATATTGAGGCGTTCTTCCTGGGATTGTTTAAGCCATGTGAGATAACGACATCCTGTCCTTTTAAATATACGCTGGTAGAATTTCTTGAATTCAATGTATTCGTTATCCTGATCTTTACGTTCTCCTATCAAATATTCATCTATTCCGAGCACTAGATCACATGTTTCTATATCATGTTCAAGATTTGCTTTACCATGAATATAATCGTATTCTACTTCTGAATTACCATAGAGACGTTCATATGTATTCGTATAATTGAAGCTTAATACTTTATCTATATTCAATACTTGTAGTTTTTCTACATATTTTGGACTATCTAAGTGGTTTACAAATGCATCTAGATATATTTCTAGACATCGAGTCAAACGTAAGAGATCATGCGTGAGGATATCTCTTAGTTCTTTTATAGGTTCCATAGAAGCAAAAGAACAACGATCTCCCCAGAAATCAAGAAGAGATGTGCCTAAATACTCATTGACTCTTGCGACCTTCTGCCCTGATTTAAACTGCATATCACATTCAACTCTGATTGCATCAAGCTTTTGTATGACTTCAGACATCTCTTTTTCAAAATCCTTCCAGCCCTCTCCTATTGTTTCTTTTTCTAGATGAATAAGCCAAAGATTATCTTTAATAAGAGATTCTAGTTCATTGGATAATTCAAGAGAAAGATGAAGAATAAAATCTATCATACGCGAATCATAATCTCGACGAGATATATCATTCTTTTCTAACGACATACGAAATAACGTAGTAAAATCAATAAAATCCTTATAGGTTGTTGGCAAACCATGTAGTAAATCAAAGCCATTTCCTAATACAAGAAGATTCATGCTTTTTCCTCCTTCACTACTTCACTTAAAAGTATTTTTAATGTTTTGAAATCTTTTTTAATTCCCTTGACATATAATAATGGCGTTTCTTCTTTATCCATTGTATATATTTCCTGAATATATGGCTTTTCCATGAATGTATCTAATATTATTTTGATTTCCTCAATATATTCATGATTGATTATATTTTCATCAAATGTAGCTATTATATAGTTATTTTTATAGTTAATAGAAATAGAGAGGAGATAATCATATGCTACTGTCACAAAATCATCTGGTACTGAAAAGAAATTGATTCTTTCTAGTTCATTATTTGATAGATAGTTATGTAATATTTTTCCTCTCTTATATTTCTTCAACTGACCAGTATTCTTATATGCGATACTTACACCATAATAAGATATTTTCAAATCACATAAAGCATAAATATTTTCTATTGTATCAATAAATACATCATCCACAAACTTACGTATAGACCCTCTATTGGTAATAGATATTGTTTCCATCATGCTCACCTCTATTACCATTATAAAACAAAAAAATCCGCAAATGCGGATTTCATTACTTATTTGCTTCAATTAAGTCCATAGCCTGCTTTAATACTGCAGCGCCATCCATACGACCATATGAACGCATATCAATTAACTGTGCAGGAGTTGGTGCTACTTCCTTCTTAACAGTTGCTTCGAGATATCTTACCTGTGGGCCAAGTAATACAACATCTGCTTTAGCGCCGTTTGCTTTTGCTTCATTCGCACCGACTGCCCAGATATTTGCTTCAATACCTTGTTTCTCTGCTTCTTTCTTCATTTTTTCAACAAGTAAGCTTGTAGACATACCTGCAGCACAACATAACATAATATTTACCATATCAATTATCCTCCTAATTCACCTAGTAATCATTATAATACTGTAACCGTTGCCTTTAAAGTGTTTTTTTATTCACCAAAATCATTTTTTATACTGATAATGCTTCACTGTCCCCTGCTTATAGTCACTCAAGATCATTTGTGATAAACTATGTATGAATGGAGTTGATACAATGATTATAGATAAAGTAAACGATTATTTAAATAGTCATTCTTCAAGTACAACTTTGCTTGAATTATGCTTCTATATTAAAAAGAATATCCATAGAATTCCAAATCTAAGTATTGATGACATTTCAAAAGAATCTTTAATTTCTAAAGGTCAAGTATCAAAATGCATAAGAAAATTAGATTATGAAAACTATGAAGAATTTAAAAATGCGTGTATTCAATATTTAGATTTAATCTCAAAAAGAAAAAAATTCTTAAACCCACATCAAAGTTTAGAAACAAATGTGATGTATTTTACTAAAGATTTTATTCAAAATATCCAATATATGATCAATCATATTAATTTGAAGTTAATTCAAAAACTTATACAAGATATCAAGCAAGCAAATAAAGTATATTTATATGCACACGGTGATGTCAGATCTGTTTGTTATAATATCCAAAGAGAACTTCAGATATATGATATTCAGACAATTATATGTGATGCTTATTTTAACAAGGATTATCATTTTCTAGATAATGATATCTTAATTGTACTAAGTACAAATGGACATTCTTTCCATTATAATAAGCGTGTCATTAAACGTATAAAAGAATCTCATGTTGATCAATGGCTAATTACATGTAATGAAAGTATTACATTATGTCAAAAACAAATAATCGTTCCCCTGCTCGATGAAAAATACAGTGAATATATCATTAAGTACATGATAGATATTCTATTACTAGAATTACAAAACTAGTTTCCAATATGGAAACTTTTTTGCTTTCTTCAATCTCATCCTCTATTCTATAGACAGGAAGCCAAACAATATGGAGATAGTTATAATTGTTTGTGTCAAAATAAATAGAGGAGGAACTTAATATGGGATTTAAAGAAGGATTCTTGTGGGGAGGTGCCACTGCTGCGAATCAGGTTGAAGGTGGCATATTTGAAGATGGTCGTGGTTTAGCCAATGTAGATTTAATGCCCCATGGATCAGATCGTTATGCGATTGGGACTGGAGAAAAGTGGATAGATCGAATCGATGATCATTATTTTCCAAGTCATCAAGCCGTTGATTTTTATCATCACTATAAGGAAGATATTGCTTTAATGGGAGAAATGGGTTTTAAAACTTTTAGGTTATCTATCGCCTGGACAAGAATTTTCCCTCTTGGTGATGAGTTGGAACCTAACGAAAAAGGATTATTATTTTATGAAAATATTTTTAAAGAATGTAAAAAATATGGGATTGAACCATTAGTCACAATTAATCATTTTGATTGCCCAATGCATTTAATTCATAAATTTGGTGGCTGGCGTAATAGAGAAATGATTGATTGTTTTGTTAAATTAGCTAAAGTATTATTTGAAAGATATAATGATTTAGTTAAATACTGGCTCACTTTTAATGAAATCAATATGATTCTTCATTTCCCATTTGTAGCAGCAGGATTAAGATTTAAAGAAGGTGAAAATAAAACCCAAGCTATGATTACCTGCGCACATCATGAATTAGTTGCAAGTGCTCTAGTTACAAAATTAGCTCATGAGATAAATCCTGAAAATATGGTAGGTTGTATGCTTGCTGCGGGTTCTTATTATCCTGAAACATGTAATCCTGAAGATTATTGGAAATCAATTTGCGATGATAGAGAAAGTTATATGTTTATTGATGTGCAGTCACGAGGCTATTACCCAAACTATGCCTTAAAATGGATTGAAAAAAGAAATGCAGAAATACCATTTGCAGAGAATGATGTAAATATTTTAAAGGAAAATACAGTAGATTTTATTAGCTTCTCATATTACTCATCTCGTGTTTCTAGTGCTAATCCTGACAAGGGAAAACAAACAGAAAGCAATATTTTTGCTTCAGTTGTTAATCCATATTTAGATACAAGTGATTGGGGATGGCAAATTGATCCCTTAGGATTAAGAATTACTATGAACGAAATTTATGATCGTTATCAAAAGCCATTGTTTATTGTCGAAAATGGTTTAGGGGCCAAAGACAAGATTGAAGAAGATGGTTCTATTCAAGATGACTATCGTATTGAATACTTAAAGAAACATATTCAAGCAATGAAAGATGCAGTGGATGAAGATGGTGTTGATTTAATGGGATATACAACTTGGGGATGTATAGATCTTATTTCTAATGGAACGGGTGAAATGGAAAAGAGATATGGCTTCATTTATGTTGATAGAGATAATGATGGCCACGGTACTTTTAAACGCATAAAGAAAAAATCATTTGATTGGTATAAAAAAGTCATTGCAACTAACGGTGAAGACTTAGATAATTAATCACAATAAGGTAGACGAGAAATAGTATCAATTCTAAGATTAATCAATATTACTGCGTCTCCCATTGCACCGTATGTAACAAGTCTCGTATACGGCGCTACATTTACATGATAATTTCAAACTAGCTTTGATAGTAATTAAGGGGATTGACCAAGCCAGGTCTATCCCCTATTCTTTTACCCAAAATTTAGGATTAATAGTGAACTACCTCGACTTAATACTCCGTATTTGAAGTCAAGGCTTCTAGGATGCTTACGCATCCGTTTAAGAAGATTGACCACCTATTGCTAGGCAATCCTTATTCTTATTGCGTGTCCACTTCACCTCTACTGTATAGAATATTTACATCCACAACGCTACTTTTACGCATGATATTTAATGCGCCACTTACATCTGCCTAAGGTATGATACGTATTTCCTTCACTTCAACCTTTATAGTATCGGCTTGTAGTTCGCTGCACTTGGCGGTAATTACCTGTGGTCGGACTATCTCTGACTGAATTAGTGCCATACTTGCACACAAAAAAAGGCAGATATGCATAGATGAGCATATTTGCCTATAAAATCTTCTTTATTCAACAAACTCTATTTCTGTGACAGAAGAATATAGTCTAGAAATACTTGTTTCAAGCACAGCAATAACTCGACCTGTAAAAATCATAGAAATCACGGTTCCTAGTCCAATACCCAAAATGCCACCTGTAAAGACAAAGCCAATAATAAGTGAAATGATAATAGAAATACCATCAAAGAGATTCTTACCAAAACCAAATCCTTTATGACACTTTTCTCCTACAACACTTGCTAAGCCATCTGCAGGATTAGGTACTATTTTCATACCTACAGTGAGTGATGCCCCAATACCCGTAATTACAATCGCAAAAATAAGCATCATTAAACGTGATGAATAACTAGAAGCGACAGGAATAACTCCATCAAATATCTGAATAAAGAGGCTTGTGACAAGACTGGCTGGAATTTGTAAGAATTGAAAATAATCAAACTTCTTACCGAGTAAAATCCATTGAATAATGACAAGTAAAACATAATAGATAAAAGTCATTACACCAATAGGAATATGAGTGAGATAGGCGATATTATAGGCTACAGAGATGATGGGTGACACACCTAATTGTGTCTTTGTATTGAGATCAATACCACAGCCTAAAATCAATAATCCAAGAAGATAAATTCCAATTCTTTTGTAATTCAGTTCCTTCATTATTTAACTCCCTTTGAAAAACTATGCATGCTTGTCATCTGCTTCTGTAATTCTAGATCATCTCTTTTGATCCATTCAGCTACTGCATCATCCTTAGATGTATGAACGGATAAAACATGCACAGTATCATGATTTTTTTCATTCTCAATATAATACTTATGGAAAATATTTTCTACAAATTTTTTAATATCTTCTTCTGATTGATAATGAAGATCACGATAATCAAAGGTAGAGTATTCTCTTTTTGTTTGTATACGATAATGTTTGACTTCTGATACAATCCAGTAAATTCCTCTATTTTGAATCTTCTTAGAGATATGACTGATTTCAATAGACATAGGGTCCTGTTTTTCCTTACATTCTAAAACAGATTCATCTAGAGTACGATATAAAACGTAAGTGTTCTCATAATCACCTTTAGACGTTTTAAAGCCATTACGAATCATTCCTAAACTCTTAAAGCCTACTGTATCTAAAACTGTCTTTAATGTTTTTGTGACTGTATTTAATTGCATAATTGCATATCCAGCTTTAAATGCCTGTTCCAAAGAGTCCTTAATCAGACTATCTAGTTCTTTCTTATAGTCAGCTTTAATTGCATATGAACAAGTTGCAATATGCTTACAATGTCCTGTTCCTAAAGAATTAATCAAATAAGCACCTACTAATAGATGATCATCAAGCATCACACCACAATATGATGCTGATTCAATAAAATCATCAAGAACAGGTGTGTCTTCTTCAAGATAAAGTCCTGTTTCAATCACTTCATTAAAAAGAGAAACAACTTCTTTTATATCTTCTTTCTGGCATTTCCTTTTAATGATGTTCATCTGTTAAACCTCCTATTAATAAATAAATGAGTGAAGCCATCATTAGTTCCTTTTTACAGAACGTATAATACGACTTCATATCCATTGCTTCCTTGTATTTCATTTGATGTAGAAAGAATCCCACAATTGATTCTCTGTTGAGATGATTTTGTAAGAAAGATAGATTCACCTTTGTCAGACTTAATTCCTGAGGGAAATAATCCTTCTCCATATATTTCTCAAATGCATGACGAATCATATTTTTGTATTCTTCAAACGCATAAACCTTTAAATCATCAAAGCCCATTAATTCTCCAATAAAATCTAAAGTAATATATGTATAATCTTTGAGATTTAAGATCATTTGATGATTGGCTTCTAATAATAAAGATGTCAGTTCTGAAGAATTACTATTAAAGAATCCTCTCATTTCTTTTTCCATCATCAATAATTGTTTATAGTAATCATGAAATACTGTCTGATTTGAAGGAAGAAAAGTATACTGATTGCCTTCATAATTTCCAAATAGCTTATAAGCCATTAAGTAGCCCAAACGCTTATTTCTTTCTAGTGCATCCTTATTAAAGTCCATAAAACCACCCAAATCAACTGGTGGACATGAATAAAGAATAGAAGGACGATTGATATATTGTGGATGAACTGGAATAAGATGCATATCCACTACGACTATTTCATCTGCACCCATATCTAAGGCAAGATCAATAGGCAGGTTATCGCTAAATCCCCCATCAATATATTTATTACCATTTATTTCTGTCATTGGAAAGACAGGAAAGCAGGCACTACTTGCAAGTAAATAATCAAGCATATGTCCTCTTTCCATTTCAGATTTTGTCTTATAACATGCTTTCATGCTTGGAAACTGCACTGTACATATACCAAAATCAATAGGTGAAGACAATAAACGTTCTTCATCCATTAATCCACGACAATGTTCGACAAAAGGAGTATTATCAGCGCCTTTGTTTTTGAAATAGTATCTTAAAAAAGATTGTGCCAGTGATGTCTGCTGGGCAATAGATTCTTTAAGTTCAGACAAGTTACTTCCCTCTTCCTTATTAAATAAAGAAGTTGTCATAAAGTCATCTCTTAAATCCGTTAAATCAGGGGCATTATTAAAGACATGATCCATATCTAATATATTCCATGTATACTCTAATCCTTCATAGTCCCCCATAGCGACTAACGCACCATTAAGAGCACCAATAGAAGTTCCTGTCACAATATCAAAATGTTGGTTTAATTCTTTTGCAGCAAGTAAGAAACCTGCTTCATAAGCACCTTTTGATCCTCCACCACTTAATACAAGAGCTCTTTTCATAGAGTTTCATCTCGATTCGTATCATGAATGATTTTCTTCATGAATTTCATTTCCTTATTTAATTCTGTAAAGCGAGACATCTTCCATTCCCAGTTAGGAGATCCAATTGTACCTGGAGTATTAAAACGTGATGTTTCTGGTTCTCCTAGAAGATCCCATACAGGAATAATGACAGACTCAGCAGGTAAATCCATACAATAATGAATCATTTGACGATGTTTCTTACGTTCTTTATAACCTTCAAGAAGTAAATCTACTTCCTTTACTGTATCTTCATCAAGATTACTATACCATCCCATTAATGTATCATTATCATGTGTACCGCTATATACAACAACCTTATCAAAATCAAATTCATCCTTGTAATGGAACTGGAAGATATACATACCCTTGAAATTATAATGATCTCTTAGTTCATACACTTCATCTCTTAATAAGCCTAAATCTTCTGCAAGAATATGTGTATCTGGATATTCTTCAAATAATTTGTCAAATAGTGCATAGCCTGGTGCTTCGACCCATTCCCCTACTACTGCAGTAGGTTCTGATGCTGGAATCTTCCAATAAGTATCAAATCCACGGAAATGATCAATACGTACTTCATCATAAAGCTTATTTGCACTATGAATTCTATCAATCCAGAACTTGAAATTTGTCTTTTCTAGATGATCCCAGTCATAAATAGGGTTACCCCATCTCTGTCCAAATTCACTAAAATAATCAGGTGGTACACCTGCTACAAATGAAGGTGTGCCATCTTCCTCTAATAAGAAGTCTTCCTGATCTAACCAACAATCAGCACTATCTAATCCTACATAAATAGGCATATCCCCTATAATCATAATACCCTGATCATTCGCATATTTCTTTAATGCATACCACTGTTTAAAGAAATAGTACTGTAGGAACTCCTGATAATTGATTTCTTTTTCAAAGGGTAATAATTCAAAAGACTGATGTTTAGGGAACTCCTTATATTTCTCATGCCACTCTGTCCATGGCTTTCCCTCATTTGTTAATTTAAAGGTACGAAATAATGCATAACCCTCAACCCATTTATTGTTTTCCACAAACTGCTTAAAATCATCATTAAATTCAAATCTTCTATAAGCGAGTCTTAATAAGTCTTCTTTATGTGCACGTACAGCTTCATATTCCACTGTTTCAGCCTGTTTATTAAATGTTTTTAGTTCTCCTGTTTCAAGTAATCCATCTTTTACTAAGTCTTCTAAATCAATATAAAGTTCATCACCCGCATAAGATGAATAAGGCTGATAAGGTGAATTACCATATGCTAAAGGATTAAGTGGTAAAATCTGCCAGATCTTCACATCTGATTTCTTTAGCTGATCTACAAATGTATATGCGTTCTTCCCAAAATCTCCTACACCATAAGATGATGGTAGTGCAGAGATAGGACATAGTATTCCTGCTTTCATATTAATAACCTAACTCCTGTCTCATAATAATTACATGGATTCTATCCTTGTTTCCCTGACGTGCAAGTTTGACATAAGATGCACAGATTCTTTGATCTGACATGCAATTGACACACTTACCAGTAACAGCACAGCCTGTTTGACGGTGTAATCTAATCGCATTTGCTGGTGCTGACACGTTTTTAATATGATCAATAGCTTCTTCTTCTGATTCAAAGATCTTATTGACACCTGCAACGACATAAACATCCTTAGGTCCATAAATCATTGCAGCCACTCTATTACCATTGCCATCAATATTATATAAACAGCCATCTGTTGTCATTGCATTGGTACTCGTTAAATAAATATCCGCATTAAATGCTTCATGATGTATTGCGTTGATTTCTTCTTTAGTTAATCCTTTAGCATAACGATCAAGGAACTTGACATCACTTGCACGCACTAAATCTAATACATGCATTTCATCAAGTGACATAGAGCCACCTACTGCCACTACCTTTTGGTCCTTGAAAATTGTCTTAAAATAATCATGAAGTTCTTCTTCAGTATTAAATACTTCACAAGTCATGTTATTTCTTTCTAATGCTTTCTTTAATCTTTCAATTTTCAAATCATACATACCCAATAAATTCTTATCCATAAAAACACCTCTCTGTCCCCTATTATAACATATGAAAGTGGTTTATAATAAATAAAAAAGACAAACTATTAGATGTCAATAAATAATTTATTTATTAAGAATTTATTGATTTTATAGGCATTTGTCTTGATTTAGAGGTGAATCCTCTATAAAAATCCTCTTTCTTTTCTAAAAAAGAGTACACTGAAAAGAACTTTTCAATGCAAAAACATTGAAAGCTCTTACATTAGATTTCTATATACTATTAAATAATCATCGTCTCTTCTAATTTGGTGTATACAAACTTATGTACTTCACCATTGATATCAGAATACTGATAAATCTGTTTTCTAGTATTTTTAGGAAAGTCTAATGATATTGAATTGAAGAACGTATTTTGGGTTTCTTCTGGTAATCTCATGATATGTTCATGAAGAATTACAAAGCTGCTTTCGTTTTTCATAATTGAATAGATATATCGTGCAATTTTATTTGCGATTGCGATATTAGCCAGCTTATGTCTTTTCTTGTTTCCATTCTTGATTCTTTCAAACTGATGTTTTAGAACTGGATTATGACGTCTGGCAAATTCAGCAATTATGTAAATTGCATGTCTGAGATATCTGGAGCCTTTTTTAGAAATCTTGCCCATGGTTTCTACAGATGTTCCAGAGCGCTTGTTTCTAGGGCTTGTTCCCGAATAAGAGACAAAACAGTCTGCGTTTTTAAATCGTTTTATATCGCCAGTTTCAGCAATGACAGTTGCAGCAGTTAAAGGACCACATCCTGTAATTGTAAGAAGCAGTTTATAAGCTGGATTTAAAGAAGCAACATCTCTAATATATCTTTCAATCATTTTAAGCTGACCTTTTATGTTTTTTATGTTTTCAACGAGGTCTAGAATGATACTTCTTCCATAAGAAGAAATATTATCAGGAACCAGAGTATCATGACACAAATCAAAGAGCTTATCGATCTTATCCATCGAACAGCGATGTTTCGTAGCTTCATAAACGACATTGAACACTTCAAGTCTGGAAGCATTTATGATATCATGTGTCGTAGGATATGAAGATAAGACAGCGATAAAAG
>OIZP01000160.1_pt1 | contig 44323 bp, 47 predicted proteins | sample 1588531 | NCBI WGS metagenome assembly OIZP01 (sample SAMN03283283) | human gut metagenome | biome: human-associated habitat; material: feces | host: Homo sapiens | place: Peru | collected 2012
TTTGATTAATATAATCTGAACCCAAAACATTATAATCTTCTATATAGGTTTCATCTAATCAACTATCTTTTATTTCTATAAAATTAATTTGATTTAATTTTGTCACATCTACTTTTACTTCAGTATTATAATCATTTATGAGCAAGAAATAATCCTTTAACAAAGTTAAAATGCAATTAAGATATAAAATGCAATTAAGATATATATCATAATACTGCTTTGAATGATTGGTATTAAATGGTATTAATTTATCAATTTGTGATAATAAATGAATATCTCCAGAAAAGAAATTATACATATACCCATATTTATATTTTTTGGCAAGTTTTCCATATGATTTTTTATCTTTAAAAACTTTCAGTAATCCTTTATTATTATCATTCAATTCTTGTATATTTAAACTTTTTGCTCCTAATTGTTTATTGTACGATTCTAAAGCAGATTCTACTATAAGTTGTAAATTTATATTTTCATTTTTAACTTCTTTAATAAAACATATTTGTTCTATTATTTGCCTACATAACATTGAAATATATGATGGATATATTTCACCATTACTAAATTGTTTACAAATTTCACTTGTAATGTTTAGCGATAAATGAAAAACTATTAGATTGTTTTTTTCGATATTAATAGATTTATTTTCAAAATCAATATTTTTGTTAATCGATTTTAAATAGTTTGTCATAGATATTCTATATATCAATAAGCTCATCCAATAAATTCTATTTTTTATAGTAGCATACTTATTTAAATCTACTTTTGTATATAAATTCTCAAGTATCATATTGTCAAAAATTTTGTCGTGATAATCTTTATCAATATCTAATGATTTTAATAAATTATTTAACTCCATCATTCTTTTCATCCCCTTCAATAAAAAATGTCAACAAATTACTTTTTGCTAACATCATTTAATTTCAATGGATTTTGTCCACATTTTTATTTATTGGTTGACAAACAACAAATTTGTTACCTTTCTTAAATTCAATTTTTTCCTTGTTTTATATTACTTTCCACAGCAATTCTTATATTTTTTCCCCGAACCACATGGACAAGGTAAATGACCTCGATAGCGGTCACTATAAATAAACATAAGAATTTTACACACCTTAATATTATCCGTTTCTTGAAAAACATCTCCAAACGATTGTAAAATGCCTTCAATGCCATGAGATCGTTCACCAAAAGGAAAACAACCAAATCTTTGATAGTATTCATATGAGAAAAAATATGGTTCAACAAATTCCTGCATCCAACTCACTAAATTAAGACCATCAACAAATCGAATTCTAATAGCAAAATCTGTTTCTAAACACAATGGTCCATCTTTATATTGATGGTTGTAATTTGAATCTATAGCATTCCCAATATCAAAAACATAGGGTAATTTATCAGATTCAAACGGTATATGAACTTCAATATGATAAGTTTTGTATAGTGTATAACTTGATGCAGTACGGTTAACTAGTATTTCACCTGTGAGTATTATTTCTTGATTCGATTCTTTTTCAATGTGAAGTTTATCATAAATTTGCAACAGGCTATTAACCTGTTGCAATGCACTTTCTTTAGAAAAAATCATAGGCTACCATAAGGTTTAGCTGCTCTCTCTACAGCAATCGGCTTTGGCTTTTTATTATCGTTACAATACTTTTTGCCCAAAACTGAAGATACAGTCTTTTCTCCAAACCCGTTTTCAAGTGCCATTCTAAACACTTGCTCGTCCTCAACATTCAAAGAATCAATTAAATCTTTTCTTACTGCTTTGAGCCAACGAAAAAAGTAATATGGTATCTTTGCATCTTTATTCCATCTGTCTGCTAAGTTATCTTCAGGATTAGCTGGATTTGGGATATTCCATTTCCCATCAGCTCTAGACAAATATTTCCTTTCTCCATAATTTTGAATGAAATTTTTATACTCGAGATCTTGCTGTTGTGCGCAAATTGATAACTCTCCAAGTACATATTCTAATAAATCAAAAACCGCAACATAAGGATCGTAACCTGAGGCAATTCTTGCTGCTAAAACATTAATGATAGCTGATATAGGTTTGACATCATCTCCGTTAGGGAGATTAAAATAATAAACATTCATATGATATTTCAATATTTGAATTACACGTTGAAGAGCCGATCGATATAAATCATTTGAGATTTCTTCGACTGAAGCGAATATAGTTCTGTTGTTTTGAAAAAATCGATTTCTAAAATCATTTTTAGAAGCTTCGATAAATGGAGCATTTATAGAGTCAAACCATGTTCGAAATCCTTTTGGATTATTAGTTAACCAACAATAATTTTTCTCACTATTTTGTTTAGGTATAGAAATTGAATCCTCAATCAATTCAGGATAGTTACATTTCTCTCTTAAACGTTTTTTATTTTCAGCGTTCTCTTCCGCCGCAGGAACAATATCTATTGAAAATCCAACACCATTTATTGCCGCATACTCAATAGTGAAGCATTCAGGATAAATCTCAAGCTTACCACCATATAAATCACTTAAAGACAATTTCTCTTCAATCAACTCTCTTAGTTTACTTGGGCTGTAATCATCTCTAGTACCACGTACCTGACAAATAAAATCCAAATCATAGTTAGCGTCAGGATTTTTTACATTAGGACGAACTACAGTTCCTATAGCAAAAGAACCTTGCGGATACATATCTGCCTCTAAACCATTATCATTCAAATATTTGGCTAGTGCCTTGTATTTTTCAGTTGCGTTCTTAAACAACGTTGGAGAAATATCAAGTTTCTCAATAATAGACAAAATGTCTTTTTGACGTTCAAAAGTATTCATTATAAATCTACCTCGCTTTCTAATTTGATAGCACTCCATCAACACAAGTGCTATATCGTACATATAAAATAGCATCATAAAAGAAATAATTCAAGTATTAATCGAATATTTCGTTTTATTAAACATTTTTTTATTTATTTTCATATAAAAGTGTTTAATTTAATTGACATTCTCGTTATTTTTGAGTATTCTATCAACAGAGAAAAATTGGGAGATGTTTTTATGTTAATACAATTTTCAGTTTCTAATTTTTTATCATTTGATGAAACAGAAACTTTATCTATGATTGCAGGAAAAGCAAGAAAAAATATCGATCGTATTTATAAAAGTAAAAAAATCAAACTCACTAAATGTGAGGTAATCCTTGGCGCAAATGCTTCAGGCAAATCAAATCTTGTATCAGCTTTACAATTTATTCAACAAATGATTGTTAAAGGTTTGCCACTAGGGTTTTCTAATAAATATTTTCGTTTAAAACCAGAGAAAAAGAATTTACCTTCTGAATTCGAGATTCAATTTCTTTCTGATTCAAAAATATTTGTATATGGTTTTTCTATCATTCTTTCTACCGGAAGTATAATTAATGAATATTTATATGAACAAACAAGTAACGGTTCCAAAAAGGAATTATTTACTCGTAATACAGTATTAGAAAAATTTAATGTTGGAACATATTTTAGAACTTCAGAAGCATTATCTAAAATACTTAACTATGGTGAAGATAGTGTAAGCGATCAAGAAACCTTATTTTTATCTATCATTAACAAAAACAAGAGAAAAATGTTTTTAGATATCCAAGAATTAAAAGTCTTAAAAAATATTTACGAATGGTTTTCTGAAAAACTTAATATTAGCTTCCCAGAAAGTATATTAACTGGATATCCGTATTTCACTGATACAAATCTTGACGAAATTGCAGAATTATTACATGCGCTAGGCACTGGTATAAGCAAATTAAAAATCGTAGAAGTTCCAATTGATAAAATTAAAACTAAATTTTCGGATGAAATCTATAATAGAATAGTTTCAGATTTAGAAAAAGCAAACGCTCATTCGAATCCATCATTGAAGAAACATCCAAAAATCATGGCACGTGCTTACAAAGAATTTTATACATTTGAAATAGATGAGAACAATAATATAAAGATTACAACAATAGAATTCAGCCATGAAAGTAGTAATATATTTTTTGATTTAAACGAAGAATCTGATGGTACAGCAAGACTTTTAGATTTAATAGAAATATTATTTAAGATATCTGATGATCGAATCTTTATAATTGATGAAATAGATAGATGTTTACATCCATCCATGACTGTTAAAATCATAGAGTTATTCCTATCTATGGCTAAAAAAAGGAACACACAATTAATCATTACATCTCATGAATCTAGACTACTAGCATCAGAAATACTTCGTAATGACGAAATTTGTTTTGTTTGTAAAAACACTCAAGGAGCATCTATAATTAATCCACTAGAGAAATACCAGCTTAGAGCGGACAAAAAGGTATATGCTGCACTATTTGATGGTACATTAAATACTGGTCCAATTTTTGATGAAGATAAATTACATAATCTAGTTGAATAATAATTGAAATCATGTGTTTGACATATTGTTGAACACATTTTTGTTTGGCATACAAAAAAAACCTAAAGCTTGTCTCTGAGCATTCGTGTTTCTATCCTAATTTCTTAAGGATGTTATCTAATTGTGTTTTAGTCATTTCTAGCTTTTCTGTGTAAGATGCTAGTTTTTCTTTTTCTACATTGACTTTAGCTTCTGGAGCTTTATTGACAAAGCCAGGATTCTTCAACATGCCTGAACAACGTTTGATTTCGTTTTCTAGGCGTGCGATTTCTTTTTCAAGTTTTCCTTTTTCTTCTTCTAAATCAATCAATGCATCCATCGCAAGTTCATGATTTGTCATTTTTTATTTTCTCTTAATCATAATACATAATAGATTCCCTTCTTTTAGCAAGTAATTCCCCAGACAATTCATTTTCGATTATATTATGTGAGCATCCATCTAACGACCTCCATACATTAAATAGACATCATTATTATCAACATAGATGTTAATATATCCTTGTACAAAGGATGGTGCTCATTATGTCCTTAACTTCGCTGAATTTGTATAACTAAAAAAAGAAGCATTAGTAACTCAATTCACTAATGCTTCTGTCGATATATTTTGCCGTGGTCGTCTTCAGGTAACCCCTTAAAAGTGCCTGATGCGTTAAACCTTTTTTTCTTTTGGCTTTTTTACTGTTTCTCCAGTTCAGGCAGAATGCAAAGCAGGTACCGAGGGATGCAACACCTGCCATGATTACTGCACCACTGATTGCCAATAACTAGAACTGCTCCATCTTTTCGTACTCCAACATAAACTATGCCGCTCTCTGCATTTTCAAATCCTATCTCTTTAAGGATGTCAGGGACATACTCTTGCTTAAATTCGATATTTTGGTTCTCAAATTCTAACATCGTCTGAGCCTTCCTTTCTCGTTTCTTTCTTCTTTCTTTCTTATTGTGAGAAAGAAAGAAAGAAAGGAAAGTCAAGAGATGTAGACACAAATGTGTTGTCGATTAAAAAAACGCCCAGAAATCTGAGCGTAATTTATACTATCCTAATTTCTTAAGGATGTTATCCAATTGTGTTTTAGTCATTTCTAGCTTTTCTGTGTAAGATGCTAGTTTTTCTTTTTCTACATTGACTTTAGCTTCTGGAGCTTTATTGACAAAGCCAGGATTCTTCAACATGCCTGAACAACGTTTGATTTCGTTTTCTAGGCGTGCGATTTCTTTTTCAAGTTTTCCTTTTTCTTCTTCTAAGTCAATCAATGCATCCATCGCAACTGTTAATACGGCTTTTTCAATTGTACGAGAAAGTACATCTTCTGTATTAAGGTCTTCTTTGACAGTCGCATGTGCCATACGCGCTAAAATGGCAGTTGATTCTGAATTTAATGCTACATAACCATTGTCATTGTGTAGTGAGATTGTTAAGTCTTCACTTGGTTTCATTGAGTATTCAACTTTGATTTCACGAACCGTTTGAATTGCACTGATAACTAATGCCATTTCGTCTTTTTCTGCGTCAGTATATTCAAATTCAACTTTTTCTGGCCAAGTTTCAACATTTAAGCTTTCTTTATCATGAGGCAAGTTCAAATAGATTTCTTCTGTCACAAATGGCATGAATGGAGACAATACTTTTAAAATTCCCATCATGACTGTGTATAGTACAGCTTTTGTGTTGGCTACTAAGCTTTCGTCTTCTGAATATAGAGTAGCTTTAGAAAGTTCAATGTACCAGCTGCAGAAATCATCCCATACAAAACTATATAGTTCGTTTCCTACAATAGCCAATTCATATTTGTCCATATTTGTAGATACATGGTCTAATACTTCGTTAAAACGAGCTAAGATCCATTTGTCTACGCTGTTGGCTTTTAACATGTCTAGTTCTGGTTTTGTATCTCCAATTTGCATTTGAACATAACGAGCTGCGTTCCAAATCTTATTGATAAAGTTCCAGCTAGCGTCCATCTTAGTTTCATCAAAACGTAAGTCTTGTCCTGGCGTTGAATTTGTTGTTAAGAAGAAACGTAAGGCATCTGCACCTTTTTCTTGAATCACATCCATTGGGTCAATACCATTCCCTAATGATTTAGACATTTTACGTCCTTGTGTATCACGAACAAGACCATGGATCAATACGTCTTTGAATGGACGGTTCTTCATGCAGTAGCGTGTTTGGAATGCCATACGAGCTACCCAGAAGAAGATGATGTCATATCCTGTTACTAATACATCATTTGGGAAATAGCGTTCTAGATCGGCTGTTGTTTCTGGCCAGCCAAGTGTTGAGAATGGCCATAATGCACTTGAGAACCAAGTATCCAATACATCTTCATCTTGTGTCCAATTTTCAATATCTTTTGGATCTTCCATTCCCACATAGATTTCACCCGTTTCTTTGTTTGTCCAAGCAGGAATTCGATGTCCCCACCACAACTGACGTGAAATACACCAATCTTCAATATTTTCTAGCCATTGTTCAAATGTTTTATTGAAACGAGAAGGTACAAAGTTAATTCTTTGATCTTCAATTTCTTGATTCTTTAATACTTCTTGTGCAAGTGGTTTCATCTTTACAAACCATTGTTTACTTAAGTAAGGTTCTACAATAACACCTGTTCTTTCAGAGTGTCCTACTTGGTGTAAATGTTCTTCAATATGATCAACTACACCTGCTTCTTTAAAGTCATTGACTAAAGCTTCACGACATTCAAAACGATCCATACCAGCATACTTACCACACATTTCATTCATAGTTCCATCTGGATTCATACAGATAGGCATTGGTAAGTTGTATTTTTTAGCTAATGCGAAGTCATTAGGGTCATGTGCTGGTGTACATTTCATAACGGCTGTACCAAAACTCATGTCAATATAATCATCGGCCATGATTGGAAGTTTATCTCCATTGGCAGGGTTAATCGCATGCATTCCAACGATGTCTTTATATCTTTCGTCATCTGGGTGAACAAAGATAGCTTGGTCGGCAAACATGGTTTCTGGACGTGTTGTCGCAATCACTAATTCTTTTCCTGTTTCAACGACTTTATATTTAAAGTAGTACATGTGACCCATGATTTCTTTGTGTTCTACTTCAATATTACTTAATGCAGTTTTAGCTTCAGGATCCCAGTTGATGATTCTTTCACCTTGATAGATTAGTCCATCGTTATATAAGTCTACAAAGACTTTACGAACCGCATGACTTAAACCTTCATCTAATGTAAAGCGTTCACGACTATAATCTAAAGATAAGCCTAATTTAGCCCATTGGCTACGAATGGTAGAAGCATATTCTTCTTTCCATTCCCACGCTCTTTCTAAGAATTTTTCACGACCAATATCATAACGAGAAATGCCTTCTGATTTTAAACGTGCATCTACTTTTGCCTGTGTCGCAATACCCGCATGGTCCATTCCAGCTACCCAGCATACGTCATAGCCTTTTAATCTTTTATAACGACATAAAATATCTTGTAGTGTTGTATCCCATGCATGTCCTAAGTGCAGCTTCCCTGTTACGTTTGGTGGAGGGATCACAATACAATATGGGCGTTTTGATAGATCGCCCGCTGTGAAATATCCTTTTTCAATCCAATTTTGGTATTTATCATTTTCTACTGCTAAATGATTATATTTTGCTTCCAACGTCATCCACAATCATCCTTTCCATAAATATAAAAAAGCACATCCACATAGGACGTGCTTGACGTGGTACCACCTAATTTTATTCTCATTCACATTAACGCTGTGTCACGAAATTTACTACTTCATTTCATAAATTCAACTCAAAGACTACCTTCATCTACCCTATACACAAGCTTTCACCAGCCGCCTGCTCTCTAAAGAATACAAGTAAATTACTCCTTCTTGTCATCGCTTTGAGTTTAGTTTATCAAAGAAAAAGTAAAAACTCAAATCATTTTGAAAAATAAGTTGTTTTATTCTCTCGTTTACTATATGATGATTAAAGAAAGCGGTGTAAACATGGATAATCAATTATACAATCAAATCAAAGCTGTTCATGAACAGTATATTAAAGAACAAAATCGTTTAGAAGATGAAATTGATCGTTTAAGAAGAGAAATCGTTTGTCTCGATAATGAAGATGAAATCGAAGCCTTGAATAAACTTGTTCGAATCGATGACATCAAACGTAAAATGGTTGTAGAATTCATTCATAGTTTAGATAAGATTGTGGAGCAATAAGCCCACAATCTTTTTTTAAAACTCACCGTTTTTATATGCACGCGCAATCACATAAGAAGGCTCATAATATGCACCATTATTATAATCATCTAGCGTTTTACAAATCTCATCATTATAGATTCTTAGAATCCCTTCAATATAATCTTCTCCAGGATATAATGTATCTACTATAAGTCTTGTATATACTTTTCCCATATCCAATTCAGTTGGAATATGTGTACATAATTCACGATTTACATCTTCAATATGAAAATTGCTCTGCTTTAACCCATATTCTTCAATCACATCATAAACAACCTGATCTGAATTTTCGCTATACAAGACATTTGCGACACTTATCAAATGATACAAAGGATCATATCCAAGTTTATTCACAACATATGAGTTTCGCTGATGAAGATGTCTAGACACTTTTTCAATTAGAAAACAAATATAGAACAAATCATTCTCTTCAATAGGCTCATTAAAGTATTTGTTCATCATAGCTGATAACTCCTATCATATTCCAAACATTTCAAAGCGGCTTCTGTACAAAATACAATTTGATGTATAGGATACTTGAATTTAACCAACTCCCAAAATGCAGTTCTAGAAATTAATCCACGCGCAAAGTCATCTACATAATTCCAAATTGTATCATCAGCCATTGGCCCTTCAACAATATCATAATCATGTCTTATGCCTTGTCTTGATGAAACTACAAAGTCTAGCCACTCATCGCTCATCTCTTTAAAAATCAAACAATTTAAATTCTTATTTTCAGTATAAGAATATACATTCACAACGTGCTTATTCTTTTTAGTTAACGCCCACCTTTTAGCTTGTTTTTCAAAATTCGTACAATAGAATCCATATCCAAAATCTTTATAAAATCCATCCGTAATAATTTTTGGCTGATTTACAATTACATTACTACCATAATATATTTGCATTCTTTCACCCTCTATCGTCTTAACTTATTATGAGTATCAAAACATTTATATGAACCATCTAAATATATTTTTCCCTAACAAAACATCTTACCTATACCTATTCCAATTCTTTCATACCCTTATTCTACAAGTTCACATACAACTCCCTTATCTAGAATGAACTTGATCTTACCCTGTGTCTCATCTTCGATCTTATCATATAATCTTCCAGCACTATAGCTTTCTCCAAGTACTGTATATGGACTGTTGGCAACATATCCAATCTTTCCTAGACCTGCAAGATTGACACTAATGGCTTCCTTATCATATTCATTATCTTTATCTTTCTTTAGATAAACGACCATTTCCGTAATAATGGTTTAAACCAGTGATTGTGAAATAAATGTTTGACATCTTCTTGTCCTCCTTTTAATTTCACAATACATCTCTAATTGACATTATACGTGTCTAAATATGAAATAAATCAAATTTTCTTTAGAATACATCATTGGACTATGGGGAAAATACACAATCATACGATAGATATAATAGACAATCATGAAAATAGCCCAGATGATCAATAGTTTCTTGATTCTTTCCGGTTTATTTAAATTCATCAATACTACCACAAACACAATTAGAGTAGGAATAAGGAGTGCATGATAATAGAGGGATAAAGAGAATTTAAAATGAAGTAGATAATATAGGCTTGTTTTCATGTTGCATCCAGGACATGGTAAGCCTGTAACACTTTGAATAGGACATTTATAGAATAATAAAAGAAGGAATAGTATAAGAACTATTCCTAAAGTCTTAGTTTTTTGTGAGTCCATTGATATTACTTTGTAGGATGCAATAAGAAACTAATGATAGTTGTAGAATGGCTAATACCATTAAAACAACACTATCATCACTTAGGTGTTGACCATTTTTAGTAAGGCTTGAAACCATCTTACCCGCTTTATACATATAGTAAATTTGATAAATACCACAAGTGACAATACTTAATACAACCACAAGGAATGGATCGGCTCCTTTTTCTTGGTGTTGGCTTGCACATAAATCATTTAAATCTTTGGCGATGGTATATAGCCAATAAAGACCATATAGTCCACATGTCACAAAGGTTAAAACAACATTTAAGGCAATACTCTTTTCTTTCACCCCATAATAAGAAGGTTGTGGTGTAGGTTCTGGTTCTGGCATTTCATTTCCTGCAAGCTCGGTATTTTTTAGGTGTGTCCAATCTTGCATACCTGTTTTCCATACAAAGCTATTGCCTGAAAGAATACCTGATTCCATAAACCCTTTCATTTCATCTTGTGAATAAGGTCCTTTGGAATCATTGTTTTCAACATAATACCAATTCTTTTCTTCATCCACATGCATGAATTCATTAAGCTCACTATCTGCTAGTTTTTGCCAATCCTTTAAACTCGCCTTCCATACTAGAGTAGAACCCGTAATTTTATTGGATTCAATCAATTCTTTCATTTCTTCTAAAGTAAATGCACCTTTAGAATCATTATTCTCTACATAATACCATTCTTTGGTTTGTGTTTTATCAACAACCTCAATGGGTTCAACAATTTCTTCTTCAATTTCTACCTTTGTTCCACAATTTGAACAGAACTTTGCATCATCACTAATTTCGTGACCACAATTTTTACAAAACATAACAAACATCCTTTCGATTGATTCAATTATAAAATGAATTTCTTGTTATCTCAACTACTTAAGAAAAACTTAAGATTATGAATTTGTCGATTCAACAAAATACATAACTTATGAATACGTTGATCTGAATAGTAAGTCATATGTTGATATTGATGCAACAAATCATCAAACCATGCAGGTAAGTCTTGTAGTTTATCTATATCAATGCGATTTAAATCTTGTACAACTTGAATAATTTCTTTAAACGGTTTGATTTCATAAAAGAATTTTCCTTCACCAACAACATGCATTTCATTATCATCATAATATTGAATATTAAGACTTTGTCCATTATCAAATATAGGTGCAACATCCACCCATTTGAGTGTATTCACATTTCGAATAATGCCAAAATTATTTAAATGACGATCTTCATTTAACATTAAATAGTCCAAGATAAACATATTCTCCATTTTAATACGAGCATCCTCAATACCTTCAGACTCTAATTTATGTATATAAGAATCATAGTCATCAATTGTATCATCCATAATTTGACGAGCCGTAATAAGCTCTGTATTGACATCAATGAAACATGGACATTTAGAAACAACCATATCTTTGTAGATTGCCAATGAGTATTCAACATGATCAAATCCAAGTCTTCTACAAATTTCACTAGCCAAAACTTCATTAAAAGGTTGTAGTGTTTCATTTTTATAGCCACCCTTGAGTAAATAGCGAATGCCATCTTCAATGATCCAAGCCTTTCTTAACATACCATCCGTTGTATTATTTGGAGAATATAATGAAGATTCATTTTGAATACAATCACTATTCTTTGATAAAGAAGCATCCCTGAATGGAGCATATTCAAAATCATTTTCAAAGAAATTGATCTTATCATAGGATATATCTAAATCCTTTGGTTTTAACCAATATTGATCGGATAAGGATAAACCAAAAGCCTTATCTAATAATTCACTTGGTGCATGTACATTCAAACGGTGCATCAACAAATCCAATTGATCTCTAAAGGATGGGATTCCACGATTTTTAAACCATTCACTCAATTGAACACATAAAGAATTCGAATTACGCAAATGATAAGGCGCATAGTCCATATTATACAACACATATATATTTGTGAATACACCAACACCACTATTATATTCAGCCTCTAGTACAGGTGTATTCTTATTCATTAAAACACATCTCATATTCTTTTTCTCCAATATTAAACTACACACTAATTATACAAAATATTCTTCATTTAAGATATATTTACATTCTTTTTTATCAAAAGCATCCCGCTCATCCTGCACTAACGATCCTAGTAAATTTATTTGGTAACTAAGTTATATTGGACAAGGCTAGAAAAGGTGTTTGCGATAGCGGAAAATATTAGGGTGAATCAAATAAAAGTTTCCTAAATGGGAAAATAACATGATATTCTACGTATAATATGCCATACGAGAAAAAAGGAGGAATGCAGATATTTCCACATTTCTTTTTACCATTCAATATCCTTGAAATTTACAGCTGGCATAGCTCCATACCTTCCCTGTAAATACCCTTTTTGAATATTTTCTGATTTTCGTGGTGAAAAATCATCTAACGAATACAAATCAGAAACACCCGTTTTATTATCTTTTTCAACAAAGTAAATTTGATCTCGTCTAAATAAATTTAAATCCAACAAACTAATTTCATGCGTATTAAAAATTAATTGAGCACTCTTCTTATTAATATTTGGATTTTGAAACATTTCGATCAATGATTTAGTCATTGCAGGATGCAATGCATTATCAATTTCATCAATAATTATTGTTTTTCCATTTTCCAATGCATTCTTTAAAACAGGTCCATACGTAAATAATCTCTTTGTTCCATTTGACTCGTCAAAATAATTTAAATCATATTCTTGTTTTTTGCCATTCTCAATCACTTGATGAGATGCCATAATTTTAGGTTGTTCATTTGTCTCATAATTAAAATTTGTAATATTTATATCTGCCTTTTGTAGAAGGTGTAAGATAAATTCATTTAAAGAATCATCATTCTTTTCAAACTCTTTAAACATCAACTCTTCTAAATTTTGCGAATCATATGTATCTACCATGTTTGAAAACCACATATATGCATCTTTAGTCAAATCACTATTCCAACTCGTTGCAGTCGCTAGAAATAATTTATTAGAAGTATTTTTATCAACAATTTTAGACAATTGTGGTTTGCTCTTGCTAGTAAAACGATATGTATTGATATTACTTCTCTCAAATATCATAGATGGTTTCGAACTTCTATACTCATACAAATATTCTTCCCATACATATTGGGTATCTAGAACAAAACCATATTCATATTTAATGCCATTATATACATATATGAATTCAAACTTAGTCTTATTATTACGACTATTTTCATCCAATAAAAACGGAGTAATCAATAATGGCTGATCTATTTGTAGATTATTTGAACTACGAATCATTCGAATAGCTGCTCTCATCGCTTTATGTAAATTTGATTTACCTGCTGTATTAGCACCATATATCGCTACACTCGGTAAGATTCTTTCATTTTTATAAAACAATAAATTTTCTTTATGTGAATTATCTTTATTCGTACTTAAGCTCAAGATCACTTCATCTCTAAAAGACAAAAAGTTAGTAACAGAAAATTGTATTAACATTTTAACACCTCCACACTTACATAATACGCATAATAAATAGAAATTTCAACATATTTACTCTATTTTTGCATTTTTTATTCATTTTTTGACATAATACAATACATTTTACACATTAAAAAAGATACCCGAAGGTATCTTAGTGTTAACCAGCCGTATCATCATAACTATCATCTTCATAATAGTTATCATCTGGATTGTAGTAGTTTGAATCATCATAGCTTGAATCATAATTATTACTATAATCATTGCTGTTATCATAACTATAATCATAATTGTTGCCGTAGTCATAATCATAATCGTAATCATTACTACTATTATTTGATGAAGATCCACTATTATTAATGATTCCCATCGCTTCAAGTTCTGCTGTATTACCAATCGCATTATTTTCATCTGGTGTTTGTGAGAATCCAGAAGGATCTTCTACCGTTTCTGAACTCTTGCCATCAATGACAGCTTGAATCTTCTTTCTAGCCACTTCATTCATAATATCATTTTGAACGACAACACTCGCATAGCTTTGTGCTTGATAACAGAATTTTGTATCTGAATCCGCAACAATCGCATACGATTCAATCTTCCATTTAGGCATTCTGTTTAGTTCATACTTCACAAACTTACTAATTTCATCACCCGATAGGTTTGTATCAAACGCAACAGCTAAGGCATCCATAAACTTACCATAGTTTGTGATCATCTTAGGTGAAACAATACGTTTAAACATAGCTTTAAATACTTTTTGTTGGTTACGAACACGTTGGTTGTCACCATCGGCATAAGCGTGTCTTTCACGCGCAAAGGCTAAGGCTGTTTCACCATCCACATGATGTTTACCTACACTTAAGCCAGGCTGCGAATTCGTATAGAAAATATCGACTTCCTCACCTTTTTTAATATCCAAATCAATTCCATCTAAGGCATCCACTAAACTTACAACACTCGAAAAGTTAATACGAATATTATAATTAATTGTGATTCCCAAAGCCTTTTCAATTGTCTTTTCCGTACTCTTCACACCCATTAAACCAGAATGCGTTAATTTATCATAACTACCTTCAGGACAAGCTTGTTCTTCATTATCTGGACAAACAAGTTCCACATAATAATCACGAGGAATACTTGTCATTAAAATCGTTCCTGTTTTAGGATTGACTGTTAATAATAAGTTGGCATCACTACGCGTATTTGAATCTTGTAAAGTACCATACGAATCATTACCACTTACTAATACAGTAAATGTATCCTTAGTAATATTATTTACTGGATCACTTGGATTATCAGTCTTAGTGACTTTTGTATAATACACATTTTGATGCACGACACGAGAATCCGTTTGAAAATTAAAATACGCTCCACCCTCATGTAAGATGTCACGATACTTTTCATTTAAACAAATCGCATCCACTTCACTTTTATAAAAAGCATCCATCATATCATCTAATGAAGAATAATCCTTCGTCGTATATTTGATCTTGTCTGAATCCAAATCCTTCAACATACGATTTGTTGCCTCTTTATCCATATCTAGGATCGTACCAATCTTAGCCCCTGCAAGATCCTTCTCTTTTTCAATGGAAGAAGCTTTTAAAACAACAATCGAAGTTGAAGTCGCCTTACTATCCGCAAGACTTGTCACTTTGTCAAAAGTATTATCCGTTTTAAATATAAAATAATTGCCAAAAGCTAAACCCGCACACATACATAGTGCAACAAGTCCCATTAAAAGTCTTGAAAAAAACTTACGAGCTTTAAAATGCAACATTAATATAATAATCAAAGTCAATATAACTAAAACTAAAGACACTAAGATCATGAGTTTCATTGGTAATAAATTCAAATTAATGATTTGAAAAATCAATAATGCCAAAGCCGCAATCATAAACATTGTCAAAAATTTACTGATTACCCTATTTGATTTTTTACCATTCTTTACATTTTTTTTAGGCATAAAAATAATCTCCTATAAACTTCTATATGGCTCACAATTACATATTATAGTATAAATCCAACCCTTTTGGCAAATCAGCCAAAAAATGGGACAGTCAATATGACCATCCCACAATCTACATATATCCGCCGAAGGTAAGATTCCCTGTACCTAACAAAACACAGGAATGAAGTCAGATTCCTTCTAGTCGAGGTATGCGTGTGAATAACCTGCAACAATCCGTACTCCTTCGGATTGAATAATTTGGTCCATGTGCACACTCATTTTCCTGTCACTTTAGATACCTGTAAATTAACTAGACAGTGACGCTGTATATTTTTCCAACATCCTTATTTTTAATTAGCTTACCCTCATTTTCTTGTATAATCTTTTTAGTATGATCCGCGATTGTTTCTCTTAAGTTGCCACTATTAGTATCAATACCCAAAGAAATTATTTCATCCACTGTTGCAAAGCAATAGCTTTCCGAAGGCTGTTCCATCATATTTCTCAAATCAATTTCTTGCTCCGGTGTCGGAAGCAATTCTATAATATCGGCAAGTAGAAGTTCATAACACTGAAAATGTTCTCCCCAATGAAGTTCTGTTATATGTCTACCACAATAACGATACGATATACGGTCCCAATTTACAATATTTGTATCAATCAGTTCTTCTTTAAATTCTCGACTCAGATTATCGATACATTCACGACTTGCTTCATGGTCAAACCGTTTCATAAATTTTCGCAAATACTTATTTTCAATTCTGAGACGATAATCATCTCGTGACGACTCATCAATTGAAATCTTGTTATCATCCTTAACTTGATAACGGTTCTTTAGTTGAATTTTTTCGTTTCCCGCCAGTTTGTATACACCTCCGACTGGCTGATATTTTCCCGTACCTCGCTCGTTTTTTACCAGTAAATACTTGTTGCCCACTTTAATTCTATAAAGATAAGCAAATGAAATACGAACGAGCGTATCATCTTTAATAAAGTTCCCACGTTGCAACTTTCTCTGTGAAGTTTTCCAAATTGTAGTGTCTCTTAGATCTTGTAGTGCCCTCTTAAAAGCAGGCAACGAAAAACCAAGTGCTATTCCAGAAAGGCTATTTCCGGCAGGCCAATCATTGCATTCAAACAATATAATTATTGCTATCAAAATTAATGATAGTACTCCAAGTATAAATGCTTTAAAACCCTTCACAAAATCACCTCCTAGCTATTGGGATTTCAATTCTTTTTCTTGCCACACACAAGCCATCTTTTACAATATAGCATTCTATATAGTGATTACCAAAGAAAGAAGTATGTTCTACTATCGTGCGTCCACGCTCCTTGATTTCGCCTCTGATTAGGTTCTTTCTTTCCGCTTCAGGACCTACGTTTTTTACCTTCCATAGTATTTTATATGGCCATGGGCAATTGGTATACTCCATTTCACATCGAATTTCAAAATTATGTGGCAAATAATGTCGCCATATCGATAGAAACTCCCCTATTGGTTTTAGTCTCCATCCATCACCCGAAACCTTGCAGGATACATCACATTTATACACCAACTGCATCGGATACATTTCTTCTATATACTGTTCTCCATCAAAAAAACTACATACAGATTTAGGCACAGAAGCGATAGCATAGCTTTTTTCTACCGTCACTTGCCCGCCCCAGTAATCATGGTTAAAAAAACCATACCACGCCTGAATCGCATCATCTTTTGTGCATTCATCACTAAATAAGACTTTTAAATCCTCCAATTTGCTTTTTAGACGGTTTTTCCAATTTGTCATTCTTTTACAATCAATATCTCTTGGTGTTAAATCACGCCCGTCATCTACAGGTGCCTCAACCGAAGTACTTGTTTCAAGACGATTTACAATTTCCTGCATAGTATAATAAAATAGCTCGTCAATCCTTTCGTATGATTGCTGTAATTTTTCATCGCATAACACTGTTTGAAGCAATCCACTCGGCATATTTTTCCATGATTTTCTGGATTTGCAAAACATTTTAGATAGTCGAATTACTTTCCTTAACTTACCATCCGAATCATTATTTTGTGACTTAAACCACTCAGTTAACCCCTTGAGCTCTCTCACAGACCAATCCGAACCAGCATGTTCATAAATCCAGCACTCATTTCCAGAATCATAATGTCGTCTATAAACGGCAAAATCAATATGATATCCATCTTCGTATTTAATTCTTACACAGCTTGTTTTTACTTCTGGCTCAGCATTAAATTGTTTTGTTTTTCGTTTTAGTGCATTTGCCACTAAATTTCTTGTGGCTTGTGCTCCCTTATCTCCCAAAACACTTTTATCAAAGACTACAGCAACATCAATGTCATAATCTCCATCCTCATTTTGAACGACAGTTGACATTGCCATACTTCCTTGTACGCAAGTCTCAGCAATAGTATAGGATGTATTATTCTCGATGTTATATTCTTTTAAACCATCCTTGAGGCGTTGAATATTAAGATCTTTTTTATTATGTAAGTTGTTCTGTTCATCCTGTGACAGAACAACATAGGATGTATAAAAAGTATTAAACTTCGATGACAAATCATACATTATTTTCTTTTCCTCCTTGTCTTGTTTTTTCAGTCCTTCTCACAGGAACAGTGATTCATAGGAATCTTTTTCAAGTCTATATACTTGAAAATTCGCTTTTCCCTTCCTGGAGCTACATCTTGACATCTCAGCCAGTCATTAGACCGCTTCCTGTTGCTCATCACGAAGTGGTGTGAATATATATTCGCACAGACTAAATTGTTATTCTAAGGTCTTATATTTAAGTGACCTTCTTATTTTTCACTCAATTCCATCTGTTTCTTCAATTTCTTATCTAACTGTCTTTTTTCATATTCATATGCACTGATTGACGTAATATCGTCAATTGACTTGTTTGCAGAATTATTAACATATTTTATCATTATCCCATAATAAGGTTTTTTCATAATACTTTGTTCAAGAACATCTATGCTTTCAGCTATTTTTTTACAAGATTCACTTATCTCCCAACTTGAAAATGATATTTCATCCAGTTCCACTTGCTTATTCATGATTTCACTTTGCCTTCTGTACGTTTCTTCGTCCTCTGGCTCAGAAAAATCAGCATCATCATAATCTATATCTTCCGATTCTACCTCTGCTTCTGCCTTTTCCAGTTCATCTTTGTAAGCATCAATACCTTTTTGCGATATTTCATAATTTTCCATATACTGTGAAAGCAGTTTAAAATCCGAAAAAATTGCCTCTACATATCGATCAATAGCTTTTTGACTTTCTATGTTAGACATGTATTTTTTATCCATGCCGGCATATTTTTTAGAATATTATTCGGATATATTGATGCCAAATAATTTTCATCCGAACGATAGAGCGCATCATCGTACATTAGTGACATCAAAATTCGATCATGAATAACGGACTGAATCTGTTCATACTCTGAAATAACACTTTCCAGTTTATCAATTTCTATATCACTCAGAAATTGTTTTTTGTCATTGAACGTCTGCTTAAAGATAGGCATAATATCCGGCAATTGTTCCCACGTCACCTGAATAACATCTTTCGATTGGTCATATTCATCAATTTCTTCTATGCCACCTGCTGCAACAAATTCTTCATGTGCCTTCTTCACGGCTCGCTGGGATGGAGTCAACTTCATCATGATTTGTTTATGTTTTTCAAACTTCATAATTGTCGAATAATACTCTTTTAATTCATACCATGCCAGTTTGTTATGTCTATAATTATTGCTTAGTTCAACAACAAACGATACGAAAAAAGATGCAACCGCACCAGTAGTTAAAGCAAATACGATATTATAAAATCCCGACCCTTCTGGCGCAAGTGCCATCGCTACACCAAGCATTGTAATAACGATTGCAGAAAATATCACACATGCAATTAACATTGTTTTGGGATAAAACGCAAACAACAAAAAACGTAACGCTTCTTTTAATCTATACTTTAATCTCATATCCTATTTCTACCTATTACAGTTGACCACTCATTTTCCCCAACAGGACAGAGCACCCTTTAATTTTTAACCTATTTCACATTTCAGCTATTCATAAGACAGATGCATGCTGCTCACACGGAAAGGTAGCAACTACCATGTCAATTTCCACACGGCTTTATTTCAGCAAAATCTGATACTATTTCGACAGCATTCGACTTTTTAGTCATATTTTGTTCATTTTGCGTTTACAGTTTAGTACCAGGTGCCAAGCACCAGACGGCTCTGGCTATGTACCCAATTATACTACTAACTTACGTATTTCTCCAATTGTTTGTCACCCTTTTTCCACTGTGAACTTTTCCAAATACCCCATGAATTTTTAGCATCTTTTATAAAGCTGATTTCAATCATCAGAATTAGCGAAATATACCACAACAACTGAATACTCTTATTCGATTATTTATTATCTTCTAATCTGTGATAGCTGTAAAAGAATACCGTTAAAGCAATCATCGTTAACAAAACAATGATAACACGTGCATTCGGCATTGTTTTTATGATTGACATAATCATACCAAACAAATCTCCGCTTTCCATATACTGTTTGCAATAAAGTGTTGATTCCCACAACAGACTTTCATTGTCTAGATATATATCAAAAAGGAGCAGAGATTTCAAATCCTCGCTCCCTAGTTAATCTTTTAAACACTCATAGGTTGATAAACCTACAACTTGTAAAGCCAACTTTCAGTCTTACCTTGTATCTAATTGTGGATTACCTACATATATCTTTCACAACGATACGCAAAACCTTTAAAGCCATTCTCTTTCGCCTTATACAAACTCTTTTCATAACCCAAAGATTCAGCCTTATGTTTATAAGACAATGATTTCTCTAAGTACCCATTCAAACTATCAAAGAAGAATAGAAATAAGCCACCTAAAGTACATACAATACTTGCTAGAACAAGCCAAATAACAGGCACAATGATATAAACTACATTTAGTATAATCACACCAATAAAGCAACTAAAACAAGCAATCATTAAACCCATATGAATCTTATGATACTTATGTGATAAGTCTTCATACCTTCTTATACAAGGATCCACTTGCGAATTTATATAATCATTCGCTGTCATATTATTTAACATCCTCACTCGATTTACCTGCAAGAACGGCATTAATTTTATCCTTAGCCATTTTAACCGTACTTTGATCTGGAACCATGACAGATGCCGCATCACCAAGTTCAGCACACATTAAAGTATCACCCGTACCATCAACCATATACTGCTCCATCTTCCAAGTTGGGTTGTTGTTTAATTGATACTTAATTAAATCCGTAATCTCCTCATTGGACATTGTTGTAGAAAAAGTATTTGCCATAGTATCCATAATGGCTGCATAGTTTGTAATCACACTAGGTTTTGTAGCCTCTTTTACAATACCCATAAGGACTTGTTGTTGATTCTTAGTACGCTGACGATCCCCTTCTGTATATGAATAACGTTCACGAGCAAATGCTAATGCTTGTTCTCCATTTAAGTGATTCACACCTTCGTGCACACTAAATCCTGATAAAGCAGCAAAACTATTCGTCGCATAACCAGGTTCTACGTTTACATCAACCCCACCAAGCGCATCTACTAAATCTGTTACCGTATCAAAGCCTACTTTAAACGTATAGTTGATCTCAATACCCAACAATTGTTCTACAGTACGCTTTGTTGTATTTGTACCATGAATACCTGTATGTGTAATCTTATCTAAAGCTCCTTGCATACATCCATCTCCTGCATCACATGCTGTAGTTACATAGAAATCACGTGGTACGGAAGTTAATAGAATGGTATGTGTTTTAGGATTGACTGTAGCTATCATAATCACATCACTACGACCATTTTCATCAAATCCACCACGTGTATCTGACCCAGAGATCAGTACATTAAATGGTTTTGAAGTAATATCACTAACTGAAGTTGCAGAATCATTATTTTTTACTTTATAAGAAGTTTGATGAACCACACGCGTATTTGAATCAAAGTTAGAATAGGCTTCCATATCCAAAATTTGACTACGACTAGATTCATTAATAATAATCGAATCTACTTCCCCATTATAGAAAGCTTCTAAAAGGGCTGTCATACTATCATATTCTTTTTGATTTAAAACAATACCTTCACCACTCAATTCTTTAAGCACTTTTTTCGAACCCTGTTCATTCAAACGTAAACTACCCACACTTACACCATTCAATTGAGACTTATTCTTAATAGAACTTGATTCTTTGACAATCACACTCACTGTATTTTTCGCATGTTTGGCAACATTTGTAATATTACTCAAAGCGCTTTTTGTTTTAGAAATATAATACCCACCCATACAAGATGCGACACAAATGAATAGTGTTAATACAATACAAACAATTTTAGAAACCACATTCTTACTAAAATAAATAAGCAATAAGATAAAAATGGCATCCAAGACAACCACTCCAATAGTAAGTGGAAATAAGAATTTAGATGGCAATACATTCAAACGAATCACTTGATACAATAAGTAAAATGAAGAAATCACCAATACAACACTTAATAAAATACTCAATACTTTCGATAATTTACTTTGTTCTTTCATAATTAAACAGCTCCCCTTCCATATAAAACTTGTTTTACTGTCTTACAAAGCAATGTAACATCCAGCCAAAATGACCAGTTACGATAATAATACTCATCCAAAATCAGACGTTTTTCAAAACTTACATCACTACGACCATGACTTTGCCACATACCCGTAATGCCAGGCTTACACGCAACCACATCCTCATAATATTCACCCATATCTATTTTTTCTTTTGGTAGATACGGCCTAGGACCAATCAAAGACATCTGGCCAAAGAACACATTGATAAATTGAGGAAATTCATCCAAACTCTTCTCGCGCAAGAAATGCCCTGCGCTTGTAATACGAGGATCATTGGCCAGCTTTTTATTCTTCTGATACTCTTCACGAATCTTAGGATCACTTGCCATTAAATCCTCTAAGATCTTATCTGCACCAAGCACCATTGTACGATACTTATACATCTTAAATTCCTTGCCATTTTTACCAATACGATTTTGCGTAAAGAAGACAGGCCCCCGATCGCCTTCCATACGATTTTTAAAGAATACATATACCGTTAAAGGAATCAAGATCATCATGCCACATAGGCCTGCACAAATGTCCATACAACGCTTTAAAATATAAGACCCCAATTGATTGACACCACGAGAATTTGAAATCATTAAAATACCATCGAAATCCTCAACCTTTGTATCAAACGTAACTAAGCCAGTTACCTGCGGCAAATATTTAATGTTCAATACCTTACCTTTAAATAACTCAAATAAACGATTTAAATTTTTTCTGTTAATTTCAGGAATCGCAATCAATACCGTATCAATATTATGCGTACGTATAAAATCATCTACCGCATCTAAATCAATCGTCTGCTTTTTAGAAACAACCTGCTCTTGATGAATTCCATACAACTTACAACTCACATAACCCTGCACATCCAATAATGAATAACTATTTCCACGACATACAAAAGCCAATTGTGCAGCCGTATGCCCCGTACCTACAATCAAAGTATTATGTTTAAATCGTTGACGGAATATCTTATGCGAATATCTTGAGTTACAACCCGCAAACAAAAATAAGACAAGTGTTAATAATAAAAACCCATATATTTTACGAATCGTCCAAGAACTAAATGGGAAAATCAAAAAACTACCAAAGAAAAAGCCCAAATGTGAAAGAATCAATAAACGAATCTCATCATACATCAATAACACTTTTCCTTGATAACGCCCAATCAACAACTGCATTAAAAAATATAAAGCACAAAGCTTAATCGTATATTCCCCATAAAAGCGCAGGACATTGATCTCCTGCAGGAAATTAATTAATATCCAATAAAATATAAATTCTATCGTTATCTTTAAAGTACCTATTTTTGACATAGTCTTTACTCTCCATATATAAAATCCTTATTATTATATAAAAAAAAGAAGAAAAGCACAAATCTATACCTTTCCTCACCAATCGAACACAATCTATTTTATCCATTTATCATCTTCGTACTCGTATTTATAACCATATACAATTAGAAATGCATTTACCATCTGAAAATAAGTTGTTTCATCATTCATACTTCTTATTTCTTCAAGTTGGAGAGCCTTAGTAAATGAATCCAAAGTATATTCCTTTTGAAACTTTAAACCTTGTTCAAAAGAATCATAATAATGTAAATTATTTTCAATTATATCAAATGCCTTACTAAGCATTATTTTGATTGTTGGCAAAATCAAAATATCAAATGCCAATGAGTTTTGTTGATATAACTCATTTGCCGCATCATAAAATTGTTTAAGAAAATCAAGTGCTCCACAAGCACCAATACCACCAAGTGTATCAACTAAAAATTCAAGATGATCAAATTCATAACCATAGTCATTTAATTCAAAGATTTTCGCATCTACAGGATTAAAGTTAGTCTTTAATACACCATCATCAAAATAATATGACATCCATATAACAGGTGTGTACTTTCCATTAAATTGTTCATTTTTAAAGCATAAGTGTACATGTAAAGGTACCTCAATTCCTAAAGTATCAAATACATCCCTTGCGGTAGTTGTTTCATTTATTAATGCGGTTCCTTCATAAATCAACGAATATTCAACACCATTTTCAGTTTCTGAATTTTGATAAACAATAACTCTCATCTCTTTTGACATAGATACTATAAAGTTCCTTCTTTAGTTTCTTCATTATAAATACGCACAAATTCCTTATATTCACTCGAATCCTTAGACATAGGTGCCTTGATCACTGTATTTTCATAAAGTGCAAAATCCGTATGAATAATATTCTTACTCTTATCCCATACATTCAATCCTGCAATCTTTATTTCAGCATTTTTAAACTCATTTTGAATCGCATCCACCACTTGTTTCATTGAATGCCCTGTGTCTACAGAATCATCTACAACTAAAATACGATCAAAAGATTGTCCCTTTAACTTTTCTAAACTTTCATGAAAATGAATCTTTCTTTCCGTATTCTTATCATGCGTATTTGATTTTAATTCCATACTAATCAAGAAATTACGCACAAAATTAGGCATTAAAGAAATAACGGGACCCACAATCTCTTTTAATTTATTTCCCTCACGTGTTGCACTAATACCTACCATTGGTACTTCAAAGACTTCACTCATCTCTTTACCAATCAAATAGCCTGCTCTAGCTACATAGATCACTAAATTAGGACAATACGTTTTCTTTAATTCTTTAGCCCAACTATTGCATTCACTTTTTAATTTTTCTATTGATAACTCTGTATATTTCATTGAAGTTCCCCTTTACAATCATTTTCATTAATTTAGCTACCTTAGTCACCTTATGAGCTAACTTTATACATGGCTTGGTATGGAAAGTACAACTTTTAATAACATCCTTAAATTCAGAACTATTCAATGGTACGCTCTTAACTTCCATATAGTTTCTACCAATTTCCATTAAAGTATGTGCATCTGAACCTACGACTTTGACTAAGCCATACTTATTGGCAATCCTGGTTTGTTGAATACCATAATTTTCATCCACATTTCTACCATTATAACATTCCATACAATCAATACGATGTGAATTACTAAAAATACAATCCTCACTAAGAACCGTTTTAGACCTCTTCTCATCATAAGGATGTGGTACATAGACTACACCACCCTGATTTATAATACGATCTATTGTTTCATCACAAGACAAACCAGCTGGTATTTCTTCATTTAAATAAAGTCCTATAATTTCTCCTGATGAAGTCATGATTTCTTCTCCAACAATCACAAAAACCTTATTTTTTCTTTTTGAACAATATTCCTTAAACTTTAATGCTCCCAAGATATTATTATGTTCACAAATCGCAATCGCATCAATATGACACAAACGACACTTCATATACAACAAAGAATGCAGAAGTAGACTGTCTTTTGAATATCTTGTATGGCAATGTGTTTCTAAACGAATCATAAGTAAATTTTCTCCATATGTAATATAATACCATACACTAAAAAAAAATACCTTCCAAAATGGAAGGTACAATGATTATCCTAAAATTGTAGATATTACAGTAAATGTAGCTGCATCTACAACTGCTGTAGTAGTAACATCATTTAACACAAAGGTAACTGTATATTGATTTGTATTTGAATCTAAAGAACAAGTAATATTAGATACATCATCTTGTACTAATCCAGAATTTGCCAATGCTGAATTAATAGCCTGTTGTTGACCTTCATCAAATGAAGTTGAAGACTTTTCTTCTTCTTTTTTACTAGTTTTTGATTTTTCTTCCTTAACTGGTTCTTCAACCTTTTCAGTTTCAGTAGTCTCTTCTTTAGCTCCACACTTAAAACTGCGTTCTTTTATAATACCATCTTTACCAATCTTATATTCATAAGATCCACCATTGGCATTAAATGAAACCATATATGAACCTTTTTGTTCTTTGATTGATACATTTTCACATTCACTTTTCGTGGCATTCGCATCATCTCTAGCTACTTCTAGAATATCATCTTTTGTGATTTCTAAGCCTGACTTACCACAGCCTGTTAGAAGTAGACCAAAAGCTGTAAGGAAAATTAAACTATTTCTTTTTACCATCTTCGTCTCCTCCATAACCATATCCATATCCGTAGCCATAATGGCTTTCATCACTCATATCCACTTTATTTAATACAACACCAATAACGTGTCCACCATTACGTTTTAAGTCATTGATAGCTGTTTTAACTTTACGTTTATCAGAAGATTTCGCATCCACTACATATAATACGCCATCACTCACATTACTCAATGGAATCGTATCACTAGCAATTGCCATTGGTGGTGAGTCTATAATAATATATCCAAATTCTTTACGGGCTTGTTCTAAAAAACGTCCCATTCTTTTAGATCCCAATACTTCACTAGGATTTGGCACTCTATGACCTGCCGTAATTACAGTCAATGTTTGTCCACCATCATATTGCACTTGTTGAACACCTTCATACGAATTGATACTAAGTCCTTCTTGAAATTCAGAAATAATATTTGTAAGTCCTGAACGATTTGAAATATGCAACGTTTTATGAACCGATGCATTTCTTAAATCACAATCAATTAATAATACATTCTTATATTTAGCTGCCATAATACGAGCCAAGTTACAAGCTATAGTGCTCTTTCCTTCATTTGGAACTGTACTTACACAAGTAATAACCTGCATAGCCTCATCCATTTGACTAAACTCAATATTTGTACGCAACCCACGATAAATCTCATCTACATCAAACTGATTTCTCTTTTTCTTTGCCATTTCTATCTCCTAAAGAAACTAAAACGTTTCTTTTTCTTTACAACCTCAATATTTAATATATCCATATCACTCAAGATTCGCTTAGGATTCTCAAAAAATAATATATCCGCATTATCTGACCCAATACGCTTACTTACTACAGAATACGCATCACTCAATTTAGAAATACGATGCCCACTTGCTCTATGTGTATCTGTACCAATCACATCACAATATCCATCATCTAATAAAGACAAAGCATTTGATTGAATTGTCTTTCCATGCATTCCCAAAATAGAAGTACGATTAATCTGTAATACACAACCCATATCAATCCAATTATCAATAATCGAATAATCAAGTCCGGAATGAAAATAACGTTCAATATGCGCAATCACAGGAACAAAACCCTTTACCTTCAATTCATACAAACAATCATCTCTATAATCAATTGAATGAATGTCACGAAGCACATTATACTCTACAAGCATATATCTAGATCCATTGAGTGTAGGATATAAATCTAAATCCAACCCATCAATAAACTCACTATTCATCATGACTTCACCACCACAATAAATAGGAATTGGACTCATCTCTTTTAATTCCATTTGACGAGAAACAATCTCGTTATAAACAGAAACATCTAATTGACCAGGAATAAAGTGTGGTGTACTACAAATTCCTACAAAGCCATCAGCCTTAGCAGATTCTAACGCACTTTGAGCATCCTCAATAGATGGCATACCATCATCAATACCCCAAGCGATATGTGAGTGAATATCTATAAACTTAGCCATTATAATTCAGGAATCTCGCAGAAAACAGGAATACCCAAATATTTTTCTGCCTCTTCTTTCGTACGCAAACGATTATCAAACAAGAATCTTAATACTGCATAACCGCAACCAAGAACAAATCCTACCATTGTAGCTAACAATGTATTCTTCTTAATATTAGGTCCACTAGGTACATAAGATAATTTAGCCTTATCTACAACCTCAATATTACGAACATTCAAGTTTTTCTGCATCGTCTTCGTAAAAGTACTTACTGTACCATTCGCGATATCCTTAGATAACTTAGGATCTGTAGTTGTAGCAGTAACGGTAATAATTTCTGTATTTGATTCATTACTAACACTAACAAGCTTTTTAACACTATCAGCACTTTCTAATCCAACATCTTTAGCTACCTCAGACATAATGTTATTCTGCGTTAATAAATTAACAGCATTCGTAACCAACTTACTATTGGCCATCTGTGAATTATAATCCAAAGATCCACTCTCACTAATCTGAGGTGTTAAATAAATCGATGTACTAGCCGTATATGTTGGAGCAATCAATAACTTAGTTCCAAAGAAACCACCGACTCCAAACAATATACATAATACGATAATCAATTTAATATATTTCAAAACCGCACGAAATAATTCTAATAAATCAATCTCTTCCATTTCATTTAGATCATTACTAGGCATACGATCTAATCTACTCTTTGCCATAAAAGCCCTCCCTTTTCATTCATAAGACATACTCAATAAATATAACATAATTGAGAATGAGTTTCATTAAATCACAAGAAAAAAAGCTAAATAATTTTTAGCTTTTTCCAGTTTAATTTCAAAAACTAACAACATAAACACAATAAAATCAAAACTATAATATCATAACTTATTTAAATAAGAGCTTTGCCATCCCTCCAATTGCATCGAATATAATTTTTAAATTCATTTTCACAAACAAGATTTTTACCATCTACATGATCTACTATAATAATCTGCGGTAAAATTCCACTTTCCGAACCAATCAATTTAATTTCATCAAAAATAGTTTGATACATACTATTAACAGCAACTAAATCTGCATGTGTAAGGCTTTCACTATCCACTCCTTGTGGAAAATATACTTGACTAGGTTGATCAAAAAACATAATTAATGGCATAGGTGATTCTTGTTGTAGAGCAAAATAATGTAAGAAACTTAAGAATAATGCTATATGGCAAGAAACCCAATTGGCCCCACTTCCCATTTCGTATAAATAAATTCTTTGCTTATTGTTCTGCGACTGATAAATATCAAAAGTATGGTTTATGATATCAAAATTCAAATTAATAGGTTTAAATTCTTCTTCAAAATCAAGTGATTCAGCAAGTCTATTCATATTATCAGAAATAAACGTTTGAGCTTTAGAAAGTTTATTATCTATATCAAATACTTTTAGTTTTTCTTGCAATTTTTGAATTTCTTCTTGTAATTTAGAAATATCATCATCGGCAAATTCAAATATTCCTGAATCGTTCATCTCAACATATAATTTAATTTTTGCCTTAGCATAATTGATTTTTTCTCTTTTTGATAATAATTCTTTAGACTTTATATATTTACTCTCAATTAATTTTTTCTCTTTCCATACCTTTCGAATATTATCTTCGATTTTACCATGTTTCTCTTTTAATTTTCTAATATCTTCAGAAAAATCAGTTGTATATTTTTTTGTAATTTCAAGTTCACTATCTAACCATTGTGTTGCTATCATTAGTTCGGAATCATTCTCGTTGATTTTTTTGCAATTATTTCCACACAATGGACATGTATATGTATTAGTTTCAATTTTAATTGATTCAGTCTGTAATTTTAAATCTTGAAGCATCTTAGAATATGAATTTCCATTATTAGATGTTTTTTCTAATTCACTAATTTTAGCCAAAACAACTACTTCTTCATTTCTTATGTTTTCCAATTTCGAATTTAACTCATTGTAACGTTTAACAATTTCCTTATTGCCAAAAAGTATTGTGTCATCAAATTCCGGTAAATTAGAAGCTACTTTTAACATTTCATTAAGTGAAACATTCTTATCAAAATCCATTTCAAGTAACGCATAATAATCTAATAAAAGTGACATAAGATTATCTTTTACATATTGTTGACTTTTTTTGTTGATTTTCTGTTTTTTCTTTTGTTGGATTAGATTAGCCTTCAGTGAATTCAATTCAATTAAGCTACTATAATATTCTTGATTAACCATACCTGCAAAGACAGGAAATTGATTAATCACTTCTTTTCTCTTATAAAAATCAGAGAATCTGTAAAATAAAGCAAATTTGCTTGCTATTAAATTTTGGTGTTGAAACATATAAGAAACCATATTTCGTAAAGATGCTTTACACTTTCCATCATTATTATCAGTCGTGTTCGTTACAAACATACCTAATGCAGATTCAATTTTATTTTTTACATCTTGATATGGTAAAGTAGTTTTATCATCAAAATATTGCAAATCTAAATTTTCTGTATCAAAACTAGTATTTTCCTTAGAAAAAAACATTTTTCCTCCAAGTTCCCAATTGTAACGTGCAATAATATATGTCTGTTCGCCAATAACCATTATAAGAGTAAATAGATATGAAAAATCAGTAATCTTTCCTTTTGGTATTGTACATTGTGTACTACATAAACAATAATCAATTATTTCGACTAATGCACTTTTCCCTGTTTTCGATTCACCCGTTATTATATTAACTCCTTGCTTAAGTGGAACTATTCTTTTATCACCATTTTTATTAAATATCACTATTGACTTTATATAGCTTTTCATTAAATATCAACTCCTAAAAATATAGATAAATCATCTTCCGTAGTTTTTGAAAATACAACGCCAAGATAGTATGAACATCTAATCCATCCTTTTATACTTCCTTTATAATCTTTGTAATCAATTCTTTTATTTAAAATTATCTTATTGTTTTCAATGGATAACTTCTCTTCAGAATACAAAATAATAATAGATTCTTTACAATATTCTTTAAGAAAATCATAACTTTCTAAAAAGTTTACAAGTCTACATTTCCCTGAAATTTTTGTTTCAAAAATTTCCAAATTTGACTCGTATAATGTTTCTATTCGACTTTTCCTATTTGCAGTCTTAAGTTTTTCTCGTGAGTCTTTGTTCAATAAGATTGGTAGTACATAAAACGATAATTTTAAATCACATGGTGAATCATAACCCGAAAGAAACCCTTGAATTAACAATGAATAAAAATGCGGATTCATTGAAAGCTTCTTAATGAAATTAATGCTCATTTTCTGTTTCACCTACTTTCCAACGAAAATCACCATCATCAACTATATTATGTATAATTCCTCTTTGAAAATACTGTTGATTATGAGTAAAATGTCCAAAATTTCTTGGCTCCCACATCATTACATCATTATATAGTTTTCTTGAAATTTTAATTTTTTCTTTTTCTGTTGAATCTTCAGCATCTAATTCACTATTGTCCTTAGCGTATCTCAAATTTGATAACATATCATTTTTATAAGGTTCGATATTATTTATATACGAGATATTGTTATAAAAATATTTTTCAATTGTATTCATTGTTTTCCAATAATCTGAAATTGCTTCATCTATCCTTTTATCATATTTTATTTTACGTATAGCATCTACAAATTTTTTCTGTTTTGCAATTTCAATTTCAGATTCAGTTGGTTGCAATTCCCCAAATTCATTTGGTAAAGATATATTTTCAGAATGACCATAAATTTGAGATTGAACCAATAAAATATCATCAAATTCTTCTCTTGTAACACTCCATACATGTGAAACATCTTTTACTTTGCATATTATATATCCTAATATAGCTTCAATAAATTGATCCCTATTATTAACAGGAATATGTCCTATATATTTTGTAAATTCATTAGATATTCCCTCGAGATTAGTTTTAGCAGATTCAATTGTAAATCTATCTAATATCGTTAGAATACGATTTTCATCATAATCAGCATTAAAAATCCTCTCATATTGTATCCTAAAGATTTTTTCCTTTGTTTTTTTTATTTTACCAATATTTTTGAGGCGTTGAAGCTTTTCATTTTTATCGATTTGATTCCATTTATAGAAAGATGAATTTTGTGTTATATTAGCTGTAGTACTCAGTATAAAATTACTAAAATTTTTCACACGCTCATAATCAGTGTACCAATTGGCGAGTGTTTTCCAAAAATCTATATCCCTTTCTAATAGATTAGAAACCCCAAAATGATGTTTTACTTCTTTTTGAAAGCCAACACCTTTTTCATCAACAACACTTACATCACCATAAGATTCAATGTATAAAGTTTCTCCGGCCTTTAATTCAAAACAATCTTTTAGTGCAATCAAATATTGATAGATATCACCTGATTTTTGCAATGTTGCATCATTAATTGATTTTTCCAAGGCTACTACCTCCTTGAGATTAAACAAATTTATAATGACCTGACCATATTACATATAAAAAGAGTTCAGCAAAATGTTTTATGATGAATCAAATTATAATCGTTTATCTTCATAATTAAGATTAGCATACATTTTTATTAATTCAAAGTCTACTATGGTTATATTTAAATATAATATCAATTGAATTTTATTTTGAAATTTCCATATATGCACACTTTTTTAACGTATACATATTTACATTTACATCTTCACATAAAAATTTTTTTGTATCTTCCAATTGTTTTTTTGCTTCATTTTCGCCATTGCGAAAATTTTTAGCTTCAATAATATAAGCAAAACCTGATTTTAAAGCTTTATTTGGTAAATATATAAATCCATCAAGCTCGTCCTTATTCATATTTCCTTGATAGCTACTTATTCTTATATTTCCAATATAACATAGAACTAAACCTCTATAATTTAATTGGCTTAACTAGCAATTTGGTGACATTGTTATAATTCTGATTTTTATCACTTATGCGAACAACCATTCGTTCTTCAAATCCTTTAATCGAGTGATCTTATAGATGTTTTTCAACCTAAGTAGTACGTATTGTAGCTTTTCTGTGTTATCCATACCTTGAGTTTCTCTTTGCATGACAAAAAGAGTATTGTATCAATTTATATACTTTGGTGTTCTGACAATTGTAAGCCCAAATCTCTGAATTGCAGTGATGATGCACACCTGTTGATTAGACAATCCTCTTTTTGTAGCAGGTGTTCCACGATGCTTAATTTCTGCTCCTAGTTAATCCTTTAAACACTAATAAGGGTTTCAACCCTATAATTCTTAAAGTCAACTCTTAGTCGCCCCTTTCTAATTGCGGATTACCGAATTAAATTATATTCAGGCTTAACTTAATGACATTGACTATACACTAAGCTCTTTCAATCATCATTCTATACGATTTCCAAGAGTTACAATTCTATTTTGAACTCTATCCGTTAAATTTTTTGCGACACTCCTCATGAATTCGATTTTAACTTCATGATTCCATGCTTCATTACCCACATCAGAATTATATTCTTGAATCAGGTACGGTAAAATTTCGAGATATACCATCAAATATAACTGTGCAATCCGTTTTTCTTCTGGTTCGATTTCAAATTCTCCTTGATATTCTTCAAAATAAATATTAACCGTTCCCTTTTGAATCTTTAAACTCACATTAGCATGATTTGTATAGGATACATCCAGTTTAACTTGATTAAGGCTGCTGCTTTCCAATATAAACGATAACGTACTAATAATATTCATTACCGATTCTCCTGTGGCAGACACCTGTGTTAATGAATCCTCTGTATTTCCTTTGAAACCTTTGATTGAGTCTATTGATAGTATCTTTCCTTCTGGAACCATCTCGACATTAATATTCTCATTGTATACACGATATATAAGCCACATAAAAAAGTCATCAGTAAAGCCAAATGAACTCTTTTCTAACTCATTTCTATTTGTGTACGAAAGTAATTTACGAAGCAATTTCTGTGCTGAAGTATTTTGATCAATAATATAATTAATGCCTCCGGCACTTTTGTACGGAATAATAAACCCAGTTTTACGAATGGTTCTATCATCCATTGATAAAGTATCAATCGTGGTTTGATCATAGGAATACTTAATAAAATTATACTCTATATCATGATCACCAAGCCTAATCTGCTGATTCTCATCGTATATTTTATTAAATGTCCAATTATCCCAACTAATGTTGGTGATTCTTTCATCTGACACGACTTCATCAATAAGGCTTCTTACAGCAGTATTGAAATCGGTTTCCACTGTATCTTTCCATCTAGTTGTAGCCGCCATTATTATTCACCGTCCTAACATTCACATAATTACTATTAAGATGTACCCAAATTCGTGAACACTTACTCATAGACAATTCAGGAATCAATTTGGCTGACGTATCACCATCAACAGGGCACTGAGATAAAACCATTTTAAAATTGTGTGTATTCTCAGTTCTCTTTTCTTCTCCTCCAAACAACTGCTGAAGGTTGATGATATAATCTCCCTTCTCGACATAAACAAAAGCACTTCGATAATTCGGTTGGATATCTGCAAATGACAAATGTCTAAAAATCATCTTAGAATTACAAAAATGCTTTCTTTTTCCACAAATATGGATTTCTATTCTGATTTCTGCACTATCATGTGAGTTGAACCGTATCTCTGGATTATGCCCAGTATCTGGATTGCTTTGTGGCAAATATAGTGTTACATCAATTGTAGAAAAAAATTGATTCTGTATCCATCTAACTAGTCGAACACATATTTCTTCAAGAAATATCTCCGCTAACGCAAAATAAACTGTAATGCAGATATTAAATGCTTCCTCGGTTGGAACAAATGAAAAATAACTAAAAAGGTTAAATTTCTTCACCATTATAAGTCCAAGAGTGGCCCCAATGATTGGCTTTAACACCTTCCAGAAAATCTCAACAATTCTCATTCGAATAAGCACCTCTCAGTAAATGTACAAATTTCTTTCGATATCAAATCATAAGATTCTCTATTAATTCCAATTATTCCATTTGACTGAACAAAGAAACTGTCTGCCTTTCCATCTACATATGGACCCTTAATATATATACGTTTAATCTCAACGGAAGATTTTTCTGCTATCAGCATCAAATAATCTAGTAGCTTTGTCAATTGATAAGGATTTGACTCAATCGCCTTTAACAGGCAATTTACATATTCATCAGCTTCAGAATCTTCTTCCATGAATTCGATTTTGGAAATCTTCCTCCCAAAATCAGCATATGATGTTTTTACTAATTCAATCATCATCTCAGAAGTGATAATTACCTGGTGCAATCCGTTGTTTCTACACTCACGTAGAAAACTATAATATTCTACATTCGCATTATCATATGAAATGCATTTCATAACCCCTGATGTATCATAAAATACTTTGCCCATGACATAACGCATACACCAACACACCTCCTTTATGCCACATTTAACTCTTTAATATTATCATAAAATAACATGATAGGCCCAAATTCATCTAAGGAAAATTACGCATACATGACGGCCACATTCTCCTCGACTTGTTTAAAATGTTGAATTAGTCCTTTTCGTGTTTTATTTGTTCCGTGTATTAATGTTCGACCTAATGACTCTAGCAATTGTTTTCCATTTCTTTTTCTTCTGGCTATTTTCCATTCAAAATCAGCTAATTCATTTTCTAGATATTGTAGCTCTATTCCGTGCATCATCCCAGCTAATTTCTTTTTCAAGTTTGATATCATGTGATCTGCACTAGTTAAATGATTGTTTCCTTTTTCAAATGCTTGTATGTCCATGAGTTTTCCTTCTAGTTTTAGGAATTTATTTGTTCTGCTGGCATCACAATTCAACACAGGATATTTATCATTATTTTCTTTTTGAGCTGCTTTTATTTTACGAAGCATCAATTTTACAGACTTATAGCTAACTCCTGTAATATCACTTATACATTGTGCGGATATACCTGTTTTTGATACAACAAAAACAAACATGACAAGAATCCAATCTAACAAAGGTAGTTTTGTAGAATTCAAAGCAGTTTTAGCAGTGACTGACTCTTGATGTTTACATTCTCTGCATTGATAAACATGTCTTTTCTCAATATAATCCGCTTTATTACAACCACATTTGGAACAAACAAATCCATTAGGCTTCTTTTCAAACATAGACGATACCTCCAAGTACATCTATATTTTAGAAGAATAATTGACACTATTTATGTCCATTAATTACTTAGATGAATTTGGTAGCCTATCATGAAAATTAATTTTTTAGCTTTTATTTAACAATAATTAATCCCTTCTAAACAAATCACGAGTATATACTTTATCTTGTACATCATCTAAACAACTATCATAACGATTAGCGATGATTGCTTGACTTAATGATTTGAATTCTTTTAAATCATTTACTACTTTACTACCAAAGAATGTATCTCCATCCTTTAAAGTAGGTTCATAAATAATAACTTTAGCACCTTTAGCCTTAATACGCTTCATAACACCTTGAATTGAACTTTGTCTAAAGTTATCACTATTTGATTTCATTGTTAAACGATATACTCCAACAGTAACCTCATGTTCTTTAGATTCATCCCAAGAATCATTTGCTTCATAAGCACCCGCAATCTCTAATACTCGACCCGCAATAAAATCTTTACGAGTACGGTTAGACTCGACAATAGCTTCAATTAAGTTTTCAGGCACATCCTGATAATTAGCCAATAATTGTTTTGTATCTTTAGGTAAACAATAACCACCATATCCAAATGAAGGGTTATTGTAGTTAGAACCAATTCTAGGATCTAAACAAACACCATTAATAATATCTTGAGTATTTAATCCTTTCATTTCAGCATATGTATCTAGTTCATTAAAATAAGATACACGCAAAGCTAAATATGTATTTGCGAATAACTTAACTGCCTCTGCCTCTGTAAAGCCCATAAATAAAGTATCAATATTTTCTTTAATAGCACCTTCTTGAAGTAAAGCAGCAAATTTGTGACTCTTCTCAACTAATCTAGAATCATTTACATCCGTACTAACAATAATTCTAGAAGGATATAAGTTATCATATAAAGCCTTAGACTCTCTTAAAAATTCAGGACTAAAAATAATATTTTTAGTATTAAATTTCTTTCTAACACTCTCCGTATATCCAACTGGAATTGTTGACTTAATAACCATAATAGCATTAGGATTATACTTTAATACTAACTCAATAACACTTTCTACTGCACTTGTATCAAAGAAATTCTTTTTACTATCATAGTTAGTAGGTGCTGCAATGACAACAAAATCAGCATCCGAATAAGCATACTCTGCATCTAAAGTAGCCTCTAGATTCAAATCCTTTTCTGCCAAATACTTCTCAATATAATCATCTTGTATAGGAGATTTTCTAGCATTAATTAAATCTACCTTCTCCTTAATAATGTCTACTGCCTTTACCTCATTATGTTGAGATAATAAACAAGCAATACTCAATCCTACATACCCTGTTCCTGCAACTGCAATTTTCATTCTTACTATTCCTCCTAATTAAAAATATATAGAAAAAGAAATTATAACCATTCCTTTTTTCAACGCATTTAGTATTATATCACTTTATAGTAAAAGTAATATAATAAGAGTCGAATTTGCACGACTCTTTAAAATATATATTTAGTCTTCTTTCATATAAAATTCTTTATACCACTCAGCAAATTTTCTTAAGCCCTCTCTTAATGGAGTATGAGGTTTAAATCCAAAGTCTCTTTCTAAGGCACTCGTATCTGCATATGTTACTGGTACATCTCCTGGTTGCATAGCCACTAATTCTTTATGAGCTTCAAAATCATAATCTTCAGGCAATACACCAGCTCTTACTAATTCTTCAGAAAGAATTTGTACAAAGTCTAATAAGTTTTCTGGATTACTATTACCAATATTGTAAATAGCATATGGAGGAATAGGAAGACCATCTTCACCATTCTTCTTTTCTGGTGCTTTATTCATAACTCGAATAACACCTTCTACAATATCATCTACATATGTAAAGTCACGTTTACAATTACCATAATTGAAAATCTTAATCGTATCTCCATTCACTAGTTTATTTGTAAATCCAAAATAAGCCATGTCTGGACGTCCAGCAGGACCATATACAGTAAAGAATCTTAGCCCAGTACTAGGAATATTGTATAACTTAGAATATGCATGCGCCATTAGCTCATTACTCTTCTTTGTTGCAGCATATAAACTAACAGGATTGTCCACCTTATCATCCGTACTATAAGGGACCTTTTTATTCGATCCATATACACTACTACTAGAAGCATATACTAAGTGCTCTACTGGATAATTTCTACAAGCTTCTAAAATATTGTAGAATCCTAACATATTACTTTCAATATATGCATCTGGATTCGTAATCGAATAACGAACACCTGCCTGAGCACCCAAGTTAACTACAATACTAGGATGATACTGACTAAAGATTGAATCAATCAATTCCTTATCAGCCAAGTTTCCCTTAATAAACGTATAATTCGAATAACCAGACAATTCATTTAGTCTAGCCTCCTTAATACGCACATCATAATAATCATTCATGTTATCTAAACCGATAACCTTACATTCAGGATCCTCTTTTAAAATCCTCTTACATAAATTGGATCCAATAAATCCTGATGCACCTGTAACAAAAATAGTTTTAGTCATAACTCACACTCTCCTGTTTCTTTTTTTACATATTTCAGGCTTAGTAGGCATAAATACAACATTGTCCTCATCTAAACCAATATTAATAACCTGTTTATAATGATTATCTAAAGAATCATCATAATATAGACTAATGAATTTAGGTATCATACACCTATAATCAATATCTTTTTTTAATTGAATTTCGTATTCAATACAATAATCACAAAACATATTAATATCAAAATCAAATTTGTTAAAATTTATATATCCAATATTTAATAAATCTTCTTTGGAATTCTCATCTAACTCAAGATTATATAAATTGCCTTTACCAACATTTTTTAGATTTATTTTCAGATAGTTCTTTCTTATTTTACCCTTACTAATACTTAAAAATGGTTCAACATTTTTATTATTTTCCTTTGTATTCTCATAAAATTGAATAACAGCAAAATACCCTAAAAAAGCAGGAAAAACCTCAGACAATAAAGAATAATTATTATCCCTCGATATTAAAGAATGAAACAATCCAACAAAAACTGTAACAATGCTTAATACTAAAATAGGAAAATATACCACAAAATCCATATCGTTATTTAATTTTCTAACATAATCTAACATCTAAGAAACACCTCTTTCAATAACATTATTGCTAACTTAATATATCACAAATTAATATTAAAAAAAGGCCATATCTCTTAAATAGTATTGATTATATTTGATTTACCAAATCAGATAAAAATAATAAACTTTAACATTACAATTTGTTTTCTCTTGATAAATTAGATTTGAAAAATCTAATACTTATAAACATCCATATTTAATATATTTGAGCGTACTTATTACGCAATTCCTTTAATTTATTTTCAATGTCAGTAACTTCTTTTTGTAAAACTGTTTCATTGATATCTATTGCAGGTTGAAAAATATTCATATTACCTTCAAAATGATTGAATTCATTAAGCAATGTTTTCCTAGAAGTAAAAAACACTCTATTTTGCCTTGCTTCATTTATTTGCTCTTGTGTTGCATTAGTTGGTACTCTAAAAGCATTTTGTATAATATTTGTCAACATAAGAATTTCATTTGATGTGCAATGTATATTAAAAATATCTACAAGTTCATGCTCAACTTTCATACGAATATGATAATATATCAAAGTCTGTTTTAAAGTATCTGCCAATAACGGATACTCATTTTCATCTATAATATCAAGATTACTAGTAGAAACGCTTAATACATCTTCTACAGAAATAATTTCTTCAGATTCAATTGAATAGTCAAAAGCCTCTTTATAAATAGCAGCTATATCAATAGAACCCTCTTCATATCCATGCATTACTTTTGACAATTGACAATATTCATTTTTAGGATCCTTCATTATATGAAAATATCCTCGTAAAAAAGGAATCATTGCCATTAAAAAGAGTCTTTTATCATGAATAATTGTTTCAAGTTTTCCACCTTTATTTTGAAAAAGTTTTACCAAATCAGACAGATTAATTAGAATATCCCTTTCTTCGCTTTTTACTGGAATAAAACCATTTCGTCCCCCATCTGCATTGTTTAAAATATATAAATTAAAACAGTTTTTTAATTGAACATTCAATAAACGAATCAAATCTGTATTATGAGTCAAAACAATCTGCTTTTTCTTCTCAAGAAATTTTATAATACAATATGCTATCTTATTTTTGTATACTGAATCAAAACTTGAGATAGGATCATCAAGTACAACAAACTCCTGATCTGAATGTCTTGCAAGAAGTAGCTCAAAAGCTAATGAGATAAAATTTTGCTCTCCACTACTTAAATGCATCTCTTCCCTATTTAATCCGATAAGAGTTCTATCATCAAACATTAATTTGAAATTATTTCCATTGTCCTTATCTCTTTGTACTGTAATATCATGCCCAATATTTTCAACTATAATTTCATTAATTAAAAGAAGTTCCTCATTATCTAAAGTCGGTTGTTTTTCTAATAATTGAGTATATTTATCCCACCACGAAAACATTTGGTTTGTAGTAAATTCATTAAAAAGCTCAGAAATCATTTCATCAACTATTTCATTGCTATATTTTTTTATTTCAGCAAATAATACTTTAATTAAAGTATCATTCCCATTTATGATAAAGGAATCAATTGTACTTTTGATCTTAAAAGGATCAAAAACCAATAAAGTTTTGTTTTTTACGATATCATCAAGAATATGTTTTGTATTTTCATCTAAATCATCATACATTATCTTTCTGCTATCTTGCTTGTTTTCTAATAATTGAGTGCTATCTATATTCTTATTATCACAGACAACACAACAGTTTAAATGTTTATATTTGGTAAGAATAGTTATCGCATCATCAAACTGCTCAATTTTTTGTACATTAGTATTAAATGCAATAGCTTTTAAATTGGTTTGGTTTAGTTTATGTACTAAATCCGTATTTTCCAATATAAACTTCTTTTTGTCATTATCAACATTAGATAGACATGGCTTATTACTCAAATCACGCACATAAGAAATAAATTTACTTCGATCTACGTTCTTCCCTTTTGACTGCTGATTAATAATATCTCTTATAAAAGTATAAGCTTCTTCATTTCTACTCTTCATAACAGATAACAAATAATTTGATACTTTTTTTATATTATAAATTTTCCTATATTTGGAATTTAAATTTAAAAATACATTTTCAAATCCTTCATTAATATTTTTTTTAAGCTTATATTCCCGTTTAATATCAGCCCCAATCAAATAATCTGAAGTTTCTCCTCTTATCACATTACGGCTAATTTGATCACCGATAATATGAAATGAGTGAGTTTCTGGACTTAAATCGATTCTATCATTAAATTTAGCTTTAAAGAATATTTCTTCTGTTTCAACTTCACTTCCTAGTACTTTAGTAAATGAGCTTTTACCAGTACCATTGGGTGCATAAACAACAGCAATACCACCTGCAGCTTGCGGTTGTTTTCTAAATTCAATCACATTATTTCCATTCGCGTTTAAATCCTTAAATTCAGGTTGAAATATATTTTCGTTCTGAATACTACTAAAACTTAACTTCATAGCCATATTTATACATTCTCCTTTATAATCAAATTTCCTATTTAAACATAGTTTCTTGTTTTGAATCTACATCAATATATCGATTATTACATTTAAAGCAGTAACTTATTCAATTTAAGAGTAAAATCCCTCTTCCTTATAAAACCGACTATTTGTACATAATATCATTAAATTTATATTTCCATTAAAATTATATTTAACTGGATCTGTACTACTCCAATTGTTATTATTTCTAATATTTCTTAAAGCATTATTATCAATGTATTCAACATTATTACTACATGTAACAACTACATCATGAATCCAAGTTAATATTTCTTTATCTTCAACAGGAGCGCCAATTCTAAATTCTCTCATATATTTTGCAAACTGTTCCAAATAAATACTTTTTATTATTTCATCTGAATTAGGTGTGACAAAACGGTAAGCCGTTGTAAAACTTCTTTCTAAACTCTTAGCATTCTCATTCACTAGTCCAATATTTTCAGGAATTTCTTATAAAAATTCTAGGCTTAACTAGCAATTCGGCGACTTTTCTATAATTCTGCTTTTTATCACTTACACGAATAACCACTCGTTCTTCAAATCCTTTAAACGAGTGATCTTATTGATGTTTTTTAATCTAAGCAATATGTACTTTAGCTTTTCTGTATTATTAATACCATGTTTTCTCATTGCATGACAAAAAGAACATTGTACCGATTTATATATTTTGATGCTACTCCCTTTGTCTTTTTGCACCCTTTCTTCAATCAATTTTTAGAAACTGTTCACGTATTTAAATGATTGAATTTACCTTATGACTCATGACTGATTAACATTTTCTTAGTACAGTCCTTACTTTCCAAAATTTCGTTGTAACTGTTAGAACAATCTAGCATTACAAAAGATTTTGATTCAAAACATTCACCAAATTTTAATAGATCTATTGATGATGGTTTGCCATAATTTAAGGTTCTGGCAATTATATGAGTGAATCTCTGTATTGCAATGATGATACATACCTGCCGATTAGATAACCCGCTTTTTTTAGCAGGTGTTACACGATGTTTGGGTTCTATTCCTTCAATCTTAGTTCCTTTATGATTGTATGGAGTATACTTTTCATCCATTTCAACTTCATTACCTACTGTGTATGGGATATTCCTCGGTTCCTAGACTAACCAATAGTTTATGGCGCATACGAAAAACTGTCATTTCATTGACATCAATTTCTGCAGCTGTTTCTTTAAGAGATACACCATTCAATGTATCCAAAATAAGTTCATTCCATTTAGATTGGTCTTGGTGAGAATAAAAAGTAAGCTGACCGCGGTCCACAACAAAACGTTTTCCGCATTCTTTACAACGAAGCATTTGCTTACCAGAGTTGGCAAAACCGCTCTTAACCAAACGAGGATGATAACATCCGCATTTAGGACAGTATTCAAAATGATACGAATTCATTTTATTGTTTGTATCTAAATAATCAGTGATTTCACGATCAATCTTTTCAATTTGAAAAGATTGTAAAGCAGCGATAGTATCTTGGTTTAAATATTTCGAAGTTCTTGTCATAAGTGTAGTCTCTCTTTCGTTTACACCTATACAATAATTCTTAAATAGACACTATTAATGTCGAATATATCGACATGTCACCAAATTGCTAGTTAAGCCAATATTTTAATGAAATTAAAACCTGGAACGATTGTTATATTAGTGTTTGATACAGATAAAGATGAAACGGATATATTAGACTACAATCTTCATTTCTTAAAAAAACAGTCTAATGTGAAAAAGGTGATTATTATTCCTGAAGTGAAAAATCTAGAGGATGAGTTAGTGTGTAGTTGTAATATCACAAATGTAAAGGAGCTCATGAAGAGTAAATCGAATAGTGAGTATAAGAGTGATTTAGCAAAATGTAAGAATCTTAAACAAGTTTTAATAAACCATCATTTTGATATTAACTCCTTTTGGAATCAAAATCCAAAAGGAGTATTTACGAAGTATAAGAATGATAGTAATTTGATTAAGAAATAAAAGGGAAAACATTTGCGTAATTTCTAAAAAATGAGAAAAATCAAGATTTGAATTGTTTTTGTAAGTTCTCTTTGGTTGAATAAGAAAATGAGCTGTAGTTTGTAACTACAGCTCAATCTGTTTAATAAAGCAACTTTTGTATTCAAATTCGAGTTCTTTTGCGATCTTATCGTGGTCTACTGTTTTTGAGGGTGTGATAGTATCATTGTTTGTACTCCAAGTAAAAAGGAATAGTTTAATAGAAGGTATGAGGGTTGATTGTATAATGTGTTAGATATTTATAATTCACAACGAATGCAATTTGGCAATCAATGCTTCTTGAAGGAATTGCGAAAAATTGATTTTTTTGCTCATAGCTTCTTTGTTTAACCATTCAGGTATTGTGAGTGTTTTTTTGATAGCTTTATTGAAATGTGTTTTTGCATATTCTTCAACATCAACAGATACAAGGGTGACAAAAGATTGTTTAAATTCGAATTCAAGGTCAGATGCGATTTGTGTTGGATCAATATCTTCTAACTTTGAAGGTATTGGAATATCTTCATTGTCTAGTTTTGCGCTGAACAATGCACCGGCTAGACAATCAACGGCCAAATCCAAGG
>OIZP01000161.1_pt1 | contig 44212 bp, 37 predicted proteins | sample 1588531 | NCBI WGS metagenome assembly OIZP01 (sample SAMN03283283) | human gut metagenome | biome: human-associated habitat; material: feces | host: Homo sapiens | place: Peru | collected 2012
TGGAGGAGATAGAGATTCAGGTAAAAGACCTATAATGGGAGAAATTTCTGGTAGACTTGCTGACTTTACTGTTTTAATGTCTGATCAAGTTAGAACAGAAGATCCACTATCTATTCTAAAAGATATTGAAAAAGGTATTATTCCAACAGGAAAACCTTATAAAATTATTGTTGATAGAACAGAAGGAATTAAATATGCTATTGAAATAGCTCAAAAAGGCGATATAATTGTTATTCCTGGTTTAGGACATGACTTATATTTAGAAAGAAATGGTGTTAAATACCCTTACAATGAAAGAGTTGTTATTTCTCAAATAATCAAGATTCATCAATAATGTACCTGCATTGAAATATTTCTTTTCTCGAGGAATCCTTGAAGAACTATGAACATCTACACATGCAATATTTGCATTCATATCTTCGCATACCCCAAACGGATGATTCTCCAGAGAAATATCAAATATTTTTGATATATCACCTTTTATCACCATATCAACATCCAGATAAAGTATCTTGTCCATATCTTTTGATAATAAATCTATAGCCAGAATTCTATAAAATGTCTCCGCCGGCAATATAGTCTCTCCCTTTATTTTTTCTGCAAAAGAATCATCTATCCTAAGTAAATGTAATCTTTTGTTTGGATACAAATTAATAATCTTCTGCAATTCCCCTATTCCTTGTTCTGTTATATCGCTATATGCAAGCCAAAAGTCGATTTGATTCTCCTTGTGATTTTCGCATATAGAATATAAGAATACTTTTGAACAGTGTACATAGTTGTTATTTGCTGAAAATAATATATTCATATATCTATACCTTTCTAAATATATCCGCCTTCCAGTTGCCCAAGAATATTTGGAATTATAAAATAATCTTTTTGATGTTTTACCTTCATGTTACTGCGTTTCTCTATGAAATTAAGTTTGACGAATTGAGGTATGGTATATTTTTTATGAGTTGCATCCATTTTGATTCTATTACATGCTCCTTATACTCTTCAGCAATTTTATATGAATACTCATGAAATTTCTTCAATCTGTTATCATCCTCAAATATTTTAACTATTGCTGCTGCAGTTCTTTCACAGAGCTTATCTTTATTTTGGAAGTCTGTTTCAATATCAAAATCCACCAAATAGCCATTTTCATCCGGATGTATAAAAAGCCTGTTTCCATATCTGACATCCAGTCCAACCATGGCAAGTCCATCTCCTACAGCCTCCATGAGTGAAAGTCCAAATGTTTCCCACAAAGAAAAGGATGCAAACAATTCATAGAGTGGATATATCTTTTCAAGATTACAGCGCCCTTTAAAGTGAATATAATCATCGGCACCAGTATCTTTAACTATATTTTGTAAATATGAAGTATACCCATCATCACCACTTCCATATATATCCAGGTTGATTATTGGGTTTTGTTCATGTGCTTTTATCACACTCTTAATAAGAATATCAATACCTTTCCTCGGGCTAAGTCTTGAAGCAGATATTATGCTGCCTCGCCTGCGCTCACTTTTACTTTTTAGTTTACCTTCAGGTATAGCCCCGGGTGGAATAGCTGCAATATGTGGAACAAAGCAATCATACTCTTTTAAAAATGCTTCCAGACTTCTTTTATGTTCCTCCGTACCAACAACAAAATAATCAATTGCCTTTGAATATTTGAACCAATAATAATACTCATAGTTCATATATAATGAACTTTCATCCTCAAATATTTTGTAAAAATGATCTGAATGCAGCACAGCTACCAGCTTTGATTTGCCTTTATTTTCAAACAGAGGCTGAATATAATCTAAATATCCCGCTCTATCCATTATACATATATCATTCTCACAAAGATTAAGTGCCTTTACAAATCTTTCGACGAACTCTACATTGTCTATAATTTCACCATTTTTTAACAGATATTCAACCTTATCTTTATAGATGCATTGTTCATAAACCATCTGTCCCTGTTTGTTCCAAAAAATTCTTCTTTCCGGATTTAAGCCGTTGCTTAAATCATTATCCCAATTATACAATTCTGTATATGACAAGCTGTCTGTATAATAATTTACTAAATACTTTTTTCCGTTTTTAAAAAGACTTTCATTTATAACAAATCCATCTTCATCACATAATATTTCAACTATTTTGTCACCGGAATTATATAGACAAATCTCCTTTCCATTCTCATCTATATCGTCATACTCACAATTTTCTTTTTCATTTTCTAAAAGAGCTTCTTTTTTCACAGACAAACTCATATCTGCTCTTCCGGTCATAAAAAGATGTGCAGACATAATCTGACCACGTTTTATTTTTTGTGAACCATACAGTTCCATATCCCGAATTGTAGGCAGCTCTGTAAAAATAAATTTAGCGTTTACATTGTTTTTTGCAAACAACCTTGCTCTAAATCCCTGAGCAACATCGACTCCGGAAAATTCATATCCACTAAGTAATGTAAAATCAAATACTCTCATCTGTATCACCTATAACAACTTTTGCAGCCAACTGTTTTAATTGCTTCTTCTGCCTGTCTATATATTCATTGAATATCATCCGATTGGTTATTATATTTTTTAGAGTTTCTTTCATCTTTACATAATTGCTGCTATCAAAAATATTTTCCATTGGATATAATTCTTTTGAGTGTACTGTATTATCAAACGCTAGTATTAGCATATTATTTATCAGCGCCTGGTTTACAGCATTGTATAGTTCTCTGTAATGATTGATATCCAAATAAACATCGCATCTTTCAAACAGTTCTTTTCTCTTCTGTTCAGTAATGCACGGATATAACTCGACATTATTATTTATATCCAGTTTTGTTAATTTATCTGACATAATAGTGCTGGCAGCTATATGAAATGTTATTTCCGGAAAGTCATTTATAAGCTGTTCAACATACTCGAGCTGATCCGTTTCTGTAATAATAAATGCTTCCATTTTTCCAAATTTTGATTCATTATTTTCAAAATATAAATATAGTCTGTCACATTTACAATCCGAGTTTTCTTTATACCAATTGACCTGTTGCTCCTCACTACACAGTATTCTAAATGCTGTGTTAGTCTGATTTGTTTCCGTCAAATCTGAGTTTAATCTATTCTGTGGCAGGTAAGATATTTTAAAATTCCCATAATCCCCGGCAAATTTATTTAATATATCATCACTCGTCAGCCATATATTTTCATCATATATTTCATTATATTTAAGATAAGCTTCCAGATAATCAGCAAAGCCTCTATAGCTTCTCGGACTAATGCCCGTGCCCAACAATGTATATGTCTTTGGACCTGTCTGTTCTATTACCTTAATGTCACCATTTCTATCATAGAATTTCCTAACTGTAACATTACCACCGTTCACATTCTCCGAACAATATTTATATCCATATTTGTTGTAATAGTCTACTCTATATACTGTATTATTTCTGTCAATCCACTCTACTCTGCTGACCATTCTTTTCTCTATCGGATTCTTAAAATAGATGTTTGCCTTTTTGGTTTTATTATCATATATAGCACCATTTACCCCATCAGCACGAACGCTCCAGTATTGAGGGATATCTATAAATGCATAATACAAGTCTTTTTCCTTATGCACATCGTTTTTTTCAGACATGCCGCAAAACAAATCTATGGCTTCTATTATTTTACAGTCTTTAAATCCCACATTTTCTATCAGTTCTATTATATTTTTTTCAGTCTTATCCAATTCATCAGTAATAAAAATCATAGGATAAACCCACCCTCTGTATAACGTAAAAATCTCTGTGTTATAAAATAATTCTCACCATTTTCTAATCCAGCATTTGCCAGTATTTCTAATCCATTGCCATCGTCCGCATCCGCAGAGACTATATAGACAGTATTGTCATCGCAGATAATCTCATTTTCCTTTAAATGCTCATGCCATTCACAGCTATCGAAATTTCTGTTTAATAGCCTCATTGCATTCCTTATAGAGCTGTTCTCTCCACCATAGAATACGAGTCGTATATTGTTTTGAGCAACTTTTTTTAGCAGCTTCTCCAGCATACCTGTTCTATCCACAATTCTGCCCATAGAATTACACAATAAGCCATCCTCCATCTGTTCTCCCCATGGGGTTCTCAGTATTGTGAAATAGTAAGCTCTGTCAATTTCATTATTTGTATGCAGTATCAATAAAGTTGCAGCATAATGATATATTTTTTTCTCAACTTTCTCATTGTGCTTTCTTGCTTCAATAACAAAATAATTCCATTTTTCATCTATCAATAAGGTTTTCCCACTGAATATAGCATTTAACGCATCCTGGTCAGAAATATCCGCTTGGGAATTAGCATTCAGATAATCCATAACCTGTTGAAACAGGCTTCCATTTTTCCTGATATTGTCAAGATTCATGCAAAGAACACCCAAATTAAAATATCTGTCACGGCTTGTCTGTCCTGCTGCTACAGCATGTGGATTTCCCAAATTCCTTATTACCAAGCAATCCGGTACAGCCGCCAGGCAGTAGTCATCTATATTGAGGTTCCATAATTCTTCAATATCTGTATTTACAAATAAATCAGAGTCCAAATATATTATCTTTTTCAAATCCGGCATAATATCCGGTAGCATAATTCTGAACATTGCGCCAATTGTAAATCTATTCATTGAATCAGCTATTGCGCCAAAAATTTCCGGATTACAATGATGAAATTCTATGCCGTTTACACCATTATCAGCAATAAGACTCAGCTTATTTTTGTTTATTTCGTTCAATGTGTCATCATGTAATATATGAAAAACTATTGGTGCTTTTGTATTTTCAACAATTGATTGCATCGTTGTTCCAGCCCAGACACTGTAATTTCCATCCTTATCATGTATACCAAGACAGATATGTATTGCATTATCTAAAAAGCATACATTATTCATTTTTTTCGCAGTTACTCTCAGCCTTGACATTCTTTTCAATACCACATCATCTGAAAAAAACTTCACATATGGATTATTGAATATATCCGGTTCACTCTTTAAGAACTCTTCTTTGCAAATATCCAGTTCCCTATTCATAAAGGTTTCTATTCTACTATATGGTTCAATATATTGGTGCCATAACAAAAATGTCTGGATTTCACAATAACACTGCTCAATTACATTTTCCAGTTCTGCTTTTCTACTTTGAATAGCCTGCCTTATATGATCCATAATAATCTTAGCATCCCGAATCTTTGCATTGCTAATTTCAGAACGTATAATGCCCTCTGTGTTCTCAAAATAATAATATAATGTCGATTGCACCTTACAATATTTCTTTGCAAGTAACACACAAAGCATGGAAAAATGCGTATCCTCATAATATACATCTTCTATAAATCTTAGATTATGTTCTCTTATGAATTTGGTTGAGTATAGCTTTGCCCATGCTGTTACACTAGTAAATCCGGTCAGACCTATAATGAGATTTTTCCTATTATCAACATTATCTAAATCAAGCCTTTGAATTTCAAAATCATTTACTTCTAATACATTTGGCTTATCTGCTTTAAAACACGATACACCACACTGTGCCACATCATAATCGTCCTCTGTCATTCTATCATGTAGCACCCTGAGCATATCCGGATGCACATAATCATCCGCATCCACGAATGTAATATATTTGCCGGTACAGATATCCATTCCCAGGTTACGTGCACCGCCACACTTTCCCTTTTTCTGCATTTTAAGAGATATAACATTCTCCGGGTATTTTCTTTGTAAGGATTCTAATATAGACCATGTATTGTCTGTCGATAAATCATCTATGAGTATCACTTCGAGATTTTCAAAGCCATATGTCTGGCTGTAAATTGAATCGAAGCATCTCATAATGTATTTTTGTACATTGTAGCATGGAATAATTACTGATATCTTGTGTTTACCATTCATAACATTTTCTCCATAATATATAAAATAATCAAATTGAGTCTTACCCTGATTGTGTAACAGCACCTTGCGGCTTTTCCAACCTATTTGTACTATTCCCTTTACAACTCACAAACGATACTGTTCACATGATATTTTTCCGCTGCTTTCGGATTTTTCTTTGCGAACTGGCGGTTGATTCTCTTTTTGACTATCTCGCAGTCCTCACGCTTTATTCCGATGAGCATGATAAGAAACTGCACCTTGCCATACGAGGTATATATGTCACTGTAGCGGATTGATTCACCGACGCACTTCTTAAGCTGCCTTGAATACTTATTCATCTTTGTCTCACTCTGCACCTGTCTGCCTTCCTCGTCCTCGAGAGTACAGAGCATGAGATACACTGGTACCCTTGTGCGCTTCATAATACGGACGGACGACTGGTATATGCCCCTGAATACAGGGTAGCCACAGAAATATCCGCCTCTTTCTGTTTCCTCCTGCTCGCTCATGCCCTCCTGGATGTTTTCCAGTATCTCATGTGCATGATTCATCTGATTGCTGTATTTCTCAAGGATTTCCAAGAGTCTTGACGATGGATAAATACCGCACTCCCTGAGATAATAGTCCACGACATCCGTGTAGAGCTCTTCCGCCTCATCATAGCGTCTGGTCTCTACCATCGCCTCCATGATGAGCTCCTCCCATTCATTGAACGGATCAACCTTTGCAGCATATACTCCCAGCTTCTCCAATCCCTTGAACTGTTTTCTCTTTCGCAGTATGTATGCGGCTTCCTTTATGATTTTCTCAAACATGGTGTGATAGCGCCTGGCCTCCTGTGCTATCCACGTCTCACCCGTATATGCCGACAGAAATTCGCCCTTGTACAGATAGAGTGCCTTTACGTACAGCTCAAGCAGTTTGTCTTCTATTCCCTTTGTCTGCTCATCACACACTGTCTTTTCATGCTCAGTCTCATGTGGTATCTGCTTTTCCAGTGTACAGACCTCGTTATAGATTTTCTCAAACTCTGCTGCATCCTCTTCTATCTCTATGTCCGGCGTCCAGTAATATATGCCTCCCTCCAAATATATGAGGTTCTTTCCCGGCAGGCCGAGCTGTGTGAGCTTTTGCTTTGTCTTGTATACAATAACCCTTAGCGCCGTGTGAGGTGCATCTATGTCACGCTCACCGATTACTATTTCCTCGAGCTTATCCTTTGCTATTCCGCTGTCAGAATAGTGTATCAAAGCCTGCATCATGCGGTTGAACTGGCTTTCCTTATGCATTTTTTCCGCCACAAATGGTGCTCCGTTATAGTCCATTCTGAAATTGCCAAACATCTGTACCTTGATTTTATGCGTCATAGGTGCCCCTCTTCCCGAGTTTTATAAACCTGCTTATTATAGAATTCATATTATCATTGACTCATATATTCAGCAAGTTTTTAACTAAACAAATTAATCTAATTATCATTATACATCAATTCCGCACATGCCAATAACCACGACAATTTACACAGAAAGTGTCAAAACTCGTACTTGACAAATCACAAGATATATGATAAGTATTTCTGCTATCAATCGTCTTCTTTATGCCTCTGTGATATATTTATCCTCTATGATTCATTTATCCTCTATTATGCAAAAAGTCAGCTATTCGAAGCCAGAAATAAAAAAAGATCCTGCAAGAAAATCTCACAGGATCCGGCTATTTCTGATATATTAAATCAGATATGTTAAATCAAATATTAAATTAGAAAATAGCATTTACAATTGTTGAACCAATGGCTGTTGCAAGGAATGCCAGTCCACACACGAGTGGAAGCTTGTTGTCATCCTCTTCTATTGCCCTTACTCCAAAGAATATGCTTACATATCCTACTACACCCGCAAATGTATGCAGCCAGCTGCTCACATTGCCAAAGAACTGGAATGGGATTATGTCGATGATTGCTGCCACAAGGATAATCGGAAGGTATACTGCATCATACAGACATGCTGCTGAAAGTGTCTGTGCAAATGTCACCTTTTTATCCTTCTGCACTGCGTTTAATACAACCAGAATGACTGCTGCCAGGATGAGTACTCTCACTGCCTCTCCTACGATTCCTGAGAAGATTCCCTCAAAGAAGCTCGCCGGGTAAAATGAGAATCCAAAGCCGCCTATGCTGCCAATTACGCTTGATAACAGATATACTACAGACAGCACTACCTCTACTATGGCAAATAAGCCAATAAATATAAAGCCTGATGCCATATTTGCATTCTTTACAAAGTCTGCTGCAGCCTGTGCCGGCTTCTTAACAAGCCCCTTGTAGAATGTGATGATAGATGCCACATTCTTGTCATTCTGCAGCTGCTGTCCTGCTGCACTCACCTGCTGTGTAAAATTATCAAACGCCTGCGACTGTGCGCTGCCCTGTGGCTGTCCGTTGAACTGTCCCTGCTGTGCTGCATTATCTGCCTGTGCATTGTTGTCCTGTGTCTGATTTGGTGTCTGTGGCTGTGCCTGCTGACGACATGTACATACCTCATCATCAGCTAATTGTCTGCCACAATTTGTACAGTATTTCATAACTGAAACCTCCTAAAAAAAAATTAATAAACTGCTGATAACTATATTAGCATTTCAGGCATTTAATAGCAATATTTATTTGATATTTATTTCATAATATATTATGATTTATATTATGATTAAAGGGTTAAAATACCTGCTGATTCTAAAGAGGAATAACCATGCCACAAACACTTAATATAGCTGTATGCGAGGACGAAGCTGCAGAGACCGTGCTGCTTTGTGATATTCTCAACCACAGCGATATCCAAAATACATACACTGTCTTTACGGATGCAGATTCTTTTCTTGCCTCATATGAGTACGGAAAGTATGACCTGCTGCTCATGGATATATATATGAAAGATTCCATGACCGGCATCGAGGCAGTCTCCATAATCCGCGAGACAGATGCCGATATCCCGGTTGCTTTCATCACAACAAGCACGGAGCATGCCTTGGAAAGCTACAGGCTGTCTGCCATCGGCTATATCGAAAAGCCGGTTTCTGCAGCTGAGCTAAGTAACATTCTTCACCTTGCCATGCTGAAGAAATCCGATGCCCCATCTCTTTATGTGAAGAGAAACAAGAGTATGGAGAGGCTTGCCCTTTCTGATATCATGTACATAGAGCAGAGAGCCAGGCAGATTTTCATACATTTAAAAGAAAATGAGGAAATCAGCTGCTATGAGAAGCTTTCAGAGCTTTCAGATCAGCTGCCCGCTGAGCTGTTTTTTCTGCCGCACAAAAGCTACGCGGTAAACCTGTCGTATGTCACACGCATTGATACTTCACTCAAATGCTTCGTGATGGCCGATGACACAAATATTCCTATCAAGAGAGAGCTCTCCGGCAAAGCCAAAAAGGCTCTGGAGAGATACTACTTTGATCACACCAGAGGGCTTAAATAAGGCACTTTCCTATTGATTTGATATGAGCTAGACTGTCAAAAGTAATACACTGCAAGGAACCCGGATTATGAAAAAAATTAGCGCTATACGAAATATTCCCTATCTGACAATTATACTGCTTACACTGATCTGCATACTGCTTCTTTCCTCAAAAAACATGATTATGAGCCAGGCGAGCTATCCTGAAGCCACTATCGTAAGCTCTGCCTATGCTATGGTGGAGGGCTCGGATTCAGATAACGAAGAAATCACATTTCCACATACCTTTAAGCACCTTTCGCCGCGCACACATGTCACCGTCACCACACATATCAACCTGAACAAGGATGATCCAATCTACATAAAAACTGTCTATTCCCCTGCGAAGGTCTATCTGGACGATGAACTCATATATGAGTTTGGCAGGACCGAAAACTATCCATCCTATATGAAGGATCCCGCAACCGAGGGGTACCTGATAGGCACTGACGGTCATTCAGGTGATACAGAGCTTCGCATAGAGTATCTGTCTCCTGTTACCAGAAGCTCGCTTACGGTATATTCTCCTATCTACGGAGCATACAAATCCTTATTTTTCACTCTGTTAAAGCTGAATAAATGGTCATTCTTTATAGCACTGCTTGAGCTTGCCGCAGGTGTTTTGTTTATATTTATCGCACTGATGCTTTTATACTACGATAAAGAGGTTTGCAAGATGATATTTCATTTTGGATTCTTCTCACTCATGGCCGGCATGTGGTCTATCGGCGAGTGCAACTACACAGGTGTCATAGTCAAAAACCCTACACTGCTGTATCTGTGTGCTTTTATAGGGCTTTTCTCGCAGATGATTCCGTTGCTGTATTTCTGCAGGCTTGCAGTTGGTTTTAAGAATGACAAGCCAATTATAGTTATCGCGAAGCTCCTAACCGTGCTTGACCTTGTCGCTTGTGTCTTACAGCTTAGCGGTACGGTGGCACTATCCCAGAGCATGTACGTGTTCCATGTCATTCTGCCTCTCATACTTTGCTTCCTGACTGCATACATCATCCTTGAGGCTGTTCGCAGCCAAAACAGCAGGGCAAAACGGCTGATGGTTCCGGTATTCATACTGGCACTTGCTTCATGTGCCGAGATAATCAATTATCATTTAAAATTTGTGGCCTCATTGTCATTGCTGTACCAGATTGGAACTCTGCTTTTCATTATAATCATGGGAATTATAATGGGACTTAATATAAGCGATATGCTCAGGATAAAACGTGAGAATGAAAGGCTCATATTCGATATGAATCTCCTTGAGCATTCCCTGTTGGAGCAGAAGAAATATAATTCGCTCATCACAACAAACGAACAGCTTTTTAAGAAGCAGCGCCACGATCTGCGTCACCAGCTGGTTGCAATAAAAGGCCTCGCAAACACTGAAAATAAACAGCTGAATGAATACCTGGATTCCCTGATCCACAGCATACCATCTGCGCCTGCAAGCTATTGCGAAAACAGGGTAGTCAATTCCATTCTGTCATACTATAGCGCCATATGCAGAAATGAAAATATCGCTCTTAAGACAAGGCTTATTGTTCCGGAAACCGATGATGCGCCCTTGGACAATGACCTGTGCCTGGTATTTGGAAATCTGGTAGAAAATGCTATAGAAGCCTGCAGACGCATGGATACTCTGGATTCTTCAGACGAAACACCATCACGTTTTATCCGACTGCATGCCCACGTACACTATAAGACACTTATTATTACTATGGACAACAGCTTTGACGGACATGTTACCATCCAAAACGGAAAATACCGTTCTTCTAAGAGGGACGACTATGGTATAGGTCTGTCATCCATCCGCTCTGTTGCCGGCAAATATGATGGTGACGTTGCATTTGAAGCAGCTGATGGTATATTTCAGTCATCAGTATACCTTCAAATATATAAATGACACACTAAAATCATTAATTTATATTAATGCTTCATACCTAAATATCATTTTCAGAGTCCAACTGACTTATTGTATATAATGCATATATATGTTATAATAACAAGAGAATTTTGTGCACAATACACATATGGAGTTTTAATTTATGATAGAACACACGATATACAAGGAATTTATTGATAAAATTTCAGAATTATCAGACGGGATATATCCTATCATCACCGACCTGGATAATGACTTATCTTACGTACCGGACAAGACAGCTGATTTTTTCGGCTTTGAAGCCGGCAAGCATACCTGCTTCTTTGAACAGCTTTGCACCTGTGTCAACGACATTGACCTGCCGGAATATAGGCGGGAGATCCGCTATCGTCTAAACGGTGAAAAACTGGATGATATATTTTATGTCCGCATGGGAAAGCACACCAAAGAATATATGATGGGATTTTATTCTGACATTTTTACCGGTGATGACGGACACCGCTACCATGTCCTCGTGCTCAGAAACGAAAATACTCTTCCGGATATCGACCCATATACATATCTTTATTGCCAGTCAAAGTTTGAAAGAGATATCAACGGCTATATCATGGAAAACAGGTCCGTAGCCATAATCGAGGTGGAGATAGGTCATATAGATGAGTTCAATATACTGTATGGTTCCAATTTCAACACTGCAATCCAGCGTGAGCTTGCGCTCAAGTTTATCTACATGATGGATGACAGCACCGCTACCTACTATATGAATAATTGCAAGTTTGTATTTGTGATAAAGGAAGCTGACCGTGCCTCTGCTGAGGCATTCTACCGGAAAATTGTAGACACAATAAATTCCATGTATTTCTTTAAGTGCTTTAAATTTGAGTTTGATATATATGCTGCGTGCCTGATTCTCAAGGATTATGATGGTGATACCTCCACTGTCATCAGCAAGGTGGAGTACACTCTGGGCCGCGCGAAGGAGCTTCACAGCCCTGATTTGTTATTTTTCAATGATATGGTCATGTTCAATGGCAGCTCGCATATAGATATCATGAAAATCATTCATCAGTCGGTTATCAATAGCTGTGATGGCTTTTTTGTAGAGTTTCAGCCCATTGTAAAGGCTTGCAATGGTGAAATAATGGGTGCTGAGGCTCTGGTGCGCTGGAAAAAGGAGCCTTTTGGCACGGTGCCACCCGGACTGTTTATCGACTGGCTTGAGGATACCCCTGCTATGTATGAGCTCGGAAATTATATCATGAGAACTGCAATAAGCGCAGCCAGTGAATTTGCAAAGATAAAACCGGGCTTTTTCATCAATGTAAATGCATCCTCAGAGCAGCTTGAAAAGGAAACCTTTGTAAAAGATACTCTGGCAATTCTTAAAGAGTATGATTTTCCACCTTCACAGCTATGGATAGAGATTACAGAGCGATGCAGAGATCTGCCTATATCTATGATAAAGAAAACCGTCACTGCATTCAGAGAAGCCGGAATCCACATCACTATGGATGACTATGGCACAGGAAGTTCTTCATCTCAGATGATGCTTGAGCTTCCTGTAGAGGGTGTCAAGATAGATATGTTCTTTGTTAAAGACATTCTCGAGGAGAAAAAGAAACAGGCACTTGTAATCGGAATGGTTAATTTTGCCCATGCCGCAGACTTAAGGATATGTATCGAAGGCATAGAAAATAGTGACCTTGAAAGCTATCTCAGACAGTTTGGTGTCACCTTGTTTCAGGGCTATCACTACTCGAAGCCTATCTGTCAGGATGAGCTTATTAAGCTTCTTATAAAGCCATAGCCCCGGTATTACTCAAGATTTTCCTTAAATACTGTCAATGCGCCATTTTTCTTTAAAATCAGCATGACAATTGCTGCCACTATGCTTCCGGCCACTGTAGAGATAAGGAATGGCACTATGTATATAAACATGCCTTCCGGCTGAATAAGCATCACGTATTTTGCAAGAGGATACGCTGCCAGGCCTCCGAGTATGCCTGTGCCAAGCGCCTCTGCAATACATGTCGGTATGATTTTTTTGCTGAATCTGTACATCAGTCCACAGCACAGAGCACCTACCATGCTTCCCGGGAATGCCATGAGGCTTCCGAGTCCTGTCAGGTTTCTGATGATACTCGCACAAAATGCCACACCGACACCCCATGCAGGTCCTAAAAATACTGCTGCACATATATTTACCATGTGCTGTACAGGTGCACATTTGCTGCCGGCAACAGGGAAGCTTATTAAGCTTCCTGCTACAGCAACTGCCACAAGCACTCCTGCCATGGCAAGCTTTCTGATTGAAAGAGTTCTTTTTTTAGTGTTCTTTTTACTTTCCATTATAACCTCACCTTAAAGTATATCGTAACTGTTCAGTACCTTCACAGTTATAGTATATCAATATACTCTCCTGCAAGTGCCTTGTTCATGCTTCGCACTGCACAGAACTTACCGCACATACTGCATGCCTCGCTGTGGTCATCCTCAGGCAGACGGTCATCCCTGATAGCCTTAGCTGTCTCCGGATCAAGCGCACATGCAAACTGTGCATCCCAGTCGAGCACACGTCTGGCATCTGCCATCTTATCATCTATATCTCTGGCTCCCGGTATTCCCTTTGCAATATCAGCTGCATGAGCCGCAATCTTTGACGCAATAATTCCCTGCTTTGTATCCTCCACATTTGGAAGAGCAAGATGCTCCGCAGGTGTCACGTAGCAAAGGAAAGCTGCGCCGTTCATTGCTGCCACTGCTCCACCGATTGCTGCTGTGATGTGGTCATAGCCCGGTGCGATATCTGTTACAAGAGGTCCAAGTACATAAAATGGTGCTCCCATACAGATTGACTGCTGTACCTTCATGTTTGCTGCTACCTGATCAAGCGGCACATGTCCCGGTCCCTCTACCATGACCTGTACGTTGTGGTCCCATGCACGCTTTGTGAGCTCTCCAAGTCTTACAAGCTCCTCTATCTGGCATACATCTGTTGCATCTGCCAGGCATCCCGGTCTGCAGGCATCTCCAAGCGAGATTGTCACATCGTGCTCCTCACAGATTTCAAGTATCTCATCATAGTGCTCGTAGAAAGGATTTTCCTCTCCTGTCATGCACATCCATGCAAATACAAGGCTGCCTCCACGGCTTACGATATTCATCTTACGCTTGTGCTTTTTAATCTGGTCTATCGTTTTTCTTGTGATTCCACAGTGAAGTGTGACAAAGTCCACTCCATCCTCTGCATGGAGTCTGACTACATCGACAAAATCCTGTGCTGTAAGTGTTGCAAGATCACGCTGATAGTGGATAACACTGTCATAAACAGGCACTGTTCCTATCATTGCAGGACATTCGCTTGTAAGCTTCTGTCTGAATGGCTGTGTATTGCCATGGCTTGAAAGGTCCATGATAGCCTCTGCTCCAAGCTTTACAGCGCTCATGACCTTCTGCATCTCCACATCATAGTCCTTGCAGTCTCTTGACACACCGAGGTTTACATTGATTTTTGTGCGAAGCATGCTTCCAACGCCCTCTGCATCAAGTGACTTGTGATGCTTGTTAGCAGGAATAGCTACCTTTCCGCTTGCAACAAGCTCCATCAGCTTGTCTACATCCATCTTCTCTTTCTTTGCTACCTTTTCAATTTCAGGTGTTACGATGCCCTTTCTTGCGGCATCCATCTGTGTTGTGTAATTACTCATTGTACTCTCCTGTTCTTATTGTTATTTGTATTATTAATTAGTAATTATTTCAAGATTAACGCTCCATGATTCATAGGACCGCTGCCGTGCCCCAGATCAAGCATGGCTTTTAAACATGCCGTGACATATCGCTTGCCGTTATCCACAGCCTGCTCGAGCGGCTGTCCCTTTGCCAGACCGCTGGCTATCGCTGATGAAAGCGTGCAGCCTGTGCCGTGTGAGTTTGGATTATCCACTCTTTTGGTCTCAAATGTGATGATTTGCTTTCCATCCCACAAATAGTCACACACGCATGCTGTGTCTGTGAAATGACCTCCCTTGCTTAAAACCGGACAGCCGTATTTATCATAAACAGCCTTTGATGCCTCTATGATGTCATCTGTGCTTTCAATCTGTCTGCCTGATATCACCTCAAGCTCAGGGATATTTGGCGTGATGATGTCAGCCAGTGGAAACAGCTTCTCCATCAGAGTGTTTGCTGCATTTTCCTCAAGCAGCCTGCTTCCGCTTGTAGCGACCATCACCGGATCCAAAACTATGTTTTTTGCCTTGTACTTTACAAGACCTGCGGCAATCGCCTCAATTGTATCTACCGATGATGTCATACCGATTTTCACCGCATCCGGAAAAATATCCGTAAAAACAGCCTTCATCTGCGCCTCGATAAAATCCGCCGGCACATTCATCACCGCGTCAACTCCCATGGTGTTTTGTGCCGTGAGCGCCGTGATGACACTCTCGCCAAACACACCGTTTGCAAGCATGGTCTTTAAATCAGCCTGCACGCCTGCGCCACCGCTTGAATCGCTTCCCGCAATTGTAAGTGCTGTATGCATATTTACGCTCCTTTCTACTGAATAGTTACAATTTTTCTTTAAATATTGTTTAATTACTGTAGTCATAGCAGTATGTCATACTGTGATTACAGCATATTATCGCATATTTCTGAAAGCTCCCTGGCTGCAGCCTTTATATCCTCGCTTGCAAATATCGCTCCTACCACGGCGATTCCTGCAATCCCTGTGCCCTTTAGCGTGGCTGCATTGTCTGCATTTATGCCTCCGATTGCAACAACCGGTATATCGACAGCCGCCGTGATTTCACGCAGAAGCTCCTTTGTCATAGGCTTTGCATTGAGCTTTGTGGTAGAGCCAAACACGGCTCCGCTTCCCAGATAGTCCGCGCCATCAGCTTCTGCCCTCTTTGCCTGCTCCACGGTCTTTGCCGTGACTCCTATTATCTTGTCAGTTCCAAGGAGCTTCCTGGCCTCCGCCGGATTCATATCATCCTGACCCAAATGTACTCCATCGGCATCTATATCAATTGCAAACTGCACGTTATCATTGATGATGAGCGGCACCTTGTGCTCATGACAGATTCTCTTTATCTCAAGAGCCTCACTATACTCATCCTTAAGCCCTGCATCAGAATCTGTACTCAGAATATCCTTGTCACGGATCTGAATCATCGTGGCTCCGCCCTCTATCGCAAGCTTCACATGCTCGGAAAGCCTCGCTCCGTGCAGCCACTGCCTGTCTGTTATAGCGTAGAGCTTTAAATCAGTTTTGTTCATATATACCTTTCACCTCTTATCCTGTTATTTTCCAAATATAAGACTCATGACCTGCATACCAACTGTCTGTCATACAGTGATATTCACATCAGTGCATAATCACCATCGCATATATGATATACTGCATCAATCAGCCTGTCCCGGTATGCAGCATTTCCGGGCTTAATGAAATAACAGCTGTTTGTCTCTCTGCCACACTCTGCCATATCAGAGGCAGCAAGCCCGCCTGCGCTCTTCATGCAGCTAAGTGCTGCTGTGACTGCACCGTATTTATCATCGCAATCAGCCGCAGCAAATGCACAAATGAGCCCTGAAAGCATACATCCGGTGCCTGTCACCCGCTTCATCATAGGATGGCCGCCTGTGACGCTTCCTACCCTGTAATTATGCGTGTATCCGTCAGCATCCAACGCAACAGCATTCACTACACAATTATCCATCACACCGGTCCCCGTCGCATCAGTACTCATCGCATCAGTACTCATCAGACTGCTTTCATTATTGTCATAGCAATCAGCTTCATCAAATAATTCTGCCACATAATCGGTCTCACCTGTAATCACACAGATGCAGCCATATCGCAGGGCAGCCATGCACGCAAGCGCCTTTGCATCAGACTCAGCTGCCGTATCGGTCACTTCCACGCCGCCATCGCACCTGCCATGCTCCATAACAGCCTTGACCTCAGACAAATTGCCCTTAATCACATCCACATGCACCTCGTCAAGCAGGCTCATCACAAAATCCATCCTGAAGCGGCTCACGCCCACACCAACCAGATCAAGCACAATAGGAATGTTCTTTTTCGCTGCCATCCTCGCAGCAATGCGCATCGCCTCAAAGCGCTCCTCAGAAGGAGTGCCTATGTTCAGGTTCAGCCCATCGCAGATACCCGTGACCTCATCCATCTCCTGCGGTGCCATAGCCATAATAGGCCTAGCCCCACATGCCAGCTCAATATTGGCCACATCATTGATAGTAACCATATTTGTGATGTTGTGAATCAAAGGACTGCGTGACTTAAGCTTTTCTATATAATTATTCATCTGTATCTCTTTACAACTATTCATAATCACCCACACATTCAAAAAGCGGATATACCGCCAATTAGTATATCCGCCTAAAAATCGTGCGATATTATCCTACGTTGGCATTATCCAAATCAGGTTATGGGTCAAGACACTACCAGTCTACTCTCAGCCGGCTAAATACCAGCTCCCCTGTTGTGTTTTAAAATTAAATCCAATAACAATGTAACTATCCAAAACAAGAAAATCTGCTGCTTACATGCAAGCATGACGCATCAGCTTTTTTTGTTCTCAGTGGTTCTGAATAGTCATTATATTTAATATAATACGCACTCCCCAATAAATCAAGCAAAATCCGCAAGTGTACTCATATTCGTACATCAAGCGCTGCTGGTCACACTGTTAGGTGTGAACAGTAACCATCAAACACAATCCCGGTAACACCGAGCCCCGAGGTGTTACCGTAGCACTCATTATCCCGCCACAACGTAAGGGCGTAAGCCCCGGGCACTGGGGTGCACACGCACTCTCCCGAAGCGCGAATAGCGAAATGGCTTAGATACTGTAGAAATTATGCACATGAAACGCAGAAACACCCCTGCATGGACGCAGGGGTGAGGAGAACCGCGCCACGGACGGCGCGTTTCGACGGTTTCGTCAAGCATAGAAACCCATCAAGCATAATTTCGTACAGTATCTTAGCCACGCAGCGTAGCGACGGCAGGAGTACGTGTGCGCCCGTGGTACCCGGGGCTTGCGTTCCACACTATTACCCTAAATAAGGTTCTTGATTCCCTCTGTTAAACGCTTTGCAACTCTCACATTGTTCATAGTGTAAAGATGAATTCCCTCCACATCATTAGCTAAAAGCTCAATTATCTGACTCTCGCAGTAAGACATTCCGGCATCAAAAAGTGCCGCCTTGTTGTCTCCGTATCTGTGCACAATCTTCTGGAACTTCTCTGGGAACTTTGCTCCGCACATTGTGACCATTCTCTGAATCTGAGCCGCATTGATACAAGGCATGATGCCCGGGATAACAGGCACATTGATACCTGCAAGCCTGCAGTCCTCAGCAAAATTGAAGAAGGTATCATTGTCAAAGAAGAGCTGCGATAAAAGAAGCTCTGCACCGGCATCAACCTTTTTCTTAAGATTCTTAATATCATCCACCTTATCAGCTGCCTCCGGATGGATGTCCGGGTAGCACGCACCTGCGATACAGAACTGATCGCCTGTGGTATCTTTTATGTACTTAATAAGGTCGCTTGCATGGAGAAAATCCTCCTTTGCAGGCACGTTCGGATTTCTATCTCCTCTTAAAGCGAGGATATTCTCAATGCCCTCATATGAAAGCTGTCTGGTGAACTCATCTATCTCTGCCTTGTTATAGCACAGACATGTAAGGTGCACGACCGGCTCCACATTGTACCGGTTCTTGATTTTCTTCGCAATCTCGATAGTCTTGTTATTGTTTGAGCTGCCGCCTGCGCCAAATGTCACGCTGATGTACTCAGGATGACAATCACAGAGTATCTCAAGCATCTCGTCTATATTTTTAAAGTCTTCCTCCTTCTTTGGTGGGAATATCTCAAAGGAGAGCGACTGTGGTTTGTTTGTATGTATCTGTGTAATCTTCATGTTATCCTCCGGTATATATGGTTATTCAATAATTTGTGATTTTTATAGTCCATATATTACTGTAGTTTTTTGTCATTGTAAAATATATTTTTCTTTTAGTTTGTCATAAATAAAATCTATATCAAAGCTTGCTGAGCATTTGATTTTTTTATATGAGGTGATATAATGGGCGAAGCAAATCAAAAAGAGGTTTCACAATGAAAAAAATAGATTTTGATAATGATTCAATAAAGAAAAATATATTGCAGGCTGCTCTTCCAATGCTGGCAGCCCAGATTCTAAGCCTGTTGTACAATATAGTAGACCGCATATACATTGCCCGCATACCGGATATGGGAACCACTGCACTCGGTGCTGTGGGGCTTTGCTTTCCTATTATAATGCTGACAATCGCTTTCTCCAATCTCTTCGGAAGCGGTGGCGCTCCGCTTTTTTCAATAAAAAGAGGCATGAGTGATGACAGAGCCGCCAATACTATAATGAATACGAGCTTTACAATGGTCTGCACATTCGCAGTCGTTTTTACAGCTTTGTGCATGATTTTTGCAAAGCCTCTTTTAATCGTGTTTGGCGCATCTGAAAATGCTCTCAAATACGCTCTGCCATACCTGCTCATTTATTTGATAGGAACACTCCCATCCATGATTTCAACCGGCATGAATCCCTTTATCAACGCTCAGGGCTACTCTACTACCGGCATGCTGTCTGTAGCAATCGGAGCCGTTGCAAATCTGGTTTTAGACCCGCTTTTTATATTTGGATTTAATTTCGGTATCAAAGGAGCAGCTATTGCTACGGTCATCTCACAAATACTGTCTGCTCTCTATGTGCTTCACTTCCTTAGGAAAAAGGCCGAGCTTAAGGTGCGCCTTATGACACTCTCTGAATTTGGTGAAAACACGCGCTATGCAAAGGATATCATAAGCCTTGGAACCTCCGGCTGTGTCATGCAGCTCACAAACAGCCTGGTATCTATATGCTGCAACAATGTGCTTTCCGTGACCGGTGGCGATTTGTACATATCGGTAATGACCATTGTATCAAGCATCAGGCAGATGGTAGAGACTCCAATTTATGCAATTGTGGAGGGTTCATCTCCTGTTTTAAGCTACAACTATGGCGCCAAAAGACCTGCCCGGGTGAGAAAATCTATTTTCACTATGGGACTGCTCGTGCTTCTATATACAGCTGTCATGTGGAGTGTAATCATACTTGCTCCTCATGCCCTGATTGCAATTTTCAGTTCCGATGCCACCCTTATGGATGATGCAGTGAAGGCTTTAAATATCTACTTTGCGGCATTCATATTTATGGATCTGCAGTACATCGGACAGACCACCTTTAAATCACTGAACAAAAAGAAACGGGCTATATTTTTCTCCCTGCTTCGCAAGGTGTTCATCGTTGTACCGCTGACATATATTCTGCCTTACTCCTTTGGTATGGGAACCGACGGTGTATTTATGGCAGAGCCTGTATCAAACGTGATTGGCGGAAGCATCTGCTTTGTAACCATGCTTGGCACTGTTCTGCCGGAGCTTCGCAGGATGGAGCAGTAATTACAGCATCTCATCAATGCAGATGCCGTAGCCTCCGGTCGGATCATCGACAAACACATGGGTGACTGCTCCTATTATTTTACCATCCTGTATGATAGGGCTTCCGGATGTGCCCTGCACTATGCCACCGGAGAGCTCTATCAGCCTGTCGTCTGTCACCTTAAGCTCCATTCCCTTGTTTGTATCTGTCGCTTTTTTGTCTATATTTGTTATTTCCAGATTATATTTTTCCAGTTTTCCCGATATTTCCGATATCATCTGTGCACTGCCTGTGTGTATCTCATCCTTGCCGGCGACCGGATAATACGTATCCTCTGCGGCATATTCCGACAATTCATCGCTGTCAAGCTGTCCGTAAATTCCCAGATTACTATTACAGTCAAGTGTGCCTATGTGGCTTTTTTTGCCAAAATATACCACTCCGCCTATCTCGCCCGGCGCGCCGGCTTTTCCCTTTTTGATTTTGGTAAGCTTCATGCTGTACAAATCACCACTGTTTGCATACAAGAGATTGCCGCTTTGCGTTCCGTCTCCTATTCCATGCCCCAGCGCTCCAAAACGGCCGTCCTTTGTATAATAAGTGATAGTACCGATTCCTGCCAGATCGTCCTTCACCCATATTCCCATATAATATCTGCCATCATCCATCCTCACAGGCGTGATATCCGCTGACATTTTCTCACCGCCTCGAAGAAATTTAATGTTTACGGTACTTTTATCTTCATTACTTTCATCTTCATGCCTTTCATTATATTCCTTCATGATATCATTCACAGCTTCAGAAAGCTCCTCCTTGTCTGCCACAGTGCGTCCATTGACAGATAGGATATAATCACCGCACTGCACCTTTTTATCTGCCGGATTGACTTTTTTGCCATCCTCGTCTGTCACCTCCGTCGTATTCACTACAAGCACGCCCTCTGTCTGCTCATATATACCGGTCAGCCTGCCACAGGCATAAACGCCCTCAACACTTATTCCATCACTTATTTTATCTGTCTCTTCATAATCTCTGTCAGCAGCCCTGTGAGTTGATGCTGTATCTGCTGTCTGTCCTATGTCTTGTTCGGTTCCGCCATTTTCACCATTCTCGCCCGAATCAGCCAATACACTGGCCGCCTGTCCCGGAAGCCCTGTCGCATATCTTCCATATCCGGCCTTTGATTCATTTAAAAAACTTCCTAATGCACTTTCATCAAATGCCTTATCTACCCTGCTGCACCACTTATCATCACTGCTTAGTGCAAACATAGCTATCACTGCTGCAGCCAGCGTGACACTCACAAATTTTCCAAAAAACTTCCGCATACTATTACCTCCATTTGGATTAGTATGCTCCTGTAATTTTTCTTTTATTCTTTTAATATCTTATTATCTCATTCTAACTATTCCAAATTATTTTGAGCTAAAACCGGTATAGTTTGACAGTTCAGGTGTTTTCTTATATAATTTTGATATATTTATATGATTATTATAGATTTCACATATAATTCCCACGTTCTCAGCTACAAATTAATATTGTAATAGCTTTATAATTCTTAAATCACCATTTAATAAAGGAGGGATTCCATGAATACATACCTGCTCATCACATCCATAGTAATCTTCTTATGTATCCTGCTAAATCGTGTCTCCAACCGCATAGGCATTCCGGCACTTTTAGCCTTTATCGTGCTCGGCATGCTTTTTGGCTCTGACGGAATAATGAAGATAGATTTCGACAATTACGCGTTCGCTGAACAGATATGCTCTACCGCGCTGATTTTTATCATGTTCTATGGTGGCTTTGGCACCAACTGGCAGCGTGCAAAGGCTGTTGCCGTTAAGTCTGTGCTTTTGTCCACCATCGGTGTTATTATCACATGCTTTCTCACAGGTCTGTTCTGTCGCTTTGCCCTTAATATGAGCTGGGAGATAAGCTTTCTCCTCGGTGCACTGATTTCATCAACTGATGCGGCGAGCGTTTTCTCCATACTGCGTTCGAAAAAGCTGAATCTGAAATACAATACCGCCTCTCTTCTTGAAGTGGAAAGCGGTAGTAATGACCCATGTGCCTATATGCTCACATTTGCTTTTATAGCCGTATCCCAGGGTAGCGCAAGCCCGGGAAATATTGCCATACTCATAGTAAAGCAGCTTGCCTTCGGCATAATCTTCGGCGTCCTGATTGCAAAGCTTTCCATCATGCTCCTTCGATATATACGCTTCAAAAGCGCGGGGTTTGATGCGATTTTCATGGTGGGAATTGCTCTGATATCGTATGCCCTGCCTGCTTACTTTGACGGAAACGGCTTCTTAAGTGCCTATATAGTCGGCATTATACTCGGTAACACTGAAATAGAAAATAAAAAGAATCTGGTGAATTTCTTTGATGGCATAACAGGACTCATGCAGATGCTTATTTTCTTTCTGCTTGGTCTGCTTTCTTTCCCATCAAAGCTGCCACACGTCATAGTACCGGCACTTTTAATATTTATGTGGCTGACCTTTGTGGCAAGACCTCTTTCTGTCGCACTTGTGCTCACACCATTTCGCAGCAAAATAAAACAGCAGCTGCTTGTCTCATGGTCCGGCTTAAGAGGAGCTGCATCCATAGTGTTTTCCATCATGGCATATACCGCCACCAATGATGACCTCGACACCTTCCACATAATATTTATGATAGTACTTTTTTCAATACTGCTTCAAGGCTCAATGCTTCCATGGATATCACGAAAGCTTGACATGCTTGATAAAACAGCCGATGTAATGAAGACCTTCAATGATTACTCCGAGGAAGCAGATATCCAGTTCATACAGCTTACCATACCGGAAAATCATCTGTGGTGCGGCCACAAGCTAAAGGACCTGACGCTGCCTCCTGAGACACTGATTGTGCTCATACGAAGAGGTGAACAGAATATAATACCGGACGGTGAAACAATAATTCTGCAAAATGATGTACTCGTGCTTAGTGCCATCACACCTGATGAAGTGCATGGTATAAAGCTGGTGGAAAAAATAATAGAAAAAGACAGCAGATATAACAATAAACTGCTGTCTGAAATATCAAAAAAACACAATGAGATTATAATAATGATCCAAAGAAACGGACAGGTAATCATCCCAAACGGAAACGTACGGCTGACCACCGGTGATATACTGGTAATCAACCGCGCCGTAAACTGATAATGTCAGATTTTTTTCTCCATGGCAAGTGCTTTCATCTCGCGTGCGCTCTCCATCACGGTATCCGTGATTTTTGCACCGCCGAGCATTCTGGCAAGCTCAGCCACGCTGTCATTGTCAGCTAGCCTTCGAATCCTTGAAACCGTGGATTTGTTCTCGACTGCTTTTTCAATAAGGAAATGTGCATCTGCCATAGCTGCTATCTGTGGCAGATGTGTGATACATATAATCTGATGGTTGCGGCCAAGCTCATTCATCTTCTCAGAGACCATCTGAGCTGTACGTCCACTGATTCCAGAATCAATCTCATCGAAAATAAGCGACTCAATGTGGTCATTTTCTGCCATGATTGTCTTGATTCCAAGCATGATACGCGACAACTCTCCTCCCGATGCTACCTTGCCGAGCGGCTTAAGCGGCTCTCCGGGGTTAGTTGATATGAGAAACTCCGGCGCATCGATGCCGTTTGCCGTATAGTCAGACAATCTGTCAAACTGCATATCAAACTGTACATCAAGAAAATTCAAATCATTAAGTGCTGATTTAATTTCTGACACAAGCTTTACAGCACTCCTTTGTCTGATTTCTGATACCTCATCCGATATCTGTGCCAGCTCCTTTTCCTTTTTCGCAAGCTGCTGCTCTAATTTCTGTAAATAAGAATCATAATCATTCAGGACACTGATACGCTCCCTCTTTTCATTGAGTGCTATCAGTATATCATCAATTGAGTTGCCATATTTGCTCTTTAGATGATTTATCTCATCCAGACGCTTTTGTGTCTCATAGAAGGTCTCCTCGTCAAACTCAGCCTGTGATATATATCCTGATATCTCGTGATTAAAATCAGAAAGCAGACTGTCTATCTCTGACAGCTGACTCTCCAGGGCTTCCACATCCGTATCATAGCCTGATATCAATGACAGCTCTCTTACCGCCCTGCCAATAAGCTCTGAGGCACTCTCCATCTCGCCTCCTGTGGCAGAATATGCAGCATTTACGCCCTCCATGATTTTCTTTGAGTTTGAAAACTTCCTAAACTGCGCCTCAAGCTCCTCATCCTCCCCCGGCACAAGGGAAGCTTCTTCTATCTCCTTCACCTCGTACTCAAGGAATGACAGCTCACGGCTTCTTTCTTCATTGTCGATATTTGACTTTTCATACTCATCCTTAAGCGCCCTGTATGCTTTATATGTGACTGAAAGCTGCTGCTTTTTATCTCCAAGCGGCTGCTTTGCGTACTCATCAAGTATATCAAGGTGTTTTTTCTTTGATAAAAGTGACTGGTGCTCATGCTGACCGTGGATATCTATGAGATATGAGGCTATTTCCTTCATTCGTGAAACAGACACGGCTTCACCGTTTACCCTGCCGACTGCGCGCGACTGTGTGATTTTACGGCTTAAAATCACGCATCCGTCCTCGACCTCCACATCAAGCTCCCTTAAAGCCTCTATAATCTTTGGGTCCTCAACTGAAAAAATAAGCTCCACAAAAGCAGGCTTTTCATTATCTCTTAGCATCTCCTTTTGCACTTTTTCACCAAGCGCCAGATTGATAGAGCCTATGATGATTGATTTTCCGGCTCCGGTCTCTCCCGACAGTATATTTAGTCCGTCGGAAAACTCAACCTCACACTCATCTATGAGTGCCAGATTCTTTACATGTAGATTTTGTAACATATTTTCTCCTTCCTCTCCCAGGCATGACAATATATGTTATTTTCTGTTACAGTTCAGCTATAATCTGATATTCATGTAACACTATTCCACAATTTTGCGGATTTTTTTCATCACCGCATATGTATCATCAACAGTCCGGATTGCGCACATGATTGTGTCATCTCCTGCAATCGAACCGACGATTTCTCTCATCTTCATGGCATCTATTGCAGCACATACTGCGCTTGCCATTCCCGATACTGTCTTTATAACGAGGATATTCTGAGCCATGTCCATCGACAAAAAGCCCTCTCTGAGTACTCTTTCGTATTTCTTTGAAAGATTCTCAGGTGCATCCGTTATCACAGCGTACTTCTGTCTGCCACCTGCAGTAGGAATCTTCGTGAGCTTAAGCTCCCTGATATCTCTTGATACTGTGGCCTGAGTCACGCGAAAACCATCTTTTTCAAGAAGCGCAGACAGCTCATCCTGCGTCTCTACCTCATTCTTTTGGATTATCTCAATTATCTTGGATTGTCTGTTTGTTTTCATGTCCTGTCACCTCATAAATATTATTTGTAACTATTCATTATAACAATCCTTATCTGTGTTATGAATAATTTCCCATCTTTTTGCGGAGTATCTCCAAAAAGCTTCTCTGGTGAAGCTTGCAAATCTTTGTATGATTGGCTGCCTTTGAAATAACAAAACGGTCTCCCACAGCCAGCTCTGCCGTGGTGTCGCCATCATAGCTGACACACGCCAGCTCATCGTTTTGCTCCCTGCGGCTTAGAATCTCTATCTCTATCTCATCATCACCTGAAAGCACAATGCTCTTTGACGTAAGATTGTGAGCATTGTTCGGTGTAAGCAGTATCATATCGCCCTTCGGATCCACAATCGGACCTCCCGCCGACATACTGTAGCCTGTAGAGCCCGTTGGAGTCGCAACAATGATGCCGTCGGCATGGTAATTGTTTAAAAACTCACCGTTTACATACACATTGAGGCTTAATATCTGCAAATTTCCCTTTCTATGGATGACTATATCATTTAATGCAACTCTCGAGGTCTCACTGCCTCTTTTATGCCCTGTGAGCATAATACGATCCTCTGTCATGTATTTATCAGCCATGAGCGAATCAATAGCGTCAAATACCGTAGCTTCCTCCACCTCACACAGATAGCCGAGTGTGCCGAGATTCACTCCCATAAGCGGAATCTCAAGTGTCTCCACCCTTGTGGCTGCACGAATCAGTGTACCATCTCCGCCGAGCACAAGAATACACTGCGTATCCTGTGGTATATCCTCTAGCTCAAACTCGTTATCGGATATAGCCTCGACATTGCTCATAAGCCCTTTTGCCGTGCCGCCCTTTTGCTCTATGTATGCCACTATTTTATTTGTAAGTGCAAAATCCCTGTCCTTATAGGCATTTGCTATCACAACAAAATGTTTCATAGTCTATTTCCTGTCCAGCTCTCCATGCGCGGCCTCGACCACACTATGAATATCCACTGATTCCTCCTTTATAGGATCATCTGTCTTTTTGATATGTACGAGGTACTCTATATTGCCCTCCGGCCCCTTGATTGGCGAATACTCAAGGTCTAACACACTAAATCCATTTGAAAGTGCAAAGGATATTATATTGTTCACTACCTCCTCATGCACGCTCTTGTCACGGACCACGCCCTTTTTACCTACCTTTTCCCTGCCTGCCTCAAACTGTGGCTTGATAAGACAAACCATCTCGCCACCGTCCTTTAACAGTGCTCTTGCAGGACCTAACACCTTGGTAAGTGATATGAATGACACATCAACCGATGCAAAATCCAGCTCATCATCTATGTCATTGGGCGTCACATACCTGATATTGGTCTTTTCCATGCACACCACGCGCTCGTCCTGACGCAGCTTCCATGCAAACTGGCCATATCCGACATCCACGGCATACACCTTTTTAGCACCATTTTGAAGCATACAGTCTGTAAAACCGCCTGTTGAAGCACCTATATCCATGCACACCTTGCCATCCATCGTGATATCAAAGTGCTTCATAGCCTTTTCAAGCTTTAGACCTCCACGGCTCACATACTGCAGTGTCTTTCCATGAATCTCAATATTGCAGTCATCGGGAAATGTGCTTCCCGCCTTATCCTCACGGTTGTTATTTACAAAAACATTGCCCTCCATAATCATGGTCTTTGCTTTTTCCCGTGATGGTGCAAGGCCTCTGTTTACAAGTAATACGTCTAATCTTTCTTTCATACTGTATGTTACCTCTATCTATAATGCTGCTATTATACGCTTAGCCACCGATTCGGCATCCACATGCAGCTCCTTTTTGAGCACCTCGACATTGCCATGCTCCACATAGCAGTCAGGAAGTGCAACTGTCAACACCTCAAGAGCTATGCCGTTAGTCTTGACATACTCCGTCACATGCTCACCAAAACCGCCGCTTTGCACGTTTTCCTCCATAGTCACAAGCAGGCTGTGTTCAGCCGGCAGTTCCTTAATTGCTTCCTTATCAAAAGGCATTGCAAAACGTGCATTGATAAGTGTAGCAGAGATTCCCTCTGCCTCAAGCAGCTTTACCACATCAACGGCAGTCTTTACCATACTGCCGAGTGCCATGATAGCCACCGTGCTTCCTTTTCTGATTAGCTCACTCTTTGCAAGCTCTATCGGCTGTCTGATTTCCTTAAGGTCGTCATAGGCTGTACCTCTTGGATATCTGAGTGCAATCGGACCGTCATATGCCACTGCAAACTTCATCATATCAGACAGCTCCCACTTATTTTTCGGAGCCATGATTGTCATATTCGGGATGACCGACAGATATGATATGTCAAATATTCCCTGATGTGTCTCTCCGTCACTGCCTACAAGCCCTGCCCTGTCGATTGCAAAGATGACATGCAGATTCTGTATGCACACATCGTGAAGTATCTGGTCAAACGCCCTTTGTAAAAATGACGAGTACACCGCAAATACCGGGATAAGTCCTGCCTTTGCAAGCCCTGCCGCAAAGGTCGTGGCATGTGCCTCGGCTATTCCCACATCAAAAAATCTATCCGGGAAATTGCGGTGGAATCTGCGAAGCCCTGTTCCATCTGCCATGGCAGCCGTTATCGCAACTACCTTTGGATTTCTCTCGCCCAGCTTCTTCATGACTGTTGAGAAGACATCTGTGTAATTGGCCTTCGTGCGCTTATTCTTTGGAAGTCCTGTCTCTATGACAAACGGCTCTGCACCGTGAAATCTGGAAGGATAACGCTCAGCCGGGCCATAGCCTGCTCCCTTTTTCGTAAGCACATGCACAAGCACCGGACCATCCACACGCTTTGCCTCATCAAACACACGGCACATTTCCTTTATATCACCGCCATCCACAGGTCCCAAATAGATAATGCCCATCTCCTCAAAGAACATACCCGGAATAAAAAGCTGCTTTATGCTGCTCTTTGTATTCCTGATATGCTTTACCATACGCTCTCCGTAGATTGGTATATGGTTTAGGGAATTCATGACATTATTCTTTAAATCCCTGTATGCATCCGCTGTGCGAAAGCCTGAAAGATACTGGCTGATGCCCCCGACGTTCTCTGAAATCGACATATTGTTGTCGTTCAGCACTATAATAAAATTGCCCTTCACGCTTGAAGCATTGTTGAGCGCCTCATATGCCATGCCTCCGGTCAGCGCACCGTCTCCGATTACCGAAACCACGTGGTAGTCCTCTCCGGTCACCTGTCTGGCTGTCGCAAGCCCAAGTCCCGCTGAGATAGATGTGGAGCTGTGTCCTGTATTAAAGCAGTCACAGTCGCTCTCATCCGCCTTTGGGAAACCGCTCATGCCTCCATACTGTCTGAGCGATGAAAATCCATCCTTTCTGCCTGTGAGTATCTTGTGTGTGTACGACTGATGCCCTACATCCCACACTATCTTATCCTTCGGCAGATCAAAGCACAGATGCAGCGCCATGGTAAGCTCCACAACTCCGAGGTTTGATGCCAGATGACCTCCTGTCACCGATATGCTCTCTATAAGAAACTGCCTGATTTCATCCTTTAACAGCTCAAGCTCCTCAGGTGTCAGTTTTTTTATATCATTTTCCTTTTGTATCTTTTCTAAAACCATCCTATTTCTCCCGATGGATCAGATATTCAAATAAATCCTTAAGAAATGCATCGTCGTATCCCAAATCATCAAGCTGCTCCTCTGCCTCCTTGGAGATGCGCTCCACATCAGAAACCGCTTTATCCAATCCCTCAAATGTGACATATGTCGCTTTATTATTTTTCTCGTCACTGCCTACCGGCTTTCCAAGCACCTCAAGTGTACTTGTGACATCAAGCACATCATCCTGTATCTGAAACGCAAGCCCCAGCTTTGCCGCTATCTGCTCCACGCGTGATACCTCATCAGACGATGCGCCTGCAAGGATTGCGCCTATCATCATCGAGCTCTCTATAAGTGCGCCTGTCTTAAGCCTGTAGATAAAGTCAAGCTTTTCCCTTGTGATAGGACAGTCATCGGATTTCTCGCTTTCTACATCGACCACCTGTCCTCCGACCATGCCATACACGCCTGCTTTTTTTGCAAGCACCGCAAATGCCCTTGCCACACGCGCATCAGCCACTTCCATGCCAAAAGCCTTTGCTGCGGTCTCATATGCCAGGTTTAAAAGTGCATCACCTGCAAGAATGCCCATAGCCTCACCGTACACAGCATGTGTGGTCTTCTTTCCACGCCTGTACTCATCATTGTCCATAGCAGGCAGGTCATCATGCACCAGCGAGTAGGTGTGTATCATCTCGATTGCCGCCATAAATGGCTCAATCACTGCACTGCTTCCGCCAAACATATGGTAAGTCTCTTCCATGAGGATAGGGCGAAGCCTCTTTCCACCGGCTCTCACACTATAGTTCATGGCCTCAAAAATAATCCTCTGCTGTCCCTCCTCAGCGGGAAGAAACTTCTCAAGCACATTATTTATATGCTCTACCTTTTGCTGCAGCTCTTCCATGAATTGTGACTTATTTAAATTCCCATTTAAGCTCATCAGAATTCCTCCAGTTGTCCGTCGCTGTTTAGCACAAGCATGGCCTTTTCCATGCCCTGTACCATATCATTGGCACTCTTTACCTCATCAAGCCCCTTCTTGTAGAGCTCAAAAGCCTCATCCAGGGATACATCCGCATCCTCCATCCTCGCCACTATCTGCTCTAAGTGTGCAAAGCGCTCCTCGAGTGTCAGTGTTTTTTCATTTTCTTTGCTCATTGTTAATAACCTCCGAAACTACGGCCCTTGCATGACCGTCTATCAGATATATATTTATGTCATCGCCTGCATTGATATCGGATACACTGTGCAGTGCCCCCTTCTTTTCCACCTCGACATACGCATAGCCCTGTGCCAGCTTTTTGGCCGGTGAATATGCATCCAGTGTACCTGAAAGCAGTGCCAGACGCTGTCTGCAATCCGAAAGTCTCTGCTTCATAATCCTTTCAAGTGCATCCTCGATATCTGCCAGACGCCTTTTATTCTCATTTAGTTTATTCTGTGGACTAAGGAAATTAAGTCTTGTTTTAATATGTGACAGCTTTTCCCTGAAAAAATCAATCCGGCCTGTCAGATTTCTGTCCATCCTGCGGCGCAGATTGTCAAGGCGCTCTAACGTCTGTCTGTAGTCACTGACTGCAAGCTCTGCAGCCGCTGAAGGTGTGGGTGCTCTCCTGTCTGACACAAAATCTGCTATCGTCCAGTCTGTCTCATGGCCTACTGCCGAGATGATTGGCGTGCGGCAGTCAAATATGGCTCTCGCCACAATCTCCTCATTAAAGGCCCATAAATCCTCTATGGAGCCTCCGCCTCTGCCGACTATTATCACATCAAGATTCATCGCATCCAATGTCTGTATGCCCTTTGCTATGCTATTAGCCGCACCCTCTCCCTGCACAAGTGCCGGATAAAGTATGACCTGTACATATGGATTCCTGCGCGATGATACATTCCTTATATCCTGCACGGCCGCGCCTGTCGGTGCTGTAACCACACCAATACGGCCGGCATACTGCGGAATGGGCTGCTTGTACTCTGCGGCAAACATGCCCATTTCCTCAAGCTCACGCTTTAGCTGCTCGAATTTGAGATACAGATTGCCCTCTCCGTCAAGCTCTATCTTTTTGGCATAAAGCTGATATGCGCCGGTCTTCTCATACACCTCAACGGAACCTGTCACAATAACCTGATCTCCCTCCTTCATGTGGAAAGAAAGTCCTGCCGCCCTGCTGCCCGCAAACATGATAGCGTTCATGGCTGCTCCCGCGTCCTTTATTGTGAAATAAATATGACCGCTCGTGTGATACTTGCAGTTGCTCACCTCTCCCTTTATGCTCACCTGTCTGAGCATAAAATCCTGAGCGAACATATTTTTAATATAGCTATTTACTTGCGCTACCGAATATATATTTCTATTTGCCATGTTCAATGCTCTATATCGCTGTTCCTCTTAAGCTATGCAAACTTTGCAAGCACTCCGTTTACAAATGCACCTGACTCATCTGCACCATACTTCTTTGCAAGCTCAACAGCCTCATTTATTGAAACCTTTGTAGGAATATCGTCCTCAAACTTTATCTCATAAACTGCCAATCTGATAATTGCCAGATCAACCTTTGCCATACGATTGGTCTTCCAGCCTGTAGACTTCTCATCGATGAGCGCATCAAGCTCTGCCATATGCTCAATAATCGCACTGCATTTTTCATCAATATACTGTCTTTCCTCGTCTGTAGGATTTGTAAGCTCATCATTTAAAAGCTCCATCTGCTCTGCAAGCTCAGACTTGTCATGAAACTCAACCCTGAAAAGCATCTTAAAAACGTTTTCTCTTATCTTGCTTCTTGTCATTTAAATTCCTCTCGTGAATAGTATTTTATATAAATTAAGGATGTCTGTACGACATCCTTAATTATACTACATTTGTGATCATTTAAAAAGAACTATTTAATTCTCTCCCATATCAACACTTGCTATACGAACATTGATAGTAGCCACAGAAAGCCCTGTCATTGTCTCAATTGCAGACTTAACCTTCTCCTGTACCTTTGTAGAAACCTCAGGGATGCTGTATCCATAAGCAATATTGAGTGCTACATCAACCACTACCTCATTGTCTGCTATCTCAATCTGAATTCCCTTTGAGAGATTCTTCATACCGAGCCTGCTGACAATCTCGTTTGTGATATTGCCTGCCATGGAGCTTACTCCCTCAACCTCAGTGGCAGCAAGACCTGCTATGATAGCTACAACCTCATCTGCTACCTTGATCTCGCCAGACTCATCTGATTTGATATTTATTGTGTTTCTATTCTCTGCCATGTCCATGTTCCTCCTTAACCGGCTATACGGTCTGTCCCTTTGCCACGTAAACCTGGAATGAGTCATTACCCGTAAGTGATCTATTGCTTGATACGCGAACATTCTTGTCTGTGATCACGTACTCCAGATTGGCGCCATCCTCAATTACCGTATCCTGTAGCAGGATGCAGTTCTTGACCTTTGCATTCTTTCCTATCTTGACGCCTCTTGATAGGATGCTGTTTTCCACGGTACCCTCGATGACACAGCCATCAGCAACCATGACATTCTTGGCTTTTGAGCCATTTATGTATCTTGTAGGGTTATCATCCCTGATCTTTGTATAGATAGAATTGCCACTCTTAAACAATGCTTCCCTGTTATCCTCATCAAGGAGCTTCATATTCTCCTCGAAATAGCTCTTCATATCTGTAATCTGTGAAGCATAGCCTGTGTACTCATATGCCTGGATATTGAGTGAATCAGTGTTTGTAGCCATCAGATCCCTTGTAAAATAAGAATAACCATGTACAAAAGCGTCATCCACTATTCTAATGAGCTTCTCCTTCTCCATGATATAGATATTCATGCCAAAGTTTACCTTGCCCATATCCCTGTCATTGATATATATCTTTTTGATACGTCCATCATCTATATCAAATGTATAGTACATCTCATCATTGTTGCCGTTTGGTCTTAAGAATACCTTCGGTACCTCCTGTTTGCGGTACATTGCAGTGATATCAGCCCCTGTGTTCTTATGTGCCTCAATCAGCTCCCTAAAATCAAAATTGAATACATAGTTGGCATCAGCCATGATAACATACTTCTGAGTACACTTTTTCAGATAGCCCTTAAGGCTTTCGATTGCCTCAACACGGCCCTCATACACCTTAATCTGCTTCTGTGCATAAGGCGGAACTATATTGATACCACCATTTTTTCTTGCAAGATCAAACTCCTGACCTGAGCCAAGGTGATCCATCAGAGAGTGATAATTCTTCTTAACAATGAGAGATATATTGTCGATTCCGCTATGCACCATGCTTGAAATCAGGAAATCGCAGAGTCTGTAACGACCTGCAAACGGAATGGAAGCCATAAGTCTCTCGGATACCATCTCAGGAATGAGGGCATCGTAGCTGTTTGCAAAAATAACGGCCAAAGCCTCTTCGTTGTTCATGTTTAGCATTGTTCCTGGCCCTCCTCAACATCATTATATACCATTGCCTTTGGTCCTATAACCGCTCTGTCGCCAATTGTAACTCCCGGTGCAATTGTAGCAACATCACCTGTCACGTTCTCCGCCGGCTTTTCTCCAATAACTGCATCACAGCCTACTGTAACACCCTCTGCAACTATACAGTGTGTGACCTTAGCGCCTCTTTTTATCACAGTATCACCCATGACAACTGCATCCTCTACCACAGCGCCCTCTTCTACGATGACACCGCCAAAAAGAATTGAATGCTTTACTGTGCCCTTCACTACACAGCCATCGGTAATCATAGAGTCTGTAACCTCTGCGTTGTTGCCAATGAAATGTCCTGTATGACCACTGTTACGGCTGTATATCTTCCAGTTCTCATCAAACAGGTTGATACCGCTGTGCTCAGGATCAAGCACCTCCATGTTTGCCTCCCAAAGTGCAGGTATTGTTCCTACATCCTTCCAGTAGCCGTTAAAGTGATAAGCATACATCCTGCGGTCATCCCTCAAAAGGTTTGGAATGATATTGTTACCGAAATCATTCTCTGAATCCGGATCATTTTCATCCTCGATAAGATACTTCTTAAGTATATCCCAATTGAAGATATAAATACCCATGGATGCAAGATTAGACTTAGGATTCTTTGGTTTCTCCTGAAACTCTGTGATCTTGTCATCATCATCTGCTACCATGAGACCGAAACGTGATGCATCCTCCCATGGAACCTCCATAACCGCTACAGAAAACTCAGCATTTTTCTCCTTATGGAACTTAAGGAAATCACTGTAATCCTGCTTACAAATCTGATCTCCCGAAAGTATGATAACATACTCAGGATCATATCTCTCGATAAATGCAATATTCTGATAAATTGCATTGGCTGTTCCCTTGTACCAGTCAGAGCCTGAAGCCTTCTGATACGGTGGCAGCACATGCACTCCTCCATATAATCTATCAAGATCCCATGGCTGTCCATTTCCTATGTACTCATTCAGCACAAACGGCTGGTACTGTGTCAGTATACCAACTGTATCTATGCCTGAATTAACACAGTTAGAAAGTGGAAAATCAATAATTCTGTATTTGCCTCCAAACGGAACTGCCGGCTTTGCAAGTTTCTGCGTCAGTGCATAAAGTCTGGAGCCCTGACCACCGGCAAGAAGCATCGCAACTAGCTCTTTTGCCATATTAAAATCCCCCTTGTTTAATTTTATTAAATTTTTGTTAGCTTTTGCAATTATTTTGGTTTTTTATAATGGTTTATAGTTATATTTTACCACACTTTGGCATTTATGCAATTCAAAATTAACTAAAAAAAACTATAATTTTTGTCATTATTTTCCAATTATCTCGCGGTTGTTTATGAACTCGTACGGCACTTCCTGGTACACATAATAATTAAGCCAGTTGGAATAAAGTATATTGCCGTGTGACCGCCACTGTAAAAGCGGTTTTTGCGTGTCATCATTATCCGGATAGTAGTTCACCGGCATATCTATATCAAGTCCCTTTTTCTTGTCCCTCTCGTACTCATTGTGAAGAGTATATCTGTCATACTCAGGATGTCCCATCACAAAAATCTTTTTACCGTCCTGATCCATCAGAAGGAATACTCCGGCATCATCCGACTCCGCAAGTATGGTAAGCTCAGGATGCTTTAATATATCCTCCTTTAAGACCTCGGTATGCCTTGAGTGTGGTGCGTAAAACACGTCATCGAAGCCTCTGACAAGTGGGATTTTTCTGTTCTTTACACGGTGCGCATACACACCAAATTTCTTCTTTGGAAGCACACGCTTTGGTATGCCGTAGTGATAATATAATCCTGCCTGTGCACCCCAGCACAGATGAAGTGTGGAGAAAGCATGTGTCTTGCTCCACTCCATTATACTGCATATCTCATCCCAGTAGTCTACCTCCTCGTATTCCATAAGCTCAACCGGTGCCCCTGTGATTATCATGCCATCAAAGTATCTGTCCTTTATATCATCAAAGGTCTCGTAAAATTTGTTCAGATGACTGAGTGATGTGTGAGTGGCCTCGTGAGTAGATGTGGTCACAAACGTTACATTGACCTGTATAGGGGTATTTGACAGCGAGCGCAGTATCTGAAGCTCTGTGTCCTCCTTTAATGGCATGAGATTTACAATCGCAATCTCCAGCTGTCTGATGTTCTGATGTGATGCCCTGTTTTCGTCCATCACAAATATATTTTCTCTCTCAAGTATTTCCTTTACAGGTAAATCATTTTGTGTCTTTATAGGCATTTTATAACCTCTTTTCTAACGCCCAAACATCTCTATAAATGTATCCTCCGAGATGATAGGTATTCCTAATTCTTTTGCTTTTTTATTTTTTGATGAAGTAGATTCAGTGTCGTTGTTTACCAGATAGTCTGTCTTTTTTGACACGCTTCCTGTCACCTTACCGCCCTGTGACTCCACATAGGCCTTAAACTCGCTTCTGTTGGCAAAATCATGCACATCGCCTGTGATAACAAAGGTCTTGCCGTTTAAGCTGCCCTCCGACATATCCTTTATATCGACCTTTTCTATGTCAAGCTCCTTAATCAGTGCTTCAAACATCGTGCTGTTTTGGGGATTTGCATACCATTCAAGTATGGAGCCTGACTTTTCCTGGCCTATACCGTCTATATCCACAAAATCTGTGGCATTTCTCATCCTGTCCGCGAAGCCATCAAAGCCTATTGCGTTGACAATCTTCTTGCCTGCATCGGTACCTATAAGAGGTATACAGAGTGCAAATATCAGATTAACCGGATGGACATGTCTGCTTTTTTCGATGGCAGCCTGCATATTCATGCATGATTTTTCTCCAAAGCCTTCCATGCTGCTTATCTTATCAAAATGCTCAGGCAGATGGTATATGTCAGGGAACTGTTTTATGAATCCCTCATTTATAAATTTTAGCATTGTCTGTACCGAAAGTCCATCTATATCCATTCCGCTTTTGCTGACAAATCTTGAAAACTTTTTGACATTCTTGGCTGTACAGTCAGGATTTGTACAATGCAGCGTCTTCACACCGCTGTTTTTACTTACAAATATGCGTGTCGGATGATGGCATACCGGGCACTCCTTCGGTATCTCAACTGCCCCCACCGCATCCTTTACAGCTATGCATTTTGGAATAATCTTGTTGGCTTTTATCACGGAAAGGGTACACTCTTTTCCCACTCCAAGCCTTTCTATTTCAGTCAGATTGCAAAGCGAAGCTCTCGAAACCGTCGTACCCTCTATCTGCACCGGCTCAAAAACAGCCACCGGCGATATTGTCGAAACCGCACACGACCATTCAATATAACGAAGCCTCGTATCTACAGCCTCATCCTGCCACTTGAAAGCAAAGCCGGCTCTCGTAGCATGATGCCCTGTGACGCTTCCGAGCGCAGCGTAGGCAGTGTCATCATAGCATATGACAAGTCCGTCCACCGGCACATCCATCCTGCCACTCTCGACATCCCTTGTCCAGCGTTTTACAGCCTCATCAAGGCCTGCCGCATCTGTTGCCTCCCTTTTGACAACATTGAATTTCATATCACTAAGATAGCTCATTCTATCTCCCCATGATATGATATCATCATCTATATGCACGAGTGTAAACGCATAAAACACTACATGTCTGCGCTTCACTTCTTCCACATCATCGAGATTTAATGTACCGGATGCAAGGTTCCTTGGATTGGCATATTTCTCATCATCGTCCTCGATTGTATCATTTAACAGCTTAAAATCCGTGTAGGAAATTGTCGCTTCCCCTCTTACAACCATATGTCCCTTGTATGGTATCTCCTTTGGGAAGCCGCTTATGGCATCCTGCAAAAATGTGATGTTACTTCCTACAGTTCCATTTCCTCTCGTCAGTATTTTCACAAGCCTGCCACCGTCATATGTGAGCACAAGTGTCAGTCCGTCAAGCTTCCATGAAAGCCAGATTGGCATATCACCTGCCCATTTCTTAAGCTCCTCAATACTCTTTGTCTTGGCAAGTGAAAGTGCCGGATACTCATGCGGCTCACGATTTCCTGCCTCTGCCTCATAGCCTGCATTATGTGTCGGACTGTCCGGACGGATATATCCTGTTTTTTCCTCAAGCTGTGTAAGTTCATCAAACAGTGCATCCCACTCGTAGTTTGGCATTATTTCATCTGCGCCGTTGTAGTAAGCTTTTGACGCGCGGTTAAGACTTTCAACAAGCTCATCTATCTTATCTTTTATTTTGTTATTCTCCATGCTGTAATAATCCCCTGTCTGCTTTACTTTGCTCTTCTATCCGGATATTTCTTATCCGTATGTTTCTTATCAGAATGATTCTTATTCGTATCAGGCATAACCGGCTGATTCGAGGAATCCGCAATCAGTCTTTTGAGCCCCTTGTATTCAAGTGGTGTCACTGCCCTGTACTTTCCTCTTGGCAGGTCACCAAGCTCAATATTCATGATTCTCACTCTCTCAAGCTTAACCACACGGTAGCCAAAGTATTCACACATCCGTCTTATCTGTCTGTTGTAGCCCTGTGTCAGAATAATCTTAAACTGCTTTGAGGACAGCTTTTTCACATGGCACTTTCTGGTTGTCACACCAAGCTCTACAAGCGGCACGCCTCCTGCGAGCCCTCTGATGAAGCTGTCAGATATTGTTTTGTTTACTGTGACAATATACTCTTTTTCGTGTCTGTTGCCGGAGCGCATCATCTTGTTTACTATCTCGCCATTGTTGGTCAGAAGTAAAAGTCCCTCTGAATCCTTATCCAGCCTGCCAATTGGATAAATGCGCTTTGGGTAATTAAGATAATCTATCACGTTGTTTTTTTCCCTTTTTTCTGCTGTGCAGACTATGCCGGCCGGCTTATTGAGGGCAATCAGTATCATCTCTTCTTCCTTTGATACTACCTGTCCATTATATGTGACAGTCTGTCCCTTTAGAACTCTGTCACCTGTCTTTGCTGTCACGCCGTCTATTCCTACTTTGCCGGCTTCTATCTGCCTGTCTGCCTCACGCCTTGAGCACACGCCCGCTTCACTGAGGAATTTATTTATTCTTACACCATTTTCTTCCATACCATATCCTCTTTTTAGATTGCTTTATCCGATATACATAAACCACGCTGCAGCCTTTTCTACTCTTTACAGCAGCCATTTGCTATGTAGATTAAAACACGGAGACCTGTAAGCCTCCGTGTTGCTTTTATGATTGTATGCACATCTGTTACTTTGTATTGCTTTTACTGTCCTACTGTCTGGAGATTCTCTGTCTTGATATAAGCTCTGCCATTTGTTCCGGCGCTGTAGGATACTATAGTCCAGTCGCCCTCTGTGCCATATGCTGTAAGTGTTACCTGTTCCTTTAAGAGACCAAGCTCCTTTGCATCTGTGCTTGCACCGTCACGCACCTTTACAACATCCTTTGTCACTACCTGATACTCAGCCGGTGCCTGTGGCTGCTCGGCTGTCTGCTGATTGGCTGCATTTGTATCTGTGGTCTGTCCTGCGTTAGCATCCGTGGTCTGCTGGTCTGTGGTCTGTCCGGCATTTGCATCCGTAGTCTGCTGGTCTGTAGTCTGTCCGGCATTTGCATCCGTGGCCTGCTGGTCACTACTCTGTGATGCATCATCGGCCTGCTGTGTATCTGCCTCTGTAGTCTGTGTGTCTGCATCAGACTTCTTTAAATTGGCAATGCCCGACGATGTGTACCACTGCTTTATAGCACCTGTGAGTGTTGTCTCAAGCATAGTCTTTAAATTGGCATCAGAACCGACCGCCTGCTCATATGCCTTTTGTACCTCCTCATGAAGGTCTGCAAACTCAGATGAAGCAGTATACTTAGAAATAAGCTCCATAATATCGTCATCGAGTTCATTCTCGCAGTATGTTCTGTTGAAATTACTGTATACATTATTTATAAAGAGCTTTCCGTCCTTATCTGTCTCTATATAAAAGAAGTCAAGTGTAGGTGCCTGTGTATCAACTCCCGTAAACTTTATGCTGTTTTTAACAGACACAAAGTATGTTCCCTTTTTCAAGCCATTCTTGGTGTAAGGTGTAATGTCATTGACTGACTCATAGTACTGGCTGACAACACCAATATAGCTCTTCTCGTTGTCGCTCATAGGTGTCGCAAGCTTGCCAAGTGTATCAAGGTCATCACCCACGTATGCCTTGTAATAATCAGCAAGTAATGTGCTGATATCGTCCTTGGCGTCATTTGTGTAATCCTTTTCAAACTCAAAATCCTTCACCGAAATCTCTGTCTGTGATCCGGCTTCAGTATTGGATTGTCTGCCATTATTGCCTCCTGCGACAACTACTATAAGTATAAGTATGAGTCCTACTAGTACACCTGCTACTCCAACGTATTTTTTATTTTCTGCACAAAATTGCTTTATATTATCCAATGTTTCCTTGTTAAAAAAGTCCTTCATATGGTTCCTCCATTAACCCAACATATCAAAATCAAAGTATGTGACCGACGCGAATCGAACGCGCACTCGCCGGAGTCGGAGTCCGGAATTTTATCCATTAAACTACGGTCACAAAAAAAGTTACCAACTATTTATATCACATCTTTTACTTTTTTTCAATGTTACTTTTTTCTTATTATAGTCTTTTAGTGTTTTATTATAACTTTTTATGCATACTATTATAATTGATAAAAATTTGACAATATATTTCATTTATCTTATTATTTAACTGTTTGGGCATTATATATTGGAAATTTTTTCCGATATGCCATAAAAATATACCATTTTAATTAATACAATTACTATTTATATAAGGAGCAGTATTATGAGTTTCACATTTTTAAACCAGCTTCCAACTCCTGCACAGATTAAGGAGGAATATCCTCTGTCAAAGGAGCTTACCGAGCTTAAAGCGAAGCGCGATGCAATGATTTCAGATGTTATCTGCGGAAAAGATGATAGATTTCTCGTCATTATCGGACCATGTTCAGCCGACAACGAGGATTCAGTCTGTGACTATGTCAGCCGTCTGACAAAGATTCAGGAGGATGTAAAGGACCGCGTAATCATCATCCCTCGTGTATATACAAACAAGCCAAGAACAACCGGCGAGGGCTACAAGGGAATTGCCTCACAGCCTGACCCTGAGAAGGCTCCTGACATGGTTGAGGGTCTTATCGCCATGAGAAAAATGCACATCCGTGCCATCGCAGAGAGTGGACTCACCTGTGCAGATGAGATGCTTTACCCTGAAAACTGGGGCTATGTTGAGGATCTTCTCTCATATGTGGCAATCGGCGCTCGTTCTGTTGAGGATCAACAGCATCGTCTCACCGTCAGTGGCTTCGATGTGGCCAGCGGCATGAAAAACCCTACAAGCGGTGATTTTTCCGTCATGCTCAATTCTGTTTACGCAGCACAGCACCCACATCATTTTGTTTACAGAGGCTATGAGGTTGAGACATCAGGAAATCCTCTGACTCACGTTGTTTTAAGAGGTGCTGTCAGCAAGCATGGCAACACTACAACAAACTACCATTACGAGGACTTAATACGTCTGCACGAAATGTACGACAAGATGGACGTTGTCAACCAGGCGGCTATCATCGATACCAACCATTCCAACTCCGGAAAGAAGTTCAAGGAGCAGATTCGTATCGCCAAGGAAGTTATGCACAACAGACAGCTTTCCTCTGATATCAAATCACTTGTCAAGGGTCTTATGATTGAGAGCTATATTGAAGAGGGCAGCCAGAAGATTGGTGAGCATGTCTACGGAAAATCCATCACCGATCCATGTCTAGGATGGGAGGATTCAAAGAAGCTTATCTACGACATTGCAGAAATGAATTCTTAAACCACAAATTATACACACATTTTTTTACAAAACACAAGCCACAGGAGTATATATCCTGTGGCTTGCATTATTTTGTCGGTTTATTATTTAATCATATTACTATAAGCAAGAACTGCACTGACTGTTTTGGAATCCTGGATTTTTCCGGCATAAATCATGTCGCACAGCTCCTTTAGGGTGTATATTTCTACATCGATTGACTCGGCATCATCTAGATGCTGCTCGCCCTTTTTCAGGTTTTTGGCAAGATAGACATCTACTTCTTCGTCGCAAAAGGCAACTGTTGTGCGAAGTGAAAGTAAAAACGAGATATCATCAGAGCTGTAGCCCGTCTCCTCCTTAAGCTCCCTTTCTGCACACAGTCTGGTATCTTCTCCCACAAAGTCTCTGCAGCCTGCCGGAATCTCTATTGTCTCTCTCTCGAGAGCATTTCTATACTGACGCACCATGATTATCCTGCCATCATCAAGCACCGGAAGCACTGCCGCAGCGCCCTTTCTGTGTGAGACAAAATCCCATTCCTCAGTCTTACCGTTTGCAAACTGCATTGTATCCTTGTATATATCAAGTATTGAGCCCTTATATACAAGCTCTCTTTTTTGCCGTTTCATTTCATCAATCATTTTCCTGTTTACCTTCTAAATAATTTAAATTCAGAGTTACCGTTCTGATTAGAAATCCACCTCTGTGTCATAATAGCAGCATTTGAGAAGCTTCTCCATCTCCTCCTGGCTTGGCTGGCGAGGATTTGAGCCTGTACAAGCATCAAGGATAGCATTTGCAGCAATCTCAGGAAGTCTCTCAAGGAATACCTCCTCCGGTACAAAGCCCTGCTCTGTTGGATAGCTGTCTGCTCCGTAATTCTTGATGCAGTGTGGGATATTCAGATCATCATTCATGCCACGTAAGTATTTGATAAGAAGCTCAACCTTCTCATCAAGTGTCTCTCCACCCAGTTTCATGAAATCTGCTATTACGCCATAGCGTTCCTTCGCTGTCTCATCCTTTGCATTAAAAGCAATAACCTTTGGCAGATACATGGCATTGGCTGCTCCGTGGATGATATGTGCACCATAATCTGCAAAAGCTGCGCCTGTCTTGTGTGCCATGGAATGAACTATTCCAAGTAGTGCGTTGGAGAATGCCATTCCTGCCAGACACTGCGCATTGTGCATCGCATCTCTCTTTGCCATATCACCATTGTATGAATCAATCAGGTCATGCTGTATCATCTCTATTGCATGGAGTGCAAGTGGATCTGTAAAGTCACTGTTGGCTGTTGATACATATGCCTCGATAGCATGTGTCATAGCATCCATTCCTGTGTGTGCAACAAGCTTCTGTGGCATTGTCTCTGCAAGCTCAGGGTCTACGATTGCAACATCAGGTGTAATCTCAAAGTCTGCGATTGGATACTTGATACCCTTCTCATAATCTGTGATGATTGAAAACGCAGTAACCTCAGTTGCTGTACCCGATGTGGATGAAATAGCACAGAAATGTGCCTTCTTTCTAAGCTTTGGAATACCAAATACCTTGCACATATCCTCAAATGTGATATCCGGATACTCGTACTTAATCCACATAGCTTTTGCCGCATCGATCGGTGAACCGCCGCCGATCGCCACGATCACGTCCGGCTGGAATTCTTCCATCAGCTTCGCGCCCTTCTGCACTTCTTCGATGGATGGATCCGGTGTGATGCCTTCGAGCGTATAGGTGGCAAGTCCTGCGTCCTTCAGCACCTTTTCAGTCTTCTGAAGGAAACCGCCTGCCCGCATGGAATGACCACCGGTGCAAATGAAAGCTTTCTTGTGCCCCTTCAGTAAAGACAGCTCATCAATGGCTCCATGACCACAATAAATATCTCTAGGCAATGTGAAACGGAACATAGTGACTCCTCCTTTTGGCATAGAATCATACGAAAGGATGGACGATCAGGATCTCTTGATCGAAGAAATTCTGATCCGTCCTTCTTCTTATAGTATACACTTTTTTATGCAGACTGGAACATGTATGCTTATTCTATATGAAGAAGTCATTGGAAATGAGTTAAAAGCATACATATAGGAGGCCTATCGCCCACTGCATGCGGAGCACGGCTCCCTATGAACACGCCGATGCCCGGTTCCCTAGCCACCGCCTTTTTTATCGGGTATAATATAAGGGAAACGCTGATTAAATAGCAGAGCCGGATTTCATATGGA